>Ga0126377_10002275_pt1 | contig 13149 bp, 7 predicted proteins | sample PanSoiMetPlot_22_FD_92647 | JGI IMG/M metagenome (GOLD analysis project Ga0126377, IMG submission 92647) | Tropical forest soil microbial communities from Panama - MetaG Plot_22 | ecosystem: Environmental > Terrestrial > Soil > Tropical forest > Bulk soil | place: Panama | collected 2016-02-17
CAACGCCGTAGACCCGGCGCGCATATACATCGGCGGCGAAATAGTCGCGGCCTGGGACCTGATCGAACCCGCAGTCCGGGCCGGTTTGTCCGAACGCGCCCTTTCGCCGGACGCGGCCAAGACTGAGATCCGAACTGTCACGTTGGACGAGCATCCGCGGTTGCGCGGCGCGGCGACGCTGGTGGCCGCGCCCGCCTTCGCCGCGCCCCCAATCGCTTGAGCGGCAAGTCTGGATGAATAGCCACCGCAGGACACCGCAGGACACAGAGAAATCATTCAATCCGCTCATTTCGCTCTGTGAGCTGCGGTGAGCTGCGGTGGCTAATAATCCTCATACATTTGAAAACCCGTTTAAAAAGGCGCCTGTGAATCTGAATACAAAAACACCGGTGAATCATTGGGACTGGGACGACGTCCCCGTTGAAGACCTCGGCGGCGGGGTGAGCCGCCAGATGATCGTGGGCGAGCGATTAATGGTTTGCCGCCTCCGCTTCGCGCCGAACATCGTCACGCCCGCGCACGACCACCCGCACGAGCAGATCACGCTGGTCGAGCGCGGGCGCGTGCGCTTCATCATCGGAACTGAGGAGCGGATCGCGCAGGCGGGCGACGTGCTCCATTTTCCATCCTGGTGCTGGCACGGCGCGACCATGCTCGACGAGGAAGTAGTACTGATAGACATCTTCACGCCTTTGCGCGAGGACTTCCTTAAACCGGCCAGTCTGAACGGAGGGAATTTGTGACCTTTCGGCGTGGCGCCCCGCGCGTCGGCGAGCGGAGGATCTGAATGGAGGGAAACGGTACATTTTTCTGATGGGATTTGTGACGGGGAGAAAGAGAGGAAAAACGATGGCGCGCCTTCTGTCGCTGGTCTTCGCGCTGGCGACGGCGCTTCCTCTTTTCGTCACAAGGGCCGGCGGCCAGAACTCCACCACTCTTCTCAACTGGCCGCCGGTCACAAAACAAACCAAGCCCTGGGCGCGGTGGTGGTGGCACGGCAGCGCGGTCAACAAGCGTGATCTGACGACCGAGATGGAGAAGTATCAGAAGGCGGGGCTGGGCGGACTGGAGGTCACGCCGATTTACGGCGTCAGAGGCGCCGAAGACCGCTTCATCAATTTCCTCTCTCCGGCCTGGGTGGAGATGTTGGAGCATACGTTGAAAGAGGCCGAGCGATTGGGGATGGGCATTGATATGGCGACCGGCACGGGATGGCCTTTCGGCGGGCCGTGGGTCGGTGCGGAAGACGCGTGTAAGAATTTCGCCTATCAAATCCACGCGTTGAAGAGCGGCCAACGACTTGAAACGCCGATCGTCTACACGCAAAAACCGCTCGCGCGGGCCGTCGGGCGCCGCGTCAATATCTCCGAATTGAAAAATCCCGTCAGCGCCAACCCCAACCTGCAGGAGCTGGCGCTCGACCAGGTTCGGTTTGAAACGCGATTGCCGCTCGTGGCGCTCGTCGCTTATTCGGATCGCGGCGAGACGATCGATCTCACCGGGAAAGTCGGACAGGATGGCAATCTGGATTGGGTCGCGCCCGAGGGCGAATGGACGCTCTACGCGATCTTTCAGGGCTGGCACGGAAAGATGGTCGAACGCGCGGCGCCGGGCGGCGAGGGCGCCGTGGTCGATCATTTCTCGGCGACGGCGCTGAAAAATTACCTGAGCAAATTCGACGGGGCGTTCGCCGGGCGCGATATAAGGGCGCTCCGGGCATTCTTCAACGACTCTTACGAAGTGGACGACGCCGACGGCGAATCGAACTGGACGCCGAACTTCTTCGCCGAATTCCAGCGCCGTCGCGGCTACGACCTTCGCGGGCATCTGCCGGCGCTGCTGGGCAGAGACTCGGTTGAGAAGAACGCCCGCGTCCTGTGCGATTTCCGCGAGACGATCTCGGATCTGTTGCTCGATGAATTCACGCTGACATGGCGGCGATGGGCGGCGGGCAAAGGCAAGATCGTTCGCAACCAGGCGCACGGCGCGCCGGCCAACATCCTCGACCTCTACGCGGCGAGCGACATTCCCGAAACCGAGGGCCAGGAGATTCTGCGGATGAAGTTCGCCACTTCGGCGGCGCACGTCACGGGCAAGCCGCTCGCTTCGGCTGAGGCGGCGACCTGGCTCAACGAGCACACGCTGGCGACGCTCGGCGAGGTGAAGCAGGCGGCGGACAAATTCTTTCTGGGCGGAGTCAATCATATCGTCTATCACGGCACGCCATTCTCGCCCGAGAGCGAGCCCTGGCCAGGACGGCTGTTTTACGCCGCAGTGCATTTCGGGCCGACCAATTCGTTCTGGAACGACTTTGAGGCGTTGAACCGCTACGTCGCGCGCTGCCAGTCATTTCTGCAAGCGGGCAAGCCGGACAACGACGTGTTGCTCTATTACCCGATCTATGACAGTTGGTCGCAGGCGCCGCCGACAGCTCGTGGGATGCTGCCGCATTACGGCGGCGGCATCGAGAGCGCGCTCGGACAGGCCGACGGGCAGACGCTGCAGGACGCGGGCTATTCCTACGATTTGATCTCAGATCGCCAACTCCGGTCGGTCGCGTTCGCCGGCGGGGCCCTGCAAACGGGCGGCGCGTCGTACAGGGCCGTTGTTTTGCCTGAGACGCAAGTTGTCCCGCACGAGACATTCGAGCGTATGGTCGCGCTAGCCCGCGAAGGCGCGACGATCATCGTTCGCGGCAGCCTGCCGTCGAACGTGCCCGGATGGGGCGCCTTCGGACGGCGTCGCGACAGTCTCAAGGCGCTGATCGGGCAACTGCGCTTCGACAAGATGGAGGGTTCGGACGCGCAGGTCGCAAAGATCGGCAAAGGGAGATTTTTGCAGGGCCACGATCTGAAGCGGTTGTTGGCTCTGGCCGGGATCAAACCCGAACCGATGGCCGGTCAAGGATTACGGTTCATCCGTCGCAAAGATGGAAGCGGCCGATATTACTTCGTCGTCAATCAGGGCGAACGCGCGTTGGATGGTTGGGTGTCATTGCGAAACGCCGTGAAATCGGCCGCCGTATTCGACCCGATGCGCGAAGAGAAGGGAATTGCGGCGGCGCGGCGCTCCGACGCCGGCGAAACGGAGGTCTATTTGCAACTCGCCCCAGGCGAATCATGCGTCCTGAAGACATTCGACGCGCCTGCGAAAGGGCCGTCATTCGCCTATTTCAAGACGTCGGGCGAGGGGCGACCGCTCAACGGCAAATGGTCGCTGCGCTTCGTCGCGGGCGGGCCGGAACTGCCCGCCGCGGTCGAGATCGACAAGCCGGGGTCCCATCTCGGTTCATGGACCGATCTGGACGGCGAGGCCGTGAAGCGTTTCTCCGGCGCGGCCGTCTATACGATCTCTTTCGCCAGGCCCGAGCAGGGCGACTGGGCGCTCGATCTGGGCCGTGTCGCCGAAAGCGCGCGCGTAAAGATCAACGGCAATGAGTTGGGTGTGTTGATCGGCGCGCCCTATCGAATCCGCATTCCGAAAGGACTGCTCAAGGAGCAGAACACCTTAGAGGTCGCCGTGTCGAACCTGATGACCAATCGGATCATCGATCTGGATCGGCGCGGCGTGAATTGGAAGAAGTTTTACAACACGAATATGCCCGCGCGCAGACGCGAGAACGCCGGGCCGGACGGGTTGTTCACGGCGGCGCGCTGGACGCCGCGCGAGTCGGGATTGATCGGGCCTGTCGCGCTGATACCCATCGAGCGTTTTTCTCCTGGCGGTAACGCGCGTTAACGGTAACTCGCGTCTCAACGCCGCATAGCGGCCCTTCGTTTCTTCGTGGTGGATGTTACATAGGAGTCACGTATGAACTCCAAGCATTTTTCCGTTCTCGTCATCATCTTGTCACTGTTCGCTTTCGCGCTCCAAATCGCCGCGCAGAAGGCGCCTGCGCGTCGCGCGAACTATCTGTTCGCCTATTTCAAAAACAACGGCGAGGACGGGTTGCATCTGGCCTACAGCCGCGACGGGCTGAAGTGGAAGGCGCTTAATGAAGACAAGCCTTATCTGACGCCGGCCGTCGGAGGCGAGAAGCTGATGCGCGACCCCTGCGTCATTCAGGGGCCGGACGGGGTCTTCCACATGGTCTGGACTACGGGATGGCGCGGCCGTGAGATCGGCGTCGCGCATTCGAAAGACATGATCCGGTGGTCGGATCAGAAGGCCGTCCCCGTGATGGCCGATGAGCCGGCGGCGATGAACTGCTGGGCGCCGGAGATTTTTTACGACGACCGGCAGAAGCAGTATCTGATCTTCTGGGCGACGACCATCCCCGGTCGCTTCCCCGCAACGGAATCCTCTGGAGACAATGGGGGCGAGAACGGGTTGAACCACCGCATCTACTACGTCACGACGAAGGATTTCACGAGCTACAGCAAGGCCGCGCTCCTTTACGACGGCGGCTTCAACGTCATCGACGCGACGATCATCAAGAACTCGGCCGGCGATCCTCAAAGACGATACGTGATGATCCTCAAGGACGAGACCAGGAACCCGGTTAAGAAGAACCTGCGCATCGCAGTGAGCGCCAGGGCCACGGGGCCCTACGGCGCAGCCTCCCCGCCCTTCAGCCCGGACTGGGTTGAAGGGCCGACGGCGGCGAGGGTCAATAACGAATGGGTCGTTTATTTCGACATGTACCGCGACAAGCGTTACGGGGCTGTCAAATCCGCCGACCTGAAGAACTGGGAGACGGTCACGGACAAACTCTCGATGCCCGCCGGCGCGCGCCACGGGACGGTCCTCACCGTCTCCGACGAGGTTCTGGCGCAATTGCTGGTCGCCTGGAAGGATTGCCTCGATCAGAAACCCGAATGGTACGCGGGCGACGAGGCCAGGCGCATCGCCGACAACGTGCTGCTCTACCAGCGCGAGAGCGGCGGATGGCCCAAGAACATCGATATGGCCGTCGTCCTGAGCGAGCGGGCGAAGGCCGAGATCGCCAAAGAGAAGGGCGCGGACGATTCACTGATCGACAACGGCGCGACCTACACACAGATGGCCTATCTGGCCCGGGTCTTCAACGCGACCAGAGATCCAATCCGGAAAGAGGGCTTCAAAGAGAGCTTCATCAAAGGCGTCGACTATCTGCTCAAGGCGCAGTACGAGAACGGCGGGTGGCCGCAGTATTACCCGAGGCTGAAGGGCTATTATAAACACATCACCTTCAACGACGACGCGATGGTGGGGGTGATGGAGTTGCTGCGCAAGGTCGCGCGAAAAGACCACGCCTATTCGTTCGTGGACGAGGGGCGCCGCGTCCGCGCGGAGAACGCCGTCGCCAAGGGGGTCGAGATCATTTTGAAGACGCAGATCGTCGTCAACGGCAAGCGCACGGTCTGGTGCGCCCAGCACGACGAGGTCACGCTCGCGCCCGCGCCCGCCCGCTCTTACGAACACGTCTCGCTCAGCGGCGCCGAGAGCGTCGGCCTCGTGCGGTTCTTGATGGGTATCGAGCGTCCCGACGAGCGGATCGTCGAGGCCGTCGAATCGGCCGTCGCATGGTTCAAGGAGTCGAAGCTGACCGGGATCAAATTGGTCGAGAAGCCGGACTCTACATTTCCGAACGGCTTCGACAGAATCGTCGTCGAAGACGCCGCCGCCGGTCCGCTCTGGGCGCGCTTCTACGAAATCAACACGGGCCGTCCGATCTTCAGCGGGCGCGACGGCGTTGTTAAATACAGTATGGCCGAGATAGAACACGAACGGCGCACGGGCTACAACTGGTACACGAAAGCGCCCGCAGAGTTGCTGGAAAAGGATTATCCGGCCTGGCATGAGAAGTGGGGAAAACGTTCCGCAAAGCGGAATACCAGGCCTCATGCTTTCGACTGACGCTACTGTCAAGTCCTTGAGACAGTTTAAGCGCCATTCCGCAGCGTGGAATATAGAGAGTAAAAAAAAATCTCGCTTGTTCTTATAAGAATGAATACCTACATTGCGCCAAGCTGGGAATCAGCGCAATCACCGGACTAATAAGACGCTGGGTGAAAACACAAAAAACCACATTTAGAGCTTCAAGTGACGCTTTGCTGGGAACCTTCTCGGATCGCCATAGGGAATCGCTGTCGGCGACTTCCTGACGGCGCGCCGGCGCCGGACGAGGCTAGAGGGCTATAGTCTCGTCCGACCCGGCTCTCATTATTAACGGCGCCACGAACCGGCTCAAGCGCTTTAATGCGCTCTGGCCGGAACGTCTCGTTAGATCAATTCCCTAGGCATAGCCTTTCGAGGATCGCTTCGATCCGACGGCGAAACCCTTCCGTAAGCTGGCGTGACCGCCGCAGACAGGCGGCCGTAGCTTTGTTTTCCATCCACTAGGAGGATGATATATGAAACCAGCGGCATCAAGATTCTTCCATGCATTTGGCATAGCTGTTTTCGCGACTATGGTTTTACTAGCCCCTTCGACTGCGAGCGCGCAGGAGGCGCGCGGCACAATCACCGGTAAGGTCGTGGACTCGAATAAGTCCGTGCTCGCGGGCGCGACGGTGAAAGTAACCAATGTGGCGATGGGCACCACCCTTACGTTGAGGACCAACCAGGACGGATTCTACCAGGCGCCTTACCTCATCCCAGGCACTTATCAGGTCACGGTAGAGGCCACCGGGTTCAAGCGCTTCGTGCGCGACGGCGTCCTGCTTCGGGTCAACGACACCCTCGAGATCGACGTCGAGCTCGAAGTCGGCTCGATGGATCAGACAGTCACAATCACGGCCGACGCCCCGCTGCTCGATACGACCTCCGGATCGATGGGAACGGTCGTCGACTCCCGGCGCGTGGCCGAATTGCCCATCCCGCACGGCGAACCCTTCAAACTGATCGGTCTGGCCGGAGGCGTTTCATATACGCGCGATCCGAAGCTGGATCGCCCGTTTGAGCCGACGCACATCGTCGGATACGCCATCAACGGAACGATGGCCAATCGCAGCGACGTCACGATTGACGGCGTGCCCAGCACCTCCACGGCCAACGCCGGCGAAGTCATCGCTTCGTTCGTTCCGCCCCAGGACCTGATCCAGGAATTCAAGGTCCAGACCGCGACTTTCGACGCCAGCTTCGGCAACACCGAAGGCGGCGTGACCAACCTTAGCATCAAGTCGGGAACGAACTCGTTCCACGGGACGGCCGCCTATACCAAGATGCCGGGACCGCTGTTCGCCAATGACTTCTTCGGCAACGCCAATAACGTCCCCCTCCCGGATTTCAATTACACCCGATGGGGCGGAACGCTTGGGGGACCGGTTGTAATACCGAAGCTCTACAACGGGCGCAACAAGACGTTCTTCATGTACGGCATCGAAGGCATCCCCGAAGCGCGTCCACGAAACAACGGAACCCCGACTATTCCGAGCCAGGCGATGCGCGGCGGCAACTTCACCGAACTCCTGGCTGCCAACTCGGGTTACCAGCTCTATAACCCGTTCAGCGCCAGGGCTGACGGCGCTCGTATCCGGCGCGATGCTTTCAGGTGCGATTCGGCGGGGAATCCGCTCCCTTTGGACGCGCTGAAACGGCAGGACCAGACCGCCGGCGTTGTCTGCAACAAGATTCCCGGCGCCCTGATCAACCCTATCTCCAGGGCTTTCGTGGACACCTATCTGCCGGGGCCTACGACCACAGGGGCTGCCGACGGCACGGGTAACTTCGCCCAGCCGGACCTGATGGAGAGAATCAAGTACCTCTCCAATACGATCCGCATAGACCACGTCCTCAGCGAGAAACATCGTATCTTCGGGCGCGCGAGCTGGTACAACCGCGACAGCGATTACAACAACTACTACCGCAACCTAGCGACCGGCGAGGCGTTCCTCTTCAAATCGCGGCAGGGCGCGCTCGACCACGTGTGGTTGGTCTCTCCGACCATAGTCATCAACTCTCGCTACGGCTACAACCGCTTCATCCGCGGTACAAATTCGAATCCTGACAATCGCGGCTTCGATCTGACATCCCTCGGCTTCCCGGCCTCCTACGCCAACCTGATCCCGGACGATATCCGGCGCTTCCCGCGTTTTGAGATCAACGGCTACCAGGGCACTGGAATTGGTGGCGAATTGAGACCGACCGACACCCACGCGATCATTTCGACGGTCAACCACACGGTGGGCGCGCATGGTTTCAAGTACGGAGTGGAATTCCGCTCCTACCGCGAGACGGATCGCTTCTTCGGAAACAACCAGACCGGGCAGTTCAACTTCGACTCGGCGTGGACGCGCCAACTGGACAACTCCACCGTCCCGAACAACCTGGGCTTCTCCTTCGCGGCGTTCCTGATGGGCCTGCCGACTTCGGCTTCGATCAACCAGCCGGCTGATTACGCCGAGCAGTCCACGACGACGGGCATCTTTTTCCAGGACGATTGGAAGGTTAACTCCAGGCTGACGATCAATGTGGGGCTGCGTTATGAGGTCGAAGGGGCGCTGACCGATCGCTACAATCGGAGCGTTAGCGGATTCGACTTCACCGCCGCCCAGCCGATCGAGGCGGCGGCCAGGGCGAAATACGCGGCCAATCCGACGCCCGAAGTGCCCGCAGCTCAATTCAACGTCAGAGGCGGACTGCTCTTCCCCGGCGTCAATGGAGCGGGGCGCGGACTGTATGAGACGCCGAAGAAGAACTTCATGCCGCGCTTCGGCTTCGCCTATAAGCTCAACGAGAAGACCGTATTGCGCGGCGGCTATGGCATCTTCTTCGGCTTCCTAGGCCAGCGTCGCGGCGACGTGAACCAGATCGGGTTCGGCACCAACGCCGCGATGAACGTCACGACCAATAACGGCATCACCTTCAACGAGACGTTATCGAACCCCTTCCAGGGCGGATTGAGCGTGGCGCGCGGCGCCGCCGACGGCGCCCAAACGTTCCTGGGGCAGTCCGTTTCGTTCTTCAACCAGAACCCGCTCTCGCCGTACAACCAGCGCTATGAACTGAGCGTGCAGCGTGAATTGCCGGGCGGGTGGGCGGCCGAACTAGCATACGTCGGCAACCGCGGGACGCACATCGAGACGGGACGCAACCTGAACGTGACCCCACAGCAGTATCTGAGCAGGACCGGGGCGCGAGATAACGTGACGAACGATTATCTGAACGCCAACAACATCCCAAATCCGTTCGCCGGGTTGATGCCGTCGAACGCGACCAGTGATTTGCGAGGGACGACCATCAGGCGGTTCAGATTGCTGCGTCCGTTCCCGCAGTTCGACGCCGTGAACACGACGACGAATGAAGGCTACTCGTGGTACCACTCGCTGCAGGCGGGACTTAATAAACGATTCTCGAAAGGGTACACGCTCGGTATGAGCTACACCTATTCGAAGTTTATGGAGTCCACCGAGTTCTTGAACGGGGACGACCCGCGACCGGTCGAAGTCATCTCCGGTTCGGATCGCCCGCACCGGTTCTCGTTGAGCGGCATCTACGAACTCCCCTTCGGCAAAGGCCGCAAATTCTTCGCCGACTCCAACAAAGTCGCCTCATATGTCATCAGTGGCTGGCAGATTTCGACGGTCTACCAATTCCAAAGCGGTGTTCCGCTCGGTTTCGGCAACGCCATCTACAATGGGAACCTGAAAGATATCGCCCTCTCCGGCGACGCGCAGACGCGGCAGAGTTGGTTCGACGCGACCGGCTTCGTGGCATTGCGTGAAAAACTGCCCGACGGCAAGTTTAGAATTGTGACGAACCCCAACGGATCTCCGGTGTTGGTTAATTTCAGCGACCCATGCAAGAACAGCTTCAATGCGACGAGTTGTCCTGGGACGCCGCTGACCAATCCTCTGGGCTTCAATCGGGACGCGGATCTCCAGCTGGTAAACGCCGTCCGTACTACCCCGCTGAGATTCAGTTTCCTCCGCACCGATCAAATCAACAACATTGATTTCTCGCTGGCGAAGAAGACCGAGATTCTCGAAAACAAGAACATCGAGTTCAGGGCTGATCTCCTGAACGCGTTCAATCACGTGCTTTTCCCGGGGCCGAATACGGACCCGACCAGCTCGGCCTTCGGGCAAATCACCGCCTCCCAACAGGCGAACTATTCGCGGCGTGTCCAGTTGACCCTGAAGTTCACCTTCTGAGGTCGATCCGGATAACGCCCCGGCTGTAACGCGGATGGCGCGGGCGCGGCAGGTCGGCGCAGAGAAATCGGCGCGAACCTGCGGCGCCAGCGCCATCCGCATTCTTTTCCCACATCTTTAAAAAGGGCATGGATCAGAACAAGTGATATCGACACATCCAGTGAAATTACAACCATCGAAGGAGAGCGTTTAGAGTACCGGCTTCAGCCGGCGGCGCCGGGACTCCAAGCGCCGCCGGCTGAAGCCGGTACTCTAAACGCTCTCTCCCAATGTTTGTAGTTAAACCGGATAACACTAACGCCGGTTATTTCGACCAGGAAAAACGCTACACACAAGAATTCATAGTTTCCAGAGTAATAAGGCGCTGCTCCATGCCATTGCGGTTGCTGTAAATATACATGCTGAAGAGACGCGCATTCCTGACCTTTACTCCGGCTCGACCAGCGACTCCTTCGGGTTATTGGCAGCACGTCAGCCGCGCGGCGATGGCCTGCCGCTTCGAGGTGACTTTGCCGCTCGAAGATCAGACCGGCGTGTCTGCGGCTCGTCAGGCGCTGGACGAAGTCGAAAGGCTGGAAGATCAATTGTCGATCTTCAGAGAGAGCAGCGAGATCAGCTTCATAAACCGGGAGGCGGCGGCAAGTCCGGTATGTGTCGAGCAATCTCTCTTTTCGTTATTGCTCATGTGCCGGGAGCTTTGCCGCGAGACCGGCGGCGCTTTCGACATCACTTCAGGCCCGTTGAGCCGCCGCTGGGGCTTCCTGAGAAGGCAGGGACGAATCCCCGAGCCTGACGAAATCGAAGAGGCGAGAGCCTTGGTCGGCGAGGATAAATTGCTCTTCGATTGCGAATCGCGCGCAATTCGCTTCGCGCGGCCAGGCGTCGAAATCAACCTGGGGAGCGTCGGCAAAGGCTATGCGCTCGACCGCGTCGCCGCGATGATGAGCAGGCGCGTTCGCGCGGCCTTGCTGAGCGCCGGTTCCAGCAGCATCCGCGCGATCGGCGGCGTAGACGGCGGCTGGACTGTGGGCGTTCGCCACCCCGTAGACAAAGAGAGGCGCCTGGCCGTCGTGCGATTGCATGACGCGGCGCTCTCGACGAGCGGCGCCGAAGAACAGTTTTTCGAACATGGGGGCAAACGCTACGGCCACATCATCGACCCGCGCACGGGCTGGCCCGCCGGTCGTGTGGCGAGCGCGACCGTGATCGCCCCGTCTGCGGCCGTTACCGACGCGCTGGCGACGGCTTTTTATGTGGGCGGCCCTGAGCTTGCGCGGGCGTATTGCGACGCGCATCCCGGCGTTCTGGTCTTGATGTTGGAGGGCGGGGCGGATCGTCCGATTCTTTTCGGCGGCGCCAATCAATGCGAGGTGGAGATCATCAACAGATGATTGAAACCCGCTCTACCGCTCGCGGTACTGACGAACAATCAATGCGAAGTGGAGACCATCAATGAGTAGCAAGGCGCATCATTACCTCTCCGGCGCGCAGCAGGCTGCGCTGGTGATTTTGCGCACGTTGATCGGCTGGCATTTTCTTTACGAGGGCTACTACAAGCTGATGCTCCCTGCGTGGAGCGCCGACGGCAGGCCGCTCCCGCCGTGGACTTCCGCTGGTTATTTGAAAGCCGCGTCAGGCCCGCTCGCCCGCGTCTTCCAATGGATGATTGACGGGGGCTGGGTTGGTTGGATTGATAAGACGGTCAAGTTCAGCCTGCTGTTGATCGGACTGTCGCTCATTCTGGGACTGCTGACCAGAGCGGGTCTCTGGGGCGCGCTCTTTTTTCTGACCTTGTTTTATCTGCTGGCGATCCCGACCACGGGCGCGCCGCAGCCGGGCAATGAGGGAACGTATTTGATCGTCAACAAAACTTTGATCGAAGGCGTGGCCGTAGGCGTTCTGCTGGCCTTTAACACCGGAGCGGTAGCCGGGCTGGACATGTTGTTGGCGCAATGGAGAAGCGCGAAGCAAATTCTTCGTCGCGGAGCGACGGTTGATCCTAGCCCGGCCTTTTCAAGGCCGGGAACGGCGAACAATAAATCCCAGTCGCGGAGCGACGGTTGATCCTAGCCCGGCCTTTTCAAAGCCGGGGGAGAAAGACAAATAAATTCCCAGTCGCGGAGCGACGATTGATCTTAGCCCGGCCTTGAAAAGGCCGGGAACGGCGAACGATGAATCCCAGTCGCGGAGCGACGATTGATCCTAGCCCGGCCTTTCAAGGCCGGGGAAGAGAGACGTAATAAATCCCTAGTCGCGGAGCGACGGTTGATCCTAGCCCGGCCTTTTCAAGGCCGGGGAAGAGAGACGTAATAAATCCCTAGTCGCGGAGCGACGGTTGATCCTAGCCCGGCCTTTGAAGGCTGGGAGAGAGGAGACGGTTATGGCAGACACTTACACATCGTTGTACTACCACATCGTTTTCAGCACAAAAAACCGTGTCGGCTACATCAAGCCAGAGATCGAACATCACGTCTGGGAATATATCGGCGGAATTGCGCGAGAGAACAAGATGACCGCTTTGCAGGTAGGTGGCGTCGAAGACCATATTCACGCATTGGTGAAGGCTCCGCCGGCATTGGCCACGAGCAAGATTGCGCAACTGCTCAAAGGCGGTTCTTCGCTATGGATTCATACCAAATTTCCGGAGATGCGTGGTTTCGAATGGCAGGACGGCTATGGAGCGTTCACCGTCAGCAAATCAGCTGTGCCTGATGTGCAACGCTATATTCAGAATCAGCGCGAGCATCATCGCAAGATGAGTTTTCAGGAAGAATATCTGGAATTTTTGAAGAAGCACGGCGTTGATTACGACGAACGTTATTTGTGGAGTTGACTCAATCGTTGTAGATGATCCCGGCCTTGAAAAGGACGGGCCAAGTTCAATCGTCGCTCCGCGACTGGGAATTTATTTCGTCTCTCTTTCCCGACTTGAAAAGGCCGGGCGAGGTTCAACCGTCGCTCCGCGACTAGGACTTATCGCTCACTGTTCCCGGCCTTGAAAAGGCCGGGCTAAGTTCAATCGTCGCTCCGCGACTAGGACGTATCGCTCGCTGTTCCCGGCCTTGAAAAGGCC
>Ga0126377_10002276_pt1 | contig 13139 bp, 10 predicted proteins | sample PanSoiMetPlot_22_FD_92647 | JGI IMG/M metagenome (GOLD analysis project Ga0126377, IMG submission 92647) | Tropical forest soil microbial communities from Panama - MetaG Plot_22 | ecosystem: Environmental > Terrestrial > Soil > Tropical forest > Bulk soil | place: Panama | collected 2016-02-17
GTCGGCAACGCCATGAGTTCGCGGCGCGTCAAGATGCCGTAGGACAGCATCGTGACCACGACCATGAGCGAGAGCACACCGAGAAAACCCAGCAGGGTGGCGAGCCCGACATCCTCGCGCCTTTTCGCATACCGCGAGTACACGCTCGCGCCTTCGATGCCGACGAAGACGAAGACCGTCACCAGCATGGTGTTGCGGACCTGACTGCTCACGGCGTGCAGACTGTGGTCGTCTCCTCCCCAGAAATTGAACGCGAACATGTCGCTCCTGAAGGCCGCCACTGCCGGGATGACGAAGAGGCCCAGCGGAATGACCTTGGCGACGGTCGCAATGCTGTTCAGCGTGGTGGCCTGCCTGATGCCGCGCAGTATCAGGAAGTGCACGCCCCACAGCAGCAGCGCCGCACCGATGATGGCCGGGATCGTCGTACCATCGCCGAAGATGGGAAAGAACGTCCCCAGCGTGGCCTTGATCAGCACCAGGCACGCGACATCGGCCAGACAGGCGCCGATCCAGTAACCGAACGCCGCAGCAAAGCCGAGATACTCGCCGAAGCCGTCCTTCGCGTAGACATAGATGCCCGTGTCCAGATCCGGGCGGCGCTGCGACAGCGTCTGGAAAACGAACGCCAGCATCAGCATGCCGACGCCGGCGATGACCCACGCGATCATCGCGCCGAACGCACCGGTGGCCCGTGCAAGAGCAGCCGGCAATGCAAAGATGCCGGAGCCGACCATCGAACCGATGACCAGTCCGATCAACGCCCGCAGCGTGAGTTTCTGTTCAGCGCTGGCGTTCAGACGGTGGCCACTCATTGTTGGCGAGCTTGTGCGCTGTAACCGGGAGTCGTGCGCAACACGGTGAAACCGATCCGTCCGCATTTGCGACAGGTTCTACTCGGTTCCGCCGCCCAGTGCCGTGTAGAGGGACACTCCGTTCTGCAACTCGGCGGCACGCAACTGCAGCAGTTGCTGCTGGGCGGAGAAGAGATTGCGCTCGGCATCGAGCACTTCGAGATAGAGCGACACGCCGTTGTCGTAGCGCAGCTCGGCGATCTCGGCCAGCCGCTGCATGACCGCCACCGCCTCTTCCTGCGCCCGAACCTGTTCCTCGAGACGCTGCCGGCCAACGAGTCCGTCGCAGACTTCGCGGAACGCCTGCTGCACCGTTCGCTGATAGACCGCTACCAGTTCGGCCTGTCGTGCCTTGCTTTGCTGCAGCAAGGCGCGGCGGCGACCGAAGTCGAAAATGGGCAGCAACGCCGCCGCGCCGTACGACCACTGCTCGGAACTGCTTTCGAAGAGGTTATCCAGGTCGTTCGAGACGTACCCGGCCGCACCCGTCAGCGCAATCGTCGGGAAGAACAATGCACGGGCTACACCGATGTCGGCATTGGCCGCACGCAACTGCTGCTCCGCTCGCAGTACATCGGGGCGATTGATCAGCAGCTGCGATGGCAGCCCCGCATCGATGGCGGTGAACTGTCCCGGATCCTCGATAGGTCGTCCGGTGGGCAGTTCCGTGGTCGTGGGCCCACCGATCACCACCAGCAGCTGATTGCGCAACTGCTCGGTCGTGCGCTGCAGTTCGGCGAGTTGTGTCCTGGCCTGCGTTACCAGCACCGCGGATTGTTCGAAATCGACGGCGGAAGTCACACCCGCGTCGAGTCGCAGCTTCGCGATCTCCAGCGCCTCCACGCGGCTCGCCAGCGTGCGTTCCGACAGCGCGATGCCCGCCTCGCCGGCGCGGATGGCGTAGTAGAGGCTCGCCACATTGGCGATCATCGACAGACGGAAGGCACGCTCACCTTCCACCGTCGCCAGATACTGGCGGCGCGCGGATTCGCTGAGGTTGCGAACGCGTCCCCAGAAGTCCAGTTCGAATGCGGAGACGGATAGCTGCGCGACGTAGCTCTCGGCAGTGACCGATGAAACATCTCCGTTCGCGGCGCGAACCGGCGTCTTCGCCTTGCCGCCCGATGCAGCGAGATCGACCTGCGGCAGTTGTGCTGCGCGCTGGATGCGGAACTGTGCTTCGGCCTGGGCAACGAAGGCGCTGGCGGCCGCGAGATCGCGATTGTTGGCGAGCGCGGTGGCGATGTACGTCTTGAGCAGCGGATCGCCGAAGAACTCCTGCCATTTGACCGCGGTCGCCGGTTGTCCCACTCCCGCGTGTTGGCCGGGATACTCGGAATAGATGGGCGGCGCAGGAGCCTCGTAGCGTGGCGCGAGGTTGCATCCGGCCAGACAGAGCGTGAACAGGGATAGCGGCAGGCGCACGTCAATCCCCTGCCATCTCACTGGTGCGTGTCGCGTCATCGGCATTCACGGCCGTAGGAGCACGCTTCGCGCTGAGCCAGCGGCGGGCCGCGACGAAAAACAGCGGCGTGAAAAAGATGCCGAACAGGGTGGCCGTGAGCATGCTGCCCATCACACCTGTGCCCACTGCCTGACGGCTTGCAGCTCCGGCGCCCGTGGCGATCACCAGCGGCACCATGCCGATGACGAACGTGAGGCTGGTCATCAGGATCGGCCGCAATCGCTGTTCCGCGGCCGCCTCCACGGCAGCGAGCGACTCGCGTCCCTGCGCTTCCTCATCGAGCGCGAACTGCACGATGAGGATGGCGTTCTTGGCGGCCAGACCGATGATGGTGATGAGGCCGACGTTGAAGTACACGTCGGCCGACATGCCGCGTGCCATCGTCAGCAACACCGCGCCGATCACGCCCAGAGGGACGATGAGCAGCACCGCAACCGGTATCGCCCAGCTTTCATACATGGCAGCCAGCAGCAGGAAGACGACGATCACCGACAGAGCCAGCAACGATCCGATCTGTCCCGCTGCCTGTTTCTCTTCGAACGCCGTGCCGGTCCACTCGAAGGAGAAGCCGCGGGGCAGCACCTTCGCGGCAATCCGTTCCATCTCGCGCAGTGCCGCGCCGCTCGCATGACCCGGCGCCGCCTGACCCGAAAGTGTGGTGGCCGGAAAGCCGTTGTAGCGCTCCAGTTGCTGCGGGCCGGAAGTCCAGCGCATGGTAGTGAACGCCGAGAACGGCACCATCTCGCCGACGTTGTTGCGAATCCTCATCGCCGCAATGTCTTCGGGCCGCATGCGCTGGGGCGCCTCCGCCTGCAGCAGCACCCGCAGCACATTGCCCTCGTGAACGAAATCGTTCGCATAGACCGAACCGAAGGCAATGCTCAGCGCCTGATTGACCTGACCGATCTGCAGGCCGAGGGCGCGCGCCCTGACGCGATCGATGTCCACGTGCAGCTGCGGCGACGGCGGCAGGCCGTCGTAACGCACGCCGGCAAGGATGGGGCTGCGGGCCGCCTCCGCGATCATCATCTGCGTCACCTGCTGCAGTCCGGCGCCGCCGCCGGCAGCGCGGTCCTGGATCTTCATGGAGAATCCGCTGGCATTGCCCAGTGCCGGCATGGGCGGCGGATCGACGGCGAACGCCATCGCCTGCGGAATCCGGAAGAACGCCATGTTCGAACGGCGTACCAGGGCGCTGGCCGAGTCATCGGCACCGCGGCGCTGCGACCATGGCTGCAGGTCCACGAACGACATGCCCGTCGATTGCGCCTGCCCGAAAAAACTGAAGCCGATGATGGACACCACGTTGCGCACCTGCGGTTGCTGCTTCAGGAAACCTGTGGCCTGATCGATGGCCTCCTGAGTGCGGTTCATCGTCGCCCCGGCGGGTCCCATGTACACCGTGAAGAAATATCCCTGGTCTTCGGTCGGCAGGAAGCCACCCGGCAGACGCATGAACAGCAGCGCCGTCACCGCGCACGTCGCAGCGAAGACCATCAGCCAGCGAACGGGCGCCGCGAGCACGGCGTCTACGCCTTTCACATACGCAGCCGTGGCGCGATCCATCAGCTTGTTGAAGCCGTCGAACACACGCTGCAGCCATCCGCCCTGCCTGGTGGCTTTTTCTCCCGTGCCTTTCAGCAGGGCGGCAGTCAACGCCGGCGCCAGTGTCAGCGACAGAAGCGTCGACACGGTGATCGAGACGCTGAGCGTGATCGAGAACTGCCGGTAGATGCCGCCGACCGAACCGGGAAAGAACGCCATGGGCATGAACACGGCGATCAGCACCAGCGTCGTGGCAATGATGGCGCCGGTGATCTGACTCATCGCCTTGACCGTGGCCTCGTGAGAGTCCACCCCTTCGTCGCGCATGATGCGTTCGACGTTCTCGACGATGACGATGGCGTCGTCATTGAGAATGCCGATGGCCACAACCATGGCGAACAGCGAGAGCAGATTCAGCGACATGCCAGCGATCCACAGCCCCAGGCACGCGCCCACCAGCGCGATCGGCACCACGATGGTGGGTACCAGCGTCGTCTGCCACTTCTGCAGGAACAGGAACACGACAATGGAGACCAGCACCATGGCCTCGATCATCGTCACGGCAACACTCCTCACCGAAGCGGTGATGAATGGCGTCGTATCGAAAGGCGTGGTCCAGGTGACGTCCGGCGGAAAGCTCGCCTCCAGTTCACGCAGTCGCTGGCGCACCGCGTCCGCCACGGCCAGCGCATTTGCTCCGCTCGCCAGCTCGACGGCCATACCCGCAGTCTCGGTGCCGTTGAGCGACACCCTGAAACCGTAGTTGTCCGTGCCGAGCTCTACGCGCGCGATGTCAGCCAGTCGTACGGTCGATCCATCGGGATTCGCCGCCACGATGATTTCGCGAAACTGTTGCGCGGTGGTGAAACGATTCTGGGTGACGATCTGCGCAGTGAACTCTGCGCCGCCATCGACGGGCTGCAGGCCCAGTGCGCCACCCGCCGTCTGGCTGTTCTGTTCGCGCACGGCGGCCAGCACTTCGGCGGCGGACAGACCGTACGCCGTCAGCTTTTCGCGATCGAGCCAGATGCGCATCGCGAACGCCGAGCCGAACAGCATCACATCGCCGACACCCTGGATGCGGCGCAGCTCGTCGATGATATTGGCCGAAGCGAAATCGCCCATCTCGAGCGCAGTAGTGGCGCCGCTTCGCGACTGCAGCCCGATAAGCATGAGAAAACCGGATGTCGACTGCGTAACCCGGATACCGGCCTGCCGCACTTCCGGCGGCATGCGCGGATCGACGCGGCCGATCCGGTCCTGCACCTGGGAACGCGCGACCTCCAGATCAGTGCCCGGCACGAACGTGATGGTGATGGCGGCACTGCCGTTCGAGCGGCTGGTCGCCGACATATAGAGGAAGTTGTCGACGCCGTTCATCTCCCTCTCGATGATGGACGTCACGCTGCGGTCGAGTGTCCTGGCATCGGCTCCGGGATAGAACGCCTGAATGTTCAGCGACGGCGGTGCGACGTTCGGGAACTGCTCCACCGGCAGACGGCTCAGCGCGATACCACCGAACAGCAACGCGCAAAGCGCGATGACCCAGGCGAAGACCGGATGGTAGACAAAGAAGCGATGCATCGACGGCAGCCTCCGTCAGGTCGCGGGCTGCGGCGCGGAAGCGCCCTGGGGACTTACGCGCGCGCCCGGCTGAACTCTCTGCCATCCATCCACGATCACCTGTTCGCCGGGCTTGAGTCCCGAGCGGATGATCCACTGGCCTTCGATCTGACGACCGAGTGTCACGGTGCGGCTGGCCGCGATTCCTTCCGCGCTGACGGTCATCACCCTCGCCTCGTCGCCGCTGATGGCGACGGCGCGCTCGGGAATGCTGATCCCTTCAGTGATCGTGCCGGCGGTGAACATGCCGCGCACGAACTGACCGGGCAGCAGCACGTGATCCGGATTCTGAAACCTGGCGCGCACGACCTGACTGCCGGTGGACGGATCGACGGCGAAATCGGCGAACTCCAGGTGACCCACCTGATCGAACGGCTGGCCATTGTCCTTGATCAGCCGCACCTCGATCTGCTGCAGAGCCCCCAGGCTGATTTCCCCCGCGCGCACCTTTTGCATGAGATCCATGATCTGTGCGCTCGACTTCGTGAAGGTGGCGTAGACAGGCGAAAGCTGATTGATGCGGGTCATCAGCGTCGCCCCGGCGGCACTGACCAGCGCGCCCTCACTCACCATGGCGCGGCCCACGCGGCCGGCGATCGACGCACGCACGGTGGTGCGGTCGAGTTGCAGTTGTGATCGTTCCACCGCTGCCTGCGCGTCCGACACGCCCGCCTCCGCCTGTCTGAGTGTAGTCAGAGCACGGTCGTATTCGAGGGCGCTCAGTGCCTGCCGACTGACCAGCGGCTTGAAGCGTTCGACGACCGACGCTGCGTCCGCACGCGCCGACTGCGCACGTGCAAGCGCGGCCTGTGCCTGTTGCAGCTGGGTACGCAGGTCGCGGGGATCGATGAGAAACAGCGGTGCATTCGCGGCCACGTCGGTGCCTTCTTCGAACAGACGACGTTCCACGATGCCGTCGACGCGGGCGCGCACATCGGCAGAACGCACCGCCTCGATACGTCCCGGCAGCTCGAACGTGTTGGGAACCGACGACGACTCCACGGTGACGGTGACGACAGGCAGCGGTGGCAGTTGCGCGGCGGGCTGCTCACCTTCACCGCAGGCCGCGAGCAACAATGAGACCGGCATCAGCGCTGCAACACACAGCGCTGATCGGGACCAAAGACATCGACGTGCCTCGCAGGGGGTCGTGTCACTCTCACATGCAGGCAACGCGCGCACGATCGGCTCTCACCTCACCCGCTTCGCCGCCCTCCCTCGAAGGACCAGGATCTTTTCCTTCTGGAAAGCAGAAGGATTTTTCTTCGCCCTTCCCTTCTTCGCCGTAGAGAAGGCCGCGATAAGGGCGGATGCTGCGCATCGCACTTGCGGAGTACCCCATGCTGTGTACCTTGTTTCCGCTGCCCGGCGATTTCTTGTTCGTCGTCCTTTTACATCACGGTTCCGACGCCCGGCCATCAGCAGGAATACGTGAACCGTGGTCGGTTATTACGGGCGATCCGTACTGCTGCGGGTGAAACCGATCACTAACATCCACGCTCCGTCGCTGCGGCCTGAGACGATCTGCGTGCCCCCCGTGGAGATATTCGGGCTCAGCTTCAATAGTTCACTGCCGCCCAACCGAACATCAGCGCCACCAGCAGCAGGGCTATAGTGGCAACCAGCCAGCGTCGCAGGAAAGCGTCTGCGCGACTGGCAGCCTTTGCCGCGGCGACGCACATCCCCTGCATGTGGCCGAATGCCATCCCGAAATCACCGGCAGGGACGCGAGGCAGATACTGTCGCAATCGGTGCAGAACGATCGCGAGCACGACGCCCGCCAGCACCGGCCATAGCGCCGACCACAGTGCCGAGGGCGCCAGCGCGGCGGACAACGTGTCAATCGGCACCGTGAGATACAGCATCCAGGGCACTGCCAGCGACGCCAGCGCCATCGCAAGCCATGACCACACCAGCACCGATGGCGCGCGCGCCTGTACGTCCTTCGCGATGTTCTCGCGCAGGCGGTGCAGAAAATGCAGCATCAGCAGAGTCGTGGCGACTGACGACGCGGTGGCGACGCTGTTCGCAAGCCCGTTGCCCAGCAGATCTTTCGCCGCGTACTTGGTGAGTGCGCCACCGGTCAGCGGCAATCCTCCGAGGCCCAGCGCAATCACGGCGGCGGGAATGAGCATCGGCCACAGGCAGCGATGTCCCGTTCGCATGAGCACGCCCACAGCCAGGAACAGCGAGCCCTTCACCAGCAGATGGTGAGCGCCATAGAAAGCAGCTGTCATCGGCGTTGTGTCATCGCCCGCGGCCAGCCCCATGCCGATCACGGCGACGACAAACCCCATCTGGCTGACGCTGGAATACGCCAGCACCACCGTCGGTCGCAATTGCGTGATGCCGATGACGACACCGTACAGCGCGCCGCACATGCCGATCGCTGCCAGCGGGAAGCCGCAATCCGGCAAAGCAGCATCGAACGGCAGCAGACGCACCATCGCGATCACACTGGCTTTCACTACGGCGCCGCTCATGACGGCTGCGGCTGGAATCGGCGCGGCGTCGTAAGCGAGGGGCATCCAGAAATGCAACGGCACCAGCGCAGCCTTGATGCCGAGACCGGTGAGCAGAAGCATCAGGGTGACATCACGCCAGGCTGATGTGGACAGAGCCGCTGCGGCATCGCGGATCAGAACACTGCCATCCGGCGTCGCCTGCACGAGCAGAATGAGCGCGACGAGCAGGAAGCCTTCGGCCAGCAACGTCAGCCCCAGATATACGGCGCTGGCGCGGTGCGCATCGGGTCCCTTGCCCTGGAGCACCAGGCCGCTCGCACCCACACTCAGCGTCGCGAGCAGGAAGTAGAACCCGATGACGTCGGCGGCCAGGAATACGCCGATGCAACCCGTCAGTGTCATCAGCCAGCAGACGATGAAACCATCGACATCCGCACGCTCGCGCAGATCGCGGGCTGCATAGATGCCGCACGCGCTCCACAGCAATGCAGCGACCCCAAGCAGCATGGCGCCGGGTTCATCGAGCGTGAAGGTCAATGCGAGAGTGTCGTTGCCGATCTGCAGCATGGATCCGCTGTCGGCGCAGAGCGCAGCCATCAGCGCCGGAATGGGTGCCAGAACGAACAGCGCGGGCATCCACCGTCGCAGCCGACGTGATGCGCACGCCAGCAGCAGTGACAGCGGCACGCCGAACGCAAGCGCCAGCAGGCAGGCGGACCGGTAAGCCGATGGGATCATCGCGCCTCCACCACCGACAAACCGGGACGACCGATGCGCGTCACATCGGGACACCATGCCACCACACCCAGCAGGAACGAACACACGGCCAGTGCCAGCACGACGCCCTGCTGGTAGCGAGGAACGCGTGTCCGCGGTTTCCAGTCAGGTTCGGCCGGCTGCAGTGCACGCACGACCACCATGAAGACGTAGGCACTGGTGAGCAGCCCGCCTGCGATCATCACCGCGACCCACCACCATTGCATGCTCGCGAGCGCAGCAGACAGCAGCAACCACTTGGCGAAAAAGCCGCCCGACGGCGGCAACCCGATCAGCGACGCGCCGCCGAGCGCAAAAGCAACCAGCGTCATCGGCAATGCGCGACCCACACCGCGCAGATCGGCAACGCGATCATGTCCCAGCGTGACGTAGATCAGGCCGGCTGCCATGAACATCGCGGCCTTGGCGGTCGCGTGCGAGATCGCCTGCAGCATGCCGCCACTCACGGCCGCTGCACTGTCGAGCTGTGCGGCGTTCAATCCCGCAGCGAGCGGAAACATCAGGAACAGGTAGCCGATCTGCGCGACCGTCGAATAGGCGATGAGCAGTTTCAATCGCGCCTGCTGCAAGGCGACGACATTGCCGATCAGGATGGCGGCTGCGCCCATTGCCGCGAGCAGTTGCATCGACCGCGGTGCGACCACACCTGCGAAAACATCGAACCACAAGCGCACTACCAGGAACCACGCTCCCTTTATGACCAATGCGGAGAGGACCGCGCTGGCTGCGGCCGGTGCCCCCGCGTGCGCCGGCGGCAACCACAGGTGCAGCGGGAAAAGCGCGGTCTTGGCCAGCAACCCCGCGGTCATCAGCGCCGCTGCCGCCCAGGCCAGCGTTTCGGGTTGAATGCGCTGCGCGAGCAGGGCGATGTCGAGCGTGCCGTACGCGCCGTACAGCAGAAAGATCCCCAGCAGATAGAGCATCGAACCCAGCAACGCGTACAGCAGATAACGCAGCGCTGCCTGCAGTGTCTCGGCGCGACCATCGAGGCTGACCAGCGGAACAGCGGCAAATGTCAGCAGCTCCAGCGCAACGTACAGGGTGAATACGTCCCCACTGACGAACACCAGGTTGAGCGAACCGGTGATCGCGAGCAGCAGGAGCCAGAACATGACCGGCCGCCGTGCTTCACGCACACCGGCCGGTGTGCCGAAGTTGCCGCAGGCATAGATGGCAATGAACGCGACCACGACCGCGACGGCCAGGATCATCACTATTGAAATGCCATCGGCGCGCAACGCGACACCGAGCGGCGGCGACCAGCCTCCCAGCACATAAACGACGGCCTCGCCGGAATGCATCAATTGTCCGGTAAGAGCGACTGCGATGGCGAGTCCGAGCAGCAGCGTCACCAGCGCCACGCGCTGCGCATGGCGTCCGCCCACGACAAGTCCCAGCAAGACGCCCACGACGGGCAGCAATACCGTCAGCACGAGCAGCAGGCCACCGCCGGTGGTGGGAGTCGTCATGCGATGCGCGCAGTCAGTGTTCTTGTTCGGCGGTATCAGACTTGGCCAGTCCGTCGCTGCGGGTGAGCGATGCCGAGCCGGTTTCCTCGAACAATCGCAGTATCAGCGCAACCGCGAGAGCGGACGCAGCGAATGCAACGACGATGGCCGTGATCAACAATGCCTGCGGCACCGGATCGCCGCCCAGACCGTCGGCGGCCCCGCGGTGCGCAATGATCGCGCACACGAGAAAGACGCCGTGCCCGATCAGGTTGAACGCGAGAAGCTTGCGCAGCAGTTGCGCATTCACGATCAGGCCGTAGCAACCGAGGCCCACGAGTGCCGCTGCGCACAGTCCGAAGAACGTCGTCGAAGTCATATGCGCGACCTCGCGAAGCGGGCCGTCATGTCATCGCCCGCTGCGGTGCGCCGACGAGCAGCAGGACCAGAGTGATCGCCAGCGACGGCATCAGCGCTACTTCGATCACGATTATCCACAGCTTCGCGTGGCCTTGCGGATACGCGAGGAATGCCCCCGCGGTAACGGCGCCGAGACAGCCGATCGCGATGAATATCGCCGGACCAATGATCAGTCCGGTTCGCAACCCTCGCCCACTGACGGGCGGTGCGTCGGCCAGGCCCGCCATCAACACCAGCAACCACATCGCAGCGAGAATCGTCGCACCCTGGAATTTTCCGCCGGGATCGTCCGCACCGACCCACAGGATATACACCGCAACAACGATGCCGATCGGCGGCAGCACACGGGCGAGATAGGTGAGGGTACCGTTGGGATCCGACACTGGCGCCGGACCCGGACGTCCTCCCCAGGCGCGATCAGGCGCAAGCGACCACACGCCGATCAGCGCGAACAGTAGCACCACGGCTTCGAGCAGCGTGTCCATCGCACGGAACGAAAGCAGCACCGCGGTGATGGGATTGCCGACACCGGTCGCGGCAATGTTCGCTACGACCTCGGGCGCGAGCGTGGGCGCGGACGGCGGCAGCAACAACACGCACACGGCGACGACGCCTGCAACGGCGATGGAGACAATTGCCGCCAGCAGGCGCGTGAGCACGCGCGGACGTTCTGCCGCCGCTGCGGCCTCGGTACTTCTCAGCCGCGCCGCCGCACCGACCAGCAGCACACCGGTCAGACCTGCGCCAATCGCAGCTTCGGTCATGGCGACATCGATCGCGGCGAGCCGCAGCCACACCGCGGTGAGCAACAGTCCGTAAGGCAGGAAGCCGGCGACCGATGCGAACGTCTCGCGCGCAAAAATCGTCCAGGTCGCCAGACCGAGAAACAGCAGCGCGAGCGCAGAGTCGAGCGCCAGCGTCATCGAGACTCCTCAGCAGCATCGGTGAGGTCCGGCACGTTGCTGCGGTCGCCGCGACGAATGGCCCGCCCGATCAACTGAGAGCAGGTGGCCGATGCCAGCAGGACGAGAAACCAGATGACCATCAGCTTCAGTGCAAGCTGGATGCTGCCGATCTGCGGCAGCAGGCCGAGGATCACCAGACCGAGCCCCAGATTGTCCGCCTTGGTCAGCGCGTGCAGTCGCGTGCAGGCGTCCGGAAAGCGCAGCAGCCCGATCACACCGGCGAAAAAAAAGAAGCCGCCCGCCGATACCAGCGCCATGGTGAAAATGTCGGCGACGCCGCTCATTTTCCCGTGTCCTCGCCGCGCACCGCGGCCTCATCCTCGACCAGCACCAGGCCCGCCTTGACGAAGGCGATCGCAGCAAACGCCGCGAGTATCGACAGCGTGAGCACCACGTTGATGACGGCTTCGCTACCCTGGGACGCGCTCATCAACAGCATGGCCGCGATGCCACCCGTAGCGAACAGCTGCACGGCCATCATGCGATCGACATAGCCCGGCCTGCGCAATACGCACACCAGGCCCGCGGCCACCATCAGGAACACGAAGGCGGAAGCGCCGGCGAGAAAATTATCCATGGCTCTCACCCGCCACCAGCGAACTGGCGAGCAGCCTTTCTTCTTCGGCCACCTGCTGCATCAGCGGATGAGCAGCGTCCAGGCAGTGCACGATGATCGCGTCCTGCGATTCGCCCACCGGAACCGAACCCGGCATGAGACTGAGAATGGATGCGAACTCGTTGCGCGCGAGACCCGGCGGGAAACTCACGGGACAGACGACGAAACGCGGCTGCAGCGGCATGCGCGGATCGAGTGCGCGCCGCGCCACATCCACTCCCGCCATCACTGACTGCCAGATGAAATGCGGCACGTATGCCAGCAACGACGTGAAACGTACGTGTCCCGCTTCGCGCGGCAGCAGCCGGATGCTCGTCCACGTTGCTGCCATGGTCGCGACCAGTCCGAATGCGAGATCGGCCGGCTTGACGCTGGGCATCAGGACCAGCCAGAGCGCCAGGAACATCACACTGCGGGACAGCGCGGTTATCGAGCGCGAGGGCATCTTCGCAGTGGAATGCTCACCCTTGTCATTCATGCAACCGGTCTCCCAGCAGTCGCGGGCCAGTTGAATCGCAGGGGCGTTCTTACAGGAAGATCTCCGGCCAACGCCAGATAGGTGTTGTCGCAATAGACACTGGTCCCCAGCCATCGGCGTCGGGCGCCTGGGAACCTCGGTCAACCTGCGACTGGATGCGGGATGTGAGAAGTGATGGTGCCGGCTGAGGGACTCGAACCCCCGACCCCCTGATTACAAATTCGACCAGGGTGGATTTGTGGCAGAAAGGGCCGAACTTGAGCTCTCACAGATTGTTGATTTGATTCTGAATTGAAACTCTGAGCCACGTGACGCTCGTTGCCTTCGTCACGACTCTGCAGTGTAGAGCACGGTCGAGTCCCGCAAATCCCCCACAAACACCTGATATGCATCAGGTGGTCGAAAATTGCCCTCACACCAATCGACCTCCTGATCACAATTCAGGTGGTCGGGAGACCTGTCCCACAACGGTTTCGGCTGAAA
>Ga0126377_10002278_pt1 | contig 13129 bp, 9 predicted proteins | sample PanSoiMetPlot_22_FD_92647 | JGI IMG/M metagenome (GOLD analysis project Ga0126377, IMG submission 92647) | Tropical forest soil microbial communities from Panama - MetaG Plot_22 | ecosystem: Environmental > Terrestrial > Soil > Tropical forest > Bulk soil | place: Panama | collected 2016-02-17
AGCCCGTAGAGTCGATAAACGCCCCGGTCGTCCGTTTCTTCCATCTCAGACAATAAGTTGTATTCGCGCTTCTGTCCCTGTTCGTCCGATGTATAAAGCCGCACTCGGTTCGCGATGAGCGGCGCGCCCTCGTCGTCCAGGACTTTGCCGGTCATGACTCCGCCCCGGATCAGCGCGAAATCCGCCTTCTCGCGCGATTCGCCCTCATCGAGGCTCACTGTCTGGCCCAACTCGCGATCGCCGGAGCTCTCTGCGGAGATGAACGCCTTCAACGCCACGCTGACGAAATATCGCCCCTCAGTCAGGCCGGTGATTGTGTAACGACCATCGCCGTCAGTCCGCGTTTTGGCCCGAAAGGGAATTGGCGGGCCCGATCCGCCGGTCACATCGGGCTTCGAATCGATCTCCACGACGGCGACCACGGCGTTCGGCGCAGGTTTTCCGCCGATAGTCACGCGCCCGCTGATCGAAGCCGTGCGCGGGCGAGTGTCGCGCTCCGGCGTCTGCGCAATTGATTGGCTGACCGCCATCAGGAGTGATACTGACAAGGTTGGAATGAGATTGAGCGGGCCGTATTTCATCGGGCGCCTCCTTCGAGTGTGCGGCGAACTGTCAGTTCGCCGCCGCTTCCTCGATTGCCAAACCGGATTCCCGATAAGCTCTATCTTCCGAATGAGCTTAATTGATGAAGCCTGCGGCGAACTGACAATTCGCCGCACATTTTGTCTACCATCGCAAAGTGATCTTGACCGAAGTCTCCTCGTTCTCTCTGACGGTGACGCGCTGATTCGACCACGGCGGATTAACCAACTCCCGGTCTCCATCGGCTGTGTCCTTGATGAGATTTATATACAAATCATATCCGCCGGCCGGCAGTCCTTCGATCACGAACCGACCCTTCTCATCAATGAGTGCGGATCCACCCATTCTGCCAATTGCCACAGGTATCCTGTCAGACGGGTTCGATTCGTCAGCGGTCGCCGGTCGCTCGGCGCGGGCCACCAGTCGGCGCCAATCAGGCGTCGAGCCTCCGGTAATCTGAATCTGGCCGCGAATCCGCCCCTGCGCTTGATAAATCACTATGCGGATGCCGGTGATCTTTTCGCCAGGCCTCACTTCGATCGCATCCTTGATCTCGATGCCGTTACGCTCGATTCGTTTAATTGGCAGCACGCCTGATAAACTTCTCAGCCGGAAAGTGACTCTGCCTGTCTGAAGCCCTTTGACAGTGAAAGTTCCGTCAGCATTTACAGTACCGTTTGCGCGATACTGTGGCGCGAAGTAGCGCGCACTCGCAGGGCTGACGGCAGGATAGACGGAAATTGATTGAAGTTGATTTTGAGAGGCGGCGACGGCGCCATCGATGACCACAACGCCGCTGACGCTCGCGCCAGGAGACACCTTCACTTCGACGCCGCTCACCTTGTCATTCGTGATTTCAAACTCCGTGTCCTCGCCCGTATAAGCCGTCTCGCTTTGAAAGTCCGTAATCCCGGCCTGGTAACGACCAGGAAGCAGTCCGTGGAGCCTGAAATTGCCCTGCGCGTCAGCGGAGGTGGTCGTCGAATAACCTATGTTCGGCGCGTCCTTCTCGGGTTTCGACTTGCAAGAGATATAGATTCCAGGAACCGGTTTGCCAGTATCTCCATCAACCACGCGTCCCGCGGCTTCATAGGTTTTTCTGGCGCTCCCGAACCTGATGTCGACGTCCGTGACCTCGCTCCCTTCTTTGATTTCGATGACCCTGGCCTGTTTCTCGTCTGTCGTGTCGGGGTGATATGTACGCGCGAACTTTCCGCTCGCGAAGTGAATCGGATCGCCGCCGCCGCCTCCTCCTGCGCTGACGATGTATCGCCCCGGCGGCAGCCCGTAGATACGGTAAACACCTCGGTCATCCGTCTCGGGCATCTCGTACATATAGGAGATACGGTAGGCGCGCTTCTGACCCTGATCATCGATGGTGTAAAGCTGCACGTGTTGCGCGATGAGCGGCGAGCCTTCATCGTCTATAACCTTGCCTGTCATAACGCCGCCACGAATCAGTCCGAAATCCACCGTCTCGCGCGCTTCACCTTCATCGAGATTCAGTGTCCGGCTCAGCCTGGAGTCGGTGGAACTGTCGGCGTCAACGAAGGCTTTCATCTGCGCGCTGACGTGGTAACGCCCCTCGGCCAGGCCGGTGATTGTGTAACGACCGTCGCCGTCAGTCCGCGTCTTGGCTTGGAAGGAGGCTAGCGAGTCAATCGCATTAGGGCTCGAAACGGTCTCCACGAGAGTGATTACCGCATTCGCCGCCGGTTTTCCGGCAACGGTCACGCGCCCGCTGATCGAAGCCGTGCGCGGGCGATTGTCATGCTGCGGAGTCTGCGCAATTGATTGGCTGACCGCCATCAGAAGCGGTACTACCAAGGTTGGAATGAGATTGAGCGGGACGTATTTCATCGGGCGCCTCCTTCGAGTGCGCGGCGGACTGTCAGTTCGCCGCTGCTTACTCGATTGCCAAACCGGATTCCCGATAGGCTCTATCTTCCGAATGAGCTTAATTGATGAAGCCTGCGGCGAACTGACAGTTCGCCGCACATTTTATCTACCATCGCAAAACGTGATCTTTCACGCGCTCGCAAACTTTCAGTTCGATTTCGTTCTTTGCGGCGGCGGCTTCACGGCGGAGCTTCGCGCGCTCGACCGCGTCCCAGGCGACGGGGCGGGACTGGTCATCGTTCGCTTCTTTTTCCGAGGCCTGCCGCGTATGCAACATGTACTTGCCCGGCGCGACGTGTTTGAACTCGAACGAGCCGTCGCCTCCCACCGTCGCTTCGGCGTAACGAATCAGTTCATCGGCGGCGGTCGTCTCAGCCGGGATCAAATGGACGCGAAGGCGCTTCGGAAGGCGCTCGCCCTCACGGGCTGGAACGATCTTCCCGCTCAGACTTGCCGCGCCCTGGGCGATTATCATTTCAATTCCCGAAATTTTTTCGCCCTGCTTGAGCGTGACGCCGGCGCGAGAAATGTCGACGGGCTTCGGCGTCGCGGCCTGCGTAATCGCGCGGATGTACCAGCTTTCGTCGGGCAGGTCGGTGTCGATCCGATAGCGACCCGCCTCAAGGTTCTTCACGGTGAAGCCGCCGTCTTTATCAGGCGTGGCGGCGCCCAAAGATCCACTGATCTCCATAGGGATTATTCCGGAAGGGAAGACGCCGGGCGCCTTGTCGTCGCGCCTCAATTCGATAAGAGCCTCTTCCGCCTTGAACTGCTCGGCGGTTTTGCACTCGGCTTTCGGCGCCTCGATGACGACGCGTCCCGAGATCGAGCCGAGTTTCAGGAGCTTCAATTCGACGCCGTTGACGTCCGCGCCTCTCACCGCAACGCGCTTCGGAACCGAAAGGGCGAAGTCCATACTTTCGCTGAAGCGCATCGCGATCATCTCGTATTCGCCATCTTCCACTCCGCGCAGCGAAAAGTTCTTATTGCCCATCAGAGTAGTTATTGCCGCGAAATGTTTGTCGGCGGCCCCGACCAGCGTTACAACTACACCATTGATCAACCCCTCCCCTTGCGTCTCTCCCGAAACCGTTCCGCTGATCGCGCGTCCCCGCCCGCCGCGCGCGCGAATGTCAACGCTCGATACCTCTTCGGCGCCGCGCAAATTGATTTCGACCGCCGCGCCTCTCGGCGAAGACGGGTGGTAGGTCGGAGGCTCACGGCTTGTTCGACCAAAGCCTAACGTCGGAGACGCTCCGTTAATGCCGACCACATAGGCGCCAGGATCGAGGCCGTAGATGCGATAGACGCCTCGATCATCAGTCATCCGTGACGAAGTCATTTCACCCATCGTGGCGGCGCTGTTGTCCGGCTTGCCCTCGGGATCGCGCACCCGGTCGGCTGAGACCCAGACGCCGACCGCCGGCTCGCCGAACTCGTCTGTCACGCGTCCTGTGATCACGCCGCCCCTGGCCATTCGGATCATCGCGACCTCGCCGATGCGGTGTTTGCGCGATTGATCCTCGACGGAGGTGTAGCCCGGCGCGCGCGCTATGATCGAGTAGACGCCGTGCGCGAGGCCCGTCACTTTGAAATTACCCTCCGCGTCGCAGGAGGTCGACTGTGACGAGAATTGGATTTGCGATTTGCCGACGCCGAGAGCCATCACTTGCGCGCCGGCCATCGGCTGTCCGTCGTCCGCCACTACGCGCCCTGAAATCACGCCTTCGCGCTTCGGCTGCGGCTCCTGCGCAGGCGTCGTCCGCGCCAGCGATATGAAGAGAAGAGCGGCTAACAACGGCGCTAATCGTTTCATTATTTCTCCTCCTGGGCTTTCTTGCTCAGGTCGAGCGTCATCGTGACCTGTGTATCCTGGCCTTTTGTAACTATGACTTTCTGGGTGATGTGGGTGGTCACGTTAGTCTGGCTCGGCGTGTTCGGATCGGGCTGATGCCGCGTCATTAATGTCAACGTGTATTCACCCGGCAACAATCCATCGATCACGAACCGGCCTTTGCTGTCGACTTCCGCATAACCGCCGGAAGAGTCGAAACCTGTGGCGCTTTTTTCGCTGTGGGCCATGACGTTCATCCGCCAGCCTTGGGGCAACGCGCCGCCGGTCATCTGTACCTGGCCGCGAATCACGCCCGATCCTTTTCCGAAAACGACCCGAACGCCGGTGACGTCTTCGCGTCCCGTGACGACGATTCCGTCGGTCAACACTGCCCCGCCGCGTTCGATCCGCGCGATCTTGAGCGCGCCTCCGGTCGCGCTGAAAGCCTGTATCATCACCTTGCCGGGTCGAAGGCCTTTGATGCTGAAGGCGCCGTCGCTTCCGATTCGGGAAGCCGCAGGCGTCATCGCAAATGCGACGGCGTTATCATCCGTTTCATTCGGCGAAGTGGGTGTGGACTGCGCCATGAGCATCGTCTGCGACAGTCCCGATTTCGCGGACGGATCGGCGTCTTCGATTACGGCGACGCCGCTGATCGTCGCGCCACTTTTCGCTCTGACCTCGACTCCCGCCACGTCGCCGTCGTGAACCTCGAACTTCGCTCCTTCGCTGTAATAATTGACGCCGCCGCCCGTCAGAAACGATTCGAGGTCAGCGAGGTTTAACTGGTACTGTCCTGGCGCCAGGCCGCTGAGCCGAAAATTGCCCTGCTCATCAGTCTTGGCGTTTCCGCCGAATCCGCCGAACCCGCCGCCGTCAACAGATGCGGCGGTGTCGGAGCCTTTGATTCTCATACACATCACGCCGGCGCCCGCAATTGGCTTGCCAGTTTCGTCTTCAACGACGCGGCCCAACGCTTCGTAAGTCTTCTTTGCGGCGCCGAGCCTGATGTCAATGCCGGTGACTTCATCGCCGCCGTTGACCTCTATCGCCTTCGCCTGATTTTCGTCTGTGGCGGCGGGATACCAGGTGCGCGAGTGGCCCGCCGCCCCGGTAAAGCCGTCCGACTCTCCGCCCGCGCTCAGGAGATAGCGTCCCGCGCGCAGCCCGAAGATTCGATAAACGCCGCGATCATCAGTTTGAAACATGTACGGGTTTGCCATCAGATTCTGAGAGCCGTGCGCCTCCGTCTTTCGTCCCTGTCCGTCCACGGCATGCAAACTGATGGCCTTCGCGATCAGCGGGCGTCCGTTGGCGTCCGTCACGCGGCCGGTGATGACGCCGCCGCGAACTAGCGAGAAATCGACGTTCTCGCTCGATTGGCCTTCATCGAGCGAAACCGCTTCCTGTAGCGACGCGTTTGGCGACGCATCTCTGACGCAACTTCCCAACATCACTCGGACTTCGTATTTGCCTTCGGGCAAACCGGTCGCGCGGTATCGCCCATCGGCGTCGGTCAGGACGGCGTAATCCTCTCCGACGCCGGATCCAGGCGCCTCGATTGAGAAATCCTGGTTTCCAAAGGCGGTCCTCTCCTTGATCTCCGTTACAACGACTTTGGCGTTGGCCGCCGCTTTGCCGGAGATGGTCACGCGCCCGCTGATCGAAGCCGTGCGAGGTCGGGTGTCGCGTTGCGGCGTCTGCGCGGCGGCGCTGCTGAAGACGAAAAGAAGCATCGAAAAGGGAATCGTGAGCCGGGCGAGTCGTGTCATATCCTCCTCCTTGAAGGGCGCTGAGAAGCGGGCGCAAATTGACCGCTAACTGTTAATTAGTGTGTTGATTTAGAACTGGCCGCGCACCGAAGCTCCAATGACCGCGAACATTTTACGGGCCTCATCATGACGCTGCAAGAGGGCGCGGTTTTCTCTTTACACACGGCTTCGTTTACCTGGAAAAACAGCGTCGTTTACAATGTTACTTGCTTCGGTTTAGACATACAGCACGGCGGATAACCATCCGCTTCCGACGGAAAGGGAGGCGCCCCATTCACTCTCTTTTCGTGAGACTCAGCCGCCGCCGCGGGAGATGGCGTCACAGAATGGTAACTATAGCCTCTTGACGCGTCTCAACCCCGACAATAAAATCTCCACCTTCTGTCTGCAAGATCGCATCCCTTGACATCAGACATATCCAACATTGCGACCCCACGGAGGCTGACTTGATAGAAGTTGAGCACCTTGTTAAAAGCTACGGACAGGCCCGAGCCGTCAATGACATTTCATTTAAGGTAGAAAAAGGAGAAATCCTGGGCTTCCTCGGCCCGAACGGCGCGGGTAAAACAACAACAATGCGAATTCTGACCGGCTATTTGCCGGCGACCGGCGGAACGGCGCGGATAGCGGGCTTCGACGTTTTCGAACAGTCGATGGAAGTGCGCAAGCGCATCGGCTATCTGCCCGAAACGCCGCCGCTCTACCCGGACATGACGGTCAGCGCCTATCTGACATTCGTGGCGCAGATCAAAGGCGTTCCGGTAGCGGAGATTCCGAACCGCGTCGCCGAGGCGATGAAGCTGGCGACTGTGGCCGAGCGGAAGGACGAATTGATCAAGCGGTTGTCGCGCGGCTACAAGCAGCGCGTCGGCATCGCGCAGGCCATCGTCCACAACCCGGACGTGATCATCCTCGACGAGCCGACCGTCGGACTCGATCCCAACCAGATCAAGGAAGTCCGAGGGTTGATCAAAAGTCTGGCCGGCCAGCACACGATCATCCTTTCGACGCACATTCTGCCCGAAGTCGAGGTGACCTGCGACCGCGTGGTCATCATCAATAAAGGCCGAATCGCCGCCGTCGACACGACCCAGAACCTGACCACGCAGCTCAAAGGCGGCGAGCGCGTGCGCCTTCAGGCCAACGGCTCCGCCGAGGGACTGCGCAGCTCCATCGCCTCGATCGAAGGCGTCAGGAGCGTCGAAGTCAAATCGGGCGCAGACGGCCTGGTCACCGCGGACATCGAGAGCGGCGCCGATTTGCGGGCGCAGATCGCCGCGCGCGTCGTCAGCGGCGGATTCGACCTGCTGGAGCTGCGCGCCGTCACCCTGACCCTCGAAGACATCTTCATGCAATTGACGACCGAGGAAAAGGCTGAAGCGAAGGCCGAAGCAAAGGTTGAAGAGGAAGCTGAAGAGGAAGTCGAAGAGAAGGCTGAAGAGGCGGCCGCGACGTAACTTCGAGTCTTCAATCCGGACTTGAATCCAAAGTCAAAGGAAATTACTTATGAGAGGAATTCTTGCAATCTTTCGTCGCGAGCTCGGCAGCTACTTCGTCTCGCCGATCGCGTACGTGGTCACCGGGTTTTTCCTGTTCCTGACAGGTTATTACTTCACGTCCCTGCTGACCTCAGTGATCGAATATTCGATGAGGGCCCAGATGCAGGCGATGCAGATGGGCGGGCCGCCTTCGATTGACGCGCCGGCGCTGGTCATCCGCAATTTCAGCGGCTTCGCAACGACGATCCTGCTTTTCCTCGTGCCGATGTTGACCATGGGCGTTTACGCCGAGGAGCGCAAACGCGGCACGATGGAAATGCTGATGACCTCGCCGATCACCGAACTTCAGATAGTGCTGGGCAAATTTTTCGCCTCGCTGACGATGTTCGTGGCGATGCTGGCCCCGACGATCCTGTACCATTTAATCGTCTCTCAATATAGCGAGCCGGCGTTGCCCTGGAAAATATTGTGGGTGGGCTATCTGGGAGTCTTACTCCTCGGGGCGAGTCTGCTCGCGCTAGGGTCGTTCATCTCTTCGCTGACCGAGAACCAGATCGTCGCGGCCATTGTCACATTCGTGATATTCCTGATGCTCTGGCTAATCGATTTCGGAGGGCGCGGCGCGGGCACGACTATGGCCGAGATCATGAAGTATCTCTCGCTCCTGCAGCATAACGAATCCTTCGCGCAGGGCGTGATTGATACGTCCTCCATCATCTTTTATCTGTCAGTAGTGTCGCTCGGTCTCTTCCTGACATTGCGCAATCTGGATTCGATGCGCTGGAGAAGAGCTTAAAGGCAGTGTGCGGTGGATAGTGGGCGGTGGGCAGCCAAACACAACCGCCCACCGCCCACTATCCCCTGCCCACTGATCACTAACAAACTTATGAACATCAATCGACAAGAGATCACAAAATTTGCGGGCATTGTCGGAGCGGCGATGGTGATCGCGGGCTTCATTCTCTATTCGAGGGAACAGGCCTGGGATTGGAAGATCATCACGGTCCTGGCCGTCGGAGGCGCTTTGCTTCTGGCTTCGATCGTTCTCAATTTCAGATCGATCCTCGAGTTCTTCCAGGGACGGCAGGGGAAGCTGGGCGCAAACACCGTGGCGCTGTCCGTCGCCGTCCTGGCCATCATCGGCGCGCTCAATTTTCTCGGGTATCGCCATCACAAACGCTTCGACTTGACCACCGAAGGCTTGTATACGCTCTCGGATCAGTCCAAGAAGATCGTCGGCAATCTGCAGAAAGACGTGAAGGTCATCAAGTTTGACAAGAGCGAGGATCAGCAACTGGCCGACTTGATGGCCGAGTTCAAGTACGTGAGCAAACGCATCAGCTACGAACGCGTTGACCCTTATCAGAAGCCGGAAATCGCCCGCCAGTACGCCGTCCAGACGTTGGGCGAGACGGTCATCGCCGTTGGCGATCGCATCGAGCGCCCCAAACAGACCGACGAGCAGGCGGTGATCAACGCGATCCTGAAGGTCACCCGCGACAAGCTTAAGCGCGTCTGCTTCTCCGAAGGCCATGACGAAAAATCGATTACCGATACGGAAAACAGTGGCTACGCGATGGTTGACGGCCAGTTGAAGAATGAGAATTACGAAACCAAAACAGTCAACCTCGCCACATCCTCGCAAGTTCCTTCGGAATGTGACGTGTTGGTTGTCGCAGGTCCGAAGAAAAGCCTGGTGGCGGAGGAAGCGGCGAGCATCGGCAAATACCTCGATGAAGGCGGAAAGGCCTTTTTGCTGCTCGACCCGAACACCAGTCCGAATCTCGGCGATGTGCTGAAGTCCTGGAATATAAAGCTGGACGACGACACCGTTCTGTGTGGTCCTCGAACTGGACTCAATAAAGTTACGCCGGTTGTCATCAATTACGGCGATCATCCGATCACCAAAGACCTCAAGCGCGCCCAGACCTTCTATCTGGAAGCCCGTTCGGTCAAAACCGAGAATTCGTCCGGAGGCGGGGTATCTCCCACCGAGATTCTTAAAACCCTGGACGGCACATGGGGCGAAACCGAGCTGAAAGGGCAAGACCCGCAGTATGACGAAGGCAAGGACATTCAGGGCCCGCTCAGCATAGGCGTCGCGGCTAGCAAAAAGAACGGCGACAAAGAAGCGCGGCTGGTGGTCATCGGCGATTCGGAATTCGCGGCCAACGGTCCGGTCAGGTTGTTCGGCGCGAATGGGAGTATGTTTTTTAACTCGGTCAACTGGCTGTCCCAGGACGAAGACCTGATTTCGATCCGTCCGAAGAGCGCGACTAATCGAAGTCTGATCATGACCGAAGCGCAACAAACCACCTTCAAGTGGTTGGCCATTATGTTCATGCCGCTCGCCGCCGTAGGCGCGGGCGCTTACATCTGGTGGAAACGAAGATGAAACGAAGCACTCTGATCCTTCTCCTGGTAGCGGCGGTCGCCTCAGTCGCCATCTACTTTATCGAGGTCAAGTCGGGCAAATCTCGCGACGAGACGCCCGACAAGAGCCGTCCGGCCTTCAAATTCAACCGCGAAGATGTCACAGGCGTCTCGCTGGTTAAAGGCAAGGACACGGTCAACCTGGAAAACCAGAACAACAAATGGGTTATCACGCAGCCGATCAACGCCACGGCCGATGAGTCGCTGTTGAACTCCATCATCGGCGATCTGGTCAGCGCGCGCATCGATAACGAATTTCCTCCGTCGGGAGGCGATTTGAAGCCTTACGGGCTTTCGGAACCTGCGGTCAAGTTGGAAGTCAAACTCAAAAGCGGCGAGACGCACCGCATAGAGCTCGGGGCGAAAGACCCGACCGGCATGTCGGCTTACGCCAAAATCGACGGCTCGCAAAACGTCGCGCTCCTTCCGACCAGCCTGTTGAACGACTCGGATAAGTCGCTCAACGACCTGCGTGACCGCTCCGTGCTAGGCGCGACGCCGTACGAACTCAGCTCGGTCAAGATCGCCAACGAGAGTGAAAGCTACGAGCTCGAGAAGAAGGAATCCGAGTGGAACATCAAAAGCCCCGTCGCGGGGCCCGCCGACGAAACCCAGGTCAGCGGCATGCTCGCCGACATAGCCGGCGCCAAAGCCGCCGAGGTCGTCAGCGAGAACGTGGACGATCCGGCGAAATACGGCCTCGACAAATCGAAGATTTCCGTCATGGCGAGGCTCAATACCGGCGGCGAGCGGACCATCACCGTCGGCTCGAAAGTCGACGACAAATACTACGCCAAAGCGTCCGACCGCCCGCAGCTTCTTAAAGTCGAAGAACCGTTCTACGACAAACTCAACACGAAGCTCGCCTCGCTGCGCAGCAAGCAGTTCGTCAAATTCAACCGCGACGAATTGACGAAGGTCTACATCAAGAACTCCAACGTCACGCTCGTCGCCGAAAAGAAGGACGACAAGTGGAAGGTCACCGAGCCTGCCGACAAGAAGGACAAAGAGGCCTCGACCTTCAAGATTTTCACGCCACTTGAAACGCAGGCCACCGAAGTGATCGATAAACCGACCGGAGCGGTCGCCGGCAAGCTGGCCAAACCCGCGGTCGAAGTCCGCCTGACCGACAAGAGCGGCAAAACGACGACCCTCAAAATTTCTTCCGCCGACGGCGATAACGTCTATGTGAAAGTCGAAGGACGCGCCGAAATTTACAAGGTCGCCAAGACCCTGCTCGACGGCCTGAACTTCAAAGCCGACGAAGCGGTCAATTAACCTCCAAAACGTAGGGGCAGACCTGCGTGTCTGCCCCGGCGCGCCGATAATATCCAAAACGTAGGGGCAGACCTGTGTGTCTGCCTCGGCGCGCTGAGTTGCGCTTCCGAGAGCCGGGGCAGACACACGGGTCTGCCCTTACGTTTATTTCCATCTTTTCCGCGCTCTCTTATCTTTCTTATGAATAGAAGACTGGTAAGCACTCTCGCATCGCTGCTTACATTGATCGTTGTATGCGCCGCGGCCACGGCGCCGTCGAAATTCGCCGGCGTTTGGAAGCTCAATCGCGACAAGAGTGAAGGTCTGACCGGCGCGCTGGCTAACGCGGAAATCCTGCTGTTCGTCACCCAGGACGAGAAGCGGATCACGACCGAGCAGAAAACCATTATCAGAGGCCGCGAACAAACTTCGCAGGAATTCACCTACAAACTCGACGGCGGCGAAACGACCGCCGACGTCGTCCGCCCGCTCGCCGGGACAATGAACCTCAAAGCCAGTTGGGTCGAAGCCACAAAAACCCTGGAGCTGACCTCGAGCATAACCGGCGATAACAACGGCAAGGAAGCGACGATTACGACCCGCGAGCAATGGCAATTGGCGGAACAGGGCAAAGCTCTCCAGATCACCCGCACGCGCCAGTCTCCACAGGGCAAACAGCGATTCAAACTCCATTTCGATAGACAGGAGTAGAGGGACGTCGCTCTGACAGCCCGACTTTATCGAAATAAGCGGAAGAGAAGCAAAAAGGGCAGGACGGGCGAAAAAAGCAAAAATCTTTTTTTTGCTTTTTTCGCCCGTCCTGCCCTTTTTGCCCCCACTTCGCCCAAATTCGATGCGCCGGTAATTGACAAGCGACTTGTCATTATGACAAGCTGCCTGCCGTTGATACCAATGACAGATAGCGGCGGAAAAAAGAGATCGTCATGGGCGAAGAGAGGCGCGGCGCCGTCCGAATCGCCCTTCAACTCAATGATCAATGAGACGGTGTCGCTCTTCCACCGGCTGCGCATCGTGGCCGATCAGATACACCACCGCGGCGAGATGACGGGCGGTCTGCGATCCATACTTCGCAGTCTGGATAAGCTGGGCGAACAGACGGTTCCGCAAATGGCGCGCGCGCGTTCGGTTACGAGGCAGCACGTGCAGGCGCTGGTCAACCAGTTGGTCAAAGAGCGGCTTGTTGAGTTCATCGCCAATCCGGCTCATAAGCGATCGCCGCTGGCGCGCCTGACCCCGCTCGGCAAAAAGACGGTTGATGCGATGAACCGCAATGAGGCCGGGCTTTTAGACATGGCCGATCTGAGCGTGACAGAAAAAGAGTTGCGTGAAGCGGCTGAAACATTGCGGACCGTGCGCGCGTATTTCGAGAGCGAACGCTGGAAAAAATTACTGAAAAACGAGCAGTGAAGGAGGTATCGATGAACGCGCAGATCAACGTCAACCAACCCCTGATCCAACCCTCATCCTCGGCGGGATGTAAAGCTTCGAGTCTGGTATCGCAATTCGCCTGTCCGACGGGAATGCTGGGACGGCTTGTGGGACGCTTGATGGCGGCCAAGAACGCCAGGATGAACGAATTCGCCGTTGAAATGCTGCGCGTCCAACCGGATGATCAGGTGTTGGAAATCGGCTTCGGCCACGGCAGAACGATTCGAACGATCGCCGAACGAGCCAGGGCCGATTTCGTCGCCGGCATCGATCTTTCTGACGTGATGGTTCGTCAGGCGGCGAAATACAACCTAGACCTGATCGTCGCGGGCCGCGTCGAGGTCTGTAAGGGGTCGGTCGCCAGTCTGCCTTATGAATGCGGGCGTTTTACGAAGGCGCTGGCC
>Ga0126377_10002279_pt1 | contig 13128 bp, 10 predicted proteins | sample PanSoiMetPlot_22_FD_92647 | JGI IMG/M metagenome (GOLD analysis project Ga0126377, IMG submission 92647) | Tropical forest soil microbial communities from Panama - MetaG Plot_22 | ecosystem: Environmental > Terrestrial > Soil > Tropical forest > Bulk soil | place: Panama | collected 2016-02-17
GCACGCCTCGGCCTTCGAGAACCCAAGAACGAACCTCGTAGAACCTTGTAGAACCCCGCAGAACCTAGTAGAACCTTGCTGTGTCTTCCCTGCGTGAGCGCAATGAGTGGAAGTTCTTCGGCGCGTTGCCGAAGGCCGACCGTGTCCTGGCGCTCGCCTGGTGGACGATTCTCATTCTGCGCGGTGTGTTGCCGGCGGCCTTCGCGATCGCCATGGGCGTCCTCGTGGGCGCGGTTGAGCGGGGAGATTCTCTCGCTGCCCCGCTCGCGCTGATGGGGACAATCTTCATCCTTCTCCAGATACTCACCCCGATTCACCAGGCAGTGAGCGCGAACCTCGGCGATCGAACGGCTGCGTGGCTGTACGACCGGTTGACCGAAGCGTGCGTCCGGCCACCCGGCATGGGCCACCTGGAGAACACGTCGCTCTCGACCGACCTGACGGTTGCGCGCGACTTCGATCTCGGGATGACCGGCCCGCCGCTCCAGGTCTCTGTCGACTTCATTGCGGGCGGACTCCTCGAAGTGATTGCCGGCCTGGCGTGCGTCCTGGTGTTATTCGGCTTCACCTGGTGGGCGCCGCTGATTCTCGCGGGGGCGTGGCTGTCGACTCACTGGCTGCTGCGCGAGAGCAGTGTCTGGCGCGATCGAAACACCGAGGAGGTTCGCGCCGCGCAGCGTGATGCCGACTACGCATATCGCCTGGCGGTCGATGCGTCGCCGGCAAAAGAGCTGAGGCTGTTCGGGCTGGTTGACTGGACGATCGAGCGGTTCACAGGGCGCCGGACGACGCTGCATGCGCTTCAGTACGAAGCGACGCGACTCAGGGAGAAGCCGGTCGTCTGGAGCCTGCTCCTCGTCATCGCGGCCAACGTTGTGGTGTTCTGGGCGCTCGCGGAGGCAGCCAACAACGGCAGTCTTGCGATCGGGCGGGTCGTGGTGTTCGCCCAGAGCGCTGTCGGCGCGTCGATGATCGCGTTTGGCGGCATCAGCTGGGCGCTCGATGGGGCGGCGGCTCCTGTTGGTGCAGTGCTGCGCCTCGAAGGACCAATGGGCGCCGCGGGAGCCCTCAGTCAGGGTGCGCGTTCAGCCAACGGAATGCCGGCAAACGAAATTCGATTTCGCGATGTCACGTTTGCCTATCCCGGTGGCGCTCCCATCCTCGAGCACTTCGATCTGATCGTCCCGGCCGGCTCCTCACTCGCCATCGTCGGACAGAACGGTGCCGGCAAGACGACGCTTGCCAAGCTCTTGTGCCGGCTGTACGACCCGCAGTCAGGATCCATCGAAATCGATGGCGTCCCGTTGCGCGATCTCTCAATCGACTCCTGGCGGCACCGCGTCACGGCGGTGTTCCAGGACTTCACCCGCTTCGAACTGTCGCTGCGCGATAACGTCGCGCCTGCGGGAGCGCCCGATGATGTCGTGCAACGCGCGCTGGAACTGGCGGGCGCTGCCGGTCTCGCGGATCTCGCTACCGTGCTGGCACGCGGCTACTCGGGGGGGACCGATCTATCCGGCGGGCAATGGCAACGGATCGCCCTCGCGCGTGCGCTAGCAGCCGTCCAGCTGGGCGCCGGACTCATCCTGCTCGATGAACCGACCGCGCAACTCGACGTGCGAGGCGAAGCAGAAATCTTCGGACGGATCCTCAAGGCGACGCGTCAACGCACGACGATTCTGATTTCGCATCGTTTTTCGACGGTGCGCCAGGCCGATCGCATCTGCGTCCTCGAGAAAGGCCGCGTGATCGAGCTCGGCACGCACGACGAGCTGATGGCGAAGCGCGGGCGCTATCGGACGATGTTCGACCTGCAGGCGCAGCGTTTCGCCGAAGTCGAAGAGGAACCGGGAGCGACGTATGACGTCCTCAGCTGAGACGATCGAACCCGTTCCCGCCGGAATCGGGCCGCTGCCGCCGGCGATGTCATCGATGTGGCGGCTGTGCACGCTCGGCTACCGACACGAGCCGAGGCTGATGCTGATCGCATTCGTGCTCTCGCAGCTCGCCGCGCTGCCCGATGCCCTTCTCGCCTTGTGGCTGATGGTGCTCGGCGTCGGCGTCGTGAATCACCGCTCCAGTCTCGTCAGCCTGGCGGCGCTCGGCCTTGGTTTGTCCGCCGCCGCGACCTGGTTCCTGCGAACCATCAGCACGCGCGTGCAGCGCCGCTTCCGCGACAAAGTCACGATCGCGCTCGAGTCGCACGTGGCACGACTTCAGGCGTCGATTGCCACAATCGCCCATCACGAGCGCCCCGAATACCTCGATCGACTGGCGATGCTGCGCGACCAGGTGTTCGTGCTGGATCACATGTACATGTCGGTATTCTCGACGTGCGGATGGATCCTGCGCCTGGCCGTGACGGTCGCGTTGCTGATGTCGATTCATCCGGCACTGGCGCTGCTCGCCGTGTTTGCGATCCCGACGGTGATGACCTCCACGTGGCGTCCGGCCGTCGAACGCATCGTCCAGGAGCAGTCGGCGCAGCCGAGGCGCCTGGCGCGACATCTCTTTACGATCGCCACGACGGCGGCGCCAGGAAAGGAAGTCCGTGTCACCGGAATCGGCGAACGACTGATTCGCGAGCGGCGTGCGGCGTGGGAGCGTGCCTACGCGCCGGTCGCTGCGGTTCGGTGGTTGACGGCCATGTGGCACACGCTCGCGTGGGCGGTGTTTGGTGCGGCCTACGTGGGGGCGGTTGTGTTCGTCGCGTCAGGGCTTCGCGCATCGGCGGGTCAGGTCCTGCTCGTCCTTGCGGCTGGATCGCGACTGTCGGCGTACATCGGGGCCACGGTTGGCGAGCTTGGATTCCTGCGAGGGTTCTGGATGGACGGGTCCAGGCGACTCGCGTGGCTGGAGGACTATGCCGCGGCCCTGACCGCTCATGCCGACACACCGGCGCCGGCGAGACTCGGTCGCGGCATCATGCTGCGCGACGTTTCATTCGCGTACCCGGGCACGTCGCGACTGGTCCTCGACCACGTGTCGGTGACGTTGCCCGCAGGTGCCGTCGTGGCCATCGTCGGCGAGAACGGCGCCGGAAAAACCACGCTCGTGAAACTCCTCGCGAAGATGTACGAGCCGTCGTCGGGATCGATTCTCATCGATGACACACCGCTTGCGCGCATTGCGGCGGATGAGTGGCGAACGCGACTGGCCGGTGCGTTCCAGGACTTCTATCGTTTCGAATTTCATGCGCGCCAGACCGTTGGCCTCGGCGACGTGCCGCGCCTCGACAACGAGCCTGCGGTAGTGACGGCAGTCGGACGGGCGGGCGCAGAAGACGTCGTTTCGCGGCTGGCGTCAGGGCTCAACACCCAACTCGGTCCGACGTGGCCGGGCGGCGTCGATGTGTCGTTCGGCCAGTGGCAGAAGCTGGCGCTCGCGCGCGGCTTCATGCGCGACGTGCCACTGCTGCTGGTGCTCGACGAGCCGACCGCCGCCCTCGATGCGGAGACCGAGCATGCGCTGTTCGAGCGCTATGCTGCCGCGGCGCGAGGCGAACGCACGGATGGCCGCATCACGATTCTCGTCTCGCACCGCTTCTCCACCGTCCGCATGGCGGATCTGATCGTCGTCATGGACGGCGCACGGATCGTCGAAGTTGGCACGCATGACGAGCTGATGGCGAGGCGAGGTCAGTACGCGGAACTGTACGAGATTCAGGCCAAAGCGTATCGGTGAAGCGCCGGGCGGCCCGAGCGAGGCGACGAATCGTTCTGTAGCACAACAGCGTTAATTCGTGCTACGATTGAACGGTGAAGAAGAGCTACATCCACGCCCGCCTGAATGAAGAGGACCAAGCCACGCTGGCGGAAATAAAGGGAAAGACGGGTCAGAGCGATTCCGAGATCGTGAGACGCGGGCTGAAGCTGGTTGCGCACGAACAGCGTCGCCGCAGGAGCGCATTGGATCTTGCCGGTCCAAGCGTCGGTCGCTTCAAGAACAGTCCGCGCGATCTCTCAACCAATCGCAAGCATCTGGATGGTTTCGGCGAATGAACGCCGCGGGCGTCCTGCTGGACACGGGTCCGCTCGTCGCCCTGCTGTCCCGCAACGACGCCAACCATGAGCGTGCCCGCCGGATGTTCGCTGACTGCACGCCTCCCTTTCGAACCTGCGAGTCCGTCGTCGCGGAGGCTTGCTTCCTCCTGGGGAGAATCCACCGGGATGGTCCAAGCGATCTAGTGAGTCTCGGCGCGCGTGGCCTCTACACGATCGGCATCGCCGCGGAGGCACACTGGGCCAGCATCGAGTCGCTGCTGAAGAAGTACGCAGATCGCCCAATCTCGCTCGCCGACGCGTGTCTCATACGCTGCGCCGAAATCCACGGTGAGGGACGGATCGCCACATTTGACGCTGACTTCAGCATCTATCGGTGGCGCCGCAACCGGAGATTCGAGCTGCTGTAACAGTACGCGCACTAGTTCTAGCCTGAGCGCGTGGGCGCCAATGCTGACCGAGTTTTAGACGAGCGCTTCGAATGACTGAGCCAGCGCCGTGCTACGAGGCTTTCAGGAGAGAGGTGCGGACGGCGGCGGGGACATCAATCTCCACAAATCGATGTGCGGAGAAAATGTAGTCCTCTCCACTCTCATCAACAACACGGATCTCACTTTCCCTCTCAGCGTTTTTGTCTGAAAGGACAACGTAAATCTTATTCCGCTCGAGTGAAGCCTCGTAGCCGCTGTTGTCCACACATACAGCGAAGTGGCGAGCAGACGACCTCGCCGTGCGCGTCTTAGTCGAGATACTTCTTGCGTTTGAATTCTTTTTTGCCGATGCCGTGTGCTTCATACCAGTGCAGTTCAGCGAGCCGAATCCGGCCGTCCTTCAGCCTAACCCTCGCGACGCCCTTCATCTTCCTCCAACGCCCCTTACCATACAAGCGTCGCAGCCGCCGGAGCTCGCGAATGGCGCTACCGGAAGCGATCGTTTCGATGTTGATCAGATCGCCGACAAGCTCGAACTCCATCGTCGGCGAGATTCTACCGTCGTCGTGAGACCTTTGCGGAACGTTTCGCGCGAGATCCCCGATGACGTTGCCGGGCTTTGACCACGGCGCCTGGGACTGCCCACCATGCAGATCCTATCTTGCGGGAGCGGCCTTGGAATACGGCAAGACTGGCGGTAGGTCGAACCAGCCCCGCGGGCCGGCCCGTACGAATTACGCTGTAGTACACCTCATGCGGCTCGCTGTGCTCCAAGCCGATTACGTCAATCAACCCTACAAACCGTATTCGGAATGTCTGTCCGTCAGCGTTCTCGTAAGAAGTTTCGCCTCGCTTGCCATACCGCTTCGCCTGCCGGACTGCCTCACGTGGAGTCCTCGCGTCAAAGACAACGATGCGTTTTTCACAGAGCGGACGTTTCTGCCGGCGCCCGTCAACGCCGTACTCGAACAATAGGTTGGCTGCATATCTCATGGGTAATTGCGATCGGCTGCGGATTCTAACCTAGTAGAAGATTGGGACGTAGAAGTTCGTGGCCTCTTCGGCGTTTCCATCGAACCAGAGGAATGGCGTGACTTTCTGCATCATCTTGGCTCCCTTGCCTGCGTTCACCCTTTAAGTCGAAGCCGACGCAGCGAGATCGACATCGTCGATACATTCTGCCGCCCAGCCAGAAATCTTCCGCCTAAAGGCGGAAGCTACGGACTCAGGAAACCGAACGACGTCCGCTAGTGCAGCGGTTGCCGCGGCGAGGTCACATCAGCTCTCCGGCGCGATGCGGCCAGGCCGCTACGTCAGTTCTGAAAACCGCGCCGCAGGCGTCCCGATCCGCGGCGGCACCGTTTCGACGCTGGTGACCGCGTTACCCAGCTGCGCGAATGATTATTTGCTGGCGTTCGGGTAACCCGAGCCGACGCGGCCATCGTAAGGTGCGCGCCGGAGGCGTGGTTTTCCGGCCGAAGGCCGAGGCGCCGGAGAGCTGATGTGGCCTCGCCGCGTTTGGATCTTCCGCCCAAAGGCGGAAGCTACGTTTGAGATGGAGGAATCTCGCTCAGCGTTGCAGCACAGCGGGCTTCAGCGTCCAGGCTTGAAGCCGGGCGAGCTCCATGATGTGCGGGGCGTGGAATCCTTCCGGGAAGATCACCCAGCCCCAGAGGGCGGGCGAATCGGCAGCGACGTTTCGGTCGGCGGTGAACTGTCCGGCCTGGCGGACGATTTCCGCCGGGAGCTTCCCGGTCGTGAGCGCGTCTTCGAGCGCCTTTCCCATCGTGGCAACGTAATCGGCGGGCGACAGGCTCTCGCTCCCAATCCACACCTCGTCCGGCATGCGGCCAGTGGCGCGCGAGAAGTCCGCCACATCCTTGACGGCGCGCACGAACGCGCTTCGCGGGTACGTCGACGATGGTTTGCCGCCCGCTGACGCCGTGTAGGTGCGTGCCGGACCGTCGAGTCGCGCGATCTTGATCTCGGCGGGCGGTTCGTTGCGTTCTGCGGCTGCTGTCATCGCGCTGTTTAACAGGCTGAACTCGTCGGCTGCCGACAGCGCGTAACCGTCGAATCGCTGAAATGTGATCTCTTTCTGCACCGCTCGCGCGAGACCGAGGATGTCGTCGCGACGAAAGTTTCGCGTCAGCGCCTTGTCGTCGTAGATCTTCATCAACTCCGTGGCGGTGACGAATCGCACCCCCGGCAGGGCCTTCATGAACCGCACGTATTGCTCGAAGTCCTGGAACGCCTGCTCGGTTTCGGCCGCGGGCCGCGTCCCCGGCAGCTTCCATTCTTCTCGCGGCGGGTTCGCGCCGCGGCTGAAGTTCACGGCGTCCCAGAACTGCGTGTGCACCCATTCGTTCGGGTGGTAATAGATGCTGATCGTCCCGCCGCCTTTCGCGCGCAGGGCATCGTATGACTTCGTGAATCGCGCCTTGCCTTCGGCCAGGCTCGTTCCACCCCTCAAGTCCATCCGCGCGAGATTCGATCGCATCTTGAAGACGTTCAGCATGCCGCCATAGAAGAACGGCTGATCGTCGATGCCGACGTGATCCGCTTCATCCAGGTACATGCCGATGCCCATCTCGCGGAGCGCGGGATAGGCCTGGGGCGCCCAGGCGCTTCCAGGCTGACCGTAGGCCACCGGCGTCACGCCAAAAATCCGCTGGACGTCGCGAGCACCCTGCGCTTCACGCCGGAAGAACTCGGCCCGGCCGTCTTCCCATCCCGCATTCTGCAGATAAACGGCGATGGTTGGCTGCTGGCTGTGCGTGTTCGAGTGATAGCCGATGTCGTGGCGCTTCAACGCGGCAATCACATCAGTACGTCCGCGCGATTCGAGTACGCGCGCCTTCTCGCCGACCACCTTGAACGTCGCCCTGACGCCGAGGCTGGTCAGCATCTCCGCCAGCCGCTTCGCCGCATCGTCATCCTGCGGCAGGATGTAGTCCTCGGTGTCGAACCAGAGCGTGACGTAGACAGGCGGCGTCGGGCCCTGGCCGGCGGCGCGGGCGGTGATTGCCAGCAGGATGACAAGAAGGTGGAGGACTCTCTTCACACGTTTCTCCCGCAACCGAGTTATGAAGACTGTGGGCCGTTGTCAGTGAGGCGACTTCGTCAGATTCTCAGCCAGATACAGTCCCGTCTTCCCGCTGGCGATGACGTCGAGGTCGCCGTCGCCGTCGATATCGGTCACGGCAATCTGCAGCCCGCCACCCATCTTGCCGTCCTCGTCGATGACGTGACGCGTCCACGCCGCGGTTGAACCGGGCTTCGGGATCGACAGATCGTACCAATACATGCCGAGTCGATCGCGCTCGGCCGCGGTCGCATCGCTGTGGATCTGGGCGCGCTTGCCAGTCACAAGATCGACGCGCCCATCTCCGTTTACGTCGGCGAGCGTCGCCGCGTGGGCCGCCGACCAGGCATCGTCGATGACGTGCCGGGTCCACGAACCCTCACTACCGTGTTCGAACCACAGAATGCCGCACGAGTGTCCCATCGTGGTCAGGATGTCTGGCCGCTTGTCGCCATTCATGTCGCGCACGAACATGAAGCCGTACTCCGCAGCCGCTGCCGGCCGCGCCGGAGCACCAGGCTCTACGGGGCAGGTCGTTCCCAACTGGCTCCAGTTGGTTTCGTGAAAAGCCCAGTCGCCCGCGGCGCGCACATCGGCCGGCGCTTCGAGCCAGCCCGTCGGCGTCACGATGTCCTGACGGCCGTCGCCATTCATGTCGCCAGCACCGATGCCGTGCCCGAAGAATCGCGGCTGACTGACGACGTGCTTGATCCACTTGCCCTGTTGAATCTCGTACCAGGCGGCAGGCTGGTTCGCCGCGCGGGTGAACTGCGGCAGCAGTTCCTGCGGTTTCCCGTCGTTGTTCAGATCGACGAGAAACGCAAACTCGGTCGGTCCGACAGCGTCGATTTCATTCACCGTCCATGAGCCGTCAGGCTTGCCGGGATTCTTGAGCCACTCGAGCCTTCGCGCGAAGTAGCCGATCTGGACGATGTCGAGGTAGCCGTCACCGTCGACGTCCACCGGCAAATCGCTGAAGTCGTCCACGTACCCGGAAGCGCGGTTAATCGAGCGCAGCGCGTGCTTCGTCCACGTCGGGTTTTCATACCAGCTCTCGGCCGAGATGATGTCGGGCTTGCGATCGTTGTTCAGATCGACGACGGCGACGGTCTCGCTCTGGACTGCGTCGATCGATTTCACGCGAAACGACGGGTCGGCCGGCTGAGTCTGAACGACGGCAACGAGAACGACCGCTACAGGCGCTGTCCAAACGATGCGAGGAATGCGCATAGGCCCTCCACTCTGAGCTCCCGGAATCGGTCAATTCTACGCGCCCTTCAGCAAGAACCCCTGCGTGGCTTCCGCCTTTAGGCGGAAGTCGATGCCGCGAGCCAATTTCCGGCTAACCGGCCTCCGCTAAAGCTACGGTGGTCCGCCGGAGCCTTGGCGAAGGCGGAAGGCGGAAGCCACGAGACCTGAGATAGGTTTAGAATCCGCAGAAGTTACAACCTCGTCACATGGATATGGTAGGCACCGTCGACAAGATCAATCCAACCGACGCAGCCAGCATACGGCTTCGTACTGCACGGCGGATCTTTCTCGGCGCGCTGATTTTCAACAGCGCGCTGACGGTCTTCTGGCTGTTCGCGCTCCTCACCAATCGAACCGGCGGATTTTTCCAGCACTACGACATCAGCCGCGCGGTCATTGGCCGCATCGCCGGGGCGATCTTCTTCTTTTACGTCCTGTGGGGATTCATCTGGTGGGGCATCAAGGCGCTGCTGTTGAAGTATTTCGTCGGCTTCTCGAAGGCCGAGCGCCGGCAGGCGTTCTCGTCGCGCATGCATGCCCCATTCGACGTCGCATCGTTCACGTCGCGCTACTCGGAGCGCCGAATCCGCATCACGGACATGATCGGCCGTCGCGGACGATTCATCACGCTCGCGGCGTCAGGATTCTACTTTCTGTACGTGCGCGTCATCGCCGAGCCGTCACCCGACTTCGCAACGCTCTTCCTGCACGACAGCCTGGCCGACGCGGTGATCACGAGCTGGGTCTTTCTCGGCTTCTACTATGCCGACGGCGTTCTCGGCGCCGCGTTCTACGGACCGCAGTCCCGCGTGATGGATGGCGTGCTGGCGCGCGCGAACTGCCTGCTGATCACGACGTTGTGGACCGCGTTCAAGTTCGTGATGGTGCCGATCGGCGGCCGGCTTGCCGCGGTCTTCCCTTCAAACCGATTCGCCGCCGTCTTTGCGCTGATCTGGGGCGCTTACATTGTCACCGACGCGATGTCGGAAGTCGGCGGCGCGCTCTTCGGAAAGCAGAAGCTCCGCGTGCGCGGCATTGGTGATGTCAACCGCAAGTCGATTGGCGGCGCGGTCACTGGCTTTGCCTCCGCCCTGATCTTCTGCCTCTGGATCGTCGTCGGACAGGGACTGCCGGCGCCGTGGATCGGCCTGGCAATCGCGATTGCGATGGCCAGCACTCTCACCGAGCTGTTCTCCCCGCGTGGTACCGACGACTTCTTCATGGCCACCGCCAACGCGTTGATCTGCCTCGCGTTCGGGGCGATGCTGCCGTCCTGATCACTGGTACTCAGGTCCCTGACCATTGGCGTCGTTGGCGCTTGTGAGTGCCAGTCGCCACTGCTATCATCCAACGTTACCTCGCCTGGGACTGCAACAGGCACACCCCTTCATGCAGAACATCGGCCGCTACGAGCTTGTCGAAAAACTGGGTCAGGGTGGTATGGGCGCCGTCTACCGCGCTCATGACACGCTGCTCGAGCGCACCGTTGCGGTCAAGGTGATTTCGGCCACCATCGACCAGAACGACGAGTTGCGCGAGCGATTCTTCCGCGAGGCCCGGGCGGCCGGCCAACTGTCGCACAAGAACATCATCACGATTCACGATCTCGGCGAGCACGACGGCCAACCGTATCTCGCGATGGAGTACCTCCACGGACAGGATTTGCTCCAGCGGATGGCGTCGCCTCAGCGTATGAGCCTGCGGCGCCGCGTCGAGATCGCCACCGAGATCTGCGAGGGGCTCGAGTACGCGCACAGCCACGGCATCGTCCACCGCGACATCAAGCCGGCGAACATCTTCATCACCGACTCGGGCGCGGTCAAGATCCTGGACTTCGGCCTGGCACGGCTCGTCACTTCGGAGCTGACCCGCAGCAACATGATGATGGGCACCGTGAACTACATGGCGCCCGAGCAGGTGCGCGGCGAGCGCATCGATCACCGCGCCGATATCTTTTCGACGGCGGTGGTCGTCTACGAACTCTTGAGCGGACGCCGCGCGTTCGATTCCGATTCGTTCGCGGCTACGCTCTACAAGATTCTGCAGGAGGTCCCCGAACCACTGCAGCACATCGATCCCGCGATTCCCATCGAGCTCGTACGCATCGTCGACCGTGCGCTCGCGAAGCCGCGCGACGAACGGTATCAGCACATGAGTGAGATGCTGCTCGATCTCGCGGTATTCCGGCAGCAGCTTGCGGGCATGGATTCTCCGGCCACCGGGCGAGAGGCGCCGACGATGTTACGCACGCCGTCGGACCGGCCCTATGAGGTGACGCCGCCTATCCCGTTGCCACCCGTCGCCACGCCGGCTCCAACCATGGCGGCGCAGAGCGGGCCTCCGATCTCTGGCCCGCCGGCGTCGACACCGCCGGCGCCCACGGGCATTCGCGCGTGGTTGCTTCCGGCGACGGCAATTCTCGCCCTTGCGATCGCGGGTATTGCGATGTGGAAGGCGACGCGCTCCGACTCGCCACAGCCGACGACGCCAGCCCCGGCTGCGACTCCGGCCGCGGCCCCGGCACCGGCAATCGGCGACCTCATGGAAGCGGCACTGACCGCGATGAAGGCCGAAGATTTCGACCTTGCCGCGCGTACTGCGGAGGCGGTGCTCGCGCGCGATCCAGGCAACGAAGCGGCCAGCCAGCTTCGCGATCGCGCGCGTGCCGCCGGAACGAAGGTCACTGACGGGCTGAAACGAGCGCGCACGTCGATGGCGGCGGGACAGTATGAGGACGCGCTCCGCGCCGCGAGCGCCGTTCTCAATGAGGCGCCCGGCAATGGTGAGGCACTGCAGATCATGCAGGACGCGAACGCACGGTCACGCGGTCGCGGCGCGGATGAAGCGCGAGCGCAAGCCGCCCGCGCCCGCAACGCCGCGCGGGCAGTAGGAGCGCAGCGTCTCGCGTCTGCACAGTATTCGGCGGCGGCCGGCATCGAGCGCGACGCTCAACGGCTCTTTGACGCCGGACGGCTGGGCGAAGCGACCGTCAAGTTCATCGAGGCGAGCGGCGCGTTTCACAGCGCTGAGGCTTCAGTACACAACGAAACCGTTCGCCGTGAAGCGGCCGCGCGAGCTGACGGCCTCGGGCCCGAGCGTCCCGGGAACGCCGCCCTCCCATCCCCTCCGGCAACGTCGCCGCAGGCCGAGAATCGCGAACCGTCACGAGTGCCGCCGGCAACGCCCCCGCTCGTGGAAGCGGCACCGGCACCAACTCCGACGCCGCCACCGCCAACCGCGCCAACCACGACGGTCGCTCCCACGACGACCGTCGCGCCAGCTCCGGCCGCGCCACCGCAGCCAAGCCCTGAAGCCATCGCGGCCGCACGCGAGGCCGCGATCACCGATCTCATCGGCCGCTACAAGGCGGCGATCGAGGGGCGCAACCTCGAGGCGGTCAAGCGCATCTGGCCCGGCATCTCGGCCAGGGAGCAGGACGCGCTGCGCGACGAGTTCCGCCTGGCGACCAGCATCAACCTCGACATACTCAGCCCGCGGATTACCGCGACACCGGATAGCGGCACCGTGACCTTCGTCCGCCACTACGAAGTGGTCAAGGAAGGACAGCGGCTGCAATCGCAATCGAACGCGACCATGGAGGTCCGGCGAAACGGGACCTCGTGGGTCATCGAACACCTTCGATTCGACGTCCGGCGCTGAATCGCCCGGCAAATACTCGGAAAGGACTCACGATGCGAAGACTTGCGGTGATGGTGGCGGCGTGCTGGTGCCTGTCGGCGCTCGACGCGGCCGCCCAGACGAAGGCGTCGTCCCTCGCGACGCTCTTCGAAGACATCTACGGGCCCAATGGGCTGGTGCTGAGCAGCGACGACGTGGCGCTCGATGGCACGACGCACGCGGCGCATTTCAACAGCGCGTTTCAGTCGGACTTCCGCCTGGTCAACATCGCGTTGACGGGCCAGCTCACGGCCGTGCCGCTGCCCTCTCCCGCATCCGGCTTCACCTATGAATTCGACTCGACGACCGGCACATTCGTGCGGTCGACGCGCAGCTTCGGCCCCATCCTCTCGGACCGCGCGGAAACCATCGGACGCGGACGCCTGGCCTTCGGTTTCTCCAGTCAGTTCTTCTCATTCGATCATCTCGACGGCGTGTCGCTTTCGGCGATCCCCGCGGTCTTCAGGCACGATTCGTTCGAACTGGGCGGCGGCCGTGCCGACGTCGTCTCGACGACGAACACGGTCGAGGCGACCGTCAATCAGTTCTCGGGCGCGTTGACGTATGGGTTGACCAGCCGTATCGACCTGTCGCTCGCCGTGCCCATCGTCAAGACGAGCCTGTCGCTGCTGTCGAACGCCCGGATTCAGCGTCTCGGGACGGGTACCGCCCTTCAAGTGCA
>Ga0126377_10002280_pt1 | contig 13127 bp, 13 predicted proteins | sample PanSoiMetPlot_22_FD_92647 | JGI IMG/M metagenome (GOLD analysis project Ga0126377, IMG submission 92647) | Tropical forest soil microbial communities from Panama - MetaG Plot_22 | ecosystem: Environmental > Terrestrial > Soil > Tropical forest > Bulk soil | place: Panama | collected 2016-02-17
ACAATCGTATCCCTTCATTGAGCGGGCGGGATGCCGGAAGAGATTCGAAGGAAGCTCGTGGCTCAAGCCAAGACTCGTCACCGAAAGGACACAGTTGACAACCGCGCATTGGCAGCCATATCGGCAAATATATTGCCATTTTGTTCAGCTTGGGTTTTACTTAAGGCATGAAATAGCTAAAGCAGTGGGAAACCATTACCTCTGCGCTCGTAGAATGTGGTGCAAGCAATAACTGAAGGAGCATCGATGAGCGATATCGAAAAACAAGAACACCAGCGCTTTAAGATCTTCTCTGGCGCCCTCGGCGAAAAGAACTCGCTCGGCCCTTTGGCTGAAGAGGTGGCCAGTTTTGTTTCAAGCGAGAAGGTGGCCGCCAAGAGTATCGGGGTTGAATATCTGGAAGCGACCAAACGGCTGATAATCACGCTCGGATATCGGGAGGGAGAGGAGTTCTATCCGGTCAAGCTGAGAAGTGTGGGGTTAGGAAAGGTAGAAGACTTAGCTACGCGCAAGGATTTCAGCGAGTTAGAACGTGCGATCAGTGAGGCGAGCCAGAAGCTGGAGCGGATTATCTGTCACGAGTTGTACATCACAGAAGAAAACGAGTTCCTGATAGTCTTCATGACGCATGAGCCGTAAGCACAGGTCGGTTGCCGATGCCGCCTTCGCTTTCTCCATCCTCCTTCATCCGCAGCCCCATCAGCTCGTCCTACGACTCGCTTTCCTTTTCAGGGAGGCTACGAGCTTACCACGTTCCGTAATTTCGCTCTGGTGGCGCGGGATGCGGCGTTTGCAACAAGGGGACGGGAAATGTGTGAGGGTGGGGAGGAGGGCCAGCGTCTCACTCGCTGGCGTAAGACTTTCACGCGCTCGAAGATTTCAGGCTACAGTCAGAAAGGAACTTCAACCTTTGGCTGATCGAGCGTCGATTCCATTTCGGATTCAGACCCGCCCTCACCGGGCTTGATGAGGACGGGCCGTAGCAGGTCTTCCTCACGCATCTCCTGGATTTGTCTTTCCTCAAGCTCCTCAAGCTCAAGATCGAGATTCGACTGTCTGATCAACTCCCGTTCCCGCTCAATGTAGTACTCTTCGTTGTTAACGGTCTCCTCATAAAATCGCTCGTCATCATCGTAATCGTAGGGGTCTTGATCGTGATCGTAGTCGGACATGATTGGTTGGCCTCCCTTCCGAACGCATATTGTCACATCTCCTTTATGTCCCGACGACGCTCGAGGCCAGAGCTTCGCAATCGCACAGCAAATATAATTATGCGCGAATCGCCTTCTTCGCTTTGGAGGCGATCGGCTCCGCATCACCCAAGGATTTGAAAGAGATCAACCGCGCATACCTCTTATTGCCATCAGAATCCTGTCCGAGGTGGCGCGAAAACCAGACTGCCGCATCGAATTTGTTGTTCGGCGACCGACGCGTGAAGACCTGGCCATTCCATTCGACAGCCGTCACTCCGTCGTCATCCCGATTAAGAATGGTTGCGCCGATCGAGGGCCAGTCAAATGTGGGATATTCGCTCAAAGGCCGCTGGTAATTTGGAGCCTGGTTTGATGATACGGCGATCTGGCGCAGGTGTGATTCGACGCCTTCGAGGCTTGCCGCTATCATCCGGAGTATTTCATTCTGCTCACTGATTCGTTGCCCGAGCTTCACGATCAGTTTTTCGTCCACGTCCGACATAGCTTCCTCCTTATGTCCATATTCGATGAGGCATGGTGATTGCGCCGAAATCAGGCTGCGTTTTCTGCGCGCCTCGCGGGACGCCACTGACGGCGATGATTTACCGCATCAACCCAACTCAACGATTTGCCCCCATGACGCTTCCGCCTTGCCTTCTGGCACGGCCCATAAAACCGGAAACTCCGGCTCATCGCCGGCATCGCCTTGCAAGTCGGTCAGATAGATGAGCAGATCCGGCTTCCACTTCGCCGCTTCGGCGATGGCTGGCCTGAAATCAGTCCCTCCGCCACCCCTGAACTTAAACCCGCGTAGCAACTTCGCCCCTTCCCTGCCAGAGAAGTCCTGAACCTGATGGACATCCGCGTCACAGACAATCAAGCGAACCAGTGGCTCAGTTTTTTCGAGCACCGCTGCGACCTCGGCGGCAAAACGTCTCAGAAGGCTTTCGCCAATCGAGCCGGAAGTGTCTACGGCTAGCGCGATGCGTCCTATTCGGGCAGCGCTTGTGGCGCGCTCGAACGGCAGGTCGACACCCTCGCGTTCTCTGAGGTCGCTTTCCAACGCGAGCCAACGGCGGCTTGGCCGTGGCGGATCGGACCTGCGTTTGCGCCGCGCTTGACGAAAAAGAAAATCCCGCAGGATGCGTTCCCACGGCGTCTTCACTTTCGGCAATTCGCGCGCCAGCCGATTGAGTATTCCGGCGAGCGAGCCGCGCGCCATCTTCAGGCGCGAACTCCAGGCGCGAATCTCGTCTTCATTTGAGCTGGCGCCTGCCGGTTGCGAGTTTCCTATCGCCGGCGTGAGGTCTTTTCCGTTGAACCCAGCATTCGAATCGAGCGCTCGCAGATCGATCCGCTCGCGATTTTTCACCAGCAAATGATAGAGCGCATCTGACGACCATTTACGCACGATTTCGGCGGGATGATCATCTTTTCCCCATTGTCCGAGGGGGGTCAGCAAATCTTTAAGAGTAACCGCGCCATCAGGGAGGTGAACGCCTCGCGCCCCGTCGAGAGCGGCGTTGATGATCGCGTCGCAGGCGATGTTATAGAGCCCCGCGTCGAAACCCTCTGTTCGCCGCTCCATCTCGCGCCCTCGAGCCGGATGGGCCAGCGCCACGTGTAGCAGTTCATGCAAGACGATGAAGCGCCGCTCCGCGTCGTCGTATTTCTCGTAACCTGGCCCGGCTTCGACGTGAATGCCGTCCGTGCAGGCGATCAGTTCCGGGTCATCCGAATCGAGAAACTTCACCCAGAGCGCGACGCCGCCGAGCCCAGGCATCGCTTCAATGGCGTCTCTCAGATCCGGCCCCATTCTAGTGGCCACAGAGTTCAAACGATTCATGTGACGCTCTTCCCTTCCGCCAACGCATCGAAGCGGGCCATATCTTGACCGCGCTCTTCAAGCCATTTCCGAAGGTCGCGGCGCGCCGCCATCTTCTCGCGTGCCGGAGCCTGTTCAAGAATCTCGCCGAGGTTCCAGGTCAGGGATTCGGCGAACACGTCATAACCGCTCCGCCGGTTGTACGCGCCATCGTTGTATTCCCATATCCAGCCCACGGGCCGGTTCTCCGAAAGAGCGATATCCGCCAACGCCTCCAACCGCTCCGAGTGGTAGCCGTCATTACGTTCCAGATGCGGTTCAGTCTCCTCCATTGCCGCGTACAGGCGAACCTCTTCGTCTTCGTGCGCTTCGACGTCAGGCTCGGTCAGGATGAAGAGCCTCATCAGCCGTTCGAGTTCCTCCTTCGACCCAGTTTCAAAATAGAGTTCACAGTCTTCGCCCGAAGGGTCGAAGAACGGATCTTCCATCTGCGGACCGATATGTTCGTTGAAATGATCCTGGAGAAAATCGTTGAGCGCGTCTCTGTCATTCTCACTGTCGCGCCTGACCTCTTCCAGGTTCAGATCATGCTCGAAGAATTCGTACCACGAATCTTCCTTGATGATGCCGATCCCTTCGGCGCGGAAGACGACCTTGAAGCTATCAGAGCCGAAGCTGATGATCGTCGCCAGATGAGGGATATGGCGGCTGATAAAGCCGATCTGATCGATCAGCGAGCCGCTGACGCCGCTTTTGACCCGGGCGACGATTCGGTGACCGGCGAGATTGAACTCGACGTCGGGGTAAATCTCCGAGAGATGATCGCAGAGCTGACCGTAATCCGCGGAAATGGGCGGTTCGGCCCGGCGTTCACGTTGAAAGTTGAGAAAGCGCAGGAGCGACTCCGATTCGCCGTAATCCAGCTTCGCCTCGCGCGCTTTTTCTTCAAGGTTGGTCAAATCCATGTCGCTTCCTCCTCCTCAAGTTCCCTGTTCAAGCGCGCGGTGATCGCCGCGCCGTTTTTCATCGAAGCGAATAAAAGCCGGATCGTCGCCGCAGTCGAGGCCGAGTTTGAGCGCGCGTTCGAGAACCAGGCTGCCTGTGAGAGTTTGAACGTCAGCCAGCGGCAACCCGTTATGCGAAGAGCCGGACAATTCATCAAGCGCCTCCACGACGCTCATTATCTTGCTCAGATTCACCGCGTTCACCGAGGCGGCCAGCGCATAAGCCGTCCCATACAAGCCGTTGATCGTCGCCGGAATTACCTTGTGCAACTGGCGTCGCGGCGTCGTTATGATCTTCTCGACCGAGGCGAGATGCTTGAGTTCGTCGGCGACGGTCAGAAACTCGTGCGCTGTCGAGTCGCCAACTAGGCCGCAGATAAGGACTTCGCGTTCGCGTTTGCCGACGCAGTTCTTCCATTATATTCGCCATCAAGTTTTGTATTTCAATGGTTCTAGTCGCCGATATTTCAGCCATTCTCGAGAGTCCGGAAGCCTGGGGACTTAGCATATATTCTCGACTGATTTTTGTATTTCAATGCCATGAGACTCTCCTTTCCTGTTGACAATCGACAAAGCGTCAAATACTCTCCGCTTTGTCGATCGTCGAGGGGGCATATGAAAAAGATACAGACCGATTTGTTACAGGGCACGCTTGACCTGCTGGTGCTCAAGACACTTCAGTCCGGGCCGACTCACGGCTGGGATATCGCGCAGCGTATCCAGCAGATTTCGCAGGATGTACTCCGGGTCGGCCAGGGATCGTTGTATCCGGCGCTGCACCGGCTAGAGGCGCAAGGCTGGATTGCATCCGAATGGGGGGCATCGGAGAACAACCGGAAGGCGAAATATTACAAACTGACTGCGGCCGGACGGAAACAATTGTCGGCCGAGACCGAGACGTGGAGACGATTCACCGGGGCAGTGGAACTGATTCTGAAGACACCCTGAATGAAAGGATATGGCCATGCTCAATAAGCTGAGACTGCGATTACGGGCGCTGTTCTTCAAGTCTAAAATGGAAGAGGAACTGGATGAGGAATTGCGTTTCCATCTGGAGAGAGAGATTGAGGAGAACATCGCTCGCGGGATGAGTCCGGAAGAGGCGCGATTTGCAGCGCTCCGCAGCTTTGGCGGTGTCGAGCGAGTCAAGGAAGAAAGCCGGGATGAACGTAGCATCCGGCTCCTGGAAGAAGTCTGGCAAGATCTGCGTTTTGGTGCGCGAATGTTGATGAAGCGACCCGGGTTTACCATTATTGCCATACTCACACTCGCATTAGGCATTGGGACGAACACGGCGATTTTCAACATCGTTAATGCGCTGCTTTTGCGCCCGATGCCCAGCGTGGTGGAAGAAGAGCGATTGGTGCAGGTTGGGCGAACTCATGAGGATGCAGTGTTCGATTCACTTTCTTATCCTGATTATCTGGATTACCGCGAGCAGAACACAGTATTTTCCGGTATCGCGGTCTATTTCAAAACGCCACTTCATTTGGGCAATGCCGAAACCGAAGGCAGGGCGGAACGTGTGCGCGGCGAGTTAGTTTCCGGCAGTTACTTCAGCACTCTCGGGGCTAAAGCCGCATTGGGTCGTACGCTGACACCCGCAGACGACACAGCACCAGCAGCAAATCCGGTGGCTGTGATTGGTTACGATCTGTGGCAGCGGCGTTTCGGCGCTGATATGGCAATTGTGGGTAAGACGATCAAGCTCAACGCGCAGCCTTTCACTGTGATCAGCGTTGCGGTTGAAGGCTTTGAAGGAACCGTGGTCGGCGGCGCGACTGAGATATGGCTGCCGATCACGATGTTCGCGGAGGCGCGTCCTCTGGAGGATGAGAAAGGGAATTATCTGGCGGAGCGCGGGATGCAGTGGATAGACGGTTTTGCGCGGCTTAAACCCAGCGTCACGCTTCAGCAAGCGCAGGCTGAAATGACGGCCATTGCGCAGCGATTGGCGCGCGCTTATCCGAATACAAATGAAAAGGTTGGTGTGCGGCTCGCGCCACATTTTGGGATGTGGCCGGATGATCGCGCCAATACACAGCAATTCACCGAACTGTTGCTGCTGGCTGCCGGGCTGACGCTGCTTGTTGCGTGCGCCAACATCGCCAACCTGTTATTTGCGCGCGCGACTGCGCGACAGAAGGAGATCGGCGTGCGGATGGCGCTCGGCGCCGGACGAGTTCGCATCGTTCGTCAGTTGCTGACGGAAAGCCTGCTGTTGGCTCTACTCGGCGGATTGGCCGGGTTGGTCGTCGCGCGGTGGGCGAGCGATTTCATCATGCGGTTTTGGACGCCGAAGTCCTATCACGGATTGCAGGCATCGCTTGATCTTAGCTTGGATGTGAGCGTGCTGGCGTTCGCTTTCGCCGTTTCGTTGGTGACCGGCATCGTCTTCGGTCTAGCCCCTGCCTGGCAGGCGGCACGGACGGACTTGCTGCCCGTGCTTAAAGATGGAGTGGCAATCGGACGTGCCCCACGCCAAGCGCGTCTGCGCGGCGGCCTGATCGTTGGCCAGATCGCTCTTTCTCTCGTTGTGCTGGTCGGCGCTGGACTGTGCGTGAGAACATTGCACAACGCACTCTCCATCAATCGCGGTTACAACGTTGACCGCGTGTTGACGGCAGAAATTGACTTGGGCAGGCAAGGCTACAGCGAAGATGTCGGCCATAGTTTCTATCGACAATTGCTTGAACGCGTGCAAGCGTTGCCCGGCGTTGAAGCGGCCAGCCTGGCTCACCGGTCGCCGCTCAGTGGTCAAATGGGCACACCCGTGCGGCCTGAAGACCTACCCGAAAATAGTCCGTCAACCGCGGTGCGTTTCAACATTGTGACGCCGCGTCATCTGGAAACGATTGGATTGCGGTTGTTGCGGGGCCGTGATTTCAACGCCCAGGATACGGCGCAAGCGCCCGGCGTGGGGATCATCAACGAGGCCCTGGCGCGCAACCTGTGGGGGGAGCAGAACCCGCTCGGCAGGGCTCTCTTTGCCAACACGTCGCGGGGTGAGCAGCGGATTGAGGTCATCGGCGTAGTCAACGATGCGCGCTATGGTTCCGCACTGCAGCCGCCTCACATGTACCTCTATCTTCCGGTCACGCAGGAATACCAATCCAGCATGGCGCTGCACGTCAAAATAACTGGCGACCCGGCCTCATTGAGCGCTGGCGTGCAGCGCGAAGTGCGAACGCTGGATCCCAATTTGCCGATTTACAACGTGCGGACGCTCAGTGCGCAGCTTGATCAAGTTCTCGCGTCGCAACGAGTAGCGGCGGCGCTGATTAGCAGCCTCGGCTTACTGGCGCTCCTGCTCGCCGGTATCGGGTTATACGGTGTGATGGCCTATGCGGTCGCGCAGCGGACACGAGAGATTGGCATTCGGATGGCGTTGGGCGCGCAAAGTGGTGATGTGCAGAAGTTGATCGTACGTCAGGGAATGACGCTGGCGCTGATGGGTGTGGCGCTTGGATTGCTCACCTCGCTCGCGTTCACGCGCGTGCTGAATAGCTTGCTGTTCGGTGTGAGCGCGACCGACCCGCTGACCTTTGCCGTGATACCGGTACTGATGGCGGGTGTGGCGCTGCTGGCCTGCTGGATACCGGTGCACCGTGCGGCGAAGCTGGATCCTCTGGTCGCGTTACGGCGCCAATAAGCGCCCAATTGATCGTAAGTGCCCCGGAGTTCAAGAGATGCACATCTTCTTTACCGGGGCTGAGTCTAGAAAGAGCGAGATTCCCTTTTTACTCGACGCCTCGATGCAACCGATCACGGCAGCCAACGCCTGGCTCCAAGAAGTGGCGCAAGACGGCGCCACTTCCAGCCCCTGTTCATGGAAGACCTACGCCTATCACCTATTTGATTACTTCAGCTATTTGGAAGCGCAACATCTCGACTGGCGACAGGTGAACAATGAGACCGTGCTTCAGTATCGTGACGTGCAAGACCAGAATCGGAGCGGTCACACGAAAGAGCATTTGAATCGGAGGACGATCAACGCCCGCGTCCGAACCGTGGGTAGATTTTATGCCTTCGCCTCTGAGCAGGGCTTCATAGAAAAGAACCCTATCAAATACAAAAAGCTCTCGTTCCGCCGTCGACCTGACACCGACTTTTTGGCCCATCTCGGCGCCGCGCGAGAACAGGAAGTTCCGGCCGTGACTTTTGAAAGGTTGGCGCAACCAAAGATCAAGTGGCGGCCTCAGCGCGAAATTATGCAGTGGCTGAACTCGATCGAGGATTGGCGCGATAAGCTGATTGCGAAGTTGATGTACCAAACCGGCATGCGCCGCGAAGAGGTCGTCTGCCTGAAGATCTGGAATTTGCCTGAGCGCAGCGGCCTTGACCTGTCGAGACCGGAAGCCTCCTTCAACATCATCGGCAAAGGGCGCAAGAAAAGACTGATCTATCTCGCCGCCCGTTCCCTTCTGGAACTCTATGATTACATCAAGACCGAACGCGCGCTACTGGTCCGATGCGCTGGTGAGAAAACTGACAATATCTTTGTGGGGCGCGACGGACGGCCGCTTCAACCGGGGGCTATCAATCGCATCTTTGATCGCGTTTCCAAAAGCTGTGGAATCAAGATCACTCCTCACTTGCTGAGACATTCATTCGCCGTGGCCGCGCTTCAACACTGGAAAGAGTTGGGGATCTCTCAATCTGAAAAGCTGCTTCAAGCCAGACTCGGACATTCAAGCGTCACCACCACGCACATCTACCTTCATTTAACCGATGACATGAAGATGGCGGAAGCTCAGGCCAATGCCGGCCTCATCGAGATGTTCTTGCAAGGGGAAATCAGTGAAACGCACTAAAAATAAGTATGCCTCATTGCCTAAGATGTCAGTAGCATACTTTGAAGCCGGCGGCTCTCCTTTGGTCTTGCATTTCAAGCTGGCCGACGGGCGTCTTCAAAAGATCGATTTGCAGTTCTTTATGAAAGGCGCATTTCCGCGCCCGCAGATCGGGAAAGTATGCGCGGAGATATTCTGGCTGGAGATGCAACACAGCGCCCAAGCCACCAGAACGAGTATCAAACAAGCCATCAGAGTATTTAATGACTTTCTCAATTGGCGAGCCGCGGGAGGGTCGGAGCGACAGATCAGCTCTACTTTGGAGTTGACCCCAGCGCTGTTTATAGAATACCAGGCTTACCTGGAAACGATTCGTACTCTCCGGGAAAACTCCGCAAACAATGTCTATACTTCGCTCGTTTGTTTCTTACGTCATCTGAGAGCCCATCGGCCAGACGATACACCGCCCAACTTCAGACTTCCCGGATGTCAGTTCAAATGTTACAGAGATCCCGCTACTTTGGAAGATATCATCAGTGTCGATGATTTGAAGCGAATCGCGGATGCAGCGCTGAAAGAGGTTCATCAAATCAGAGAAAATCACCAGCGGGCGATGAGCCTCTTGGAATCGACTGCATCCCGAGCCGAACAAGTCAGGTCAGGGAAAAAACCGGCCGGGTATTGGAAATCCTTGGCCAACGTCATGCGCGCCCTAGTGAGGGAGCAAGGTATTGCCTCCCGTATCCCGCTTCCTTTCGGGAAAATGACCATCGCTCACGGCCATCCATCTCCGATGAATCTCATCGGATGGTATGCCCCAACCTCGGAAAACTATTTTACCCCTTTCCTGATTCTGCTCCTGATTCGAACCGCCATCAATGTCTCCTCGATTTATACTCTGAAGCGCGATTGCTTGAAAGAACACCCACTTCCCTTAGGGCTCACCATTCTCAGATTCTCCAAGCCCCGCGCCGGCCCTCACTCAAATAAGGAATTAAGTTTTCCCACTCGCCAGGCGAATGGCGCAATCGACCTGATCCAATTCTTACTGACCTACACTCAGCCCTGGGTTGAATTTGCCAGTGACGCAGAAAAGGATTCGCTGTTTCTTTACAGGTCTTTGCACATGGGAGTCAGATCGCCGAAAAGTTTGGCTGCGATTTGCCAAGAAGATCTGAGACGTTTTATCGTCCGACACAACCTGCCGGCATTCACCTTCAATCAATTACGGCCGACCATCGGGACCCTGCTTTACTTGCAGACCAGAGATATCTTTCGTGTTCAACGGTTGCTCGATCATGCGAGTGTGAGGAAGACAATTGATTACATTCGAGGCCCAGTCGTTAAAGCTCAGCACAACCGGATGATGAGCGAAGGCATCGACCGGATGATCGAATCTCTCACGGGTATTGAAGATCATCGGAACGGCCTGACCGTCTTTACCGATCCGGTCGCGACGGTGATTGCTGAAAAAGTCCAGTCCGAGGAATTGTCGCCGGAAGCCGTGGAGCGTCTCATTCGTGGCGCTTGTAATACCTTGATCGGGAAATGCCAGGACCCGCTGAATTCCCCTCAATCGGGAGAAGTGAAAGGGAGAGTCTGCCGCAGCCTTCATGCCTGTCTTTTTTGCGAAAATTGCTGGATCTTCGCCGAAGATCTGCCCGCGACTATTGAGTATCGAGACAGACTTCTCTTGGAGAAAAAAGAGATGACGGACGAAGCCTGGGAGACGCTCCACGGCGCCGCCGTACGAGCGATCGATCACTCGATCCTTCCCGCATTCCCAACGGAGCTCGTCAAACAAGCAGAGTTGATAGCCGGACAGAACTCTGAGCTGGAGCCGGCCAACACCATGGAGGTTTTTTGAGATGCGTCGCACAATACTCGCGCCTCTGCAGACTGTGACGCCACAATCAAGCCCCGACGAGCATTCCCCAGTCTCCGCGCTCTCGTTATTTAGCGATGAGACCTGGGATTTCTCCACGGAAATGGATGATACCACCAAGCCGTTATGCAGACGGGCCATTCGGTGGAAATTCAAACTGACACAGGAGCGGGATTCGCTCACCCCCGAGTATGCGCCAATGCTGCTGGCCCTGAAACAGCTCGCTTACCTGATGCTTTTCGGTTTCCCACGAATGAAGCCGATCTCAGTCGTTGATCGGATCATAATGCTCAAGGTCTTCATCCGATTTTTAGCTGATCGCCCGTCTCCCATTTTCCGGTTTCAGGATGTGCTCGAGTTCCATATCAAAGATTACATACACTACCTCAAAACGCGCCCTGGCCGGCACGGCGCTATCCACACATCAGTGTTGTGCCATCACCTCGCCGCCTTAAATTTATTGTATGATCGTCAGGACCGGCTCAGCGATTACCTCAGTTTTAGACCAACAGGAGACCGCGCGCCCAGTAAAATCGCAGGTCATCGATACGCCGAAGCCCAGGAAAATAGAACTCAGCCCATCCCTGACCGGGAACTGAAGACACTGATTGAGGCTGTCGTGAACTACCTGCAACATCGGGCGCCGATCATTTTCAATTGCATGGAAGAGTTCAACCGGTTTGCTGAAGCTTCTACGCTTAACTCCTCGGATCGGCAGTTGAGAAGTCGCATTTGCGAGAGAGATTTTTTCGCCAGGCGAGAGGATTTGCGCTCCATTGTCGATTTGAACAACGAGCTCATCCACCTCCGTAGCGCTTGCTTCATCATCATCGCCTTTTCCACCGGTATGCGCATCTCGGAGATTCTGGCGATGAAGCACGGATGTCTGCGCCAGGAAAACACATCCAATCACGGGACTTTTTATTGGATCGACTCAAAGCTCTTCAAGACCCAACAGAAAGACGGTGGATCATCTCGGTCTTGGATGTGCGGCCCTCTGGCGGCGCAAGCCGTCGAGATATTGGAGAAGTATGGGCGTCTGATAGGCGCATATCCGCACACCTCTCACCTTTTTGTCAGATTTAACATCGTCAATGACCCTCTTTCAAAAGGCTTAGAGGATAAAGCCACGGCTCAGATGACGATCACCAGTAAATTGAGGGAATTTTGCAAGGATCACGGAGTGACAACCTATCTCCATGCGCACCGGCTGCGCCGCAGTTTTGCGCGCAACATCATCCGATTTTCCTCTACCTCGATCCTGGCGCTCAAGGACCATTTCAAACACTGGTCTCTTTACATGACCGATTGGTATGTGGGATTGGATCCGGAACTCATCGAGGACTTGGAGGCGGAGAGACTTCTGCTCTCAATCGAGGCGGCGGAAAAGATCTGCACCGAGAAAGTCGGCGGAGCAGGTGGTCGGAGATGGACGCAAGAGTTGGATCAACGCATTCGCGAAGGCAGGCTGCCCCGCAACTTCCGGGGAAAGGCCGGAGCGGAATTTCGTAAGAAGATGATCCAGGGGCTGCACGATAGCGGGATGATCGTCATTCCATGCGGGAGCTTCACTTACTGTGTCTTTGAAAAAGAGCGAGCCCTGTGTACAAAAGGAGAGAGACCGATTGTGAACCGCTGCCACCCAGTCGAGTGCGCCAATAGTTTCATTTTGATCGAGCACGTTCCTTTCTATCAGAGAAAGTTGGCGAGCCTGGAAGCGACGTATGCCAACCTTTCCGAAGACGCCAAGCGCAGCCCGGCCGGCTTACTGTATGCGGAAGAAATCCGGAAAATTCATCAGGCGCTAGAACCGTTCACCAATCTATGAGCACAGAACCAAAAACCACTCGTCAATTCGAAGCGCTGCTACAGCAGCGAGCCGAGTCATCAGAACGAACACGCCTGAAATTACACCAGGCGCTTGACCGGTTTGAGCACGACCATTTGCTAATCCTTCCCCCAGGCTCAAAGTTGACCATCAGAAATCTGGCGCTGGAGGCTGATGTGAGCAAGGACACTCCCTTGTCGCGTTACCGTAGAGATCAACCAAACGGCGGAGACTATCGATTTCCTGATATCGTGGCCCGTTTCAATAAGCTGAAGACCAGAAAGCATACACGTCCATCTGGCAACGATCTGAAGGAAGCGAAGATTCAAGAACTGCGTCAGATCATAGAATCGTTACAAGAAAAGAATCTGTTGCTGGCGCGGGCCAATAATCAACTCGATATCAGAGCCGTCGAGTTGGAGCGCCGTTATCGAGAACTGGAAGAACAGAATGCCAGATTAAGGCGGGAACGTCTGAAAATTGTACCGATCGTCAGGTCATAGACATACAAATTTTCAGTATGTAAAGCGGATATCAGCCTGAAACGTTGAGTTCGCATCGTGTACATACAAACCAAAAAAAATAGAACTTCCAGACCT
>Ga0126377_10002281_pt1 | contig 13127 bp, 11 predicted proteins | sample PanSoiMetPlot_22_FD_92647 | JGI IMG/M metagenome (GOLD analysis project Ga0126377, IMG submission 92647) | Tropical forest soil microbial communities from Panama - MetaG Plot_22 | ecosystem: Environmental > Terrestrial > Soil > Tropical forest > Bulk soil | place: Panama | collected 2016-02-17
AAGCTCACGTTCTCGGGTAAGAACGATTCGTCGCCGCAGTGGTCGCCGGACGGCCAATCAATCGCGTTCCTCTCGGACCGCGACGGACAGGCACAACTCTACCGGCTCTCGATGCGCGGCGGCGAAGCCGAGAAGCTGACCGACGGCAAAGAGGCTGTTCGCGCGTTCCGCTGGTCGCCGGACGGTTCGCGCATCGCGTTGCTGCGGTCGGAAGCGAAGCCGGATGCGCAGGCGCAGCGCGAACGCGACAAGGACGACGGTCGCGTCGTCGATCGCGACACGCGCCATCCATGTGTGTGGATGCTCGACATCTCCACCAGTGCACTGACCAGGGTCACTGCACCAGGCTGGCGCATCACGGGATTGGAATGGCTGCCCGATGGCTCGGGGCTGGCGGCGGTTGCCACCGACGCGCCTGCCGTGGATGCCTTCAACGAGCGGCTGTACACCATCGATGTGGCCACCGGCCGGTTCACGCCCGTCGGCCAGCAGCGCGGACCGATCGGTGAAATCGCCGTGTCGCCGGACGGTCGAACCATCGCGTATGTCGGGGCACGCGTCGATGGTCCGGAGCCGCACGATCTCTACCTGCAGCCGGTGAACGGCGGACCGGCACAGAACGTCACCATCGCGACGATCGATCGGCCTGTGACGCAGCCGAAGTGGATCGATAACGAGTCGCTCGCCGTCATCGTTGCGCGCGGGTTCAGGAGTGAGATTGTCTCGCTTGCGCGAGACGGCCGTGCACGTGCGGTGGACAAGCTTGCCGTCTCGCCCTCGGTGTTCGGGATGTCGAAGACCGGCGCCTTCGCGTACGCCGGCGAAACCGCGACGCGCGCGCCAGAGCTCTGGGTCCGTCCGCCCGACGGCGAGGCACGAGCGGTCACGATCGTGAACTCGTCGTGGAGCTCGATCCCGATCGCGTCGCCGGAGTTCGTGAAATACAAGACGTTCGACGGTCTCGAGATCGAAGCGGCATTGCTGAAGCCGCAGGCTGCGGCGCCGGGCAAGCGGCCCTTCGTCGTCCTCGTGCATGGCGGGCCGACCGGACGCTGGGCAGACGCGTTCGAGCCGTGGGGCCAGTTGCTGGCCGCACGCGGATACGTCGTGTTGTATCCCAACGTTCGCGGCTCGACAGGCTACGGTCAGAAATTCGTCGAGATGAACCGCGCGGACTGGGGCGGCGGCGACTTCAAGGACGTCATGGCCGGCGTCGATTGGGCGATCGCGCAGGGCCTGGCGGATCCGAATCGGCTCGGCATCGGAGGCTGGTCGTACGGCGGCTACATGGCCGCATGGGCTGTCACCCAGACAACGAGGTTCAAGGCTGCCGTCTCGGGCGCGCCCGTCATCGACATGGCGAGCGAGTTCGGTACTGAAAACGGATCTGCGTACGACGAGTGGTTTTACGGCACGCCCTACGAGCGGCTGCAGGGCTTCGTCAACAGTTCGCCGATCACGTTCGTCAAGAACGCGAGGACGCCGACGCTCTTGCTGCAGGGCGAAGACGACGAGACCGATCCCATCGGGCAGAGCCAGCAGTTCTATCGCGGATTGAAGCGGTACGGCGTCGATGCGGAGCTCGTGATTTATCCCAGGGAGCCCCACGGCCTGCGAGAGGAGAAACATCTCCTCGATCGCCTCAACCGCATCGTCGCGTGGTACGACCGCCATCTGAAGGCCGCCACCGGAGAAACCGCGCAGCGTCCGTGATTGCCGCGTGTCACGTCAGGTGAGCGCGGACCGTCGCGGCGACGGCGGCGCTCGCCTGATCGTCGGTTGCGATATCGATCAAATCCGCGCGGCCCACGCCGATCCCCAACTCGATCGCGCGCGCAATCTGCTCCAGCTGAAAGATTGATCCACGGCTTACTTCGGGCGTCGTGCCGTACTGCCGCAGGATCGCGACGCCGACAGCATCGAGCGCGATGCGATCGGTTGCCGCCAGCATCAGGTGCGGTTCGACGATCGTTCCCGTGTCGGGCCCGGCGGTCGTGAACGCCTGCCACGCATCCATCAGAACGAATGCCGGCTGATATGCGGTATTGATCTCTGCGATCATTCGTCGCTGATCCGGCGAGCGGTGCAGTTCCGTCATGTAGTTGTAGGAATCACCCGGGACCTGCTTGGCGGCGAATCCCACCGAATTCTTCAGCGACAGCGTGAAATGGCCGCCGAAGCGGTGCGTCTTGAGGTTGCATGTCTGGACGATTGCCCCGGCGCGCCGGACGACGCGCGGAAACGCAAACCCGCGCTGCCAATGCATACCGGCAGGCCGCACGGGATCCCATTCAGTGGCGGGCAACTCGTCCAGTACAACAGTCGTGACTTTCAGGTCGCGCGCCAGCGCAGGGATGTCCTTGGCGGCGATGACGTCGCGGGTGACGCCCATGCCGCTTCGATCGCCGATCGTCATTTTCCCCGCGCCGCGTGCGCGGAGTTCGCCGACGAGCGCGTTCAGCGTGTCGAGGTGGGTGGATCCTGGAGCGGGATCGCTGCTGTTGAAGTTGGGCTTGATGAAGATGTCCGCATTGCCGAAGGCAGGTGGTTTCAGGAGCGCGAGCGCGCGCTTGACGCCGTCGGCGCGATTCGCGGCTTTGACCAGCGCGACGCGGGCCCGTGGGTCGGCGGCAAAAGCAGCGACGCTGCCGAGCCACGACGATGTGGACGCCGCGGCGCCGGCCGCCGCTGCCTGCTGCAGGAATCTTCGCCGGTCCATCGAATCCCTCCAGTCAACGATCGCGCCGCCGTGGCCGTCTAACCCCGACGCATGGACACGCTGCTTCAGGATATCCGCTTCGGCTGGCGCCTTTTACGCCGGACTCCGGGCTTCACCATCGCGGCTGTCCTGGCCCTCGCGCTCGGCGTCGGGGCGACGACCGCCATCTTCTCTGTGCTCGACCGGGTGGTGCTGCGGCCGCTGCCGTATTCAGACCCGGATCGGCTCGCGATGGTCTGGGAAACCAACGACGCGAAAGGCCTTCCTCACGAACGGATCTCGCCCGTCAACTTCGGCGACTACCGCAACCTGACGCAAGTGTTCGACGATGCGGCGGCGTGGTGGTATCCACAGCTCAACCTGACCGAAACCGGACACGATCCGCTGCGGGTCAATGCCATTGAGGCGAGCGGCAACTTCTTCAAGGTCATCGGTGTCGGACCGATCCTGGGCTCCGGGTTTCCGCCCGATCCGCTCTACTCCCGCGACTTCATCGCGGTGATCAGCCACCGGCTCTGGCGCGATCGCTTCGGTTCGGATCCCAACATCATCGGCAAGGCGGTCGCGCTGAACGGCCCGACGTTCACGATCGTCGGCGTCATGCCGGAGGGATTCACATATCCCGGTGAAACCGACGTCTGGCATCGCCTGACGTGGGATATGGCGCAGCACAGCCGCGGCGCGCACTTCATGGAATCGCTGTTCCGCCTGAAGCCGGGCGCGCGTCTGGATCAGGCGAACGCGGAGCTGCGCGCGCTGACGACGCGCCTCGGCATCGAAAACAAGGCGACGAACGCCGATTGGCACGCGCGCGCGATTCCGCTGTCGCAGGAGGTCGTCGGATTCTTCAGGCCGGCGCTGTTCGCGCTGTTCGGTGCTGCTGCCTTCCTGCTGCTGATCACGTGCACCAACGTCGCCAGCCTGCTGCTTGCGCGGGCGACCGTTCGCGAACGCGAGGTGGCGGTTCGTGCTGCGATCGGCGCAAGCCGCGGGCGGCTGGTTCGACAGTTCCTCACAGAGAGCATCATCCTCGCGACGCTGGGCACAGCCCTCGGTGTCGTGGTGGCGGCCGGGTCGGTGCGGCTGCTCGCCCGCGTGACTCCCGTTCAGATGCCGCGATTCGACGCGGCCGCCGGGCTCGATCCACGAGTCCTCGTGTTCGCGTGCGTCCTCGCGGCGCTGACCGCCGTCGCCTTTGGCATGGTACCGGCCATGTTCATGGCTCGCGGCGACGTCCAGAGGCCGCTGAAGGATGGCGGCCGCGGCGCCGATGGCAGCGGTGCCCGCCGGCGCGCTCGCAGTGTGCTCGTCGTGGCAGAAGTCGGGCTCGCGGTCATGCTGCTCGTCGGCGCCGCGCTGCTGGCGCGCAGTTTCCAGCGGTTGATCGCCGAGGATCCGACCTTCCGATCTGCGCGAACCGTCACGGCCAGCGTCGAACTCCCGTACTCCTACACCGACTGGAAGAAGATCCCCGACTTCTACGATCAGCTGTTGAAGGATCTGCGCGCGCAGCCAGGCGTGACGATGGCGAGCGCGACGAATTTCCTGCCGTTCGAGGCCGCATGGCGTGGGCCGGTCGGCGTGCCCGAACACCCACGCGCGAGCACGGACGAGGCTCAGGCGCAGCATCAGACCGTCGACGAAGATTATTTCCGAAGCATCGGCGTGCCGCTCGTGAAGGGACGGCTCTTCGATTCGCGCGACACGGTCGACGCGCCCGGCGTCGTTGTCGTCAACGATGCGTTCGCCCGGAAGGAATGGCCGAACGAGGACGCCATCGGCAAGGTCGTCGTGCCGCGGATTCGCGTCATCGGTCCGATGGGCCGCATGATGCTGCCGCCGAACGCGCAGTTCCAGATTGTCGGCGTCGTGGGCAACCTGAAGAACGCGTCGCTCGTTCGATCCGCCGAACCCGCCGTGTACTTCACATTCCGCCAGTTCCCGTTCCGGGGACTCAATGTCGTCGTCCAGGGACCAGGGACGGCAGCGTCGCTCATCGGCGAAGTGCGCGCGGCGGTTCATCGGCTGGATCCGAATCTGCCGATCGCCAACGCGCGATCGCTCGAAAGCCTGGTGAGCGCGGCAACGGATCGACCGCGCGGCCTCATGATGCTGATGGGCGTGTTTGCGGCGCTCGCGCTGGGTCTTGCGGCGCTCGGGATTTACAGCGTCATGTCGTTCGGCGTGAACCAGCGGCAACAGGAGTTGAGCGTCCGCCTGGCTCTTGGTGCGCAGCCCCGCGACCTCCTGTGGCTCGTCGTTCGCCAGGGCATGTGGCTGACGATTCTCGGCGGCGCTGCCGGCGTGGTCGGTGCGTTCGCCCTCGGACGCACGATGTCCAGCCTGCTGTATGGAGTCACGGCTGCAGACGCTGCTGCCTTCGGCGTTGCGCTCGTGCTCTCGATTGTGACGGCGCTTCTCGCGTGTCTGTTGCCCGCGCGTCGTGCCGCATCGATGAACCCGCTCGACGGACTGCGAGCGTGAAATCCTGAAGTCTTAATAGACGTCCAGATCCTGTGCGGAGACGACCCGTCCAGTGAACGCCGATCTCACCTCGTTCAGTAACGCTTCTTCGGTGGAGCTCCAGATCAACTGGTGATAGAGGACCAGCAATCCGGGCTGCGCGCGCGTAGCGATGGCGCCAAGCTGCCGCGACGATGTGTGGAACTTCGAGTGGTATGCCTGCCACGCAGCCGGACGGCTGGCAAAGCCTGCTTCCGAATACACCTCGTGGACGAGGATGTCGCACTTCTGGCACTGCTCGTCGACCTTCGAGTCTGGGCCGGTGTCGCCTGAAATGACGATCGTCCGATCGGGCGTTTGAAATCGATATCCAAAGGCCTGTTCCCACCCGCCGTGCGTCACCGGGAAAGCGGTCACCGTCACCCGCTCGTCCTTGAAGACAACGCCCGGCTCGATTTCGTCCACCCTGACCGTTCGCGGGTCGTACTGGTGCGGTGGTTCGCCGCCGGTTCTTCGCACACGGATGTCCTCGGCGTACGCCGCCACCAGATGATCCGCCATCGCGCGCAGCCCCTTCGGGCCGTAGACTTCCAGCGCCCGGGATCGTTCGAGTACCCACGGGCTGAGGATCAGATCCGCGAGACCGAGCGTGTGATCGGAATGAAGATGCGTGACGAAGACGCGCTTCAGCTGCGTCGCGTCGAGACCGTGTACGCCCGCGCGGCTTGCGGCGGCTGCGCGGCGGACGACACCGACTCCCGCGTCGACGAGGTAGCTGTCCTCGTCAACGACGATCGCAACGGCAGGGCCGTAGCGATCCGGATCTGCGTTTGGTGTTCCACTGCCGAGGATCACGACGCGGGTGCGGGGTTGTGCCTGGAGCGCTCGGCTGAAGCCCTCGCCCTCCACCAGTGCACACATCGCGATCAGCGCGGCCAGCGTGACATGAACCCTCACGCGTGGAGCATGCCATAGATGACAACGCGTGCGGTATCGTATGAACGATCAAATGGATTCACACATGACGGCGATCGAGCGAACGATTGGAATCACAACCCACGGCCGCTATCTGGTTGTTCAGTCGAAAACACCATCGGCGCCGCTGCTCGTGGGCTTTCACGGCTACGCGGAGTCCGCGGAGACCGAGCTGGCTCGTCTGCAGTCGATTCCCGGCTGCGACGCGTGGACGACAGTTTCCGTACAGGGCCTGCATCGTTTCTACGAGCGGCGCACGGACAAGGTGGTCGCCAGCTGGATGACGCGCCAGGATCGCGAGGTCGCGATCGCCGACAACGTTGCATACGTCGCGGCGATCATCGAGAGCGAATGGACGTCAGCGCGCGCCACCGGAGGCGTCGTCTATGCCGGGTTTTCGCAAGGCGTTGCGATGTCGTTTCGGGCAGCGATCAAGTCAGCGCGACCGGTGCTCGGCCTGATTGCCGCCGGGGGCGACGTGCCGCCGGAGATCGACTCGGGACAACTCACCGGCATCGGTCACCTGCTGCTTTGCCGCGGTACGCAGGATCAGTGGTACACGGATGAAAAGTTCACGCAGGATCGGACACGCCTCCGAGAGGCTGGCGTCAGCCTGACAGCCCTCGAATTCGATGGCGGCCACGAATGGAGTGGGGCGGTTGTCGATGCCGCCCGGAGTTTTCTGCAGGGTCGGCTTCGATGATCGCCGTCCGTCGGGCGGCGCCCGGCGATGCGCCACCGCTGGCCGCGCTGCGCTGGAGTTTTCGTTCGGGTCGCGCGCCGGCGGTCGAGGATGAAGCGGCGTTCATCGATCGGTGCACGACATGGATGCGCCGCGAGCTCGAAGCAGGCGGCGTCTGGCAGTGCTGGGTTGCCGCAGAGGACGACCACGTCGTCGGTCAGGTCTGGTTGCAGCTGTTGACCAAGATCCCCAATCCCGTCGGTGAACGCCATCGTCATGCCTACATCTCGAACCTGTTCGTCGTCCCCGAGGCGCGCGGCGGAGTGGGACGGCAACTGCTCGTCGCTGCGCTCGACTGGGCAAAGCAGCAGGCGGTCGATCGCGTGATCCTCTGGCCGACCGAGCGCAGCACGAGCCTGTACGAACGACACGGATTCGTGCGCCTCGGCGATGTGATGGAGCTTCGGTTGCCGTAACCCCGCGAGGCGACTGCTGTCGTCAGCCCCCGACCATCCAGGACACGATGCGGCGCTGGATGTCCGCGAATACGTCCTGCTGCGTCTCGGTGCTTCGACCCGGCACCTTGAACGAGTGATCTCCGCCCGCCACCACGTGCAGGACGGGTCGCGGCGTCAGCTTGCTCACGATGGGTTCGAGCTCTGACGGCGTACCGAACGCATCGCGGATGCCCTGGACGAACAGCATCGGTCGTCTGACTTGCGCCAGGTGTTTGTCGCGGAGCTGATCGGGCCTGCCCGGCGGATGAAGCGGATAGCCGAGCAGAACCAGGCCGTCGATAGCCATCGCGGGGCTGGCTGCAGCGACCTGTGTCGCGATTCGACCGCCCATGGATTTTCCGCCGACATACAGACGACCCGCCTTGCCGGCCACGTGATCGCGCACCGCGCCGATGACCGCCGCGTAACACGCTTCGAGCGCCGGACCACGATCCGGAATGCGTCGCTTCTGTTCGGTGTAGAGGAAGTTGAACGTGACGATGGTGGCGCCGAGCGCCGCCAGCGCGTTGGCGAAGCTGACCATGAACGCGCTCTGCTGTCCGGCACCCGCACCGTGCGCCAGGATCAGCGTGCGATCGATGGTCTCGCCCTGCGCCGGATAGACGAGCGCCGTAGTGGCGCCCGCCTCCAGCTGAATGGCCAGCTTATTCGGACTTTTCAAGGGTCGCCTGAACTTCCGCGTCGGTCTTCAGGTCGCTCGTCACCGACAACGCACCGAATTGCGAAGCCAGCGATCGCGCAAGCATACGGTCCACGTTGCTCTGCACGACGCCTGTCAGCGTCACGCGGCCGTGCTCGACGACGATGTGGATTGGCGGGTTGGGCATGATCGCGTAGTTCCAGAAATTCGAGTTGCTGTAGATGGACCGCGCGATTCTATACCGCAGCTCGTCGTCGAACGTCGACACCGGAAGCACCGTGATCTGGTTGACCACCATGTGCACGCCATTCACTTTGACCACGCGCTTTTCGAGATCGTCGCGCTTGTATGGCATCGTGACCTTGCCGGTCAGCGTCACCGCGCCGTCCTTCACGCTCGCGTTCACGTCGTCGAAGATGGTGAATTGGGTGTAGCGGTCGACGGCCTGCGCGACGTCCTTCAGGACCTGCAGGTCCTTGCGGTTGTTGTCGAGGCCTACGTCAGGAATCTGGGCGCCCGCGACGCCCGCCAGGAGCAGCAGCACTCCTGACATGGGGATGAGTCTCCGAAGCATGTTCGCACCTGTGGCATTTCCCGCTGGCTGTACGTATCAGGGCAAATGCAGTGCCAGTAGCAACAGGGCTGAGGGCACAGGGATAAGGGCTGAACCAAGGGCTCGGGCTGAGGGGGAGGGCAGTAACGCCGTTCGACCGTCCTGTTTAGTGTCCAGCGAACGCCAGGCCGAGGCCGTACGTGATCGCCGCTTCGATGATGCCGACGACGGTCATCTCGAGGCCCCTGGCCCACCAGGCACGCGTCGTCACGAGCGCTTTCGATGCACCGACGACGAAGTGGGCGACCGTGCTGATGATGAACGAGGCCACCACGGCCGGCATGCCAACGGTGAAGAAAAACGGAATGATCGGGATGAACCCGCCAATGGCGGTCGAGATTGACGCTGAAATCGTGGAGCGCCAGGGGTTGGGAAACGTTTCCTCAGAGAGCCCGAGCTCCTCGTGCACGAGCGTGCGAAGAAACTGGCGCGGCTCCTTCTGGATGCGCTCCGCCATCGCGCGCGATTCCTCGGGGGAAAAGCCTTTGAGCTGATAGAAGAGCTCCAGCTCCAGCATCTCTTCGTGAGGGTCTTCCTCGATCTCCGCGCGTTCACGAGCGACTTCTGACTCGTAGACCTCGCGCTGCGATTTCGACGAGAGGTACGCTCCGGCGCCCATCGACAGCGCACTCGCCAGTGTTCCGGCCAACCCTGCCGCGAGAACGACCTCGCTGCCGCCCGTGTAACCCGCCATCCCGGACACGATCCCGAAGACAGCGCCAAGACCGTCGTTGACGCCGTAGATGGCATCCCCGATCCAGCCGGTGCCGCGCACGTGCCACCGCTCGCGGCCGAGAATGACGTCGAGCGTCGACCGCGCGGACGGAATCTTGCCGCCGGCGAGCGTGCGGAGGATGACGGCATGGTCGCGCTCCTCGAGCATCGCATCGTTTGCGATCTGGCGGTCGGCGGGGTCCGACAGCCGCGCGAGCAGCTGATCGTACTCGGCTTCGGCCTTGTTCTCCTCCTGCTCGAGTCGATGCAGCACGACGTTCGGATCGGAGATGCGCTGAAACCACGAGAGCCCACGCTCCACGACCGCGGGATCCGGTTTTCGCCCCGTGGCCGCGGAGATGCGCTCGGCCCAGCGCGCGGCATGCCTGTCTTCCTGGTCAGCCAGCCGATTGAGGATGTCGCGGCGCCTGGCATCACGCTCGCGGTTCGCCAGGTGCCTGTAGATGGCCGCGGCCTCGACTTCACGCTGCCACATCTTCTCGACGGTCGCCAGGTTGACGGAATCCATGGTCGCGTCAGAGCAGAAGAATCGTTCCGATCCCCGCGCCGACGAGAAGCGCCTGCCGCAGCGGGTTGTCGTCGAACGTGCCTCGGTGCAGATCGGGAATCAGATCGGACATCGCGACATAGAGAAAGCTCGCCGTGGCGAAGGACAGGAAGTACGGTTCGACATGTGGCACGGCGTCGAGAAAAATCAGCGACAGCACGGCTCCGAGGACTCCTGATACCGCCGACGTGGCATTGAACAGCAGCGCGCGGCTTCGGCTGTATCCCGCATGCAGCAGGATCGCGAAGTCGCCGATCTCGTGCGGAATTTCGTGAGCGAACACCGCGATCGCGGTGCTGACCGCCAGGGGAACGGACGTGACCGCCGCGGCGGCGATCACCGCGCCGTCGAGGAAGTTGTGGGCGGCATCGCCGAGGAGGACGAGCGGTCCGGACGCGCGGTGCACTTCGCAGTCGTGCGTGTGGCAGTGGCGCCAGATGGCAAGCTTTTCGAGAACGAAAAAGCTCAGGATGCCGAGGAGCAGCGTGCCGAGCACGCGGCGCGGATCGAGACGCGCGAGCGCCTGCGGGAGCAGTTCGAGCAGGGCCACGCCAAGCAGCGCGCCGACGGCATAACTGACGAGCCACGGAACGAGCCGATCACGAACGCGGGATGGAAACAGCAGGACGCTCGAGGCAACGACCAGACCGCCGAAACCGCCGAGGAGGCTGAGCCCGATCGCCGTCGCTGCCAGAGGCACGCGACATTCTAATCCGTGCAGCTAACTCGCGACGTAGCCGCGGCGCGCGCGCACGCGATAGCCCTTGTTGTTGCGGACTTCCACGCGGATCGAATGCCAGCGACCGTCTTTCTTTCCAAGCGACGGATAGCCCAGGTAGTACTGCTTGCTCAATTCGTCGGCGATGCTCGCCGTCGCAGGGTTGAGGTCCTGCGAATCCTTGACGATCTCCGTGCGCCCGCCGCTGTCATCGGTGAGGTCGCGAAGCGCGATGACGTCGACGGGATCGCTGCACCGCGCGATGCGGTACTGACCGTTGGGCTGCGGCTGGGGAGGCGGCGGCCAGCCGCCGCGCCGGCCCGGCGGCATCGGGAAGGGAAACGGCGTCGGATATCCGCCCCGCTGCTGATAGTGCGGACGGCGATAGGACGATGCGCCGCTGCAGTCGATGCCGACCGCGTACATGAGGGCTTCACTCTGCCGGATGATCCGATGCACGTCGTTCGGCTTCGTGTCGCTCGTCATGTCGTTGCCGTCGGAGATGATGACCAGCGCCTTCTTGCGGTTTCGCGCCGACCGCGTGAGCGGCACTGACTGCGCGATGGCGTCGTACATCGCCGTTCCGCCATTCGGGGCGACCCGTGCCAGCGCGCGATCGATACGATCGCGATCGGGCGTCCAATCCTGCAGCAGCGACGGCGCGCTGCTGAACCGCATCAGGAAGAACTCGTCGTCCGGAGACGCGAGCGCGGCGAGGAATCGATCGAGCGCCGCGCGCGCCGATTCGAACTTCTCGCCCGCCATGCTCTGGCTCGTGTCGAGGAGCAGGCCCAGGCTGACGGGTACGCGCTCGGCGCTGAAGTGCGTCACCTGCTGCGGGGCGTCGTCTTCCCAGAGCTGGAAATCCTCCTGGCGAAGGCCCGAAACGAATCGACCGCTGCTATCGCTGACGGTCGCGGTGACGTTGATCAGTTCGACGCCGCTCTTGAACTTGAACCCCTGCGCTTCCTGCGAACCTTGAGCACCCTGCGAACCCGATGAACTCTGAGAACCCGTAGACCCCTGAGAACTCTGAGACCCTGCCGAACCCTCTGAACCCAGGGCTACCGCAATCGCCAGTGCACAAGCCATCGTTGCGAGCGCATATCGCATGATTCAGGACCCGATTCGCTTGTCCACGTGCGAAACGATGCGATCGCCGGCTCGGAAGCTCACACGATATCGTCCGATCCTTCCGGCCTGCGGAATCGTCACGGAAAACGTCGATTGTCCGCCGGGCGCGAGCGCCGGCGAATCCACCGGTGAACGTACGCTCGAAGCCGTCCCGCCGTCCAGCCCAACCGGAGAGACCACGGCCGTCAGCTGATCGAGGTCTTCACCGCCGGTGGGATTGCGGACTACGCCGTGGACGACGAGCGTGTCGCCCGTGCGTTCGTGATCCAGCAGGACGAGCTCGAGCGGCCTGGGCGCCTCGGGCGCCGGACGTGCGACCGACGCAGGATTGACGGACGCCCGCGGCGACTCGCTCGAGAACACGATCGCGGCGGCCGCGGCCGCAGTGACCACGAAGGCGCCAACCGCAAGCGAGAGACCGAGGCGCGAGCCCACCTCGCTCGCCTGCGGCGACGACAAGACGGCGCCGGATCGCGCAGGTCTTTCTGCCTTTGCTGAAGCGACGTCGGGCTGTCCGACGGCCTGTCGCGCGCGAGTTGACGGGCGCAGCGTGAGATCGAATGCGGGCGTCCCGCCATCGCCATCAATCGCACGCGCGAGCGCGTCCACGCGTGCCGCCGATCGCGCGCGTTCCGCGCTCGAGGCGCGCCACGCCACGACACTCATGACGACGGCGAGGATCGTCGATCCGATGGCAATCGCTAACAGCATCAATCACCGCTGCGAGAACTCGACCGACACTTCGACGATGACATCGACGGGCGCGCCCTGTCGCTGGGCAGGCGTGAAGCGCCACTGCCGCACTGCCTGGATCGCGCGATCGTTCAATCCTCCGCCGAGGCCGTGAAGGACGCGGACGTCGCCGACGCCACCGTCGCGCCGCACGACGATCTCGAGGACGACTTCACCGGTGATGCCGCGCTGGCGCGCTTCTTCGGTGTAGTCGGCTTTGACCTCTCGAAGCAGTCGCGGCGGCTGTATGCCGCTCCCGGGGCGATACGGTCCGCCGCCGGTGCCTCCGCCGCTTCCCGGTCCCACGCCGCCGCCGTCACCCGCACCCAACCCGGTTCCTGATCCGCTTCCGGCGCCGCCACCCTGGCCAGGCCCGCGGCTGTCGACCTGCGCGGTCGTCTCCTCGAGGACGCCGACGCGGTTCCGATTGTTCGCCGGCGCGGCCACGATCGGCGCGACCAGCACCGGAAGCTGCTCGCTCTTGAGCGGAACGGGCTTTGGCTCGGGCGGCTGTTCCGCGGGCGTGATTGGCTTCGGCTCGACCCGCTGCGGCAACGGGCTGCTCAAGCGACTCGTGCCCTGGCGCATCGCTTTCGGCGGTGGAGCGGGTTGATGGACGCCGCCCCCGCCGCCACCCCCGCCGGGGCCGGG
>Ga0126377_10002282_pt1 | contig 13126 bp, 11 predicted proteins | sample PanSoiMetPlot_22_FD_92647 | JGI IMG/M metagenome (GOLD analysis project Ga0126377, IMG submission 92647) | Tropical forest soil microbial communities from Panama - MetaG Plot_22 | ecosystem: Environmental > Terrestrial > Soil > Tropical forest > Bulk soil | place: Panama | collected 2016-02-17
ACGACCGGCGGGTCGCCGACCATGGCGGTCGAGGAGCGGCTCGCCGGCGTGATGCAGCTCTCGCCCGAAATGTGCTCGCTCAACATGGGCTCGATGAACTTCGGCCTCTATCCCATGGTCGCCCGCTACAAGACATGGAAGTACGACTGGGAGGAGTCCTATCTGGTCGGTACCAACAAGACCATCTTCAGCAACACCTTCTACGACATCGAGCGAATTTCGAAGCTGATGGGGGAGGGGCACGGTACCAAGTTCGAGCACGAATGCTACGACGTCGGCCACCTCTACAATCTCGCCCACGGGGTCGACAAAGGCTGGTTCAAGCCGCCGATCTTCCTGCAGCTGATCTTCGGCATCCTCGGCGGCATCGGCGCCGACATGGAGAACCTCGCCTTCATGAAGCGCACCGCCGACAAGCTGTTCGGCGACGATTATTCGTGGTCGGTGCTGGGTGCCGGGCGGCACCAGATTGCGTTCGCCACGCAAGCGGTGATGATGGGCGGCAATGTGCGCGTCGGCCTCGAGGACAGCCTCTATATCGGTCGCGGCAAGCTGGCGAAGAGCAACGCCGAGCAGGTCGCCAAGATGCGCCGGCTGATCGAGGAGCTCGGCTACCAGATCGCCACGCCGAAGGAGGCGCGCGAGATCCTCGGGCTCAAGGGTCAAGACCGCACCAAGTTCTGAAGGTGATCTGCCATGGCCAACGACACGATTGTCGACATCTACTGCCACATCTTCCCGGACAAATTCTTCCAGGAGATGAACCGTATTGCCCCGCGACTCGGCAATATCGGCGCGCGCCTGCGCGGCGTGAAGAAGCTGTTCGATCTCGACGAGCGCTTTCGCGAGATGGACCAGTTCGGCGACTATCGCGAGATCATCTCGCTGCCGAACCCGCCGATCGAGGACTTCGCGCCCGGTGAGACCGGGCTGGCGCTGGCGCGGATCGGCAACGACGCGATGGCGGAGCTGTGCACGAAGCATCCCGACCGCTTCCCGACCTTCGTCGCGGCGTTGTCGATGACCGACGTCGAGGGCTCGGTGAAGGAGGCGCGGCGCGCGGTCCAGGAGCTCAAGGCCGGCGGCATTCAGATCTTCACCAACATCGCCGGGAAGCCGCTCGACGATCCGGCCTTCGAGCCGGTCTTCGCCACCATGGCCGAGCTCGACCTGCCGATCTGGCTGCACCCGGCCCGCACCGCCGCGATGACCGACTATCCGGCGGAGCCGAAGTCGCGCTTCGAGATGTGGTGGTGCTTCGGCTGGCCCTACGACACCTCGGTGGCGATGGTGCGCATGGTGCTCAACGGGCTGCTCGATCGCTATCCCAAGCTCAAGATCGTCACCCATCACCTCGGCGGCATGATCCCGTTCTACGACGGCCGCATCGGCCCTGGCTTGCAGGTGCTGGGCAGCCGCACCAGCGACGAGGACTATTCCAAGATCTTGCCGTCGCTGAAGCGGCCGCACCTCGACTACCTGCACGATTTCTACGGCGACACCGCGCTGTTCGGCGGCGGCATCCATGCGGTACGCTGCGGGCTCGAGTTCTTCGGCAGCGATCACGTGGTGTTTGCGACCGATACGCCGCTCGGGCCCATCGCGCCCACGATCGACACCATCAAACGGCTCGACATCGCCGAGAGCGACCGGCGCAAGATCTTTGCCGGCAACGCCGAGCGATTGCTCAAGATGACGTTCTCGTAAGTTGCGTCAAAGGAGACAACGATGAATTCGCTGTTCCGCGCCGCCATCGGCGCCGCCGCGCTGTCGCTGCTGCTGGCCTCGCCCACCTGTGCGGCCGAAAAACTACGCGTCGGCAAGGCGGTGCCGGAAGCGTTCTCGTTCGTGCCACTCGATGTCGGGATGCGCAAAGGCATTTTCGCGAAGAACGGGCTGGACATCGAGTCGATCGCCTTCGCCGGCGATGCGCGCATGCAGCAGGCGGCCGCCGCCGACTCCATCGACGTCCTGCTCGGCTCCGGTCCTGCCATGGCCTTCATCGTCAAGGGCGCGCCGATCAAGGGGGTCGCGGGGATGGCCGGACCACCGCTGCTGCTGGCGATCGTCGTGCGGCCGGACGGCCCGAAGACGGCCGCCGATCTCAAGGGCAAGAAGATCAGCGTGTCGACCGCGGGCTCGCTCACCTATTGGCTGGTCAGCGAGACGTCGCGGCGGCAGGGCTTCGGCCCCAAGGGCATCGAGATCGCTCCGATGGGTGCATTGCCGGGGCAGATCGCGGCCATGAAGCGCGGTGACATCGATGGCGCCATCATGGATATCGGTAATGCCTTCGAGCTGGAGAAGCGCGGCGAGGGGCGCATCCTGGTGCGCTTCACCGAGATCAAGGACTTCCACATCCACGTGATCTTCGCCACCGACAAGCTGATCGCCGGCAAGCCCGAGGCGCTGCGTGCGTTCCTCAAGGGCTGGTTCGAGACGATCGCCTTCATGCGCAAGAACAAGGCCGAGACCGTCGCGATCGCCAACGAGGTCACCAACAAGGACGACGAGATCACCTCGCGCGTCTACGACGAGCTGATGCCGATGTTCTCCGACGACGGCAAGTTCCAGGCGCCGGCGCTGGCGACGCTGTCGAAATCCTATGTCGAGCTGCAACTGCTGCCGCAGGAGCCGGACATGAAGACGCTCTACACCGAGGCGTTCCTGCCGAAGTGATGGTCGTCGGAGGCCGACGCACAGGCGTCTTCGATCTCAGCCAGCAGCGGCGTGAACTGATCGCTCCCAAGCGCGTCATCGCAGCGCGCGAGCACCTGCTCAGCCTTGTCCGCGCCGACAGCCGGGGAGACAAAGCGCAAGAATTTCTCCCGCACGCGGACGCGATCGAACGGCTCCGCAGGGTCGCCGGGGACATGATTGGTCAGCCATTCGCGCCCCCTTGAGCCTGCGACGACGCGCAGGCGGGCTCGCCAGCGTCGCGGATAGTCGGCAAGCAAGCCCTGGTCTGCCTCGATCCTGATTTTCTCCATGAAGTCGCTGATGGCGGGTGGCAGGCTGGGCGGCGATTGCTGGACGTCGAACGCCATGTCCGGCGCCAGCGCGGCGACCGCCATGCAATATTGCAGGCTGGTGAGGTGCGAGGCGCGATCGCCGGCGATCACGCCGTGATCGATCATCTTGAGGTGCGGCGGCAGCACCGAGGCCCTGATCTCGGTGATGTCGGAGGGCTTGATGCCGCTCCTGACGATGTCTTTCAGAGCCTGCGTCGCCGCCATCGTCTGGCGCGCCGCGCACCATGGCTTGTACGACACCTCTGTCAGGGCAAGGCGCTCATCGAGGCCGTCGGTGAACGCAGCGAGATCGGGAGTCACGCCGTAGATGCCCGAGAGGAAATTACCCTCGACGAGCCTGAGGTCGGACGTAAATCCCTGTTGCGCCGCGAGCGCCGCGTTGAGCCCATTGCGGGCAGCATTGCCGGCGGCGAACCAGCGCGAGGTGGTGGCGGCGTTGTGGTGTCCGACCCCGGGTGCCGCGAAGGTGAGGGCCAAGGCCAGCGCGCTCGCCGCCTGCTTTTCGTCGAGCTTCAGGAGCCGCGCAGCAACAGCGGCGACGCCGAACGGAGCAGCGAAATAGGTCGGCCAGATGCCGCGATAGAGCACGGTCGGCCCGTCGATGGCGCGGCCGAGCCGGGTCATGACCTCGTAGCCCGCGACGATCGCAGCGGTCAGGTCATCCGTGGTCGCGGCCGGTATCGTGGCAACGAGCGTGAGCGCAGCCGGGATTACGATCGAGCCCGGCGTCGTCATCGACGGCAGGTGAATGTCGTCGATCTCGCTCAGGCGTGCGAGAGCACAGCGGGTCGACAGGTCGAGGCCCAAGTCCGATTGTCCGCGTGCCCGCATCGCCGCCCGGAAACCCAACAGCGAGCGGCCTTCGTCCGCCGCCGCACTCGCAATCCAGGCGCCGGCTGTGTCAATGAGGTGCAGCTCGACCAGCTCACGCACCGCGCCGGCGGCGGGGGCGCCGCGCGCGACATACGCGCCGAGCCCTTCGAGCGCGGTCATACCTTGCCCATCGCAGACGACCAGAGCACGTCGCTGCCGAACTCGTTCACCGCGACCATAGCGGAGACGACGGCGCTGTCGCTCTCGTCTCGGAGACCCACTCGCACGCTGTAGATGCCGCCGGGTTCGAACGTGTCCTCGCTTGCAGGCGTGATCAGCGGCTGCTCCTCGAGCGCCAGCCCGATGGCGTTGCCTTGCACGCTCGTCACCAGGGGATGGGGTTCGAACGGCCGTGCCGCCTCCACGACGCTGCGCCCGACGTCGCCGCACCGGCGGCCGGGACGGATCTTTTCGAGGGCGTAACGCAGCAGCACGTTGGCGCCGCGGACGCACTGACCGGGCGACGCCGTTACCACGGCAAAGCCCTCTGCCCAATAACCGAAGCGGCGCACCGCGACGTAGGTCTGCAGTGGATCGACCGCGCGCTCGACCGACGTATCGAACGGCCGCAGTGTGCGCCCGCCGTCCAGGCTGAACAAGGTGCGGACGTCCTGCGCGCCCTGCCTATGAGCGGCGTGCTCGCCCGCCAGCACCACCGCGGTCGCGCCGGCGCCGGAACGTTGCGCCTCGTCCATCGCCGTCAATGCCGCGCTCAGCGTCGCGCAGGCGTCACGGATGGCGGCGAGCTCGCGCGGGCTCTTGCGGCGCATCAGGGTCCAGAGCTCGCCGGTCTTGTCGGCGATGCTGCGGGCGCCTTCGGCCATCACCTCGTCGATGCGCTGCCGCAGCGGATACGGCATGAAGGCGCCACCGATCAGCACGGGGCGGCCGCCGCCGCTCTGCTCGCGCGCCCATTGCGCCACTGTCTCGCCGACGTTGCGCAGCGGGACGAGCGCCTCGATGAAGGTGAGTGGCTTCGCCGCCTGCAGCATGTTCGGACCGCCGCCGACCAGGAGGCGCGGCGCGCCCACGCGGGGGATCAGCGCCAGCGCCGATTCGAGCTTGGGCGTGAAGCCCGTGAGATACGCGAGCTCGGCGTGATGCGTGCGGTCGCCATAGACCACGGCGCCTGCCGCCGACGGGCTCGCCCGCCAGAGCGCGGTGGCGCGGGCGAGGAACTCGTCGCGCGGCATCCGGGCCGGATCCCAGTCCGACGGCCCCACCAGCAGCGTCGAATTCATCGCGAGCATGGCGTCTCAACCGATCTCGGCCAGCGCAGAGCGCTGTTGTGTCAGCGGCTCCGCGCCGTCCTTGGTCAGCACCACGGGCTCGCCGCACAGGAGATAGCCGGTTTCCGGCAGGTGCTGGTTGGGATGGATCATGAACAGCATGCCCGCTTCGAGCACGGTCTCGTTGTCAAGGCTGACGTCGCCCGGCCGGATCGAGCCGAAGCCGAGCCCGTGGCCGCGCCGCCGGATGTGCGGGGGATGGCAATATTCACCGTAACCCTTCGCTTCCAGCACCGCATTCATAGCGCGGCACACCGCGGCCATCGGCACGCCCGGCACCGCCGCCAGGATGCCGGCGTCCATGGCGCGGATGAGCAGATCGTATTTCTCCTTCAGCTCGTCGCTCGCCGGGCCGAGCGTGACGGTGCGGCAGATTTGCGCCAGCTGCCCGTGATAGCTCGGCGTGATCTCGGCAACGAGAATGTCGCCGGCCTGCATGACGCGTCCGTTCGAGGGCGCCACCGCGGGATTGCGCGGACCGGCGCAGAGCAGCAGGAAATTGTCGTCGGCGCCGAGCGTCTTGGTGTACCAGCGCAGCTCGACCGCGAGCTCGTCCTCGCTCATGCCGGGTCGCGCAATCTCGAGCATGCGCCGATAGCCGAGCTCGGCAATGCGGGTCGCTTCGCGCGCATTGGCGATTTCGTCGTCGGTCTTGGCAGCCGCGGCATCGAACACGATGTCGTCGGCGGCGCTCGCCTGTGGCAGCGCGGCCGCGACGCGGCTCGCGACCTCCCAGCGCGTGAACGGCAGACCGGCGACGCCGACCGCGCCCTGCGCTCCGCCTCCGAGTGCACCTGCCAGCGCCTCGACCACGTCGTCGGCGCCGACGACGTGGGCGCCCGGACAGCACTCAGCCGCGCGCTGGGCGTCCCAGGCCGGAGTCACGATCAGGTTGGTCTCGCCGTCGCCGCGCAGGATGACGGCGGCGGGTCCCAGCGACTTGAACCGGCAGAGCACGAACACCGGATTGGGCGTCTCGATGAAATGGTTGCCGTCGTGCACCGCCACGAGCGCATCGAGCTTGTGCTCGGTCATGCCGGCGCGGATGGCGGCGAGGCGCTCGTCGAAGGTCATGGCACGGTATCGTTCGTCAAATCCCGTCCGGGCCGCCGGCGTCGCCGAGGTCGGTGTCGGCGAACAGCGAATCGAGCGGCATCACCTTGCTGATCATGCCCTGTTGATGGGTGTAGCGCATGACCGTCTCGAGATTTTTTCGATTGGCGGGGGTGAGGCCATAGGCCCAGGGGTCGGGCCCCAATACCTCCTCCTGCTCCTCCAGCGCCGTGCGCACCCAGGCGATCGGCACCATGCGCGGATTGGCGATCCGGCGGTAGGCGATGTTCTTCGCCTCCTCGAAGGCCTTCACCAGGTTGGTCGGCACCCAGGGATACTTGTCGACGATATCCTGCCGGATCGTGGTGACGTGCATGATCGGGAAAATGCCGGTCCTGCGGAAATAGGCGAGCTCGATGTCCTTGTAGTTCGGGAACAGCCGCACGATGCGCTTATCGCCCTGCAGGAACAGGCGCGGGATCTCGGGCGAGAGCATGGCCGGAATCTCGCCTTCCGCCAGCATGACGTCGAGCTTCTTGCCCGGCGCGATCATCTCGATGCGCAGATCCTTGGGCGGTGTAAAGGCCACGTCCTCGCTGCGCTCGACCATCCAGGTCACCTGCCGGTGCGGCAAGCCGTATTCCTCCTCCAGGATGCCGCGCATCCAGATGTTGGACGCGGGCTGGAAATTCGTGCCGCCCACCTTCTTTCCAATGAGGTCCTTGGGCGCTCGGATGCCCGCATTGGCGTTGACGAACAGAAACCCATGACGAAAGCGCCGGTGCAGGAACACCGGGATCGCAGTCAGTGGCACGCCGTGGTCGCGCTCCATGAAATAGGCGCCGACATTGGCCTCGCAGATGTCGAACTCCGAGTGCCGGGCCATGCGCCAATGCCGCTCGCGCGGCCCCATGCCAGTGAGCATGACCAGGTCGAGGCCATCGGCCTTGACCGCGCCCTCCTTGATCGCACGCACGATCTCGTAATCGCCGCAGGCGACGGTCAGCCTGAGCTTTTCAGACATGAAGCCCTCAATCAGTCAGTGTGCCACCGGCCGAAGTGCACTTCGGCGCGCCGCACGACCTCGTTGAGCACGATCGCCATAGCGGCGAGCACCGCGACTAGGCCGAGCAGGCGGGTGGGATCGAAGTTCTGGGTGAACAGGGTGGTAAAGTAGCCGATGCCCGCGGTCGAGACATAAAGCTCGGCCAGGAGCACGCCGAGCAGCACGCCGGTCATGCCGAGCCGCATGCCGGCGAAGAAGCTCGGGATCATGTGCGGGAAGATCACATGGCGGAGCATCTGCCACCGGCTCGCCCCCATGGAACGCGCGCTGGTCAAGAGGATCGGCTTGACGTTCTGCACGCCGGCGACGACGGTCACGATGATGGGAAAGAAGCCGTGGCTGACGCCGAAGGCGATCTTGGAGGCGGGGCCGATGCCGAAATAGAGGATGAACAGCGGCAGGATGGTGACCTGCGGCGTGCCGTAGAGCAGCAGGATGATCGGCATGAAGCTCCTGCGCGCGAATGGCTGCAGGCCGACGGCGAGCCCGATGACAAGACCGATCACCACCGAGAGCACGAAGGCGACGGCGAGCTCCCAGAACGTGATGCGCAGCGCCGCCGGCACGCCGCGGGTGTCGAACACCTGCTGCAGCGACATGAACACCCGCGAGGGCGGGCTCAGGAACATCGGATCGATCCACCAGCGCGCGGCGATCTCCCAGAAGCAGAACAGCAGGACGATGACGCCGATGCGCGCGATCCAGGGCCGCCGCAGCGCCTGTCGGATTCGGGTCGTGGTAGAGATCATCCGTGCCGCTTTCCCCGCGTTTCGAGCGCGGACACCAGCATGTTGAGGGTGGCGGCGATGAAGACGACGAAGACGATATAGGCGAACATGCGCGCCATCTCCATGCCTTCGGCGAGATGGACGATGCGGTGGCCGAGCCCGGCGAGCGACGCAATGGTCTCGCTGCCGATGATCGAGAGCAGCGCCACGGTGAAGCCCATGCGCATGCCGGTCAGGATGATCGGCAGTGCCGCCGGCATGAGCACGTAGCGGAACAGCTGATAGTCCGAGGCGCCCATGGAGCGCGCCGCGGTCACCAGCACCTTGTCGACATAGCCGAAGCCGGCAATGGTGCTGAGCGCGATCGGGAAGAAGCTGATGGTGGCGCCGAGCGCGATCTTGGATGCCGGCCCGAGCCCGAAGAATAATACGTAGAGCGGCAGAAACAAAATGATCGGCACCGAATAGATCGCGGAGAACAGCGGCTCGAAGACCCGGATGCGATACTGCGTCCGGCTGATCAGGTAGCCGACGATGACGCCGGACGTGGACGAGATCGCAAACGCGATGGCCAGCTCGGTCAGCGTGACGCGCAAGTCACTGAGGAATTCGCCGGTCCTGATGATGTCCCAGAAATTGTCCCACACCAGCACGGGATTCGGCAGCAGCAGCGGGCTCACGCGCCAGCGGGTCGTGGCGAGGTACCACAGCACGACCAGCGCGACCAGAAACGTCACCTGCACGGCCCGGCTGGCGAGCGGCTTCTCGGTTTTTCGGTCGGAAGCCTTCACAGCGCCGATCCATCAGCGCGTTCACGCGCGTCTTCCGACGCGCTATGGGCAACGCCCATGCCGGTCTCGGCCATGGTCTTGCGGATCTCGTCGTGCAACAGCCGATAGAGCTCATTGCGGATCGTGGTGAACTTCTGCGAGGTGACGAAGTCGGGCTTGCGGGGATGCGGCTCGTCGACCTTGATGATTTCCTTGATCGTGCCCGGCCGGGCGGAAAAGACTGCAACGCGGTCGGCGAGGAAGGTGGCCTCGCCGAGGCTGTGGGTCACAAACACGATGGTCTTGTCGGTGCGCGACAGCAGCACCGAGAGGTCCTCGCCGAGGATCATGCGGGTCTGCTCGTCGAGTGCACCGAATGGCTCGTCCATCAAGAGGATGCCGGTCTCGAGACTGAGCGCGCGCGCCAGCGCGGCGCGCTGGCGCATGCCGCCGGAAAGCTGCGCCGGATAATGCTGCGCGAAATCCTTGAGGCCGACCGCTTCGAGCGAACGTTTCGCCCGCGCCTCGCGCTCGGCCCGCGGCACGCCCTGGAACGTCATGCCGAGGTTGACGTTCTCGATCACCGTGTTCCAGGGAAACAGTGCGTTCTCCTGGAACACGAACGCGATGTCGTGCGGCATCGGGCCGCGCACGGGCTTGCCTGACACCTCCACCGTGCCGGTGGTCGGCGTCATCAGGCCGCCGATGACGTTGAGCAGCGTGGACTTGCCGCAGCCGCTCGGCCCGATCAGGCAGAGCAGCTCGCCGCGCGCGATGTCGAGCGAGGTGTGGCGCAGCGCCACCACGTGACGGGCGTCGCCTTCCTCGCCAAACTGGTGGGAGACGTCCTTGACCCGGATCGCGACTTCGCCCGTCATCGCATCGCCATCGTTGTTGCCTGGGAGGCCGTGCTCAGTTTTGCGGCAGAAATGCTTCGGTATAAAGCCGGCTCATGTCGGGCTCCTCCGGCAGCGTCTTCATCTCCACAAAGGACTTGCGCAGCACGGAGAGCGCCTTCGGATCGAAGCGGCCGGTGTCGGAGAACATCGGCATCAGCTCCGCGTAGATGCCGTTGGTGGTCGGCTCGTCCGTGCCCATGACCTCCTTGGCGATGGCGACGGTCTCGCGCTGGTTCTTGCGCATCAAGGCGATGGTCTCGAGCCAGCCTGCCAGGAAGCCGCGCAGCGGCGCGGGCTTCTGGGCGATGGCCTTGTCGGTCGCGAAGATCACGTGGATATGAAAGTCCTTCACCAGCTCGCCGAAGCGCAGCAGCACCTTGCCTTCGCCGCGCTGCACGAAATTGAGCGCCTGCGCGAGATTGACGATGGCCGCATCGATCGACTTGGTCTTGAGCGCGGCGATCCGGTTGGCATCGTCGCCGATTAGCACCTGCGCCATGCCGTCGTAGCCCCAGCCCTTTTGTCGCGATACCTCGCTGACGATCCAGCTCGTCACCGAGCCGACGGTCGACACGCCGACCTTGCGGCCCTTCAGGTCATCGGCGGACTTGACGGAGTCGTCGCTGCGCACGACCAGGGCGAACAGCAGCGGCGGGCCGGCCATGGCGGCGATGCCTTTGACCGGCGAGCCCTTGACGATGAAGGCGAGGCCCGGGCCGGAGCCGAGCGCGATGTCGATGCCGTCGGCGGCCATCGCCTGCTGCAACCGCGCATCGCCGCCGAAGCTGCTGATCTCGATGTCGAGCCCGTGCTTCTTGAAAATACCGGTGCGCTGGCCGACGTCGGCCGGAACGAACGAGAACGCCTCGCGCCCGGCCTTGCCGACGCGCAGCGTTTCGGCTGACGTCGATGTCGTCGTGAATGACAGACTGAGCGCGGCCGCGACGGCGGCGACGACCGACAACCCCGGGCTCATCCCTTCGTCCCTTGTTCTGCGTTCCCTCGTCCCGATCTTATGGCACGTCTTGCGGCGTCGGTCGCGGCCTCATCGATGCTCAAATCGTCGCGCAGCACCACCCCGTAATCGTCGCGCGCCGATCGCGTCGAGATGAATTCCTCCTGCACATCCGCGCGCACCGACTCGGGGTTGCGCTCCAGCGGATCACCCCAGCCGCCGCCGCCGCCGGTGCGCACGATCACTTCCGATTTCACAGGCACGGGATGGTGAGCGCCGCCCATGGTGCGGAAGTCCTGCTCACCGGGCTCGCGCAGCAGGTACATGCCGTATTCACCTGGCTTGCCGCCCCATAGCCCCCAGGGCGGGCACTGGTTCCGCCGCACCAGCTCGAAATTCCATTTGCCCTCCACCAGGTTGCGGACGCGCATGTCGATGCCGAGCCCGCCGCGAAACTTGCCGGCGCCGCCGGAATCCGTGCGCAGAGTTCGGCCCTCGACCAGCACGGGACATTTGAGCTCGATCCCCTCAATGGAGCCGTTGCGCACGTCGCCTTGGCACACCGAGACGGTACCGGACTCGCCATCCTCGAACGGCCGCCCGCCCCAGCCGCCGCCTTCGATGCTCTGCACCACGAACCGGCGGCCGGTCTTGGGATGCACGCCGAAGAACACCACCGCGCCGCCGAGCAGGCCGTGGTGACCCGCGGGCACGCGCTCCGGCATGGCACGGGCGAGCGCGGCGACGATGGTGTCGACTACCATCGGCACGATCATGCTCCACGTCGACATCGGCGCGGGGAAGCGCGCCATCATGATGCTGCCCTCGGGGATGATCACCTCGAGCGCGCGGAAGGAGCCTTCGTTGACGGGGTCGAGCGGACCGGTCAATGCCTTGTAGGCGACGCGCGCGCCCGCCAGCGTGCGCGAGTTGATGGCGGCGCGGCGCTCCTTCGAGCAGCCGGAGAGATCGATGGTCATCGCGCCCTTGTCGATTGTGACCTTGGCGTGGATCGGCACCGGCTCGCCGCGCAACACGCCATCCTCGTCGAGCGCGGCGCTCGCCTCGTAGACGCCGTCGGCGAGCTGCGACACCACGTTGCGGCACTTCAACTCGGTCTCGTCGAAGATCTGCGCGATCGCCTGGAGGATGGTGTCGCGCCCGTATTTGTCGAACAACTCGTCCATGCGCCGCGCCGCGAGGCGACATGCCGCCATCTGCGATTTCATGTCTCCCAGCGATGATTCGGGAAAACGAATGTTGTCCTTGAGCACGCGGTAGAGTGTCTCGTTGAGCTTGCCCGCTTCGTAGATCTTGAGCTGGTCGAGCTGCAGTCCCTCGACCCAGGGGTCGGCCACGGTGGGACCGGCGCCGAATCCCGTGCTCATGCCGCCGACGTCGATCCAGTGCGCCCGCACCATGGCGAACATCAACAGCTCGCCTTTGTAGAAGTAGGGCATGTAGATGACGACGTTGTTGAGGTGCTGTCCCGCCACCGCCTGGTGATTTGTGATGATCACGTCGCCAGGGGCGAAGCCGTCCTTGCCGTAACGTTTCATGCCGTCGGTGATGATGACGCCGAGGTCCGCCACGAAGTGGGAGACGCCGCCGACGTTCTGGCAGATCAGCTCCCCCTTTGTGTTGATGAGGGCGGTGCAGAAGTCCCGCACCTCGTAGATCATCATGTTGTAGGAGGTGCGCTGCAGGTCGGTCGCCATCTCGTTGGCGACCGCGGGTAGCGCATTGCGGATGACTTCGAGCGTGACGGGGTCGAGCGTGTTGGCCATCATGCGCCTCCCACCGAGATGATCAGTTCGCCCGAAGGTGCCACCGTGCAGTGGTCGTGTTCGAACAGAACGGTCGTGGTGCCGTGCTCCTGGATCAGCGCGGGGCCTGCGATCTCGTTGCCGGCGCTGAGATGCTCGCGCTCGAAGACCGGGCAGGGCAAGGGCCTGCGCGGATCGCTGAAATAAACCTCGCGCCGGCGCGCCGGCCTGGGGCTGCCGCCGGCGGCGAGGCGGGGGAACGTCAGCTTCGGACGCTTGCCGATCATCGCCAGCCGGATATTGACCATCTCGACCGGCTCGTCAGGCGAATGATGCGCATAGCGGTGCTCGTAGAGTGCGTCGAAGGCGGTGCGAATGCTTTTGTGATCACCGGCCTGCAGCTGCTCCAGGGTCACCGGCACCTGCAGCGTGAACTCCTGGCCGACGTAACGCAAATCCAGATGGATCTGCCGCTCCGCGCCGGTGGCGTGGCGCAGGCTCGTTGTGGCCTCCGCCACCATCTCGTGGTGGATCGCCGTCAGCGTCGCGAAATCGACGTTGGCGAGATCGGAATAGAAGGTGCGGATGAAGTCGTGGCGCTCGTCGGCCAGCAGCATGCCGAGCGCGGAGAAGTGCGAGGGATAGAGCGGCACCACGACCTTCGGGATATGCAGCTCGCGCGCGATCGCGACCAC
>Ga0126377_10002283_pt1 | contig 13126 bp, 12 predicted proteins | sample PanSoiMetPlot_22_FD_92647 | JGI IMG/M metagenome (GOLD analysis project Ga0126377, IMG submission 92647) | Tropical forest soil microbial communities from Panama - MetaG Plot_22 | ecosystem: Environmental > Terrestrial > Soil > Tropical forest > Bulk soil | place: Panama | collected 2016-02-17
GGGCGGCGCGCCGGGGGGCGGCGCGCCGGGGGGCGGTGCGCTGGGCCGGCCGTGCGCTGGGGCGGGCAGACGCGCGTCACCGCCGCACCTGCGGCGGCCAGCGTTACCGGGCCGAGCATTCTGGGCAATGGCGGCCAACGATTTGTTCGCTCGCGGTTTACGCCTCTTTGCGTGAGACCTTCGGCCGGCCGGCGCACAGCGGCGGGCCGCGCCGGGAGGTGAGCAATGACGCTAGGGAAAGGGCGCGACTCCGTGACGAACATCGCCGGGCCGGACCTGCAGGCAACCATCCAGTCCTGGGACGAATCAGCGTGGAGCCTCGCGGCGCTCGCGCTGGCGGCCCGGGGCGACAGCCCGCCCGGGCTCGCCGCGGCGGCCTGGGAACTGCTGGCCGCCGCCGGGCTCACCGGCGCACCGGGACAGCCGCCGCGGGGGCTTGGCACCTCGGCCCCCCGGCAGATCGCGAGCCAGGCCGCGGCCCCGTTGCACCAGGCCTCCGCGCTGCTCAGCGGCACCGGCAACGGCTGGAGCGCCCAAAGCGACGAGGCGCTGCTGGCCCAGGGGACCGCGAGCGCGCAGGCAGCGCGGCCCTTCGCCGAGTTCCTGCTGCCCGGGATGGGCGACCTCGCCGGGCGCCTGGCCGCGCCCGGTGCCCGCATGCTCGACGTCGGAACCGGCGTTGCCGCACTCGCCGTCGGCTTCGCCGAGGCGTTCCCACAGCTGCACGTGGTGGGGATCGACATTCTCGGCCGCGCCCTCGACCTGGCGCGCCGGACCCTGGCCACCAGTGACGTGGCCGCACGGGTGACGGTGCGGCGGCAAGATGTTGCCGGCTTCGCCGACGACGCCGGGTTCGACCTGGCATTTCTGCCTGCACCATTCATCGCGCAGCCAGCCCTGCGCCGCGGGGTGCCGCGGGTCGCGGCGGCGCTGCGGATCGGCGGATGGCTGATGGTGGCCCACGGGAGGTTCGGCGGCACCCCGGTCCAGGACGCGCTCACCCGGCTGAAGACGATCGCCTACGGCGGCACGCCGCTGGACGAAGCGGCAGCGTGCCACCTGCTCCGTAGCGCGGGGCTGACCTCGGTCCGGCCGGTGCCCACCCCGGCGGGAGCACCTGCCATCACCATCGGCCAAAAACCAGCATGACGGCCGCGGTGGCCCACCGCCGGCCGGTGCCCGGGCATCCGGGTCAGCGGCCGGACGTCACGATGTCCCCTTCCGGCTGAGGCAAGCCCGCCTCAGCCCGCCGCATGCCGCCGGCTGGGCTGGCGGACGTGTACGGCGGGCGGCCCTCGGCGAGGACGTCCGGCGTCACTATCTGGATGCTCGGCGGCAGCGGCCTGCCTGAGCAGCGCCGCGGCGAGCTGCCGCGCCTCGGCCGGCGTCAGCACAGCCCCCGTGCCCTCCCCGTCGTCGGGCGCCTGCCCGGTGCCGGGGCGGGCGGCCACCGGCATGTTCGGGTACGACCAGCGCATCTCGTCTTCCTTCGTCGCCGTTTCAGGCACGCCGGTCGTGGTTGTGCTCCGCGCCGGGCACCACGGCGATTTGGTACTCCACGGTGTTGGCCTCGCGGCGGATAAGCTCGGCGCTCATCGCGCGCAGCAGCCCGGCCATCGGCACGTTATCGGCCGAAATCAGCGCGGTGAACCGCGCGATGCCCGCCCGGCGGGCACGGTCGGACAGATGGCTCATCAGCTCGGTGCCCAGCCCCCGGCGGTGCCAGTCGTCGACGACGGTGACGGCGATCTCGGCAGCCTGCGGGTCGTCGGCGTGGCGGACGTAGCGGGCGACGCCCAGGCCGTGGCCGCCGGGGTGGTCCAGGGCGGCGAACGCCTCGTGATCGCGGTGGTCGATGTCGGTGAGGTAGCGCAGTTCCGCCTCGGTCAGGTGGCCTTTCGCCGCCAGGAACCGCCGCCAGCGGGAGACGGGGCTGAGCCGGGCGAAAATGTCGGCCACGAGGGGGACGTCCGCGGCCTGGACCTGCCGGATCAGCACCGGCGACCCATCGCGCAGCGTGACGATCGTGCCCCGCGCCGCTGATCGCCGCTGGTGACGGGGCGGCCGGCTCCGGCCGGGAAACGCGCGGGAGCCCTGGCGCGGCGGTGCGTTGCGGGCATCGGGCAGGACGCGGTGTGCCCGCGCCCGCTGAACCTGGTGAGCGGCCTCCGCCCGGTCCGGCCGGGTGGCGGGCCAACGCCGTGCTGACGAGGCCTGAGTACGGTGATTGATCATTGACTTGCTTTCCCTTAACTGGTGAGCTGCGACTTCAACGCGGCCAGCGGCGAGGCACCGCGGCCGCACCGATGCCGTGGCTGGCGCCGGTGATCAGGGCCACCCGCCCGGCGAACAGGCGAGGATCCCCGTTCGCCTGGGCGATCCGTGCCGTGCTCAGCGCCTGGCCGGCGGTGGCCCTTGGCCGGTTCATGCGGGGGCCCTTCGCCGGACCATTTCGCCGGGCTGGGCGGGGGCGGCGGCGCCGGGAGCGCCGTGGTGTGCGCCGGCCCGCGACCCCGCGCGCCGGGCTGGCCCCGCCGGCCTGTTCCGCGGCCGGCGCACGCTGATCTGGACCCGGTGGACGGCGTTGTTGGCGTAGCCGAGCGGGTTCCGGGCCGGCTCGCTGGGCTGGGTTCGCCCGGCGGCGTCGGTGGCCCTGGCCCGGACGGTGACGCTGCCAGGCTCCTCCACCCGGGCCGGTAGTTCCCATGAACACCAGGCGTGCGGGTGCCCCGGATCGGTGAGCGTGGCCTGCCGCCAGGGCTGGTCGCCGAGGCTCACCTCGACCCGGGTGATGGGCGCCGCGCCGGACCAGGCCAGCCCGCGGACCACGACCTCGCCGGGCCCGGCGAACTCCCCGGCCCGCGGCTCGGTGATCAGCGACCGGACCCCTTGCAGGGTGAGCGGCTCGCCGCCGATGTGGTAACGGTCGGTCTGGAAATGGCCGTCGAACGCCCGGCCGGTCAGCTCGATGCCGGTGAGCCATTTGACCGAAGCGACCCCGTACCAGCCGGGCACGATCAGCCGCAGCGGATAACCGTGCGCCGCGGGGAGCGGCCGGCCGTTCATCGCGTAGGCCAGCAGCGCCCCGGCCGAGCCCAGCCGGCTCACCGGCAGGGAACGCTCGAAGTGCACCGGCCCGGCACGTCCTTCGACCGGCCCGCGGTCAGCGCCGCGGAACACCACTTCCCGGGCACCTGGCCGCGGCGCGGCCCGTGCGAACACCTCGGTCAGCGGCACCCCGGTCCAGGCGGCGGCGCCGACCGCGCCCAGGCCCCACTGCTCACCGGGCGCGCGCGGGTCCAGCCCGGACCGGCCGTTGCCGGCGCACTCCAGGGTGACCACGACGGTCCGTGACGGCATGGCTCGCAGTTCGGCAAGGCTGAGCGACAGCGGCCGCCCGGCCAGCCCGCCGACCTCGAGCCGCCAGGCGGCAGCGTCGAGGGCCGGGATGCCGAAGTGGTTGCGGACGTAGAACCGGTCGCTGGGCACCACGGCGCCGCGTGGCAGCTCCCGCAGCGGCGTCTCGGCGTTCAGCGGATCAGCCCGGTGCACGACCAGCCCCGCGGCCCGGGCTTGCTGGCACGCCCCGCGGGGGTCGACAACCGGGACGCCAGCACCGGCCGGCGGCACGGGCGCGGCACCATCACCGTCGGCCGCGGCCGTGCCTGGCGCCGGCGTGCCCGCGGCAGGCAGGCGCCCCTCATCGGCCCCGCGGCGCGCGGCGGTGGCGGTCCACCACGTGGCGGGCCGCGCCAGGTAGTAGGCGGGCGCGCCGGCCCGGCGGGGCCTTTCGGGTCCCGGTCTGGCGGTCATGGACATCCTCCGGTCGGCTGGACAGGGTTTGCGCGAGTCACGGCCGAAAGCGTGCGGCCGGCCCTGCTGGTACGGGCGGTTAGTACCGCCACCGGTGGGCGGCGGCGATGGCCTCGGCGTCTTGGCCTTGAAATGCTTCGGCTTCGGCGGCGCGCACGGCGGTGAACGCGTCGTAAAGGTCTGCTCCCATGGCCGCGGGGATCACCTGGGAGTGCCGCAGGGCCGTTAGCGCCTGATCGAGCGTTCCGGGCAGCCGCTGGGGGGCGTGCTCGGGCTTGACAGGCCCGGAGCAGGCGGGGTCGGTGGCGGTCTCGGGCGGCAGCCGGAGCCGCTTGTCGAGTCCCGCCAGGCCCGCGGCGATGAGTGATCCGATGGCCAGGTAGGGTTGGCGGCCTGGTCGAAGCATTTGATCTCGGCGTTGGCGGCCGCTGCCTGGCCGCCGGTCATGCCGGTGATGAACCGCAGCGCGGCTTCCCGGTTTTCGTGTCCCCAGCAGGCGTAGGCACCGGCCCAATGGGAGGGCCGCAGCCGCAGGTAGCTGGCGGCGCTGGGCGCGCCGACCGCGGTCAGGGCCGGAAGCTCGGCCGCGATGCCGGCCAGGAACGCCTCGCCGTCGGGCGTCATGCCGCGCGGGCCCTTCCCGCCGGCGAGCAGGTTGCGGCCGCCGCGCCAGATGCTCAGGTGCAGGTGCCCGCCGTTGCCGATCTGGCCGGGCACGACGACGGGCGCGAAGGACGCCCGCCAGCCCTGCCGGGTCGAGTGGGCGCGGATGGTGTGCCGGGCGAACACGTTCAGGTCGGCGGCCTCGACCGGGGCGGCGGCCGGCAAGGAGATCTCCAGTTGCCCGGGGGCGTACTCGGGGTGGAACTGGCCCACGCGGATGCCGGACTCGCCCAAGGCGGCCAGCAGGCCGCGGCCGTAGTCGGCGAGCTTGCCGGGCCCGTCCAGGGCGGCAAGGCCGTACCCGGGCCCGTCGTGGGCGGGGACCAGCGCCCCGCCCTCGTCACGGCCGAGGAACCACTCGACCTCGGTGCCCACCTTGACCTCCAGGCCCTGCAGGCCGGCCAGGTCGGCCATTCGCCGGGTGAACGAGCGCTGGCAGCAGCCGAACACCTGCCCGTCTTGGGTGTACTGGTCGGCGGGCGCCCACGCCCACCCAGGCTGGGCGGCCGCCACCCGCAGCGCGGATGGGTCGGGCATCAGCCGCAAGTCCCCGGCCGGGCCGCCGGCCGCGGTGCTGGTGGTGAACGAGTCGTCCACGGCGGCCACCGCGAAGACGGGGCTCAGGCCCAGCCCCCATCGGGTGGCCTGCTCCAGCCCGGTCACCGGGGCCGTTTTGGCCCGGGCAAGGCCGGCGTTGTCGACGATGGTGACCGCGACCGCGTGAACCTCCCGCGCCAGCAGGGACTCCGCCAGCTCCCGCGCGTCCGCGGCCCGGCGGGCGAGCCCGGCGGCGGTGACCGCGGCACCGACCGGTGTCAGCGGGGGGATGCGGCTGAGGGTGCCTGGCGGGCCGGGGGCGGGGGTGAGGCGGCTGGCCAGCGTGCCCGCCTGGTCGTTGAGGCTGGTCACCGGGCCTCCGGGGGTGCTGCTGCCCGGGACGCCAGGCGGCCTGCGCGCGGTGGCCGCGCGGGGCGCATGGCGGTGAGCCACAGGTGGACGGGCCTGCCGAGGTAGTAGGCCGGTGCGGCGGCGGGGCGGTTGGTTCGTGGCTGGGCGCTGGCAGGCATGGGTTCCTCCTGGCGGGTCGACGGCGCGGCGGCCGGCCGGGTGCGGCGGTGTGCTATCCCGAGGATGCGGGTAAGGCCCGGGGGCGCGAATCGGGCAAATGCCCAAGATTGTGGCGCCCGGGTGTTTAGATTTGCGCGGGCAGTGTTTAGTTTGCGCGGATGGTGTTCAGGTTTGCTGAGGCTGCAAGAGGCCGGCGCGTTCGGCCATGGCGGCGGCCTGCACCCGGCCGGAGACGCCGAGCTTGCGCAGGATGCTGCTGACGTGCACGCCCGCGGTCTTGGGGCTAATGTACAGCTCGGCGCCGATCTGGGCGTTGGTGCGCCCGGTGGCCAGCAGCCGCAGCACGGCCAGCTCACGGCGGGTAAGCCCGTATGGGGCACGTGCCTTCGCCGCCGGCGGCGCCGTGACGGCGGCCGCGGGCCGGAGCGGGATCCGGGCGCGCTCGGCCAGCATGCGGATGTGCGCCAGCAGCGGCGCGTGCCCGTCGGCGGCGGATGCGGCGGCCCGCAGCGCGCCGGCCGCGGCCGCGGCCGGCTGCCCGGCGTCCAGCTGCGCCTGGGCCTGCCGCCACCGTGCGTACCCCGCCCGGTGCGGCCAGCCCAGGTCCTGCCAGGCTTGCGCCGCGGTGGCCCACGCATCAGGGTCGCTGGGCCCGGCCAGCCGCGCGCGCTCGGCGTCCCAGGTGGCGCGCTCAGCCGGGATGGTGGCCACGTATGGGTGGTCGGTGAACGGGGCTCCGCCCATCTGGGCGGCCCATGAGGCCAGGCCGTCAGCGGCGGCGATGGCGGCGACAGCGGCGGGCTCGTCGCGGCGCGCTCTGGCCTGCTCGCCCAGGTCAGCGCAGGCGCGCATCCCCGCCACCAGCAGCCGTCCGCAGAAGATGGTCATATCCGGCACCGTGAACAGGGCCAGCGCGCGGCGCGTCTCCTCGAGGGCGATACCCGGGCGCCCGGTCCACAGCGAAGCCTCCACCGCCCGGTACGCGGCCTCGTAGCTGAAGTCGGCTCTGGTGACGGTGGCGGGAAGGGCATAGATCACCTGCCACCGCGCGGCGGCCGCGTCGGCGTCGCCGCGCAGCAGGTCCGTCTCGGCGCGGGTCGCGTGCACCAGCCAGTGGTCCCGGTCGGGGGGCGTGGTCGTCGGCGGCCCGGTCAGCGTGGCCGCCTCGGCCGTGCGCCCCAGGGCCAGCAGCGCCTCCGCGGCGTTGGCGGCCAGGAAGGTGGCGACATCCCAGGCCTGCAGGCCGGCCTGCCGGGCGACCTGGAGCCCGTGCCGCGCAACCTCGGCGGAGCGCCGGAACCGGGCGAGTTTGAGCAGCGCATCGCTTTCGATCACGGCAAGCCACACCTGGGCGGGGACGTCACTGGTGGCCCGGGCAAGGGCCCAACCCCGCTGAATGCTGGCGAACCCGTCCTCGACCTCCCCGCGCACGAACGCGCCGAGCGCGATGACCGAAAGGATGCGCGGAATCAGCTTCGTGGCACCGGCCGCGTCGGCGATCTCCAGCGCCCGGTTCAGCGCGGGAACGCTGGCCTCCACCCGTCCCTCGACGAACTGCAGGAAGGTGTTGGCGTAGTCGAGCAAGGCGTCGGCGTGATCGAACGACGGCGGGGCCTGCTCGAACAGCCGCAGCGCCTCCTCCATCAACGGCAGCCCGGCATCAGGAGCTTCGATCGCCCGGTAGTAGGCGGCGCAGTGGCAGATGACCGCGGCGGTCGCCGGGTCCGGGTGGCCGGCGAACCGCCGGTAGGCCTCCTCGGCGACGGCGGCGGCACCCTCGCTGTCGCCCGACATGTAGAGCGCGTCGATGGCGCGCACGTAGAGCCTGGGCACCTCGATCCCGGCCACCGTTGCGACGGCATCCGGCTGCTCCTGGCCGAGCTCGATCGCCCGCTGCCAGTGCACCGCCGCCTGCGCGTAACCGAACACCCGCTCGGCAGCCCGCGCGGCCGCCACCCGGACCGGCAGTTCCCTGGCCGGGTCGCCCGCAGCCTGCCAGTGCCCGGCTACCTCCGCCGACAGCCCCCGGTCCCCGGCTTCCGCCAGTGCCCGCGCCGTCCGCTCGTGCAGTGCCGCCCGCTCTCCGGGCAACAGCCCCGCGGCCACCGCCTCGCCGAGCAGCGCGTGCCGGGGCTGGTGCTCTCCGTCGGCGGTGTCCTCCGCAAGCAGCCGGGCCGCCGCCAGCTCCCGCAGCCCGTCCCGTACGGCCTCGGTGCCCAGCCCGGTAACCCCGCCCAGCAGGTCCTCGGTCAGCGGCCTGCCCGCTACCGCCAGCCCCGCCAGCACCGCCCGGGCGGCACCGGCGCAGCGCGCCGCCCGCGCTACCAGCAACTCTGCCAGCCGGGCCGGTAGCCCCGCCGGGACGCTCAGCTCGCCCGCACCTGCCTCACCGTTCAGCGCGGCGGCCACCAGCTGTTCGGTGAAGAACGGGTTCCCCTCCGCACGCAGGTACAACTCGGCGGCCACCCGCGCCGACACGGGGCCACCCGTCAACGCGGCCACCTGCTGCGCTGTCTCTTCCCACGACAGCGGGTCCAGGCCGATCTCCGCCACCCCCGCCGCACCGCGCACCGTCGCCAGCCAGTCCGCCACGTGCGCCGCCACCGGTGCCTCATCACTGCGGTGCGTCACCAGCACCCGCACCGGCCCGCGATGCCCACCCCGGCGCAGGAAGGTCAGGCAATCCAGCGTCGCGCTGTCTGCCCAGTGCACATCCTCAACCACCAGCCCCACCTCGGACCCGGACCGCGCTGCCACCGCGGTCAGCAGCTCCGCCACCCCGGCGAACAACCGTTCCCGGCTCCAGTCGCCATCCCAGCCATCGGGGACCGCCTCACCGCCGGGGTCAGCCCCCGGGACCAGCCGCCCCACCTCCGCCCGGACATACTCCGGCGCGGCATCCAGCGCCGCCGCCAGCAACCTCCCGCCGTCCAGCCTGCTCAGCTCGCCCAGCGCCTCCGCTACCGGCAACAGCGGCAGCGTGCTCGCCAGCGGCAGGCACTCTCCCCGCGCCAGCACCATCCCCCCCGCGGCGGCCCGGGCCATCCCCTCCGCCACGAACCGGGTCTTGCCCACCCCCGCATCTCCCACCACCAGCACCAGCCCGGCGCCCCCGCCCAGCGCCTCCAGCAACCGCGACAATTCGTCCTCACGGCCGGCAAACCCCACCGTCCCCGACATGCGCCCAGCCCACCAGCCTGCGCCCAGCCGGTCAAATCCATAGCACTCTCTTGGGCTGGTCGTACCGGCCCCGTGGATCAGACCGGGATGCTCAGCAGCAGACGGTGCGCGGGCGCTTCGATGCGCAACGCGGTGAGCTGGCTTACCGGGATGGCGCTGGCCCCCGTTATCCGGGCGGTGCCGCCATACCCCGCGGCCCACGTGCCCGCGACAGCCGCGCCGGCCCGGGACACGGTGACCAGGGTGCAGCGTTGACCGGCCGGCAGCCCGGTGACGGTCAGCTCGATCTCGGTACCGGCGGGCGTGGCGTGCAGGCTGGCCTGTCCACGGACTCCGGTCGCGGGGTCGAAGGCCTGGAAGCCCGCCGGGCCCGGGCGCGCGGAGATCGCGGTGATCATGGCGACGACCGCGGCCGCGATGACCGCGCCGGTGAGCATTAGCCGGCGCCGCAGCGGGCGGTGCCGCGGCGGGCGGCTTGAGTCAAGCCGGGGCCCGCCCGGCGGCTGGCGCGCCGGCATGCCATCGGCGGGGCCCAGCCGGCCGAGCCAGTCGCGGACGGGAATCAGGTCTTGGTACTCGGCCCGGCAGGCGGCGCAGCCCCGCAGATGCCGCTTGACCCGGGCGGCCTCGGCCGGGCCGAGGGCGCCGACGATGTACGCGCCGATATCGCCGCGCCACCTGGCGCACGCCTGGCTCATCCTGCTTCCTTCCGCTCCCGCGTGGGTCTCGTCCGCTGCGCTGGGTCCCGTGCTGGCCCGTCCGCCCGGAGGCTCCATCACGTCCCGTCCGGAGGGGCTATCCCGTCCGGCCCGGAGGGGTCATCAGTAACCAGGCGAACTGCCCTGGTATGCGTAGCCACCGCCACCTCCCGACTGGCCGGTCCCGGCGGGGGAACCGCTGGTGGTGACGGCGTGCCAGGTGAAGGAGGTGCCGGCGAAACTGTCGGTGAAGTTGTTGCCCTGCGCCTGGCCGGGACCCTGGTCCAGCTTGAACGTGTACAGGGGCTTGCCGTGGTAGGTGAGCTGGGTCACGCCATCGGGGCGGTGGACGGTGCCGAGCGCCCCGGCAACACGGCCGGGGGCACGGAGGGCAGCGCCAGCGCTGGCAGGCACCGGGAACCAGAAGCTCAGGCAACCGCCCGTGCACAGGATCTTGCCGTGCGCCTCTTGCTGGGCCGAGTAGAGCGTCTTCCCGGACCGGTTGACCAGGACGGTGCCGACTCCCGGCAGCGTGCGAGCGGAGACCACGACGCCCGGTGACCGGGGCGCCTGGGATACCTGGCTGGCGCTTGCACCCGACCCGGAGCCGCCGCCCGCACCGGCGCTCCCGCCGGAGCTTCCGCACGCGGCCAGCAGCCCGGCCGCCGCGACCGCGGCAAGGCCGGGCACGACGGTCCGGGAGGCCAGCCCGCCGATACCGGCCAGGACAGAATCACGGGCCCGCACGTCCGTGGCACCCGCGCTAAGTTTGCTCGCCATGATTTGCTCCTCCAGCGACATTTTTGCTTGCTCACCGGTACTACGCCGGAAGTGTCCGCTGTGTTCACCCGGCAGGCCGAAGGATGAATTCTTTTAGCGCGGCCGTGCATCCCTCAGATTCCGGCATAACGCGATCGCCGGCAAAGCCGGCCGGTCTCCCGCCATCGCGGTGATTACAAATTCCGCACACCCGCCGCCAGCGTTTTCCTGGCCGTGCCACAAAGGGTGGCAGCGATGAGGGCCGCCTTACCCTTGGCACACGCGGCCATGCGCGAGCCCGGGCCGGGTCACGGCATTCGCCCCGGTCCGGGCGCGGCGCCCACGGGCGGGGCCCGGCGGCGGGCACTGATCGTCACCAGGGTCTTGGCCGTGGTCGCCACCTGCAGGCTGGCGATGTCGGTCGGCCGCCAGGCGGCGCTGGCCGGGACGGTGATCGGGCCGTCGCTCCAGGCTTCCCAGACCCCGGTGACCTCGGTGGCGCCGGTGCGGGAACGGGCGATCAGGCGGCACTGCACATTGAGCGGAGCCCCGCGAAGGCGGAGCTGGATGCTCGCGCCCCACGAGGTGGCGGTGAGTACCGCGGTCGCGCTCACATGCGTGGCCGGGTTCGTGCCCGACAGCGTGACCCCGGCGGGGTGCGTGCCGGGCAGCGTGACGCTGGCCGGCCGGTGCGCCGCGCCCGTCGCCGTCAGCCAGAATCCGCCAGCCGTGCCGACCGCCGCAGCCACGCACGCGGCGGCGGCCACGGCCCGCCACCGCCGGCCCGGGCGGCCGCGCCTGATGGCCGGTGCGGGCTGCGAAGCGCTCCCGCCGGGCAGCTGGCCCTGGGCCCGCATGTCGCCGGGGACGCCGGCGAGCAACCCGGGCAGCGGTGCCAGGGCGATCAGTTCGCCCTGGCACGCCGGGCAGCCAGGCAAGTGCGCCTCCACCCGCGCACGCTCCGCGCCATCAGCGGCGCCCAGGACGTAGACGCCCAGGGATATCGTCATGTGGCAGCTCATGGCTTGGTGATTCCTAGCTTCCCAAGTTCCCTGCGCAGCGCCCGCAGGCCATAAAAGCAACGGGACCTCACCGTGCCCTCGGGGATGGCCAGCAGCGCCGCCACCTCGGCGACGGTCCTGCGCTGATAAAACAGTTCCACAATCACTGCCCGGTGCTCGGCGCTGATCGAATCCAGCGCCTTTGCCACCAGCCATGCGTCAAATATCTGGTCAAGGCCGTCGTCGGCCGTTGGCAGCGTGTTCTCATCAAGCGGCACTTCCCGGGGCCGGGCCCGGCGGCGCCGGTGGTAGGCCGAGATGGCAATATTGCGGGCCACGGTATGCAGCCACGACCCCGCGTGCTCCGGGTTCAGCTCTCGGGCGTGCTGCCAGCCCCGGAGCATTGTTTCCTGTACCACATCCTCCGCAGCGTGCACGTCACCATTGACCAGCGGGAGCACAAATCCCACCAGCGGCAGGCGGTAGGACCTCATCCAGGTATCCGCCCTGCCATCACAGCTCGAAGCGGCCACGACAGTAATACGCCGCGTTCCGCCCCAGCGTTCATCGCCCGCCCCGCCGCTGACCGACGAGGCTGGCGCCGCGGGGATCGAGCTGGTCCAGCGGACCTGGCCGAACTAGGCGCCCTGCCCGCGACTCGGCGCCCTGCCCGCGCCGCGCGGGGCGCCCGTTACCGACCTACCGGAGCGGCACCGGGGACGCGCTTCCGGCGCCGGTCAGCCCGCGCCCGGAGGTGCGGCATCGCCCGGCGGGTTTATGCCGGGTACCACGGAGCGCGCAGCCAGCGGCGGGACCAAGGTGGCGCGGCCCCCGTGGAGCTCGAGCGCACCGAGCGTTCCGCTCACAGGAACTGGCCCGCGGAGGTCTCCGGCTCGCTGTCCCACACCACGGCCACGAGCTCAGCCGGGTCGATCACGACCCACCCTGCCTCGCGCTCCAGCCGCACCAAGCCGTCCGGGCGAACCCCCACGCCGGTCAGCTTCTTGCTCCCGGTTGAGTTGAACCCGATGTGGCCGGTTCTGCTGACGATCATGGAAATCGACCCGGACATACCGATGAGGGGCTCGAGCAGCTCGCGGACCGTTTCGCCGGTCATCAGCCATCACCTCCAGATATCGCTACGAGCAGGATGCCCCGCGGCGGGGAACTTTGCGCATCGACGGGGCTCGCCGTTCCGGGCACGGTGGGTACGCGGGCGATGCGGGTCCGGGGGGTCTCCGTCACCGGCGCGGTGCGGGTCCGTCCGCGTCCCTGGCCTCGGCGAGGATCTCGGTGGCGAGCGCGACGCATTCGGTGCAAATCCACACGCCCGGGCCGGCGACGAGGCGGACGCCGCTGGCCGGATCCTTGCCGCAGAACGAACACCGCTGGGCGGCCCGCTTTCCCCGGCGGCGGCGCTGCTTGCCGGGGCTGATGTAGCACTGAAGCTCTTTCTTGATGGCGGGGACGCTGACGTCCAGGTGGCCGAGTACCCGGCGGGCCCGCGATCCGGGGTCCAGCGCGAGCGCGCCCAGCAGGTGCTCGGTGCCGACGTAGGGGAGTCCCGCCCGCCGGGCGAGACCGGCTGCTCCCTCGACCGCCGCCCGTGCCTCCGCCGACTCCGGCGGCGGTTGCTCACCCGGCGCGCCGCCGCCCGGGAACATCGCGCGGGCGGCTTGCCGCACATCGCCGGCCCGGACGCCGGCCTTTTCCAGAATCGCGGCGGCCACGCCTTCCTGGTACAGCCCGAGAAGCTGATGGTGGGTGCCGATCTCCGCGGCGCCGTCCGCGCTCGCCTCGCGCGCGGCGGCCGCCAGGCAGGCCACCAGCCTGGGCTGCGGTTCCGGCCTGGCCGCGGAGGCAGCGGCGGGCTGCAGGGTGAAGCGCTGCCGGGCGGCCTGTTTGGACACGCCGATCCGTTCGCCGATCTGGGTCCACGAGCAC
>Ga0126377_10002284_pt1 | contig 13125 bp, 9 predicted proteins | sample PanSoiMetPlot_22_FD_92647 | JGI IMG/M metagenome (GOLD analysis project Ga0126377, IMG submission 92647) | Tropical forest soil microbial communities from Panama - MetaG Plot_22 | ecosystem: Environmental > Terrestrial > Soil > Tropical forest > Bulk soil | place: Panama | collected 2016-02-17
AGAATGAATAATGAAGAATGCTTCATCCCAAACTATGCTTGACGATCGACTATAATTTTTACAGGCCTCAGGATAATTCGAAAATCCTGGGATTTATTTCCGGGAAACGGCAGCTATAGCTATAACTATAGCCTTTTAGAAAAAAACATTTTTCATTTTCCATTTTTAATTTGTCATTTATCATTGAAGAAAATCCGATGAGTCCGATCTCATCCAATGACGAATGACAACTTAAAAATGGAAAATGAAAAATGTTTTCCTAAAAAACTATAGATGCGGCTAAGAGCCGGCTCTCCTTCTGGCAGGTTCCGGCTCAAAATGAGTGGAGAGTGTATTCAAGATGATCAATACGAAAATCGGCATAACACTCACTTCCCTTTTGTTTCTCGGCGCATGCGCGATGGTCACCGCGCAGCCCGTCAAGCGGCCCAACATTGTCTTCATCCTGGTTGACGATCTGCGCTGGGACGCGCTCGGCGTAACGGGCCATCCATTCGTCAAGACGCCCAATATTGACCGCATCGCACGCGAGGGTTTGCGCTTCCGAAACGCCTTCGTGACCACACCTCTTTGCTCGCCCTCGCGCGCCAGCTTTCTGACCGGGCAGTACGCTCATAAGCATGGCATTGTCGGCAACGAGAAGCCGCAGGTCTTCAACCCGATGAGCTTCAAATTGACGACCTTCCCGATGCTCATGCAACGCGCGGGCTATGAGACGGCCTACGTCGGCAAGTGGCACATGGGCAACGATGACGCGCCGCGCCCGGGCTTCGACCGCTGGGTGAGCTTCAAGGGTCAGGGCGCATACCTTGACCCGGTGATCAATTTCGACGGCAAGGCGGAGAAAGTCGCGGGCTATATGACCGACCTGCTCACGGATTACGCGGTCGAGTTCGTCAGGCGTCGCCACGACAAGCCATTTATGCTCTACCTCGCGCACAAGGCGGTTCACGGCCCATTCACGCCCGCCGAGCGGCACAAGGGGTTGTACTCCGATCATCAGATCAAGCGGGCGCCGAACGCGCTCGATACGCTTGAGGGCAAGTTCGCTCTGCGGCGGATGGTCGGCGACAGACCCGCCGCCAGACCCGGCGGCGGGCCGAATGACGAAACCATCCGCAACCAGATGCACTGCCTGCTCTCGATTGATGAAGGCGTAGGGCGGGTGCTCAAGGCCCTGGCGGAGACCGGAGATCTCGACAACACGGTCGTCATCTTCAGCTCGGACAACGGCTACTTCTGGGGCGAGCACGGGCTGGGGGACAAGCGCGCGGCCTACGAAGAGTCCATTCGTATCCCGCTCCTGGTTCGCTACCCGAAGCTGATCAAAGCGGGCGCGACACGTGATCAGGTGGCGCTCAATGTAGATATCGCGCCGACACTGCTCGAACTCGCCGGCGCGCCGGTTCCGAAAGAGATGCACGGGAGCTCGCTCGCGCCAGTCCTCAAAGGCGCCGCGAAAAACTGGCGGCGGTCATTCCTTGCCGAATACTTCGCCGAAGAGCGATATCCGAACATCGCGTCGTGGCAGGCGGTGCGCACTGCGCGGTGGAAATATATTCACTATCCCGAGCTTGACGAACCACAGAATATGGATGAGCTTTATGACCTGCGCGCCGATCCGGACGAGATGAAGAACCTGATCAACAAGCCGAGCACCCAAGCGACGCTCAGAGAGATGAAGCAGGAGTTGCAACGGCTGTTGAAGGAGACACAGTGAAGAAAACCAGATCCAAAACAATCGCCGGCATCCAGTTTTTCGGGACAAAGGGAACGCTGTTGCTCAAACGCGAGGGCTATCAAATCATCACCGAAGGGAAAAAGCCCGGTCTGAGGATACGCAAACCGCCAATTTCCCGCGCATTGGCGTCTGGCAGGCCGTCCGCACGTCTGAGTGGAAATACATTCATTACACCGAACTCGAAGTGATGGATGAGCTTTACGATTTGACAGCGGACAGTTATGAAATAAAAAACTTCATCAACGACCCCAAGCACGCGGCGAAGCTGAAAGAAAATGCAGGCTGAACTCGCGCGCTTACTCAAAGAAACGCAGTAGACCCTGGAGGCGCCACCATGGAAAACGCGGTAAGACTTTCCTACCTCATCGGCTGGCTCTGTTTGTGCACTATCATGGCAATCGCGCAATCATCCACCGCTACGCTCAACGGTACCGTGACCGACGAAAACGGCGCGGTCATCACGGGCGCAACCGTCACACTGACGCAAACCGCCACGGGGCAGAGCCGCACGGCGGTCAGCAACAGCGCGGGTTTTTACACCTTCCCACAAGTGAAGCCCGATAAATACAAGCTGAAAGTCGAACGGCAGGGCTTCGCGCCGCTGGTGCGCGAAGAGGTCTTATTGCAGGTCGGCGACACCGTCGGGCTCGACCTGACACTGAAAGTCGGCGGTGTGGGCGAAACCGTCACCGTCACGGGCAATGCCGCGCCTTTGCTCGAAACGGGTTCTTCGTCATTAGGTGAAGTCGTCAACAGCCGCACGATTGAATCGTTGCCCTTAAATGGCCGCAACACGATGCAACTCGTCGCGCTGACGCCGGGCGTCGCCACACAGCGCGCCTATCGCACTTCGGCCTTTGGCAGCGGCGCCATTGCCAGCAATGCCTTTTCGGCCAACGGTGGGCGCAACGTTGCCAACGAAATCATGGTGGACGGTTCGCCGCAGGTCGTGATGGGATACAACCAGCCGGCCTGGACGCCGAACCCCGACGCAACGCAGGAATTCAAAGTGCAAACCAACGGCTTATCGGCGGAATACGGTCGCACGGGCGGCGCGGTGGTCAACCTCGTCACGCGCTCGGGCACAAACGAATTTCACGGAGCGCTGTTTGAGTTTTTACGCAATGATCTGTTCGATGCGAACGGCTTTTTCAACAATCTGAACGGTCGCGACAAAGCGCCGTTCCGCTTCAATCAATTCGGCGGCACAGTGGGCGGCCCCGTCTATCTGCCGCGTTTTGGACAAGGCGGGCCGAGCGCGTGGTCGGGCAAGAATCGCACGTTCTTCTTTTTCAGCTACGAAGGTGTGCGGCAGGTTAATCCCGGTTCGTCTTCGCACACCGTGCCGACGGGGAAGATGCGCGCGGGCGATTTCACCGAAATCCTCGGTGCGAATCAATGCACCAACGCCGGCAATGCGATTGGCAATTGCGGCGGCGCTTTCACCACGCCGTATCTGGTGACCGACACGACGGGCGCGCGCATTCAAGCGCGCGCGGGGATGATCTTCGATCCGGCGACGATTGACGCGTCGGGGCGGCGGCGCGCCTTCGCGGGCAATGTCATCCCAACGGCGCGCATCAGCCCGGTGGCGCTGAAGATTCTCAGCTTCTATCCCGACCCCAATCGCAGCGGCTTAATCAACAACTATTTCACGCAAGCCGGCAGCCGCACGGGCGTCAATGATTATTCGGCGCGCGTAGACCATCGCTGGACGGATAGGCACACGACCTTCTTCCGCTATTCGCAAAACATCCTGCGCACGATACAGCCCGACATTTTCAACAATTCGGCGTCGCAGGGGAACGGCGTGGACGGGCGCGTGAGTTACAGCACGACGGTGGATCACACCTGGGCGCGCAATCAGTGGGTGCTGCACGCCAATTACGGCTACGTCTATCACTCCAACCCGCGCGATTACAAAGACCGCAACTTCAGCCTGACGACGCTGAGCTTGCCGCAAGCCGTGGCCGATTACGCGCAATACAAAGCCTTCCCGACGATCACGGCGACCGGTTTCAATCAACTCGGCTCCGAACCGGCCTGGTTTATCGGCAACGAATTTGAAACGCACACGTTGACGGGCGACGCCACGCGCGTCGTCGGCAATCACACGTTGAAATTCGGCTGGACTGGCCGGCTCAATCGCGTTTCGAACGACCGTCCGAATGCGCCCGCCGGACAGTACCAGTTCAACGAGGGCTGGACGCGCGAAGTCTTCAACGGCAATTTCGGCGGGCAATCAATCGCTTCGATGCTGTTGGGCTTGATGTCGGGCGGCAACATTTCAACGCAGCCGCGGCTGGCGATTCAGGTGAAATATCTGGCGACCTATCTGCAGGATGATTGGCGCGTGAACGACCGGTTGACGCTCAATCTGGGTTTGCGTTGGGACGCTGACTTGCCGTTGACCGAACGCTTTGATCGGACGTCGTGGTTCGATTTCGGCGCGCCGCTGCCGATCAATGTGACATCCGTGCCGGCGGGCATCGACCTCAATGAATTCGTGAGTCGTTTGCGCGGCGGACTGGTTTACGCCAATCGCAATGGCTCGCCGCGCGGCAACAAAGATCGGGACCTGAACAATTTCGCGCCGCGCATCGGGCTGGCTTACAAGCTGACCAATCGCTTCGTCGCGCGCTCGAGCTTCGGCATTTTCTACAACCCGACGACGGGCATAGGCCCCGGCAACGCCAGCGTGGGCGCGCTGGGCTTCAACGAACAGACCTCCATCGTCACGAGCAACGACGGCGGGCGCACGCCCGCCACGACGATTGCCAACCCGTTCCCGAATGGTTTTGTCCGCGCCACAAACGGCGACGATGGTTTACTGGCCCTGATCGGGCAAGGCATCAATGCGCAAGTGCGTTCTGACCGCGTGCCTTATTCGGCACAGTGGAATTTGAACCTGCAATACGAGCTGCCTGCGCAGATGCTGATTGACGTAGCTTACGCCGGTAATTCGGGCGTGAAGCTGCTGGCGCAGGCGCAATTGAATCAAATACCCGATGACAAGCTGGCGCTCGGCGCGCAACTGAACGCGGTGGTGAACAATCCGTTCTTCGGCATTTTCCCGGCGACTTCGCCGCTCGGCGGGCGGATGACGACGTTCGGGCAATTGCTGCGGCCTTATCCGCATTTGAATGGTCTGACGCATACCTGGGGTTCGATGGCGCATTCCAGCTATCACGCCTTGCAGGCCAAGTTCCGCAAGCGATTCGGCGGCGGTTTGCAATTTCTCTCGGCCTACACCTGGTCGAAGCTGCTCGACGATTTCTCTTCGGTGGCGGGCTTTTTGGGACAGCAAAATCCAGGCTATACGAACAACAACCAGCGGCGGCTGGACAAATCGCTTTCGTCGCTCGATCAACCGCACACGCTGGTGACGAACTTCCAATACGATTTGCCGTTTGGCAGAGGCCGCAGGTTTGCGCCGAACACCCGCGCGCTGGATTGGCTCATCGGCGGCTGGAATCTGAGCGGCGTGATGACCTTGCAAAGCGGGCTGCCGATTTCGATTGACTCCAATGCGAATACGACCAATTCATTCGGCGGAGGGCAACGTCCCAACAAGATCGGGCCGAGCGCCACGACGGGCGGTATCTATGACCGGCTCGACAATTACATCAACGCGGCATCGTTCGTGAATCCGCCGCAATTCACCTTCGGCACGACGGGGCGTAACCTGCCCGATTTACGCGCGCCGGTCTATTACAACTGGGATTTGTCGGTGTTGCGCAACTTCAAATTCTCCGAGAAAAGATCACTGCAATTCCGCTGGGAAATATTCAATGCGTTCAACCGCGTGAACTTTCAACCGCCGGGCGGCACGACGCTGGGCGTGAATACCTTCGGGGTCATCAACTCCGCCGAACGCGCGCGCATTATGCAATTCGGGATGAAGCTGTATTACTGATGTCAGGCGCTGCGGCACGAGACTTGACGATGCGTCCGACTTGAATCGGCGGGTCGAGGAAGCGGAGCGTGTGCCGCTCTATCCGAACGGTGTAGGGCGGTTGCTGAAAAGGAAAATTACCGGACGCAACTTGAAGTATGTGTTTTGGGCCGCCGCAGGAGAGGGTTTTGAATTGATCATCAATGTTGACTGAGCAAAACATGAGATTGACCATCACTCGTCTGAAAGTCGTATTGATTGCCGTGCTCATGGCCTTTGCGGCTGGCGGGATACTGCAAACTCGCAAGGTCGCCGCACGCACAACGCCACGCTTGACGCAGGCACAAGCCGAGAGCCTCTTCGCGGAAAAAGTCCTGCCAACGCTCGAAGCCAAATGCCAGGCCTGTCACAGCGCCGCAAACGCCGAGTCCGGGCTTGATTTGTCTTCGCGCGCAGCATTGCTCAAAGGCGGCAAGCGTGGGGCGGCCTTGCTTCCCGGCGCGGCGGAGCAAAGCGTGTTATTCATTGCCATCACTGGCGCAGACGAAAAGCGCGTCAAACGCATGCCGCCCTCTGGCAAGCCGCTCGGCGAAGACGTTATCGCGGCCTTCAAACAGTGGATTGACGCAGGCGCGCCGTGGCCGGAACGCAGCGGGACGGTCGCTTATCGGGACAGTGACGTGTGGGCCTTCAAAAAAATGCGTGTGGTCAAGCCGCCCGCCTTCGCTGGTTCGCCCATTGACGCTTTCCTGCAACAAAAGCTGGACGAACGAAAGCTGAGGCCTGCGCCCGCGGCTGATCGTGTCACGTTGTTACGCCGCGCGACGTTTGACTTGCACGGCTTGCCGCCGACGCCGGAAGAAGTCGCGGGTTTCCTCAACGACAAAGCGCCATTGCCGCAGGGGTTCGCGCGTGTGGTCGAGCGTTTACTAGCCAGCCCGCGTTACGGCGAACGATACGGACGCCACTGGCTGGATGTCGTGCGGTATGCCGACACGGGCGGCGGCTCGAATGATTACGAACGACCGAATGCGTGGCGCTATCGTGATTACGTCATTCGCGCGTTCAATCAGGATAAGCCTTATGACCGCTTTTTGATCGAGCAACTCGCGGGCGATGAATTGGAGGCCACCAATCCGGAAAACCTGATTGCCACCGGCTTTTTGCGGATGGGGCCGTGGGAGCATACGTCAATGAGCGTCGAAGCCGTGACGCGGCAGGAATGGCTGGACGACGTGACGCACAACACGGCGACGACGTTTATGGGGCTGACGATGGGTTGCGCGAAATGCCACGATCACAAGTTCGATCCCATCCCGACCAAAGACTATTACAGTCTGCAGGCGGTCTTTGCGACGACGCAGTTTGCCGAAAGCCCCGCGCCGTTTCTGCCGCAGGAGAATCTCGCCGATAAGCCGGCGGTTTGGCCGCGCCTCCGCGCCAAACTGGAACGCGCGTGGCGTGAGCAACGCGAAGTTTCTGACGCGCTCGGCATCAAGCCGCGTTCGCAAACGCCTAATCAGCCTGCTGCGGCTGAGACGACAGCAACCGACAAGCCGAAAGCAATTGATGACGTATCGCGCAAAGGCGCCGACGCGAAAAAAGCCGAGTTGCTGGAATATGAACGCGCCTGGGTGAAGCGCGTCGAATTCGCCAAACTCGCGCTCAAGCGGTTTGAGCCGCTGGCCTACAGCGTGAATTACGGCGATCAAAGCAAGCCCGTAGCGCCTGCCGAAACCTTCGTGCTGGTGGGCGGCGATCTCACTTCACCGGGTGAGAAAGTCGCGCCTGGCGTGCCCACTGCGCCGGGCCGCTTTGCCGAAGAGCCTGCGCCCGCGTTGCCTACGAAAGCCACCGGACGCCGTCTGGCGTTGGCGCAATGGCTGGCGCGGGCGGAACATCCGCTCACCGGCCGCGTGATGGTCAATCGCCTGTGGCAGTGGCATTTCGGTAGGGGGCTGGTGGAAACGGCGAACAATTTCGGCAAGCTGGGCAAACGGCCTACGCATCCTGAATTGCTCGACTGGCTGGCGCGTGAATTCGTCGCGCGCGGCTGGAGCATCAAGGCAATGCATCGCCTGCTGATGAATACCGCGGCTTATCGCCGCGCGGCGATGTATCCGCCACTAGCAGTGGCGAGGCAAGTCGACCCGGAAAATCACCTGCCGGCGTATTTCCCCGTGCGCCGGCTGGAAGCCGAAGAGCTGCGTGATGCCGTGCTGATGGTTTCGGGCGAATTGAGTTTCACGGCCGGCGGCCCGCCCGTCTTTCCTGAGATCAACGCCGACCTGATACGGCAGCCGCGTTTGATTATGGGCACGGTCGCTCCCGCCTGGGAAGCGACGCTTGAGCGCGCCGCGCGCAATCGCCGGACGATTTATACTTTTCAGCAACGCTCGCTGCTCAATCCGCTGGTCGAAGTTTTCAACGGCGCAAATCCGAATGAGTCCTGCGAATTTCGCCGCGCCAGTACGGTCGCGCCGCAAGTCTTCAATTTATTCAACAGTCAGTTTTCGTATGACGCTGCGCTGGCGTTCGCCGCGCGCCTCGAACGCGAAGCTGCAACGCTCAATCAACGAATCGTCCTGGCGTTTCGGCTCGCATTGCAACGCGCGCCGTCTGCGGTCGAATTGCAACTCGCGCGCAGGCACGTCGCCGGGATGACAGCGTATCATCAAAAGGTCGCGCCACCGCCCATGGCCGCGCTCAATCCAGTGGAGCTTTTCATCAACAGCGAATTCACCGGGCGGACGGTTCGCCTGGTGGAAGACACTGATTTCACGGGCTACGAACGCAATTTGCATGCGAGTCAGGTGCGGGCGTCTACGCGCGCGCTGGCCGAACTTTGCCTGACGCTGTTGAATGCGAATGAGTTTGTTTATGTGTATTGATGGTCAGTTGGTTCAGAGAGGAGGCTCTTCGATGAATGAGTCTAAGCCCAATCCATCATTATCACGTCGAGGATTTCTCTTCGATTCGGCGATAGGTTTCGGCAGTATCGCACTGTCATCATTGCTGGCGCGCGAAGCCGCAGCACTCGATCCGCGATCGGCAATCCGCACTCCGCAATCCCAACACTTTCCCGCCAAAGCGAAAGCCTGCGTCTTTCTGACTATGGATGGCGGGCCGAGCCACATTGACACGTTTGACCCCAAGCCGAAGCTGCGCGATTTGCACCTGAAAGAATTCACCAAAGAGCGCAACCGGTTTATGTCGGCGATGGAATCGGGCAAGCGGTATTACATCGCCAGCCCATTCAATTTCATCCGCGCCAAAAACGGCATGGAAATTTGCGATCAGCTCGCGCATCTGGCCGAATGCGTTGACGACATCTGTTTTTATCGCGGCGGGCAGGCCGAAAGCCCGAATCATCCGACGGCGCTGTATCACCTCAACACGGGCAACCAATTCGGTGTCGAGCCTGCGCTGGGCGCGTGGGTGACTTACGGGCTGGGGACGCTGAATCAAAATCTGCCCGCCTTCGTCGTGTTGCCCGATGTCGTCTTTCCGCAAGGCGGAGCGCCCAACTGGTCGAATGGGTTTTTGCCGCCGCAATTTCAGGGCACGCCCTTTCGTTCGAGCGGCGCACCGATTTTGGATATGCGACCGCCTGCAGGCGTGTCGCTCGACGCGCAGCGCCGCAACCTCGATGTGCTGGCGGCGCTCAATCAACAACACCAACGGCGTCATCCCGCACAAGCAGATCTCGCGGCACGCATCGAAGCATACGAACTCGCCTTTCGCATGCAGATGGAAGTGCCTGACATTGTGAATCTCGACAACGAACCCGAGGCGACGAAGCAGCTTTATGGCATTGGCGAAAAAGATTCCGACGCCTTCGGCAGACGCTGTCTGCTCGCGCGGCGCCTGGTGGAAAAAGGCGTGCGCTTTGTGCAGGTCTATTCCTCCGGCTGGGATTCGCACGACGACATCGTGACGGCGCACGGCAACCGGATGCGCGCGATTGATAAACCCATCGCCGGTTTGCTCAAAGATTTGAAACGTACCGGCTTGCTCGACGAGACGCTGGTCGTCTGGGCGGGCGAGTTCGGACGTTCGCCCGACAACGGGCAGCGCGGTGGCAAGGCGTATGGACGCGATCACAACCCCAAGGCCATGACGATGTGGTTTGCGGGCGGCGATGTGAAGCCGGGCATCGTGGGCGCGACGGATGAAATCGGCGACCGGGCGGTCGAGGTCGCGCATCCGCTGCGCGACATTCACGTCACGCTGTTGCGCTTGCTGGGGCTGGATGACGACCGCTTGCGCTACTTTCACAACGGACGCCAGATGCAACTTTCGCAATTCGGCGGACAAATCATTCGACAGATTACCGGATAGAACTCAACCTATGAAAACACTTTCCATCCGTTGTTTTCTGCTGGCGGTGTCCTTCGCGTCGCTGACGCTGAGTGCGTTTTCGCAAAGCAATCGCAGGCCAAACATTATTCTCATCCTAACTGATGATCAGGGCTACGGTGACGTCGGGCGGCACGGCAACCCGATTTTGCAAACGCCGAATCTGGATCGGCTGCACGATGAATCCGTCCGCTTTACCGATTTCCACGTCAGCACAACCTGCGCGCCGACACGCTCGGCGCTGCTCTCAGGCCGGCACGAATTCAAGAACGGCGTCACGCACACGATCCTCGAACGCGAGCGGATGAGTTTGAAAACGACAACTATCGCGCAGGTCTTGAAATCCGCCGGGTACACCACCGGCATCTTCGGCAAATGGCATCTGGGCGACGAGCCAGAATATCGCCCGAACCGGCGCGGCTTTGACGAGATGTTCATTCACGGTTGCGGAGGCATAGGCCAGACTTATCCTGGTTCGTGCGGCGACGCGCCCGGCAATTCGTACTTCAATCCGGTCATCCTTCATAACGATAAGTTTGAAGAGACCGGAGGATATTGCACCGATGTGTTCTTCGGACAGGCGATGCAATGGATGAAAGCCGTCAAAGGCCGCCGTCCGTTTTTCGCTTACATCACGCCGAACGCGCCGCACACGCCGCTCGACGTGCCTGAAGAGTACGAAAAGCTGTACGCCGGCAAAGTCCCGAAGAACACCGCGAAGTTTTTCGGTATGGTTCACAATATCGATGTGAACGTCGGCAAGCTGCTGGCGATGATGAAAGAACAGAACCTCGAACGCGACACTTTGTTGATTTTTATGAACGACAACGGCGGTACTGGCGGTGTGCAAGTGTGGAATGCCGGCATGCGCGGCGCGAAAAATACGCCGTACCTGGGCGGCACGCGTGCGATCAGTTTCTGGCGCTGGCCAGGAACGCTGAAGCCTGCGGCAGTGGAGGCGCTGACCGCGCACGTAGATGTTTTCCCGACGTTGGCGGAATTGGCCGGAGCAAAACTCACCGCCGCCATTAAAGCCCAGGTCGAAGGCCGCAGCCTCGCGCCGCTCTTGAAAGATGCAAAGGCGAATTGGCCGGATCGCGTGTTTGTTCGTCACATCGGACGCTGGCCAAAGGGCGCGAATCCAAACGACTACAAATACGTGCAAGTCAGCGTGCGCACCAAACGCTGGCATCTGGTCAACGATAGCAAAGAGAACATCAAACGCTGGGCGCTGTATGACTTGCAGGCCGATCCCGGCGAAAAGACTGATGTCGCTTCGCAGCATCCTGACATCGTCAAACAGATGGACGCGGAGTACGACAGATGGTGGGTTGAGGCGCAGCCGATGCTCGTCAATGAAAACGCGCAGCTACCGGCGATCAATTCTTATCACGAGCAATACTGGAAGCAATACAAAGGCCCTGGCCCGAACAACGCGCCGCCGCCGGGCACGAAGCCCGCGAATCGGTGAATAAAGGGAGATAATTGATATTCAAAAACACGATTCTGCTGGCGATCTTTAACGCTCCGCTCGTGCTGGCTGCGCAAGCGCAAGCACCAAGCTGGCGACTTCACTCGATATTTTTCCGACGGCTCTCGCCGCCGTCGGGGTGAAGCAGCCCCCAAACTGCCCGGCATCAACCTGCTCGATGTGAAGTCCATCAATGCGCGCCGCACGGTTTACGGCGCGTGCTTCACACATGACGCGGTGGAACTGCGCAACCCTTCGGCGAACTTGCTGTCGCGCCGAGTGATCGATGGAGACTGGAAACTGATCGCGCCGGTTGTGAGCCGGGAGGGCGAGGACGTCCCGCCGGATCGTCCTCAGCTTTACAACGTCGCAATTGATCCGATGGAGACCGATAAGCTGACTGACAAAGAGGTGGCGCGCGTCGAAGCTTTGCGCGGAAGCTGGACGCATGGTGGAAACCGTAAATTCACGCCGAAATAGGAGAAACAATGAATCCAAATCGCACAGGCGAACACAACCTTGAAGTCTTGCGTCGAATCGCCCAGGCGCACGAGACCTTCGCCGGCGTTTATTCTGCTTAAAGGAATCTTAATGAAAGAAGAGACATTTCTGGGAATCAATACGCACATTACCCGGCGGGATTTTTTCAATGCCGGGCTGCTAGCGGCAGGATCTGCTCTGCTGGAATGCGCGGCGCCGGCGCATTTGCTGGCAACTGACGATCCCTTGGATGGTTACGGTGGCATCGGAGATTACGCAAGTTCACATGGCAACATGATGGAAGTCATCAAGGCAGCGCATCAAATCCGTGATGGACTCTTCGACCGACCGCAGGTTGATGCCGTTGACACCGGCGAGATATTTGATCTGGTGGTAATCGGCGGAGGAATGAGCGGACTTTCGGCTGCTTATTACTTCAAGAAAACGAGTCGTCGCAAAACCTGTCTGGTCATTGAAAATCATCCCATCTTCGGGGGCGAGTCTAAGCAGAACGAATTCGTGGTGCTGGGGCAGCGGTTGATTGGGCCGCAGGGCGCCAACGAGTTCGATATTCCCATTGATCCTCAGGAAGACGGTTACGAGTTATACCGGGAGTTGGGTATACCACAGAAATTCAGCTATCAGAGCTGGGATGGAAGGCTCAAGCGACTCGAATTTGATCGCACCAACTACGGTTTTCAGATATGGCTCGACTCGCCCAGCTTTGGGCATTTCTTTGATCGGCCGACCAACGGCTCGCTCGACGGGTGGGTCAAGGGTCTATGGGGAAACAATATACAAGACTCTCCGTATTCAGAAAAAGCGCGCCGTGATCTCTCGAACTGGCGCTACGGCAACGAGCGCCGGGTGCGGCCGCCACACTTCGAGCAGTGGCTCGACTCGATGACTTACAAGGATTATCTGGAGAAGTTCCTGGGATTGGATTCAGCGGTGACTCGGTATGCCGATCCAATTCTGGCGGCAGCCATCGGGCTGGGTTGCGACGTGATCTCAGCCTACGCGGCTTATCAGATCGGGATGCCTGGCTTTCGAGTGTTTGCGGAGAAGCCGTCGCGGCCGCTTGCGCCTGATCAGGTTCCTCGCCACACCTGGCATATGTTTCCGGGAGGCAATAGCGGTTTCGCCCGCTACTTTGTCAAATCGCTCAACCAGGCCGCC
>Ga0126377_10002285_pt1 | contig 13123 bp, 13 predicted proteins | sample PanSoiMetPlot_22_FD_92647 | JGI IMG/M metagenome (GOLD analysis project Ga0126377, IMG submission 92647) | Tropical forest soil microbial communities from Panama - MetaG Plot_22 | ecosystem: Environmental > Terrestrial > Soil > Tropical forest > Bulk soil | place: Panama | collected 2016-02-17
AGCGGAGGCCGGTCTGGCAGCAGTCGGCTGATGTCACCCGCCGGCTGGATCGGGCTCGCCAGAACGGTCGACAGAATGGACGCACGATTTGACATTCGGCTTCGCTATATCTTTTCGGATATAACGACTTTGCCACATCCAAGCTGCCCTGAAAAGGGGGTTGTTTCGCGCATTGCCGGGAGCCGCTACTATGGCGGCATCAATCCCGTGCCGCTGGTGACATGCCCCGCCCCGTCAGTATCGAAGGTCTCGCCATCATCTCGGCTGACGGCATGCTCGCCGATGCCGACGGGCATATGCCGAAGAGCCTGCTGGTCGAGGCCGATCAGCAGTTCTTTCAGGACACCCTCGATCAGGCCGCCGTGCTGGTGCAGGGCCGCCATTCGCATGAAGGCTCACCCCGCGCGGCGCACCGGCGCCGGCTGGTCCTCACCCGCCGCATCGCCGCCCTCGCCGAGGACACGACCTATCCGCATGCGCTGCTTTGGAATCCCAAAGGAGCGACGCTGCAGGAGGCTTGGGAGCGGCTCGGCGCGCCGGACGGCATGCTCGCGGTGATTGGAGGAACGGACGTGTACGCCCTATTCCTCACGATTGGCTTCGACCGCTTCCACCTCTCGCGCGCCCCGCATGTCCGGCTGCCGGGCGGCCGCCCTGTGTTTCCCGAGGTGAACGCAGGCCGCACGCCCGAAGAGGTGCTCGCAAGCCATGGTCTCAAGCCGGGGCCGCAACATGTTTTCGACTCCATGCTCGGCGTCACAATGGTGACATGGAGCCGCTGAGCGCCCTGTCCGGCTGCTCCTGTCGCGCTTGGCCGTGGTACCCTCCAATCTGGTCCCCATCGAATCAGTGTGGAGGTTTCGTTTACCATTGACGAATCGGTAACGCGGTGTGATGGCTGTTTTCGAGGCATTTCCTGCTGTTTCTTCGTCGTGGTCCTCCCCGCATGGCGTCACAACTGGGCGGCCCCGGTCGGCCGCCCGTTTCGTTGACCCCGTTTATTGCCACCCGCAATCGTTTCTTCATCACTGCCGGGCCATGCTGCTTCCTCTCAGGAGGGAACGGCGACCCCGCCCCCATGACGGCCCAGTTGTCGCTCATCGACGAGCTCGAACGCGCGCTTGCCGCTGGCAGCCACTCCCAGCGCGACGACATGCTGTCGCGCATTACCGACCTGTTCGTCGACGGGTCTCAGCGCTACACCGAAGCGCAGATCGGCGTCTTCGACGAGGTCTTCACCAAGCTCAGCGCGGCCATCGAGGCCAAGGCGCGCGCCAAGCTCTCCCATCGGCTTGCCGATGTTCCCAATGCGCCGGCGGGCGTGGTGCGGGCACTGGCCTTCGATGACGACATCGAGGTCGCGCGGCCGGTGCTAGTCCACTCGGATCGTCTCAACGAGGCCGATCTGGTCGCCAATGCCCAGAGCAAGAGCCAGCAGCACCTGGCCGCGATCGCGCAGCGCAAGACGCTGAGCGAGGCGGTCACCGACGTGCTGGTCACGCGCGGCGATCGCCAGGTCGCCCATACCGTCGTGCGCAACCGAGGCGCCCGCTTCTCCGACGCCGCCTTCCGTCTCCTGGTCAAGCGCTCGGCAGGCGACGACACGCTGGCGCTTGGCATCGGTGAACGGGGCGATCTGCCACGCCAGCATTTTCTGGATCTGCTCGAGCAGGCCTCTGCCTCGGTGCGGGCCCGCCTGGCAGCGGAGAATCCCGGCATCGAGCTCGAAGGCGTGCTGAGCGAGGTCGTCGGTGGCATTCGCAGTGAGACCCGCAAGATCTCGCGCAACTACTTGAATGCCACCGCGGCGGTCGAGGCGGCCATGAAGAATGGCCGGCTGGGCGAGGCCGAGGTCTATCAGTTTGCGCGCGAGCGGCGGTTCGAGGAAACCACAGTGGCGTTGTCGCTGCTGTGCGGCGTCGAGATCGATCTGGTCGAGCGCGCGTTCAACGACCGCGGACATGAGATTCTTCTGATCCTCGCCCGCCTCGCCGGCTTCTCATGGACCAGCGCCAAGGCGATCGTGCTGCTCAAATGTACCGATCGTGGCATCTCGGCGCAGGATCTCGACAGCGCGATGCACAGCTTCGCCAACCTGCAGGCCGAGACCGCGCGCCGCGTGCTGAACTTCTACTATACGCGTATAAAGACACGCGGTGCGAAAGATGCTGGTGCCAAAGCCCCAGTCGCGGCCAGCGGCTGATGCCGCACGAGCGCCGCATATGGACGCGCTGCCGGAAGTATTCCGTTCAGGCGACAGAAGCCACCTTTAAGAGCCAAGTCCTTGTACTGATAAGAGCCAAGTCCTTGTGCTGAAAAAAGCATACCGCGGTTTTGGGTCACGAGCTTTTCCAAACGATCAGCGTCGAACCTCAATGACCTGCTCCGACGCGATGAGCGAGCGCGTCTTTGAAAAGCCAAGTTGCCGTCCTGCGTGGGTCGTTTTTCTAATCAATCATCTTTATCTCGACTTGCAAATGGCATGATTCCACCGGCGCGGGGCTCTGCGGGGAACATCCAAAATCAGAAACGTAAGCTCCGGCAAAAATGGAGAACGTATGCGTCTTGATCGCCGCGGGCGATGCGACAGGGGAGATCGCTCTCGCTTTACCTATCAGGCAATCGTGCTCACACCGATCATTCTCCTAACGACCGTGAGCTGTTCAACACTGACCGTTGATGAATGCGATCTGTATTCCGGTCTGGTGACTGAGGATCCAAGGCAGCTGGTGCTTCAAAAAGAGGAACAGCAGAAAGCACGACGCGCGCAGGCCAACACCGCCGCAACGCCCAAAGCCACGCCGGTGCGTGCGACCAATGCGTCGAGCCGATCGGCTCCGGGCGACGCTACGAAAGACACTGCAAAGGACACTGCGAAAAAAGCGAACACGCCGCCACGGCGCGATGTTCAAAAAGAGCGGGAGCTCTTCAAGGACTTCCTGGAATGGAAGCGCCAAACAGAGCTGTGACGGCCGACGCTTGGTCATAAGCGCGGCATGCACTTCGTGTCGTGAGGCAGCATTCCTTCTCAGTGCGGCTGTAGCCCCGCCTCGCGCGCGACCGTGCCCCACACTGCGAGCTGATCCTTGAGGAACGCGCCGAGCTCTTGCGGCGTGGAGCTCTGGGGCTCGAACGCAGCACGCTCCAGACCATCGCGCACGTCCGGGCGCTTCATCGCAGCGGCCAGCTCGCTCGCCAGGCGCTCGACGATCGCAGGCGGCGTCTTGCCGGGCGCGAACATCGCGACCCACGGCAGGATGGCGAAACCGGGCACGCCCGCCTCGGCCATCGTCGGCACCTCCGGCGCCAGGCGCGCGCGGTTCGCGCCGAGCGTAGCGATCGCGCGCAGCCGTCCCGCTCTGATGTGCTCGAGCGAATTGTTCAGACCCGCCGCCATGATATGCGCCTGCCCGTCCAGCAGCGCCTGCATCGCCGCCGCATCGATCGGATATTCCTTGCTCGCGATGTCGAGCTTCTCGCGGGTGCGCAGTTGCGCCATGGTGAAGATGGTCGGCGGATTGGCGGCCGCGACCGTAAGCTTGCCCGGATTCTCACGCGCGTAACGGATCAGTTCGGTGAGGTTCTTCGCCGGCACATTCGACGACACCACCAGCAGCAGCGGCGTCCAGCCCATAAGCGAGACCGGGGCGAAATCCCGCGCGGGCTCGTACGGGGCGTCCTTGCGCAGGATGGGCACCGCCACCAGCGGGCTGCTGTTGCCGACGAGCAATGTGTGACCGTCGGGCGGCGCGTTCAGCAGCGCCGTCGGCGCCAGCGCGCCATGCGATCCGGCCATGTTCACGACCGAAAACTCCTGGCCGAGCGCCTGCGCGAGCGCCGGCAGGAAAACCCGCACGGCGGAGTCGGTCGGCCCTCCCGGCGGAAACGGGATCAAAAGGCGCACGGGCTTGCTCGGATACTGCGTCTGTGCATGACCGGACACCGCCGCGGCCATTATGACGCAGGCAGCGATCGCGCTGCCGATCTTGTTCATCGTCGTCCTCCCGGCATTGTTCTCCTGACGCTATCACCTTGGCGTCGGCTCCCGCCATGGCCCTGCGCGAGCTGGCACGACCAAGAAACTTCCTGGATTGCCGGTTCCGGCGCACGCCATCAGCTCCGTGGATCGTCGAGATCGCGATGGCTGCGTCGAATTGTTATCCACAAGCCGAGCAAATGTTGCTTGACTGCGTCTTCCTGGTAACAATGGTTGCATTTCAAGAGATTGTTACTTCTGAGCGATATGGCGTTCGCAGACAATCGGCACTCAACACCGGCCGGGGGGCGCAGGTGCCATGCTGGAGAGCCTAAGCAAGCAAATTGCGCATTGCTATTTTCGCGCGGCCGAGTGCAGGAAACTCGCTGAAAGATCCGAGGACCTGAGAGATCAGCAATTTTATCTCGAGCGCGAGCAGGCCTGGTTCTCGCTGGCGCGCAGCTATGAGTTCCAAGAACGGCTTGGCCGAATGCTCCAGGAAAGACGGAGGCCACGCCGCTACCATTCGACTCGAAGAAACATCTGCACAGCGATGAAGCCGCCAAAATGTCTTACCTGCTGCATCGAGACGCAATTTGTAAATTCCCGTCTCCTCGCCCGGCAGCCTTTCGAGAGCAGCGAAGCAATCCATTTTGAGCGCGCGCTGTTTCTCTGTCCGAATTGTCACCAACTCAGCGAGCACGTTGTGGCAATGACGAAAGAAAGCCAGGCAGACCGGTACGGATGAAAGAGAGATCACGCCGAGCCCCGCGATGCTGCATGAATCTGAATAGAAGCCGATCGCACCGGGAATGATTTGGATTCCGGCCCCAGAAACAATGGGCTCTGGTTTATTATTTCGCCGTCAGGTACTGAGGCTAACAACGCCTTCGGCGTCATGAGCGCTAGGCTCGATGCGAGCGCAACATCGACCGCTCGCTCTGCATTTCCCCTGTGACCAGACATTGCTGATGCAGCTCGGCACTTTGCCTTCGGGCCCAAATCGGACTCATGCAGCAAACGAGGCGTTGCCTTTCAGGACGAGTACCTTTGGATGATTGCAGACTTATTGCTCCGGCGCATAATTCGGATTGTGGCCTCTTAGGGCACTATCGATAACATTCGCTTTCATACGCAATCATACGTGGGAGGGAATATGAAGTACCGTGGCAGGATTGGCATTGCGCTTATCGTCAATATCTTTGTTAGCGCAATCATTGCTCAAGCAGCCAACGCACAGCAACAGCCTCTTAGCGACTACAGACCAACTGTGTCCGAGAACAGAACGATTTTTGCTGCCGCTGTCAAAAAGAAGAAGCTGAGCGTGCGACGGTCTATCTGTGACGCATTCGCTGCCCCAGGCTGGACATGCTACCCTGCCGGATTCCGTGCTTGTTGCTGTTATTCCTCTTCCCGTCAGGACTGCTTTTCGCTCGAATGAGGGCTCAGCCAACTAGCTTGCATTCGTCCAGCTTGCATCCATACGCCTACGGGTGCGCGTCAATGAGTCCACGTCCGAGTCGATGGTGACCGACTCGGACATCGGCGATCGTTGCTGGGCCGTTCGAGCAAGGCATTCACAGGCGTCTGTAACCCGGCGCAGCACCAGCTCGGTTGCGTATTCATCCATTTGCTTAACGCAAGCGACCAAGCGGTCCTTCGGGGCGGACTGTCGTGTCTCGACAGGCACGAGCGCCTTGCTCGCCGCCTTTGATGGAAGCCGTTTTACCTTTTTCTCGGCCTTGCGAGCGAGGTCCTCATACGCCTGCGCGATCCGACGCAGGACATGCTTGGTGACGCATTCATTCATTTGCTCGGCGCGAGCGAGCATCTCTTTTGCACGACCGTGCCAATGTGCCGAATCGTCATAAGAAGCCATGGCAGCGATGAAGGCAGCAAAATTTGACGAGACGTGGGTGTACTCCAGACATGGGTGTACTGATGTCTGTGGATATCTTTTGCGTCAAGGAGGATCGACATCCCGCTTTATGCGCATACCGCCACTTCAATCGGCGAGGCTCACGCCGACGATGGCCTAGTTGTTGTACCAGCGCGCCGCTCTGTCATGCGACGGTGCGGGTCAGCGAGACAACGAGTCCAGCAGCGCCTTAGGTCCTGCCATGTGTCCGGCCGGCGGGTCTTCCTTGATGAGAACGTCGGCACTTTCCGGAAAATCCGCCCTGGTGACACCAGGCGATCCGACCACGATGATCTTGCGAATACGCTGGCGCTCTGCTCGATCCAACCGGCCATAGATCCGCCGCGCGTTATAGCCGCCGCCAGAAAAGCCGTAGATCGCCCTCACCTTTTCATCGCGATGAATGCGATCGATCGCCATTTTGACTTGCGCACCATCCGCGCTGCCATTGCTCGCAACATCGAGCACCTCGCCACGATAACCGATGCGACGCGCGTATTTGAGTGCGGAATCGTCATCGAGTTGGCCACGCGGCGCATCCGCACTTGCGATCCCACGCAAGATGAGCATGACGGCGCTAGGCGCATGCTGGCCCGATTCAGCAGCGAGCCGGACGCCAGCCATTGCAAAAGCAATGCTCCCTGTCAGGAGCAAAAGACTTAGAGCAAAGGCTGATGCAAATCGCCCATACCTTTGCCGACCCCAGATTCGCCGTTCCATTGCGTGCCCCTCCGTGTGACCGCAGCACGGCCATGTCGCACGGGTCGCGATGGCTACAGCGCTACACCACGTCAGCGGCTGAATAGTTCAACAGCCGCCGCTTTCGATGACAAACATTGTTTGATCGCACCCACCGAATACCCCGGGTAGGCGCCTTCGCACGATTGGACTGGGATTGCGACGTTTTCGAGGCTTACAACGGCCGATGCATGCGACCCAACAGCCAGCCGAGGGCGAGAGCGACGCCGACGGCCGTGTAGGGCTGGGTCTCGATGAGCTCTCGGAGTGCGACTTCGAACGAGCCTGCGGTCTTGCGCGCCGCCGTCGTCGCGACGTCAGCAACCTGAGAGGCCTGCCTTTTTGCCTCGCCGATGGCGCGGTCAAGACTCTGCGGCTGAGCTGTGCTTGGCATGACGATCCATCCTATTTCCAATGACGAGAACTCAGCTGCGCCGAGTGGCGGCAACTCCGATAAGAACACCAATACCGAGTGCTAACGCAGTCGTGGTGTGGGGATTGTCTTCCATGAACTTACGAAAATAATCATGGCCTGCGACTGCTGCGTCTTTGGCGGCTTCAACGCCATCCTTGGCAGCATCAACGGCCTTGCCATAGTTGTCCTGCACTCTTTCCGCTGCCTGGTCCACCAGACCTTCAGCTGCAGCCTTGGTATTGTCGGCCATGCGCCCGGCCGATTCCTTGATCGTTGTCCCGACACCGCGCACCGTGTTCCGAAGTTCGTCCGCCATCGCGAATCTCCATTGCGTCAATAGGCTTTCTGCTTCTCAACCAACGGCGCTGCACAAAGTTCCGCTTTCGCGCCATGGAGAGGCATGAGCAGCCCTGCGGAGCATCTTGGCCGCGAGCAGCGCTCGTCTGGCATTAGGAACAATGCCCAGAGACACTTTTTCGCGCCTGGGTACACCTTTTTCGGCACCATGATTGGGCTATGCTGACTGAGCGGAGGGCCGCCAGACGCCCGGCGGGCAAGTCGAGGGAGAGACGCCAATGTTGAAGACGACCGGCCGTAACCTTTTGTCAGGCTGCGCGTGCTGCGAAACGCGCGCACCTTTTGCCGCGATGCCGGTCACGCGGCGGAGCGTGCTTGCAGGCAGCGCCGCCGTGCTGGGCGCAGCGGCCGTGCCAGCGGCGGCGCAGGCGCCCACGAAACCGCGCCGGATCGACGTCCACCATCACATCATTCCGCCGGTGCAGGCCGAAGCGCTGGTGCGCAACCGCGGCGGCAACCCGGTCAAATGGTCGGTCTCCATGTCGCTCGAGGACATGGACAAAGCCGGCGTCGCGACCTCGATCACCTCCGTGCAGAACCCTGGCGTCTGGTTCGGTAAGGTGGACGAGGAGGCGCGCAAGCTCGCGCGCGCCTGCAACGAATACGCCGCCAAGCTCGAACAGGACCATCCGGGCCGCTTCCGCAGCTTCGCCGTCATCCCGCTGCCTGACACCGAAGGCAGCCTGCGCGAGATCGAATATGCGCTCGACGTGCTCAAGGCCGAGGGCGTTGCGCTCTGGACCGTGTACAGCGGCAAGTATCTGGGCGATCCCACCTTCGTGCCCGTGTTCGAGGAGCTCAATCGCCGCAAGGCGGTGGTCTATACCCATCCGACCACGCCGGACTGCTGCAGCAACCTGGTCAAGGGCGTGCCGGTCTCGACGCTTGAATACAACCACGACACCACCCGCACGATCGCGAGCCTGGTCTTTGGCGAGGGCAAGACGGCGCTGCGCTTCCCCGACATCAAGTTCATCTGGTCGCACTCCGGCGGCACGCTGCCGTTCCTGACCAGCCGCTTCGAGGAACTCGCGGGCCGGCGCAAGCAGGAATTTCCCAACGGCGCGGTGCCGATCTTCCGGCGCTTCTACTACGAGGTGGCGCAGGGCAATACGCCGGGCATGCTGGCGGCGTTGTTCCACATGGTGCCGATGTCGCAGGTGATGTTCGGCTCCGACTTCCCCTACCGCGAGGCCATGGAGGCCGTGCAAGGGCTGGCCAACTACAAGCTCAGCGAGGCCGACCTGCGCACGATCGAGAGCGAGAATGCCTACAAGATGTTTCCGCGCCTCAAGCCGGCGTGAGCGATGCGCGCGAGCAGCCTGATCGCTAGTTAGGCCGCGGATGGTTGCTCAGCCAGCGCCGCGCGGACGTGCTTCTCGCTGATCGACCGTGCATGGTCACTCAGGCGGCTGTAAACCTCGCGAATAAAAGCCAGTCGATCGCTCGCGCCCGCGAAGGCTGTATCGGGGACGATAAAAAAGAGCGCGCCGTGCGAAACAACGACACCATCACGCACCAGCAAGAGCTGGCTGATGCCGCGCCATTTGAAGTAGAACTCAGTATCGTCCGTGGCAAACCGGAGTCCGCTATCATCCTGGGTCAGCCGAACGATCTGGTCGAAGTTCACGCGCACCTTGAATCGGTTGACTTGCAGCCGACACAATCCCCAGATGCTCGCGAGCGTGAGCACGACTAGGCTACCGAACAGCAAATCCGTGCCGTGGGGAATACCGACAGCTGCGAGCCATTGGTTCAGCGTATTACTGAAGGCGATAAGGCCGAAGATCCCGGCGAAATAGATCGCCAGCAGAAGCCCCATCAGCTGCCAGATGGGGAACGCTTTGCGACACACCAACCGGCCAACCTTCCTCAGCCGTTTGAATGGTACCTGGTAGCTCAACTCGCGCTGCATGGCCCCGCTTCCCGTTCGCGCGAGGTGAGGCCAGCTTTTTGTGGTGTCATTGGGGCAAGACGATTCAATCGCAGGCGCACGGGCTTTAAGCGGCGCCATCACGCAACCAGGGGGCTCGCACTCGGCGCAACGATGCCTTGCGCCATATCGACCGACTTATCTCGGTATTTTGCCGAGGAGGCACTGGTAGATGAAATGGTCGAGCACCCGTCCACCAAGCTCCCTTTCGTCGTTGTCTGAATTGCTCCAGCCTCGCCGCAATGCGAGCTGATAGCACGCGTTATAGCTTGCCTGCGTGGCAGGCGCACATCCGCGGGCCGGAATACAGACCGCGTATTGGGCATGTGCAGGCAAGCTTTGGAGAGCCATCACCACACCAATCGTCAGCATTGTCATTATGATCACTTGCCGCATGTTGTCCTCCATGTATCAGACCAATCACATGTCGGTATCAATCAGCATCATGAGTTGGCCCGTTAACAGCGCATACTTTCCGACCCTTGGTCGACGCGCCGGCATATCGGTCACCCAGCTGACCAATTATGCGCCCGCTCAATTCGTGTCGATATCGATCCAATTGACGTGAAGCCGCTCAGCGCTGCCCGCGTCCCTCGCTTTTTGGTGCGTACTCGAACGGCGGCATCTCCCGAAGCGCCTCCTTGGTAGCGCCCGGCAAGACAAGCTTTCCATCCGTCATCTTGAACTGGCTGACCGGGATGGCGACGTCACGCCTGTCAAAACCTAGGAAGCCGCCGGCACCCACAATGCCGTAGGACACGGCCTTGTTAGGCGAGATGATAATGTCCTCGATGGTGCCAACCCGCTCCTGCTTGTCGTTGTAGACAGATTCTCCGAGGATCTGCCGCTTGGCACTCCAACCCTCCATCACGTCGCGCAGCTCGGTGACGGACACGCCCAGTGTCGTTGAGCCTGCCACTTGAGCAGCCGCCGGAAGCGCCGCGATGATAAAAGCAACGCCAGCCAACAGAATGAGAATAGCGCGTTTCATGATCGCCTCCTTGTTGTGGTGAGGTCGTCTAATCCTGAAGCAGGATCAGCGGGTCGGAAATTGTCCTTAGGGCTAGGGCCGGACATTCGACGTGAGACGATGGCCAAGGTCCTGTCGTCACCAATTGATCCCGCGCAAAGCAGCCAAGGCCAGTCACAATCCATCATCGGCGTTCGATCTCAAGCTGTCTGGCGTCACAAAACAATCACTTGCTAGCTCCTACACTTAAGTGGCGTCACACTGCACCAACAGACAATGGCCCGATCGCAGCCGAGACGCGCAGAGTGGCTGGACGCTGCGCGGGACGTTGGTCGCGACGTCTACGCGTGGGCGTTGAGATGGGCGTTCAGCTTTGTCCAAAGCTCAGGGAGGAACTAATGAGATGCAAAATGCCGATCAGAACGGCCTGGCTCTTTGTTTTAACGTTCCTCGTCGCCGCAATGGCCCTGAACAGCCCGGCGGCGGCGCAGCAGCAGCAGCGTCCGCCGAACATCCTCGTCATCATGGGTGACGATGTCGGCTGGTTCAACGTTGGTGCGTACCATCGTGGAATGATGGCCGGGAAGACGCCGAACCTCGACCGATTGGCGTCCGAAGGCATGATGTTTACCGACTACTACGCCGAAGCGAGCTGCACGGCGGGTCGGGCGAATTTCATCACCGGCCAGTTGCCGATCCGCACTGGCTTGACGACGGTCGGACAGGCTGGTGCCGACGTTGGCATCCCAGCGCAGGCGGTGACGCTTGCGACCGCCCTTAAGGCGCAAGGCTATGCCACCGGACAGTTCGGCAAGAACCACCTCGGGGATCTCAACAAGTATCTCCCGACAGTGCACGGTTTCGATGAGTTCTTCGGATACCTGTACCACCTTGACGCGTTGTCCGACCCGTACTGGTTTTCCTTCCCGGTCGACCAGAAATTCTATGACACTTACGGCCCGCGCAGCCTGATCCACAGCTACGCGACCGACACGGACGATTCGACCGAGCAGCCGCGCTGGGGCCGCGTTGGCAAGCAGAGGATCGTCGACGAGGGTCCGCTGCCGCCGTTCCCGGACATGTCGAACGTGCAGAACATGCACGACTTGCCGTTCCTGAAGGCGAAGCACGACATGACGACATTCGATGAAACGCTGGTCAAGGCATCCAGCGATTTCATGGACAAGGCCAAGCGCGATGGCAAACCGTTCTTCGTCTGGCACAACACCACGCGTATGCACGTTTGGACATTCCTGGCACCCAAATACAAGGCCCTGCAGAACAGCCAGACCAACTATGGTCTGGAGGAAGCTGGCATGGCGCAGTTGGACGACAGCGTTGGCGCCTTGCTCAAGCATCTTGACGACATTGGCGAAGCCAACAACACCATCGTTATCTTCACGACTGACAACGGCGCCGAGGTGTTCACATGGCCGGATGGTGGCATGACGCCATTCAAGAACACCAAGGGCACTGTCGGTGAAGGCGGCTTCCGCGTGCCAGCCCTCATTCGCTGGCCGGGCCGAATCAAACCGGGCTCAGTCGAGAACGGCATCTTCTCGGGCCTCGACTGGTTCCCCACCCTCGTGGCTGCGGCCGGAAATACAAATATCACCGACCAGCTCCTCAAGGGCGTCAGGCTCGGCGACCGAACCTATAAGAACCATCTCGACGGCTACGACCAGACCGATCTCCTGACTGGAAGAGGCCCGTCCAAGCGGCGAGAAATCTTCTACTTCGGCGGTGCGAGCTTGGGTGCTTTGCGCCTCGATGACTTCAAGTTCACGTTCTTCGCGCAGCCCTATGGCTGGCCGGGCGAAAAGACCACAACCGACATGCCCGGAATGGTCAACATCCGCCAGGATCCGTTCGAGCGCACGCCAAATATTCGCGGCGAAACGCCAAACACCGGCTCGTTCGGTTACGGCAACGACTTCTTTGCCCGCGAGTTCTGGCGCTTCGTCATGGTTCAGCAATACGTCGGTGATCTGGCGAAGACCGCAATCGAGTTCCCGCCGATGCAGGCTCCGGCTTCATTCAACCTGGAGGCCGTCAAACAGCGGGTTGAAGAAACGATCAAGAACCGCCCGGGTCAGTAAGCAAGGACTTGATGCGAATCTCCGCGCGCCCGCTACGGTATCCACGGGCGCGCGGATCAATGTTGCGGTTCGCGCGATGTGATGAGTTAGACCTTTGTCGCACCACCGGCCCAAGCCGCCCGCCCGCAGCCGCTCCGATAGCAAGGACGGTGGCGGGAAGCCAACGCCTTCCACGGATGTTCTGCCGCAGCGTGACGAGCGTGTCCGGCCCGCACCGGTATTTCCCACGTGGATTGTCGCCGCCGGGGCCACCGCCGCCATCATCTTCGTGGGTGCAGCCTACGTCCTCGGAAAATTGGCGATCGCACAAACGGAGGGCAGCGCCGATGTCTCAAGCGCGCCGAGCTTTGTCGGCAGCGAGGCGTGCGCCGGCTGTCACCAATCGCAATCAACTCTCTGGCGCAGCTCTCAACACAGCCACGCGATGGCCCATGCCGACGACAAATCCGTTCTCGGCGACTTCGATGACGCAAGCTTCGATTACTACAACGTACGATCGCACTTCTTCCGCAAGGACGGAAAGTTCTTCGTTGAGACCGACGGGCCGGACGGCAAGCTCCGCACCTTTCAGATCAAATACACCTTCGGCGTCGATCCGCTGCAGCAATATCTGATTGAATTTCCAGACGGTCGACTGCAGGCGCTGTCGATCGCCTGGGACAGCCGCCCAAAGCAACAGGGCGGCCAGCGCTGGTTTCATCTCTACCCAAACGAGGA
>Ga0126377_10002286_pt1 | contig 13122 bp, 10 predicted proteins | sample PanSoiMetPlot_22_FD_92647 | JGI IMG/M metagenome (GOLD analysis project Ga0126377, IMG submission 92647) | Tropical forest soil microbial communities from Panama - MetaG Plot_22 | ecosystem: Environmental > Terrestrial > Soil > Tropical forest > Bulk soil | place: Panama | collected 2016-02-17
ACCAGCCGGCGCTGATCTCGGTCATCAGGATGTCGCCCCGCCGCACGAGCCGGGTCGACGGATATTGCCACGGAAAGATGAACTCGGGCGCATCCATGGGCGTGCAGCCGAGAAAATGGAACATCAGCGAGCCGCCGTCTTTCAGGACGGCGTTGTGGATGTGGTACGACAGGGCGTCCTCGGGCATGCCGGCATGCAGGTTTTCCGCGATCGCAGCGACCGCGCGGTCGGTGAAGGCGGCGCCCTTCTCGAACCAGGCGATCTCCTCGGCGCTCTTGATCAGCCGCGCCGCCTGCATCACCTCCATGGCGTCCTCGAACGTCGCCTGCGGCATCGTCGCGGCGAGGTCCTTCTGGTGCTCGTACGGCATCGAGGCGCGGCCGACATTGCGCACGCCGGCAAGGCCGATCTTTCCTTTGCTCAAGCCCAGATCGTTGAGCCGCGCTCCGATCAGCTTGCCGGGCATGAAGCTGCCCTCGACGTCGCGCACCACCGAGGCGCGCCGCGCCGTGTGGATGTAGAGCTCGTTGCTGATGATCAGGAACGGCTCGTCCGCGCGCGGCACCACGGCGTAGCAGCAGTAGGGATCGAGCCAGCTGGTGAGCCAGTAGACATTGGCGTGGTTGCTGTTGCGGAAGGTCGAGTCGCCCGCCGCAACCACGGCATCGAGCCCGCGCTCCGCCATCTTGGCGCGTACCAGCTCGTGCCGGCGTCGGTACTCGGCGTCGGAGAAGCGCGGGAAGATCGGGGCGGGAGAGGTCACGTCTGCCTTCTTCGTTCGTAGACTGGGCAAAGCGACGCGTGCCCACCCGTTGCGCTGCGCGTGGGCACGGCGCGTTCCGCGCCTTTGCCCACCCTACCTTCTACGTGCCGGGCCGCAGCACATCCTCGAGCCAGTCCCACATGTAGTGGACGCCGATCGTGACGTTGTCGACCTGGCAGTGGTGGAAGCCGCCTTCCTCCCGCTCGAACACCTTGAAGGTCTTCTGTTTGGAGCCGACCGCGTCGAAGCATTTCTGCGCGAGTGCAAGCGGGATCTGCTCGTCGCCGCCGCCATGCACCAGCAGGAACGGACATTGGATCTTCTGCACGATGCCGTCGAGCCGGAAGCCTTCGAGCTTCTTGAGCGCGGCGGCGCGGTCGGGCACGCCGAGCACCCATTGCAGGTGCTCGGGCGGCACCGACAGCGACAGCACCTTGCCGGAATCGAGCAACTCTAGCCGCTTCGCCCAGATCGCGTGGTAGTCCCACTGCGCGCCCCAGGCGACGCAGGCGGCGAAGCGCGGCTCGAGCGCGGCGGCGCGTGGCGCGTAGTAGCCGCCGAGCGACAGCGCCATCACGCCGATGCGCTTGGGGTCGAACTCGCGCCGGCCGGCGAGATAGTCGTAGACCGGCGTCGCGTAGTGCTCGGTCTCGGCGATCAGCGGCAGATTGCGGAAGCGCACGCTTTCGCCGTTGCCGGGCCCGTCGACGATCAGGCAGCCGATCCCGCGCGCGGCGAGGTCGGGAATGCCGTAGCCGTATTGCAGCTCCTTGGTGACGTCGAAGCCGTCGAAGAACACCATGCAGGGGGCGGGCTTGCCGCCCGTCGCCTCCGGATCGGGATGCACCAGCAGGCCGGGCAGGCTCGTCGTCTCGTAGGGCACCTCGACGGGCTCGATGCGCGGCCGATGCAGGATTTTTGCCGCCGCGCGAAACAGCGCGACCGACGTCGCATAGGTGTCCATGCTCTCCTGGGTGCGCGGCTGCTTGAAGCGCTCGCCGGTCTGGTAGTAGCGCGAGGCGCGCAGATAGCACGATGCGGCGGTGCGGCGGTGACCGGCCTTCTCGGCGTCGCGTCCACGCGCCGCAACCTTGTCACCCATGCGCTTCCATTCGGCGAACCAGGCCTCGTCGTCGCCGACGCGGTCGAGCAGCGCACGGCCGACCCGGTTGACCTCGTCGATCTCGGCGCCCATCCAGGGCGCGCCCGACAGGCAGATCAGCAGGCCCATCGACCAGCGATAATCGGTGGGGAAATACAGAAACGCCGGGTCATCCTTCTTGATCACGCGATTCTCCATTGCGGCAGGGGTCAGCTTCCGATCGCGCGCATGTGCTCGCCCGACCAAAAAAGATAGCGTCGCTCGATGATTCGCATTCCCTGGTAGAGCACGATGCCGACGATCGCGAGGATGACGAACACCGAGAACGTGCCGGCGGTGTCCATCTGGGCGTTCATCGACAGAATCAGCGTGCCAAGGCCGCGCTGGGCGCCGACGAACTCGCCGACCACCGCGCCGACGACGGCGAGCACGGCCGCCATGTCGAGACCGGCGAAGATGTAGGGGAGCGCGCTCGGGAAGCGCACCTTCCAGAAGATCTGCCACGGCCGCGCGCCGAACGCGCGCATCAACTCGAGCCGCTCGGCGTCGACCGCCTTGAAGCCCGCCATGCTGGTGATGAGCAGCGGGAAGAAGGTGAGAAGGCAGATGATCACGACCTTGGAGGTGAGACCGAAGCCGAACCACATCACGACGATCGGCGCGAGCGCGACCTTTGGCAGGCTTTGGATGGCCACGAGGTAGACGCGCAGCGTCGCCTCCAGGATGCGGAACTGCGAGATGATCGTGCCGAGGACAAGGCCGACGCCGCTGCCGATGAAGAAGCCGAGCAGAACCTCGGCGACGGTGACACCGGCATGCAGCCAGTAGCCGCCGCGGTCGAGCAGGCCGGCGTCGAGGCCTTGCCACATCGCAAACGCGATCCGGCTCGGCGGCGGAAGAATGTAGGTCGGGACGTCGAGCCAGATCACGCCGTATTCCCATGCCAGCAGGACGACCGCGAGGAGGAGCGGCGCCAGCACGATCTCGGGGCGCGTGCGCATCACGAGCGTGAGCCGACCCGGCGGCGCCGCGGCCTCCTTCGGCGGCAGATCGATGGTCGTCATGCGATGCCTCCCGCGGCGCCGAGGCCGGCCGTATCAGCGTCCCGGTCGCGGCCGTAGAGCAGCTTGCGGATGTCGCCGGTCAGGCGGCCGAACAGCGGCTCGCCCATCACGTCGATCGAGCGCGGGCGCGGTATCGGGACGTCGAGGACCCGCACGATCCGGCCCGGGCGCGGCGACATCACGATGACGCGGTCGCCGAGGAAGACCGCCTCGGGGATCGAGTGGGTGATCAGCACGACGGTCTTGCCGGCTTCGCGCCAGATGCGCTGCAGGTCGAGATTCATCTGTTCCCGCGTCATGGCGTCGAGCGCGCCGAACGGCTCGTCCATCAGCAGGATCTCGGGATCGCAGAGGAGCGCGCGGCTGATTGCGGCGCGCTGCTGCATGCCGCCGGAGAGCTCCATCGGGTATTTGCTCTCGAACTCGGCGAGCCCGACCATCGCGAGCAGCTCGCGCGCCCGCGCGCGCGCCGCCGCCATGGGGCGCCCCTGCACCTCGGCGGGCAGCAGCACGTTCTCGATCACGGTGCGCCACGGCAGCAGGATCGGGTTCTGAAAAACGATGCCGATGTCGGTGCGCGGCGCCGCCACGATCTTGCCGCCGACCGCGATACGGCCCGCGCTTGCCGGCAGCAGGCCGGCGATCAGCTTGAGCAATGTGCTCTTGCCGCAGCCGCTCGGACCCACGATGGTGACGAACTCGCGCTCGCCGACCGCGAGCGAGATGTCGTGCAGCGCGTGGATGCGCTCGTTGCTGACGGTGACGAAGATCTTCTCGAGGCCTGCGACCTCGATCACGGCGGGCCGCAACGTCGCGATGCGCGCCGCGCCCTCCATGGTCATGCCCTCTCCCGAACTTTGACGCGATATTTTTGCGCCGGGAGGAACCCGGCCGGGATCAAGTAAAGCCGGTCATCGTTGGCGGTTCAATCGGGTCCGGTGCCGCATGATCGGGCGTTGTGTCCCGGGCGCGGTGCAGCACGAAGTGATGCACCGTAGACCCGGGACGGACCCAGGCACAGCGAGGCCCCGCATCAGCGGTGCACCGCTCCGCGCTGCACCGCGTCCGGGCACGCGGCCAGCGCCTGATCAAAGATCTTCCCCGGATTCATGATGCCGGCAGGATCGAGCGCCTGCTTGATCGATCGCATCAGGTCGACCGCGGCGCCGAGCTCGCGCGCGAGGAACTCGATCTTGCCGATGCCGATGCCGTGCTCGCCGGTGGAGGTGCCGTCAAGGTCGATGGCGCGCAGCACCATGCGCTCGTGCAGCGCCTGCGCTCGCGCGATCTCGTCGGCCGATCCGGGGTCGACCAGGATCAGCGTGTGGAAATTGCCGTCGCCCACATGGCCGACGATCGGGGCGATCAGGCCGCTTTGTTCGATATCCAGCCTGGTCGCGGACAGGCATTCGGCCAGCCGCGACACCGGAACGCACACGTCGGTGATCAGCGCTTTCGAACCCGGCCGCAGCCCGGTGCCGGCATAAAGCGTATTGTCGCGCGCGGTCCACAGCCGGTTGCGGTCCTCGGTGCGGGTCGCCGACTCGAATCCGAGCGCGCCGTGCTCGCGGGCGATCTCCTCGACCGAAGCGGCCTGCTCGGCGACCGCCGCATGGGTCGCGTGGAATTCGAAGAACAGGGTGGGCTGCTCCATGATGCCGAGCCTGGCGTAGCGGTTGACGCCGCGGATCATCACCTCGTCGAGCAGCTCGATGCGGGCGACCGGAATGCCGGTCTGGATCACCGCGATGGCGGTCGCTACCGCGCCCTCGAACGATGCGAACGGGCAGACTACCGCCGAGATCGCCTCCGGTACCGGATGCAGGCGCAGCGTGATCTCGGTGATGAGGCCGAGCGTGCCCTCGGCGCCGACGAACAGCCGCGTGAGGTCGTAGCCCGCGGCCGACTTGCGGGCGCGCCGGCTGGTGCGGATGACGCGGCCGTCGGCGAGCACCACTTCAAGCGCGAGCACGTTGTCGCGCATGGTGCCGTAGCGCACCGCCATGGTGCCGGAGCCGCGCGTTGACGCCATGCCGCCGAGCGAGGCGTCGGCACCGGGATCGATCGGGAAGAACAGCCCGGTGTCGCGCAGCTCGGCATTGAGCCGCTTGCGCGTGATGCCGGGCTGCACCCGGCAGTCGAGATCCTCGGCGTTGATTTCGATCAGGCCGTTCATCTGTACGAAGTCGACGCAGACGCCGCCATGCACCGCCGACGCGTTGCCTTCGAGCGAGGTGCCGGCGCCGTAAGGCACGATCGGCAGGCGGTGCGCGGCGCAGATCTCGACCACGCCCACGACGTCGTCGGTCGATTGCGGGAAGACCACGATGTCGGGCGCATGCGCGGCGTGATAGCTCTCGCTCGCGCCATGCGCCGCCAGCACGGCGGCGGCGCGGCTGGCCCGTCCGCCCAGGCGCCGGGCGAGCGCCGCGAAGGCCGTGTCGGCTGTCTGCTGCAAGGCTGCGGCTATCGCCGCGGCCAAGGCACGCCCTGATAGCCGCGCGGTTGCGAGGCGATGCCCTGATAGACGAACTTCTGCACGCGCTTCCCCTCATAGGTCTCGGTCGTATAGAGGTTGCCCTTCGAATCCGACGCGATGCTGTGCACGCCGTAGAACTGGCCGGGCTGCCGCCCGCCGTCGCCGAATGAGGTGAGCTCCTCGAGCGTGTCGCGCAGGATCACGCGCACGCGCTCGTTCTGGCCGTCCGCCAGAAACATGAACCGCTGGTCGGGATCCTTCGAAAACGTGACGTCCCACACCGAGCCGGCGCCGCGCGTGTCCTTGGCGTAGAACGCCTCCTTCACGAACTTGCCGTCCGCCTCGAACACCTGCACGCGGTCATTCTGCCGGTCGCACACATAGACCAGTCCGTCGTTCGCGCGCTCGACGCAATGCACGGGGTTGCGGAACTGGGCCACTGGCGGCGCCTTTGGGTCGTAGGGCCCAAGATTCGTGTCGTCGGGCTTGTTGCCGTAGGCGCCCCAATAACGCTTCATCTTGCCGGTGTCGGCGTCGAGTACGGCGACGCGCTTGTTCCTGTAGCCGTCGGCCACATAGGCTTCGTTCGTCTTGGGATCGACCCAGATCTTGGCCGGGCGCCCGAAATTCTCCAGGTCGTTGCTGCCGGCGTTTCCGCCGAAGTGGCCGACCTGCAGCAGGAACTTGCCGTCCTTGGTGAACTTGAGGATCTGCGCGTCCTTTTCGCCGTTGCCGCCGATCCAGACATTACCCTTGTAGTCGACGTGGATGCCGTGGTTGGACTGCGGCCACTCGTAGCCCTGGCCCGGCCCGCCCCAATGACGCACCAGATTGCCAGCCGGATCGAACACCAGGATCGGCGGCGCGGTGCGGCAGCACTCGGCGAGCGGCGGATCGAGCTCGGCGCCGCGCTCGTTGTTGTGCAGCCCGCCGGCGCCGCGATGGATGACCCAGACATAGTCCTGCTCGTCGACCCACAGCCCGATGGTCCAGCCGAGCAGCCAGTTGTTGGGAAGCGGCTTCGGCCACAGCGGATCAACCACGAAGCGCGGGGCCTGGACGCTCGCGCCCTGCGCCTCGGCCTGGTGCTGCAGCACGGCCTGGCCGACGCCGAGGGCCGCAATGCCGAGGGCGAGCATCGCGCCGGATACAATTCGACCTGAGAGCTGGAACATCGTCGCCTCCCCATGCTGCGTCGGCATCGGGCGGGCCGGATGCAGCCCGCGGTGTGCCTCGCATTGTTGCGGCGATTATAGGCGAGCCGGCCCGCGCTGGAAGACCACGCGGGCCACAAGAGAACTGCCGCAGACTCATGGCGGCGATGCATTCCCGCCGGCCGGCGGTCGTGCGCCCGGCGAGCGGTATTCACCTCGCCGCCACATGCGCTAACCTGTCGGCTTGGATGGGGAGAAAGTTACGTGTCGTGTCGTGAGCTGACGCGGCCGGCATGGCGCCGGGCCGCCGCGTTGCTGGCCATGCTCGCGGCCGCGCTGATCTCGGGCGCTGCCGCGCACGACATTCCGGCCGACGTGCGGATCAACGCGTTCATCCGCCCCGCCGGCGACAAGCTTGAGCTGTTGATCCGCGTCCCGCTCGCCGCGATGATCGAGGCCGAGTTCCCGACCCACGGGCCCGGCTATCTCGACCTCTCGCGTGCCGACGAGGCGTTGCGCGGCGCCGTCAAGCTCTATTTGATCGACAACATCACGATCACCGAGAGCGACGTGCCGTTGCCGGCGCCGCGCATTGCCGCTGTGCGCGTTTCGCTCGCGTCGGATCGCTCGTTCACGTCATACGAGAACGCACGCGCGCATGTCGCCGGCCCGCGCCTCGGCGACGATCTCGACCTCATCTGGAACCAGCAGCTGCTCGACGTCCTGCTCGAATATCCGATCCGCTCCGACCAGTCTGCCTTCGCGGTCCACCCGCGCGTCGACCGGTTCGGCCGCAACGTGTCGACCGCCTTGCGCTTCCTGCCGCCCGGCGGCGCGGTGCGCGCGTTCGAGTTCACCGGCGATCCCGGCCTGGTGCATCTCGATCCGCGCTGGCACCAGGCGGCGCTGCGCTTCGTCGTCTCTGGATTCTGGCACATCCTGGAAGGCGCCGACCATCTCCTGTTTCTGCTGTGCCTCGTGATCCCGATCCGCCGGCTGCGGCCGCTCGTCATCATCGTCACGGCGTTCACGGTCGGACATTCGATCTCGCTCATGGCGTCGGCCTTCGGCTTCGTCCCCGACGCGCTGTGGTTTCCACCGCTGGTCGAGACGCTGATCGCGGTCACCATCGTGCTCATGGCCTTGGAGAACATCCTCAACGCCGCCGGCGGCGAGGTCGGCGGCGATGTGGTACGGCGCTGGATCGTCGCCTTCGCGTTCGGGATCGTGCACGGATTTGGCTTCTCGTTCGCGTTGCGCGAGACCCTGCAGTTCGCCGGCGACCATCTGCTGACCGCGCTGTTCGGGTTCAATCTCGGCGTCGAGATCGGACAGCTCGCGGCGCTGGTCGTGCTCGTTCCGGCGCTCGCCTTGTTTTTTCGGTTCGTCATCGCCGAGCGACTCGGCATCATCGTGCTGTCTGCGCTGGTCGCGCATACGGCCTGGCACTGGATGCTGGATCGCGGCAGCGAGCTCGCCAAGTTCCCGCTGCCGACGCTCGACGCCGCGTTCCTCGCGAGCCTGATGCGCGGAATGCTGGCCGTGTTGATCCTGGTCGCCGCCGTCTGGGTCGTGAACGGCTGGCTGGTACGGCGGATGTTGACGCAGGGCGGCAAAACGGGCGATCCGTAGCCCGGATGGAGGCGCGCAGCGCCGAAATCCGGGACCTTCCCGGATTACGCTTGCGCTCCATCCGGGCTACGAGAGGCGCAGAGGGGAAAGAGCTGATGAGTCAAAGCGCAATCGATCCGCAGGATGTGGTGCTGACGGAGCCCGTAAGGGATTCCGCGATTCCCGTTCACCTCATGCTGATCGAGACGATCGACGGACTCTACGTGCCGATCGGATTGCGCAAGCCGCCGGGAAGCGGGCCGTTTCCGCTGGTGCTGTTCGCGTCCGGCAATGGCGGTCGCGGCATGGCCTGGGTGCGCGACGCGACCCAGAACCGGAGCTGGACGCAAGAGCAGTTTTTGGCCGCCGGATATGCGGTGGCGTGGCTGCGCTATCGCGCCGAGGTGGATTACGCCTACGACAAGCTCGGCAAGCTGATCGAGGACAAGCGGCAGGGACGCCAGCTCCTCAACCGCGGTCCGCTCGAATACGAGGACGTCATCTCCATCGTCGAGCACCTGAAGACATTACCCGACATCGCGGCCGATCGGATCGGGTACATGGGCATGAGCCACGGCGGCGAGATGGCGTTCAAGATCGCGTCGGAATATCACGGCCTGCGCGCCATGATCGCGAGCGAGCCGGCCGCGCACGAGTTCCTGCGCCTCAAGCCCGACGCGACCGCGCGGATCAATCCGGCGACCGGCCTGCTCGATGTCGAGCGCATGCTGATGCGCGAGCCCGCGAAGGTGCGCGCCCGCATCACCGAGGACGTTGCCCATCAGCGCATGGCGCCGATCACCACGCCGATCTTCGTTCAGGGCCGCAACAGCGACGAGCTGCAGGGCATCTTCCGGGTCTGCTACGACCTCCTGGTCGAGCTCGGCAAGGACGCCAAGTGGGAGACCTACGAGCACGACGTGCACGGGTTCGTCTATGTGGGCCGCAATGACGGGGGCATGTACGCGCCCGACGCCGTGCAGATCGCGGCGGTCAAGGATTCGATTGCGTATTTCGATGCGTATTTGAAGGCATGATGCTCGTCATGACCGGGCTCGTCCCGCCCATCCACGTCTTCACGCCCAGCACAAGGCCCGGCATGACGCCTCAACATCCCTCACCGCTCGTCCACGATCCGGCTGCGCAGCGTACCGATGCCGGTGATCTCGACCTCCAGCACGTCGCCGGCCTTCATCCACAGCGGCGGGCTGCGGCGGTGGCCGACGCCGGCGGGCGTGCCGGTCGCGATCACGTCGCCCGGCGCGAGCGGCGTGACGGCGGACGCGTAGGCGATGATGCGCGGGATCGAATAGATCAGCATGTCGGTGCCTGAGCGCTGCACCTCCTCGCCGTTGAGCCGCGTCATCAAGGTGAGCCTGGTCGGATCCGGGATCTCGTCGGTCGTGACAATCCAGGGGCCGAGCGGGCCGGTGCCGATGAAATTCTTGCCCGAGGTGACCGAGTGCTTTTGGTAGTCGCGCACGCTGCCGTCGACGAAGCAGGTATAGCCCGCCACATGGTCAAATGCGTCGCTCTCCCTGATGTGACGGCCGCCCTTGCCGATGATGACCGCGAGCTCGCCCTCGAAGTCGAAATTGGTCGAGACCTTCGGGCGGATCATCTCGCCTTCGTGGCCGACCAGCGTATTGACGAGCCGCAGGAATATCTGCGGGTTCGACATGGTGTCACGCCCGGTCTCCTCCGCGTGGGACTTGTAGTTGATGCCGACGCACAGGATTTTCTGCGGATCCGGAATCGCGGGCAGGAACGTGACGGCGGAGAGCGGGTGGTCGGGAGCCTTGCCGACGATCGCGTCGCGCAGCTCGCCGTTTTCGCCGAGCGCTCCGGCGTCGAGCGCGTCGCGCAGCGTTGCGTGGCGCGCCTTGCGGCCGCCGAGCGTGACGACGCCGTCGCCGACGATCGCGCCGAACGTGTCTTCGCCGTCGAGACGGTAGCTCGCGAGCTTCATGGGGTCCTCGGCGTGTCCTGATTTTCGGGGATGCTGGCGACGCTAGCCTGCCGGCCGCGCGGGCGTCAATTGCGCGACGCATGCGCCCGGCGGCGACGCCAATGCGCCGTTTGGGGCTTGCGGGCGCGCGGCTGTCCGGATGGAATGAGGGCCGGGGAAGCGCATGAGCAGGGACGAAGACCAGATCGAAGACCTCGTTCTCGCCTATCGGATCCTCGCTGCGCACGGCGTGGTCGACGCCTATGGCCACGTCAGCGTGCGCGCGGCGAGCGATCCGCACCGCTATCTGCTCGCCCGCGCGATGGCGCCCGAACTCGTCACCGCGGACGACATCTTCGCGTTCGATCTCGACAGCAACGTCATCCACGATCCGGGCGCTCCGCTCTATCTCGAGCGCTACATCCACGGCGAGATCTACAAGAGCCGGCCGGACGTGCACGCGGTGGTGCACAACCATTCGCCCTCGGTCATTCCGTTCGGCGTCACCACCGTGCCGCTGCGGCCGCTGTTCAACACCGGCGCCTTCATCGGCGAAGGCATCCCGACCTTCGAGATCCGCGACTTCCAGGAAAGCGGCGACCTCATCATCAAGACGCCGCATCTCGGCGCCTCGCTCGCCAAGGTGCTGGGGCCGAAGCCGGCCGCGCTGATGCGCGGGCACGGCTCGGTCGTGGTGGGCGAGAGCCTGATGATGGCGGTGGTGCGCAGCGTCTATCTCGAGCTCTCCGCCAAGCTGCAGATGCAGGCCATGTTGATCGCCGGGCCGGGCGGCAAGATCGTCTACCTCGACGACAAGGAGGTCGCCGCAACCAGCGGCCGCCAGGCCGCCGCCGGGACCTGGAAGCGCACCTGGGACCTGTGGTGCGCGAAGGCGCGCGCGCAGATCGCGTCCGAGCAGGCGGCCGGCCGGCGCCGATCGACATAGACAAACGCCCGCGCCCGATGCCAAACGACTTCCGCCGGACATCGCGGCCGAATGAGTAGAGGGAGAACGCCATGAGCGAGGATATTCTGTCACAGCAGGACGGGCCGATCCTGCGGATCACGCTGAACCGGCCCGATTCGGGCAACGGCGCGACCGACCCCATGGCGATCGAGCTTACGCGGCTCATCAACGGCGCGGCGGAGAAATCCCGCCTCGTGGTGCTGCGCGGCGCCGGCAAGGATTTCTGCATCGGCCGGGCCACCATGGGCCAGCAGCCGGCCGTGATGCCGGAGGCGCTGGTGCGCAAACGTCAGTACGACGTGATCTTCAACACCTATGCGGCGATCCGCAACGCGTCGATCCCGGTGATCTGCGCGGTGCAGGGCGCGGCGTACGGTTTCGGCTGCGCGATTGCGGCACTCGCCGACATCACGATCGCAAGTGACGCGTCGACGTTCCAGATCCCCGAAATGGAGCACAACATCATGCCCACCATGGTGCTGTCCGCCATGGTCGATCGCATGAGCCGCAAGGGGCTCACCTACATGCTCTATTCCTGCGCAACCGTCGGGCCCGAGCGGGCGCTGAGCCACGGCATCGTCAGCGAAGTGGTGCCCGCCGCCGAGCTCGACGCGTCGGTTGAGCGCCTCTGCAAGTTCATGCTGAAGGCGCCGGCGGTCGCGACCGAAGGCGCCAAGGAGTATCTGCGCCGCGCCATGACGATGGACGTGCCGAGCGCGGTCGACTATGCGCGCAATCTGCACGCCGTGATCAACTCGTCGAGCGAGATGCGGAAGAAGTAAGCCCGTCATTGCGAGGAGCCGAAGGCGACGAAGCAATCTCAGCCACCGGTGCTCGCGGTTGAGATTGCTTCGCTTCCGCCTTCGCGCTCCGCGCTACGGCGGACTTGAAACCCGCCGTAGCTCGCGCAGCGAGCGTAGGCGGGTCGCTCGCAATGACGACCAAGGCGAGAATGCCGAACGGCAAAGACATTCCCATCCTCATCGCCGGCGGCGGCCCGGTCGGTCTGGCGCTCGCCGGCGATCTTGGCTGGCGCGGGATCGAATGCCTGCTGGTCGAGCAGTCCGACGGCGCGATCCTTCAGCCGCGCATGGACCTGGTCGGCATCCGCACCATGGAGTTCTGCCGGCGCTGGGGGCTGGTCGAGGCGGTCGAGGCCGCGCCCTATCCGCGCGATCTGCCGCAGGACAATGTCTACGTCACGAGCCTCGCCGGCTACGAGCTCGGCCGCGAGCGCATGCCGACCCTCGCCGCCGCGACACCGCCGCCGGTGAGCCCGCAGCGGCGCGAGCGCTGTCCGCAAAACCTGTTTGATCCGATCCTGCGGGATTTCGCCGCCGCGCAGCCGGGCGTCGCGCTGCGCTACGGCGCGCGGCTCGTCGGCTTCATGCAGGATGGTGACGGCGTGACGGCCGAGGTCGAGAGCATGACCGGCGGTGCGCGCGAGCGCATCCGCGCCGCGTACCTGGTCGGCTGCGACGGCGGGCGCAGCCTGGTGCGCGAGACGCTGGGCATCGGCATGGTCGGCACCGCGGCGCTCACCTACACGACCAACGTGATCTTCCGCTGTGCGGGCCTGGTCGGGCTGCACGACAAGGGCCGCGTCTATCGGTTCATCATCATCGGGCCGGAGGGAACCTGGTCGACCATCGTGGCCATCAACGGAACGGATCAGTGGCGCTTCTCGATCATCGGCGGCAGCGCGCAGCGCGACTATACGACGGAGGAGATCCGCGCGCTGATCCGCCGCGCGGTCGGCCGCGACTTCGACTACGAGATCCTCACCGTCATGCCATGGGTGCGGCGCGAGCTCGTCGCCGAGCGCTACGGCGAGGGGCGTGTGCTCATGGCGGGCGATGCGGTGCACATGCTCTCGCCCACCGGCGCGTTCGGCATGAACACCGGCATCCAGGACGCAGTTGATCTGGCGTGGAAGCTCGCCGCGGTGCTGCAGGGCTGGGGCGGCGCGCACCTGCTCGCATCGTATGACGCCGAGCGGCGTCCGGTCGGCCATCGCAACGTGCGCGAGGCCGC
>Ga0126377_10002287_pt1 | contig 13119 bp, 12 predicted proteins | sample PanSoiMetPlot_22_FD_92647 | JGI IMG/M metagenome (GOLD analysis project Ga0126377, IMG submission 92647) | Tropical forest soil microbial communities from Panama - MetaG Plot_22 | ecosystem: Environmental > Terrestrial > Soil > Tropical forest > Bulk soil | place: Panama | collected 2016-02-17
AGCGGCGAACAAGAACTCGCCGAGATCGCTCACCTGACGAAGCGTCTCGACGGGATCCCCTTGGCGATCGAGATGGCCGCCGCCCTGGTCGGGACCCTGAGCGCGGGAGAGATCCTCTCCCGGCTCGACGACCGGTTCCGCCTCCTGACGGGCGGGGGCGGGCGCGATCTCGGACGGCAGCAGACGCTGCTGGCCACGGTCGACTGGAGTCACGACCTGTTGTCCGAACCCGAGCGCGTCATGTTGCGCAGACTGTCGATGATGTCGGGGTCCTTCTCGCTGGAGGATGTCGAGGCGGTCTGCGTCGGGGAAGGCATCGATCGAACCGAGGTAGTGGCGCTTCTTCGAAGGCTGGTGTCGACATCCTGGGTGTTGAGAGAGAGCGTGGGTGACCGCGCCGCGTACCGGTTGCTGGAGACCGCGCGCCAGTACGCGCTGGACAAGCTCGTCTCATCCTCTGAGGCGCAGACGTTTCGGAGCAGGCACGCCGAGTGGTTCATGGACCTTGCCGAGACCGCAGCCGAGGCGATCCTGGGCGGGCCGGATCAAACGCGGTGGCTCGACCGGATCGGATCGGAGCTCGACAACTTCAGAACGGCTCTGGCCTGGAGCCTGGGCGACGGGGATCCCGTGCTCGCGCTCCGACTCGGTGCCGCGCTCTCGAGATTCTGGGAAGTCCGGGGACATTGGTCCGAGGGGTTGGGATGGCTGGACAGCGCGCTTGCCGGGGCCCCCGACGCGGAGGACGGACTTCGCGGGCGCGCGCTGGTCGCGGCCTCGTTCCTGGCCTTCTATCGCGGCCGGCTCGAGTCGGCGCGTGCGATGGCGAAGGAAGGCCTCGCCGCGGCCGTCCGCGCACACGACAAGGCGACCGAGGCGCGTGGGCTTCGATTCGAAGCGGTGATCGAGCAGCGCATCGGTGATCGTGCCGCCGCGATCGATGCCGCGGCGCGGGCGGTTGAGCTGAGTCGGTCTGACGGTGAGCCGGCGGACCTGGCCTTCGCCCTGCAGGTCCTCGGTCGGTTGTTGGTGGATGACGATCGAGACGAGGCACGCGCCCGATACGAGGAGGGCCTCGAGGTCGCGCGCAAGGCACAGGACGCCGTCTCCCAGATCTACCTGCTCTACGCGCTGGGCCGCGTGCGAGTCCGTGCGGGCGACAACGAGGGCGCGCGCGAGCTCTACGAAGAGGCGCTGGATCTCTCCGAGCAGGTCGGAGAGCGGTGGATGGCCATGAACGTGTTAGTGGGGCTGTCGCAGGTGAGCGAAGAGGTCGATCCCGGCCCGGCGCTCGAGGAGATGATCGGAGTGCTGCGACAGACCGGGAATCGGATGATGCAGATCGTGTGGCTTCGGCAACTGGCCTATCGACGAAGGCTGGAGGGAGATCTCGAAGGCGCGAAGCGGGCGGTCGACGAAGCCCTGGAGATCGTGAAGGAAGAGGGGACCTCTGAGGCGAACGTCCTCGGCCACTACATCCTCGCCGGCCATCTCGACGAGGCCGAGAGGGACCACGCGGGCGCCCTCCGCGAGTTTCGAAGCGGGGTTGGCGCCGCCCACACCCAGGGATCGGATTGGGAGACGACCTTCGGCCTGACTGGAGTCGCACGCATGCTGGCCCACACGGGGGAGAGCGAACGCGCCGCTGTCCTGCTCGGCGCGGCCGAGGCCATGCAGGAGAGGGTGGGGATGCATCCGCAAGGACCCAGGGCGGAGGCCCAACGACAGGTGACCGAGATGCTGGGTATCGCCCTCGGCGACGTCGAGCTGCAACGTCTACGGACGGAGGGCCGTGCCAGGTCCGTGGACGACGTAGTCGCGCTGGCAACGGAAGGCGCGAACTGAGGTATCGAGCAGGTACCGGATCCGGCGCGGACCACTTCGATCAGGAGATCTGGAAATCATGCTCCTCATCGCGGCTGTAGTAGCGCGCATGGAGGCAGTCGAAGTCGGCGAGCACTCGGAGAGCCTTGGCGACTCGGCCCTCGTCGAGGATCCGGACCCACATCGCGCATCGGTCTTCCCGCGCGTAGGCGAGATAGAGCTCCCGACCTTCCACGTCTTCGGCGAAGATCCAGGCAACGAGCTTGGTGATCACGCTCCGTCGCCCCACGTACACCACCTGGTTGTCCAGGATCTGCTTGCCCGTGTAGAGCTTGATGTCCTTCGGCGCGAATCCCGCTTGCGTGAGTGCCGCTTGCGCACGCTCCCCTTCCCGGATGTCGGCGATGATCTCGACCAGATAGCCCTCGGGCCGGTAGTTCCAGGGCCGCGACGAAGGGTCTTCGTCGCCGACATCCATCGGGAACGTCGTCTCATCGGTGCCCATGTGGCCGCCTCGCTCCGGTAGGAGATCGTGGATGATCACGCCAGCCTGACCGCCGTGCCGGAGGCGCTGATCATCAGCATCTGGGAGCCGACGGCCTCGTAGTCGATGTCGACCCCGACGACCGCGTCGGCGCCCAGCCTGTCGGCCTGCTGCTCGAGCTCGACGAGCGAGTCGCTCACTCCTGACGCGAGCTCGTTCTCGTAAGACTTCGAGCGACCGCCGAAGATGTTGCGCATGCCGGCGGTCACGTCCTTGAACACGTTGACGCCGAGAACCCCCTGAGCCGCGACGACGCCCAGGTATTCGGAGACGCCCTTCCCCTCGATCCCCGGCGTGGTGGTGATGATCATCGTTGCCTCCCTTCTCCGTGGCGCAGCCTGCGCCGTCCGTCGAAGCGCTACGTGCTTCAGACCTGCTTCGGGATGTGGCTCGTATAGATCAGTCGCATGATCCGGTGTCCCATGTCGGCGGTGGGCGGGAACATGCACGGACACCCGCCGTCGATCACCGTGATGCCTCGCTCCCGGCCGTACCGGGTCGCCGCGTCCGACACGCTGCCGGCGCCCGGACCCCGATGCATCCAGACCTGCGTGATGCCGAGGTCCGCGCACTCGCGCATCGTGTCCTCGGCGATCTCGGGTCGCGTTCCGATGACGACCGCCTGGACGCCGCCCGGGACCGACTTCAGATCGTGATAGCAGGCATCGCCCTCGACCTCGTCGGCGTTCGGGTTGATCGCGTACACCTCGTAGCCGCTCTGTCTAAGCCGCTTGTAGACGTTGTTGCTCCCGTGCGTCTTCGGCGTCCGTGACACGCCCGTAACGGCGATCCGCTTGTTGGCCAGGAAGGCGGTCGCGGCGTCCTTCATGCTCTGCATGGCTCCTCCGTTCTCGATCTGTCATGCGGTCCGCACGCGGCGGATCGCCCCGACGACGAGCAGCACCCCTCCGGCCACCAGGACCAGGCTGAACACCAGGAGGGCAACCGAGATCCAGACGAGCGGCGGCAGCGTGGCTCCGAGGTCCGCCTGCACGTCGACCCCGGGCTGCCCGTCGATGTTCATCACCACGACGCTCCACGATCCTCCCATCGGATCCCAGGTCACCGTCCTGGGCCCGGTCCCAGAGTCCGAGGCGACCCAGAAGTCCTGCGACCCGGGTGCCGACGCGGTCGCGTCGCCGCCGACGGGTTGCAGGCTCTCGGTCCAGAAGTCGGTGATGACGGTGTGATCGACGCCGGCCAGATAGCGGTCGACCTCGTTCGAGGGGCCGATCCCCACGAAGGTCGTGGAGTCGGCGCTCGCGGCCGTGACCCGGATCCGGATCTCGCCCAGCACGGACGGCGAGTACAGCCAGCCGAACCCCGGCACGCCGAGATCGGCCCGCTTGGTCACCAACGCGGACCCCGACGTGGTGAACGACTGGACATCGCTCGTCACGTACCCGTCGTCCCGCTGGGTGGCGCTCGCCCACAAGGCCGTCCCGCCGGCGCCGGCCGGGATCAACCCGGTCAGCCCGAGGAACACGCCGATCGCGAGCGCCGCGATCCGGCCGGGCGTCCATCCCGAGCGCCGAGCGGTCGGCTCCGGCGGTCGCGGCAGAGCGGTCGTGCGTCCCGGCCTCGCGTCGGGACGTGCGTCGGTGCCCGCGGGGACCGCCGACGATGAAGCATGCATCTCGGTCATTCGAACCACCTCCTCATGGGATCTGCACCTCGCTGACGTGGCTGATCGAGGTGCGCCGGGCCACGTAGGACGGCAGCAGCCCGAGCGCCTCCTGTTCGCTCCCGGCGTCCACCGTCCACCAGATCTCGTGACCACCGGAGCTGCACGACGCCAGCGTCGCGCGATGGCGAAGGGGACTCTGGTGTCCCTTGAACGAGGCGAAGACGGCGCCGCATTCGTCCGGTGTGTGACGGTGGTGAAGCAGGTAACGAGCCATGGGTGCAGCGTGGTGTGCGGGAGCGTCGCGCACATCGGGGTATCACCCTGAACCGGTCCCCGAGCTCCTCGGCCATACCGCCGGTATAGGGAGCGCGCGTCTGGTCTTCGGCGGGCGAAGGTCCCGCCGAAAACGGGACCTTCGGCCCTCGGCCTGGGAAGCTCCGCTCGGCTTCCCTGAGTGGGATGGCTCCGATCGACCAACCGCTCGTCGGACGCGCCGATGAGCTCGTCGTGGTCGAGCGCGCGCTCGACGAGCTCGATCGGGGGAGCGCGGGCGCGATCGAGGTCTCGGGCGAGCCGGGGATCGGGAAGACGCGCCTCCTCCGGGAGCTGTCCGCTCGCGCCGAGGCCCGCGGGCACCTCGTGCTCGGAGGATCGGCGTCCGAGCTCGAGCACGACCTGCCGTTCTCCGTCTTCGTCGACGCGCTCGACGAGTACCTGCGCGGCCTGGATGCGGAGCACCTCGCCGAGCTCGACGACCAGGTCCGGGCGGAGCTGGCGCACGTGTTCCCCTCGCTCTGGCCGCTGGCCGAGGACCGCGAGGTCGCGCCTCAGCACGAGCGCTACCGCAGCCATCGCGCGGTCCGTGACCTCCTCGAGCGGCTCGCCGGGCCGAACCCGTTGGTGCTCGTGCTCGATGACGTCCAGTGGGCGGACGCGGCGTCGATCGAGCTGCTCGGGGCGCTGCTGCGCCGACCTCCCGCGTCGCCGGTGCTCACGGCCCTCGCGATGCGGCCGCAGCCGACGCGAGAGCGCCTGTCGGCGGCGGTCTCGCGCGCGGATCGCGACGGGGTGCTGACCAGGATCGAGCTCGGGCCGCTGACGCTCGCCGACGCCGGCGCCTTCCTCGGTCCGGGCATCGACGCGGCGAGGACCTCATCGCTCCACGAGACGAGCGGAGGCAATCCGTTCTACCTCCAGCAACTGGCGCGGACGATCGATCTCGAGGCCGCGAGCGGCGCGGGCACCGTGGAGCTCTCCGAGGCGATCGAGGTGCCGCCCGCGGTCGCCGCCGCACTCGCCGAGGAGCTGGGCACGCTCTCGGGGCCGGCGCGCCTGGTACTCGAGGGCGCGGCGGTTGCGGGCGACCCGTTCGAACCCGAGCTGGCCGCGGTCGCCGCCGCGACGTCCGAGGCCTCGACGATGGACGCGGTGGACGAGCTCCTGCGGCTCGACGTCATCCGGCAGACCGAGGTGCCTCGGCGGTTCCGATTCCGTCATCCGCTCGTGCGGCTCGCCGTCTATGAGACGACGGCGGGAGGTTGGCGGCTCGGTGCGCACAAGCGGTGCGCCGAGGCGCTCGCCGCACAGGGTGCCGCCGTCGCGGCGCGGGCGCATCACGTCGAGCGCTCCGCACGCGTAGGCGACGTCGCGGCCGTCGGGATCCTGCGCGAGGCCGGCAACGTGACGGCGCGGCTCGCGCCCGAGAGCGCCGCCCGGTGGTTCGGCGAGGCCCTTCGGCTCCTCCCGGAGGCGGCCTCCCCGGACGATCGGATCGAGCTCCTCCTGTCCCGTGCCGACGCGTTCGCCGCGGCCGGTCGCTTCGAACGCAGCCATGAAGCCCTGCTGGAGGCGACGGCGGTCGTCCCGGATCGCTCGGGCGCCCTCCGCGCGACCCTGACGACGGCGTCCGCCAGGGTGGAGCGTTATCTGGGGCGCTACGAGGATGCCAACGCCCGTCTGGTGGGGGCGCTTCGGACCCTCCCGGAGGATGCATCGGTCGAGTCCGTGGAGCTGCAGATCGAGCTGACGCTGAACGAGTTCTACCGCTCGAGGTTCGAGGCGATGTGCGACTGGGCCGAACGGGGAGTCCGCGCGGCCAGGAGAGTGAGAGATTCGGTCCTTGCGGCGGCGGCCGCCGTCATGTGGGCGTTCGCGAACGCCATGACGGGGCCGATCGACCTCGCTCGATCGAGCCGCGACGAGGCCGCAGCCCTCGTGGACGACCTGTCCGACGAGCAGCTTTCGATCCGGCCGGACGCCGCCGGGTGGCTCGCGATCACCGAGGTCTACCTCGACCTCTACGCCGAGGCCGATATCCACGCGAGCCGTGCCCTGCGGCTCGCTCGCACGTACGTGAAGGGGGATCCCCTGCACCGCCTTTACCCGCCCCTGCCGCGGATCTGGTACGTGCGCGGCAAGCTCGCGCAGTCGGCCGATCTCCTCGATGGTGCCATCGAGGCCGCGCGGTTGCTCGGGTCGCCGCCCTCTCTCGCCGGGAACCTCTTCAACCGATCCGTCGTCGCGGTGGCGGTCGGCGATCTGGACCTCGCGCTCGCTACCGCGGAGGAGGCCCTCGAACTCGCGCGCGAGCTCGACGCGGGCTTCGTGGCGGCCTGGGCTGCCGTGCGGCTCGCGAGCGTGCTGCTCGAGACCGGACAACCCGAGCAGGCCGTCGACGTGCTGCTCGGCTTCGCCGGCGGCGAGGAGGTGACGCTCATCCCGGGCGGATGGAGGGCGTACTGCCTCGACCTCCTCACCCGCTGCTGGCTGGCGCTCGATCGGCGCGGCGAGGCCGAGCGCGCCGCCGCCCTCGCCGAGGTCACCGCGGCAACCCTCGGGCTCCCCCTCGCGACCTCGTGGGCCGACCGTGCCGCCGGGGCGGTCGCGCTCCACGCCGGGGACGCCGACGGCGCCGCCGAACGAGCCCTCGCGTCCGCCCGTGCCGCCGACGAGGCCGGTGCTCCTATCGAGGCCGCGCTCTCACGCACGCTCGCCGGCCGAGCGCTCGCCCAGGCCGGCCAGCGCGATGCCGCGGTCGCTGTGCTCAAGCGCGCGGCTGCGGCGTTCGAGACCTGCGGTGCGTTGCGCTACCGGGACGGCGCGGAAAGAGAGCTCGGCAAGCTCGGTCATCGTCCCCACCGGCGAACGCGGGCGGGAACGGCGGATGGGAACGGCATCGAGTCGCTGACCGAACGCGAGCTCGAGGTGGCTCGGCTGGTCGTCGACCGCAAGACGAACCCCGAGATCGCCGCCCAGCTGTTCCTGAGCCAGAAGACGATCGAGACGCACCTTCGGAACATCTTCCACAAGATGGATGTCGCGTCGCGTGTCGAGCTGGCGCGTGCCGTCGAGCGCACGGATAGAGCGGTCGGCGCGAGGGCGGAGTAGTTCGGCGTCGGCGTTCGCTTAGCCCTCGGTTCAGGGTGATGCCCCGATGTTCGCCCCTATATGCGCAGGGCAATCTCGACCGTACCGAAGTGCCGCTCGAGGAAGCGGCCGGCGAGAGAGGGGAGCAGACCATGGGCGTGCGAGTGGCAGACCGACCCGCGACGGGGATCGTCGGGAGGGCGGCGGCGCGTTGGCGCGGCGTCGCGTGGCTCGTCATCGTGATCGCCGACATCGGACTGCTCGCCTGGGGCGCGGGCGCGGCGCTGTTGCCGAAGTCCCTGCCGGGACCGGGTTCGGCGCCGATCCTGCCGGCCGGCTTCGAGGGCTACACCGGAGGCTCGTGGCAGCAGCTCGTCGTGACGTCCCCGAAGACGGCCGGATACATCACGCTCGTCTTCCGGATGTACGGGATCTACATCATCGCGTTCAGCCTGTTGGCGATCGCGATCGCCGCCACCGCCTACCGGCGCGGTGAGCGCTGGGCATGGTGGGCACTGCTGGTCGGAAACTCCATCGCCTGGATCTCGGCGATGACGTACGACCAGATCGTGGGCGCGATCGGGCCATTCGAGCTGACCGAATACTTGGGCCTTGCCCTGATCTACGTGAGCCTCGCCCTCACGGTTCCCTCGTCCCGACGCGACGGTTCGGTGAAATCGGGAGTTCGTTGAGGCGGGCCTGTAGACGCCGCTCGAGCAGATCTAGGCCTGTGAACGCACCGCAGAGCGGTAGCGACTGAGGCCGCCCGTTCCCGCAACGAAAAACGTCATCAGGATGCCCGCCGGTAGGGCGCCCCAGAACCCCACGTTCACGCCCACGTTGCCGAGGAACAGCATCAGAAGCCATGTCGCCGGAAACGACCCGACGACCACGACGAGGAACAGCACCACCAGGAACCCGATCATCCCGTCCTCCTCAGCCCCTATGCGGAGATGGTCGCACGGCCGGACGCGCCGACCGGGGAGGCTCGGGGGGGAAGTTCGCGGGGCAACGCACGAAGGCCGCGTCTGCGGGGACGGCGATACAACGTCCCGAATCAGGTGCCGAATATCGGGATCACACGCGCGGCCACGTTGTCGTCCGGACGGCTCGCCCGATTCCGGGCCCCCTTCGGTACTGGCTGAGGGAGCGGATCGCACTCTAGGTCCGCCTCCCCGCCCGGCTGTCGGGGTGGCATCGTCCCGTTCGCGAGGAAGGACGCGATCCTGTTGTCGACACAACGGTTGCCGAACAAGGATCCCGCGTGTGTCGTCCCACCCGGCTCCGCGATCAAGACGGCGTTCGGGAAGACGCTGCGCACGTAGAGGCTGCCCTCGTACGGCGTTGCGGCATCGAGCGTCTCGTTGATCATGAGCACGGGCGTCGTGCCCCCGTTCACGGCAACCGGGATCCCGGCCGGCGCCGCCCAGAAGAAGCAGGGAGCGTTGAACCACGCGTTCAGCCACGTGGCCGATGGTGCCTCCTCGTATACGGCCCAATTGTCTTCCTGCCAGGTCGACCAGGCCTGTGGCCACTGGGCGTCGGTGCACCCGACGGCCAGATAGACGGCGACCCCATTGTCGTTCCCCGGGCTGTCCGCGAAGCGGTAGGCGTCGATCAGCTTGTCGGCGGCATCGTGATGAACCCAATCCGAGAACACGTTGCCAAGGTAGGTCCACAGGACCTGGTAATAGCCGGCATACAAGAACGCGTCGCTCCATTCATCGGGGCCGACCACACCGCCGGCGGGATGCCGCTTGAGAGCGGCCTGCTCCGCCTCGAAGCGTCGCGCGACCGCTTGCTCGGTCTTCCCCAGGTGATACACGTCCTTGTACTTCGCGAGCCACTGGAACCAGATGTGGAGGTTGCGATCGAAACCGATGTCCTGGTCTAGGTTGGCTTGGTACCAGACGTTCCGCGGATCCACGGTGCCATCGAACACCGCGCGGCGGATCCTCCCTGGGAACAGGGTGGCATACACCTGCCCGAGGTAGGTTCCATAGGAGAAGCCGTAGTAGTTGATCTGCTCCACGCCGAGTGCCTGCCGGATGCTGTCCATGTCCCGAGCGGCGTCGATCGTGGACATGTGCGGAAGAAGGTCGGGCGCGTCCGCCGCGCATGCGTCCGCGTAGCGCTCGGAACGTCCGAGCCACGTCGTCTCGAGCTCCGGGGTCGAGGGCACGTACGGTGGGCGGTCGCCGTGGAAGTACTTGGGGATACACGAGAGCGACGGCCGACTCGCTCCCACCCCGCGTGGATCGAACCCGATCCAGTCGTAGGCGTTCCCGGCATCGTGAGGCACGTACTGACCGAGCGTCACGAGGCCGAGCCCAGAACCGCCAGGGCCCCCAGGGTTGACCAGCATCACTCCCTGGTAGTCGGCGCTCGGCACCGTGTGCTGCACGCGCGAGAGAGCGAGCTGGATCTGAGGTCCGCTCGGGTTTGCGTAGTCGAGCGGCACGTCGAGCATCGCGCACCGAGCGTGCGCTTCCCGCAGGGACGCGGCGGCGCACCGACCCCAACCGATGGTCGAGTCCGCTGCCGTAGCGGTTGCAGGAGATCGAACGAGTGAGCGAGTCGGAGACGCGGTTGCCGTAACCTCGACCCCAACGCCGATCAGCGCGACGGATGCCAGCATCGCGGCGATCTTCTTCATGTTTCCCCTCCCTCGTATGCGCCGCACAGTGTGTGCGTGAGGCCGCTGGTCGGTCAAATCGATCGGGTCCTCGCGGAATGGAGGTCGCGACCTCGTTCTGTCCAGCGGACGGGAGGGGCGAGGGTGACCCCGGTGATCGTCGACCATTGGTGGTACGAACCAGGCGTCAGGCCCGGGAGTGACCGGAACGAAACCTCGCGCCCGAGGCGTGTGGCCGGGTGGCGGAGCGGCGGTGGGCTCTGCGAGACTGCACCGGAGCGCGATCGGCCCGGATCTGGGGGCAGCCCCACGGCCGACGGGGGATTCAGCGTGAAGGAGTTCCGACGGATCGACAGACTTCCCCCTTACGTCTTCAACGTCATCAACGATCTGAAGGCGGCGGCACGCCGCGGGGGCGAGGACGTCGTCGACCTCGGCATGGGCAATCCCGACCTCGCCTCGCCCGAGCCGGTCGTGGACAAACTCGCGGAGGCGGCACGCGATCCCCGTAACCACCGGTACTCCACGAGCCGTGGTCTTCCGAACCTCCGTCGGGCGATCGCGAACCGGTACGAGCGCCGCTTCGGGGTCCGGCTGGACCCGGAGACCGAGGTGGTGGTCACGATGGGGGCGAAGGAAGCGATCGGCCACATCGCATGGACGCTCGTCGCGCCCGGCGACACCTGCCTGGTGCCGGAGCCCACCTACCCCATCCACACGTTCTCGGTAGCGCTGGCCGGCGCCGACGTCCGCTCGGTCCCCCTCGGAGCGGACGGGGACTTCTTCTCAGAGCTGCTGCAGGGGTTCGAACGCACGTGGCCTCGCCCTCGCCTCATCATCACGAGCTTCCCGCACAACCCCACCACCTCGTGCGTCGAGCGGTCGTTCTTCGAGCACCTTGTTGCGTTCGCCCGCGAGCACGACGTCGCCGTGATCCACGACTTCGCCTACGCGGACCTGTGCTTCGATGGCTACCGGGCGCCGAGCTTCCTCGAGGTGCCCGGCGCGAAGGAAGTGGGTGTCGAGGTCTTCTCTATGTCCAAGTCGTATTCGATGCCGGGGTGGCGCCTGGCGTTCGTCGTCGGGAACGCCGAGATGGTCGCGGCGCTGACTCGACTGAAGAGCTACCTGGACTACGGGGTGTTCCAGCCGATCCAGATCGCGGCGATCATCGCGCTCAATGAGTGCGAGGACCGTACCGAGGAGTACCGAAACGTGTACCGGTCCCGGCGCGACACGTTGATCGCAGGGCTGGCGCGCGCCGGCTGGGAGGTCCCCGCGCCCCGCGCGACGATGTTCGTCTGGGCGGAGATCCCGGAACCGCATCGCAGTGGGGGGTCCCTGGAGTTCACGAAGCTCCTGCTGCGGGAGGCGAAGGTGGCGGTCTCGCCTGGTGTCGGCTTCGGGGTCGCCGGTGACGGGCACGTGCGTTTCGCGCTGGTCGAGAACGAGCACCGGATCCGTCAGGCGACCCGAGGGATCAAGCGCGCCCTCGGCGCGTGAAGGGTTCGCCCGATCCCGCCTTGGAACCAGATCGTCGGACCGTGGGCAGGGGTGTCCTCTCGGGCCGGAGTCACCCTCCGTCCGTATCCCCACCTGACGAGCGCGGCGCCGATCTATTGTCCCTCCCATGGATATGGAGGTGCTCGGCCGTCTGGAAGCAAGACCCGCGCGAGAGGGAGATATCGACGACGTGGTCAGAGTAAGTGAGGCGGCAGACAGCGCGCTCGACCTTCCGCCCGAACCGATCCGAGAGGAGCTGACCTGGATCTGGCACCTTCCGACGGTCGACCTGGAACGCGACACCAGGATCCTGCGGGATGGTGACGCTCTCATCGCGTACGGGGAGGCGATCTGGAAGCACCCGGAAGAGGGCGGGCCCCTCGACCTCTCCGTCCGAGTCCACCCTGAATACCGCGGTGCGGGCATCGGGTCCTGGTTGTTGACATGGGGCGAGGGGCTCGGCAGGGAGCGGGGATCCGATGGCGTGCGTACCTGGGCCGCCGACCGAGACGCGTCTGCACAGGACCTTTTGCGTTCGCGGGGATATGTCCACGTCCGATCGGCGTTCACGATGCGGAAGGATGTTGAGGCCGACGAGGATGCGGGGGCACCTCCGGCCGGGGTCAGGATCAGGGGATACAAGGACGCCGACGAGCGCGTCCTATACGAACTGGACGAGGCGTCGTTCGCCGAGCACTGGGGGTTTCGCCCGAGGTCCTTCGAGAGTTTCAACGAGGAGCTGCACGGCGAGGACTGGGATCCCTCCCTGGTGCTCCTGGCCGAGACCAGCGGAACGACGGTTGGATTCGTCGTGTCGTTCGTCTTTGAGATGTGCGGATACGTGGGCATCCTGGGCGTCCTCAAAGAGTGGCGCCGTCGCGGGATCGGCAAGGCGCTGCTTCGTCGCGCGTTCGCCGAACTAGCGGGCCGGGGTAGTCGAGAGGTCCGGCTGCTGGTGGATACCCAGAACGTCCACGGCGCGGTCGCCCTGTACGAGGGTGTGGGGATGAGCGTCTACCGTCGTTACGACTTCTTCGACATCGGGACCAGTCATGCGGCAGAGCTGACCGGCGGTGCCGGGGCCGGTTGAGTCGTTCCGGCGCGGCTTGCTGCACTTTCCCCCCAAATCGACGTGTGATGAGCCCGGATGCCTCTTGTTGTGTGGCGGCACAACAACGACAGCTCAGGCTGATTGCACGCCCGGCCCCGTTCGTCATCCGGTCGGCCGTCAGGGCGCCTGAGCGTCGTTGGCGACCTGCGACCTGGTACGGTTTGCTTCGAGGGCACCGATCGCGGTTCGCTACGAGCAGTTCCCTCACCGCCGGCCGTCACGCCGGCGCCCGAAGGGCAGCTCCAAGGCCCGGACGGCGAAAGGAAGGAGGGATCGTAGTGGCAACTGGAACCGTGAAATGGTTCAGCTCGGAGAAGGGCTTCGGCTTCATCACCCCCGAGGACGGCAGCGCAGACGTGTTCGTGCACTTCAGCGCGATCTCGGGTGAGGGATACCGAAACCTCGAGGAGAACCAGAAGGTCGAGTACGACGTCACGCAGGGTCAGAAGGGCCCGCAGGCAGCGAACGTGCGCGTGTCCGCGTGACGTCGCTCACGAGCGTTCAAGGAC
>Ga0126377_10002288_pt1 | contig 13118 bp, 9 predicted proteins | sample PanSoiMetPlot_22_FD_92647 | JGI IMG/M metagenome (GOLD analysis project Ga0126377, IMG submission 92647) | Tropical forest soil microbial communities from Panama - MetaG Plot_22 | ecosystem: Environmental > Terrestrial > Soil > Tropical forest > Bulk soil | place: Panama | collected 2016-02-17
GGATCGGCCACCAGCGCCTTCAGGAGGCCCAGCGTGGGGCCGTCGATCCACTGCAGGTCGTCGAGGAACAGGACCAGCGGGCGAGCGGCCGATGTGAAGACGCCCAGGAAGGCGATCATCACCCGGTGGAACTGCAGCTCGGCGTCGCCCGGCGGCAGGTTCTCGGGCGGCGGCTGCGGACCGATGAGCGAGGCGAGCTCCGGGACCAGATCGGCCACCATGTGGCCGTTCTGGCCGAGCGCCGCCGCGATCCGGGCGCGCCACCCCTCCACCTCCTCGTCGGTGCGCGCGAGGAGGTTCCGGACCAGGCCGCGCAGCGCCTGGCGCAGCGCCGAGTAGGGGACGTCGCGCTGCAGCTGGTCGAACTTGCCCTCGAGGTGGAGCCCGCCGGCGCGCGACACCGCGGCGCGGAGCTGGTGGACGAGGGCGCTCTTGCCGATGCCGGACGCGCCCACCATGAAGAGCGGCTCGGGCGCGCCGAACAGCGTGCGCCGCAGCGCCTCGCCGATCGCTGCCATCTCGCGGCCGCGGCCGTACAGCTTCTCGGGGATGCGCAGCTGGACCGGGCGGTCGGCGGCGCCGAGCTCGAACTCGCCGCAGCGCCCGGTCTCGCGCAGCTCGGCCCGGCAGCGCTCGACGTCGGCCAGCACGCCCGCCGCGCTCTGGTAGCGGTCCTCCGCGTTCTTCGCCAGCAGGCGGAGGATGATGTGGGAGACCGCGCGGGGGAGGCCGCGCACCCGCTCCTCCGGCGCCACCGGCGTCCTGGCCAGGTGGGCATGCACCAGCTCCATCGCGTCGCCCGACGAGAACGGCCGCTCCCCGGCGACGAGCTCGTAGGCGACCACGCCGAGCGAGTAGAGATCCGATCGCTGATCGACCGAGCGGCTGATGCGCCCGGTCTGCTCCGGCGAGCTGTACGCGAACGCGGCCGGCAGCGGCTCGTCGGTGCGCCGCGGGCCGATCTCGGTGGCGCGGCCGATGTCGATGAGCGCCGCGGTGCGCGACGCCTCGTGCCACCCGATCGCCTCGGGCCTGAGGTCGCGGTGGATCACCCCGGCCGCGTGCACGCGGACCAGCACGGTCGCGACCGCGGCGACCACCTCCAGCGCGTCATCGAGCGCGAGGCGTCCGCGATCGAGCAGGTCGCGCAGCGGGACCAGCTCGCGGTCGCAGGCCAGCACCAGGAAGGCCGGCTCGCCGTGGCTGGCGTCGAGGCACTCGAGGATGCCGGGGCCGCGCAGGTGGCGCAGGATCCTGCTCTCGCGCCGCACCCACTCGCCGTCGGCCACCGACTCGTGGGCCACGGTCTTGACCAGGACGTCCCGCCCGCTGCGCACGTGGCGACCGCGAAAGAGCGTGGCTGCGCCGTCTCGCCGCAGCTCGCTCAGCCGATCGCAGGCGTGGGTCAGCGCAGATGACATACGACCGCCCCTCATCACATCGGCCATTCCAGGCCGTGCTGGAGAGGCGACTCGGGCGGCCGACGGGCGCGGTTGACGGGCGCGGCCCGAGCGGCCCCATGTAGGCCGATCACCGACGGCCGCGGCACACGCGGTCAGCCATACTTCGAGAGCTGGCACGCAGCACGCAATCACCGAGCCGCCCGACCGGGCGACGGGAGGGCGCATCCCCCATGACGACGACCAGTGGACCGCGCGGATGTCCCATCCAGCCGGGGTTCGACCCGCTGTCCCCGGAGTTCCTGTCCGACCCCTACGCGGTGATGGCCGCCCTGCCGCTGGCCGAGCATCCCATCTTCTTCGCCCCGTCCATCGACTACTACGTCGTCACCCGCTACGCCGACCTCGAGCAGGTCTTCCGCGATCCGGCGACCTACTCCGCCGCGGTGGCGCAGGCCCCGCTCGTCCCCATCGTCCCCGAGGCCCAGAACATCCTCCTGGCGGGTGGGCACAGACCCCAGCCGTCGATGGTGAGCCTCGACGAGCCGGCCCACTCGCGGCTGCGCCGGCCGGCAGCCCGCGCCTTCGCGGTCACCCGGGTCAACCGCATGGTCCCGACCATCCGCCGGGTGGCGGCCGAGCTCCTGGACGCGGTCGGGGACACGCGCGAGCTCGACCTGGTCGCCACCCTCGCCTTCCCGCTGCCCGCGTCCATCGTCTTCTCGCTGATGGGCGTGCCCGAGGCCGACCATCCGCAGCTCAAGCGGTGGTGCGGCTACCGCGCGGCCCTGTCGTGGGGCCGCCCGGCGCCCGCCGACCAGGTCGAGATCGCGACCAACATCGCGGCGTACCGCGGCTACCTGCGCTCGATGGTCGACGCCGTGGCGGGGCGGCGCGGCGACGATCTGACGAGCGATCTGCTCGCCATCCACGACGAGGACCCGGAGCGGCTCACCCTCGCCGAGATCGCGTCGATCCTGTTCTCGCTGAGCTTCGCCGGCCACGAGACCACCGCCGGCCTCATCGGCAACACGGCGCGCCGCCTGCTCGAAGAGCCCGACCGCTGGGACGCCGTCGTCGCCGACCCGGCGCTCATCCCGGCCGCGGTCGAGGAGACGCTGCGGTTCGATCCGTCGGTGCCGGTGTGGCGGCGGGTGACCACGCGCCCGACGATGCTCGGCGGCGTCGAGCTACCCGCCGGGGCCCGGCTGTTCCTCTGGCTCGCCGCCGCCAACCGCGATGCCGCCGTCTTCCCCGAGCCGGATCGCTTCGACCTGCGCCGCGCCAACGCCGAGGAGCACCTCTCGTTCGGCCGCGGGCTGCACTACTGTCTGGGGGCCAACCTGGGCCGGCTGGAGGCGCGGGTCGCGATCGAGGAGCTCGCCCGCCGCTTCCCGCGCCTGCGCATGGCCCCGGGCCAGCGGCTCAGCTTCCACCCGAACATCTCCTTCCGCGGGCCAGAGACGCTGCGCGTCCGCGTCGCGCCGTAGCCCGTCGGGTCGTGGCCGGACGGGTCGCGCGACGCTATCGGTCGCTCGGCGTGGGGCCGCGGCGGCGCGCGGGCGGCGCCGGCGCCGGCGCCCGCGGGAACGGCGTGTTCGCTGCCGCCGGCGGGTGACGGGCCGGCGCGGAGCGTCCTGCCACCGGGCGCGCGGGCGCCGGGCGTGCGGGGGCCGGGCGTGCGGGCGCCGGGCGTGCGGGCGCCGTGCCCGCCGCCGCCGGCGGGGCCTGTGGGCTGGCCTCGATGCCGGCGAGCGTGACCGCGCTGCCGATCGTGCTCGCGTGGGTCGCGAGCGCGACCAGCTGCTCGGTGACGTCGGCCTGAGAGGCGAGCTGATGATCGAGCGCGCGCTTGCGCTCGGCCAGCGACCGCGCCTGCGCGCGCGAGCCGACCCCGGCGTCCCGCACCGCGCGATAGGCGAGCGTGTCGATGAGGTCGCGGCGGGCCAGGTCGAGCGCGCGCTCGAGCAGGGGGCGCGCGTGGTCGTCGGGTGTGTGTCGCCGGAGCGGCTTGGGGCCGCCGACGTAGATCGCGCCGAGCTCGCCGAACCGCGTGCCGGGCGGCGCTGCGCGGTCCTCGAGCACCACCAGCGGCCGGCTCACCTTGGGAAACTCGGGCGAGTAGACCGCGAACACGAGCGCGCCGTCGGAGCGCACGCGCACCGACGCGGTCAGCGCGCCGAGGGCGAAGAACGGCGGGTCGCCGGCGACGCGAAGGTCGTCGACCAGCGACTTGCGCGCCCGGGCATCGAGCGCGCGCCGCGGCTCGCTCTTCGGGTGCGGGAGCGGCCTGAGCGTGCGCAGAAGCTCGCCGAGCTGGTCGATCGCGACGACGACGTTGAGCGCGCTGCCGCGGCTGTAGTGGGCGTGGTAGACGCCGACCAGCTCGAACTCGCGCGTCTTGCACGACACCGCGAGCACGGGCGATCCCGAGTTGCCGTGCGAGAGCAGCGCGTCGATCACGAAGTCGTCGTGGTCCCAGTCGCCGAACACGTCGTGGTCGTGCGCCGAGATGACCTTGCCGATGTTGGTCGCGCGGAACGCGCCGAGCGGAAACCCCTTGACCTCGACGACGTCGCGCGAGGCGAGCTTGCCGCTCCTGCCGATCCGCCACGGGATGATCTGGAGCTTGGCCCGGGCGCGCAGGATCGCGATGTCGAGCGACGGCTCGACCACGACGCGCTCCAGCTGGATGTCGTCGCCGGCGTAGTCGTCCTCGTCGTCATCGACGATGGTGAGGCCGTCCGACACGCGCTTGCAGCCCCGCGGCACCCCGTCGACCGCGTTCTCGTCCTCGTCGGTCACCATCGGCCAGGCGGCGACGTGCTCGTTGGTCAGCATCAGGGTCGACCCACCCTGGTAGCGGAAGCCGAAGGCCGTGCCGTGCGCCGTCGCGGTGTGCTTCGAGCGCTGGAGCTGCCCGTTCGGGGCATACGACACGCACTCGTATGTCGCCGTCGTCCGCACCGCGTACGCGTACGCGGGGGTGTGCGCCTCCACGTGGCGCGCGTGGGCCGAAAGCGCGACGAGATCCTCGGCGTAGGCCCCCGGGCAGTACGACCGGGCCGGCTTGCCGGGGGCCGCGAGAGCACCCCCGGCGGCCCCGCACACCGTGCCGGCGGCGAGCACCATGGAGATCAACGCGGCCCGCATGACTCGATCCTTACCTGCCTTGCCCCTGCAAAGGGAGATTCGGCCACTCCCGCCGAACCTTGCCACGCAACCGCACCGATCGCCCGGATTCTTCCGCCTCGGCGCCTCCGCGGTGCGTCCTCGGCGCCTCCGCGGTGCGTCCTCGGTGTGCAGGCTCACTTCACGGCGCCACTCATCAGGCCCGACACGTAGTAGCGCTGGAGCAGCAGGTAGACCAGGACGCACGGGATGATCGAGATGGTGACGCCGGCCTGGAGCATGCCCCAGTCGGTGCCGCCGAGGCTGGTCTCGGTGCGGGCCGCCGCCAGGACCAGCGGCAGGGTGAAGCTCGAGCCCTTGCTCATCATCACCAGCGCGCCGAGGAACTCGTTCCACGACGTGATGAAGGCGAACAGCGCGACCGTCACGATCGCGGGCACACCCGAGGGGATGTAGATCGTCCGCAAGATCTGCCAGGACGACGCCCCGTCGACCACGGCCGCCTCCTCCAGCTCCACCGGCACGGCGCTGAAGCTGTTGCGCATGATGTAGAGGCTGAAGGGCAGCTGGATGGCGGTGTGCAGGATGGCCAGGCCCAGCAGCCTGTTGGTGAGGCCCATCTTCGCGAACATGAGGAACATCGGCGTGAGCAGCGCCTGGTACGGAACGATGAGCGCCAGCAAGAGGACGACGAAGATGAGCTCCTTTCCCGGGATCGGAAACCGGGCCAGCCCGTAGCCGGCGGGCACCGTCAGCACGAGCGTCAGCACGATCGCGAGGAGCGCCGTGCCGGCGCTGTTGAACAGGTACGCGGGGAGCCCCTCCTGGTAGCTCCACAGCCGCGCGTAGCTGTCGAGGCTGATCTCGTGCGGCAGATAGGTCGGCGGCGAGGCGGCCGCCTCCGCCGTCGGCTTCAGCGACGCGAGCACCGACATGGCCAGCGGCGCGAACATGACCGCGCAGATCGCGATGCACAGCGCGCCCACCAGGTAGCCCGATCGCCCGAGGCGTCTGCCCCCGCCCACCGCGCCGCGGGGCCCGAGCTGCTCTCGCGTGGCGATCATTCGTGCATCCAGCGGGTGAGCAGGAGCTGCACGACGGTGAAGACCAGGATGGTCGCCGCCAGGACCATCGAGAGGGCCGCGCCGTAGCCGAGCTTCAGGTACGGAAACGAGTTGAGGTACACGTAGAAGACCGACGTCGCGGTCTCGTTGTGCGGCTGGCCTGCCGTCATGATGTAGAACTGGTCGAAGGCGAGCAGCGAGCCGATCGCGCTCACCAGGGTCACCAGCAGCACGGTGCGCAGGGTGAGCGGAAGGATGATCTGGACCACCCGCTGCCAGTAGGTGGCTCCGTCGACCATCGCCGCCTCGTTGACCTCGGTGGGGACGGCCTGGATCGCCCCGACGAAGAGGATCATTCCGAAGCCGATCACCTTCCATACGATGGAGACGATGATCGCCAGGTTGGACCGGTCGGCGTCCACCCCCAGCCACAGGACGGGGCTCGAGATGACCCCCAGGTCCATGAGAGCGTGGTTGATCAGGCCGAAGTCGGTGCTGAACAGCCAGTACCAGAGCAGGCTCGAGACACCCAGACCGATCACGACGGGGATGAACACGACGGTCCGCGTGAACCGGCGCAGCGGCGAGTTGCGCGACGTCAGGAGCGCGAGCAGGTAGCCGCCGACGATGAGGGGCGGCGTGATGAGCGCCGTGTATTTCAGGGTGAAGACGAAGGAGACCCAGAACTGGTGGTCGTCGAGCGCCCGCCGGTAGTTGCCGAGGCCGACGAACCTGGGCGGCGCGATGAGCGACCAGTTGTTCAGCGACATCCAGAACATCTGGCAGAGCGGGTAGACCGTGAAGACCAGCACGAAGAGGAGCGCCGGCGCCAGATAGGCCAGCCCGATCAGGCGGCCTCGCGACCGCCTGATCATGCCGACCTCCACGGTCCCCGCGATGCGAGCGAGCAGGACATCCCGCCGGGTGCAGCCTTCCGAGCGATGCAGGACGCGGGGGGGCCGGCTACGACTGGTCGGCGATGCTCTTCATCGCCTTCTTCGCCTCGGCGATGATCGTGTCGAGGTCCTCTTTGGTGTAGTAGGCCTTCTGCAGCATCTGCAGCCACGGGCCCTGGGGCGCGTTGATCTGCTCGAAGAAGCTCAGCGTGTAGGGCGTCCGACCGACGGTGAGCGCCTTGGCCACGTCCTGCACCAGCGGCTCGGCCTTGAAGTACTTGTTGTCGATCATGTCGCTGCGCGTGGTGAGGTTGAGCGCCTTGGCGTAGACCTCGACCTGCACCTCGTCCGACAGCAGGAACTTCATCACGTTGACCGCGTCGGCCACCCGCTTGCTGCCCTTGGGCACCACGACGAGGTCGCCGCCGATGAACGAGGCCGAGGAGCCCGGCTCCATGCCGGGCAGGAGCGCGATGCCGAACTTCATCTTTGGATTTTGCTGCCGGGCCAGCGTGATGTTGAAGTTGCCGGTCCCCATCATGCCGACCTTGCCGGAGCCGAACTGGAGGTGGAAGGTCTCCCCGTTCTCGGCCCGGTCGCCCGCGTGCACGTTGCCGGCCTTGACCATGTCGCGCTCGAACTGGAGCACCTGCTTGACCCCGTCACCGACGAGCGGCTCGTCGCCGGGGCCGGCCGCCTCGATCTTCGCGCCAGAGGCCCACATGAGCGGCCCGACGGTGAAGATGTTGCAGCCGGCGCAGTTGCCGGGCAGGTAGTAGCCCTTGATGTCGCCGCCCAGCTTGGTGATCTTGTCGGCGTAGGAGCGCAGCTCTGCCAGGCTGGTGGGCGGCTTGTCGGGGTCGAGCCCGGCCCTGGCGAAGAGGTCCTTGTTATAGAAGAGCGCCGACACGTCGGCGTAGAGCGGGACCCCGTAGAGCTTCTTCTCGTAGGTGGCCACCGTCATGTGGCCCTTGCTGGCGGTCTTCAGCTCCGGCCAGTCGCTGATGCGGTCGGTGAGGTCCACCAGCTGCTGCGCCTTCTCGAACTGCGGCGCGTAGATGAGATCCATGCCCATCAGGTCCGGCACCTCGCCGGACGCGATGCCCTGCGCGATCTTCCCGACCATCTCGGTGTGCGGGATGTACGTCAGCTTGATCTGGCAGTCGGCGTTCTTGGCGTTCCACGCCGCCACGAGCATGTCCACCATTTCCTTGTTGCCGCCCGAGCGCTCCCACATGGTGAGCTCGCCCTTGCTGGCACACGAGGTCGTGGCGGTCTCGGCGGCGGGTGCAGCCTGCTCACCGGCGGCAGGCTCTCCACCCGGGGCGGCCTTCCCGCCGGGCTCGGCCTCTCCACCGGGGGCGGGCGCCGCTTTTGGCGCCGACTCGCTCTTCTTGTTGCAGGCCGCCGCCGCGAGCATCGTCGCCGCGACTGCCAGCACACGCATGGACCACGTGAGACGGATCGTCATCCTCATCCCACCCTCCTCGATGTCTGGTCGACCCAGCTGACCGACGACGACTGCGGCGTCCGGACGCCGGGGCCTTCGGACCGTACTCGATCGCGCCTGCGATTGCATGCAGTCGTTTTTGCGCCGAGGAGGGGCGCGGCGCGGCGCGTCGTTCCGGGGGCCGGTGAAACGCCGCGGACTTGCGTGGGTTTGATGCCCGGCTCAGAGCGGGCAGGCGCCCTGTCCGCGCGCGGCCGCCAGATCGGCATCGGTGTCGGCGAGCCCGATGACGAGGTCCTTCATGAGCGCGGCCAGGGACGACATGTGCTCGTAGTCGAGCCGATCGGCGTCGTCGCAGGGCGAGTGATAGCACTCCTCATCCCACGTCTCGAAGTAGACGTAGGGGATGCCGAGGTCGCAGAAGGCCTGGAAGTCGGAGTCGTCCTCATCGGCGGTGTCGCCGAGCTGGAAGGTCATGTCGGCCTGGCCCGCGACCAGGTCGTCGAGCAGCGCTCGTCCCGGCGTCCCCGGGACCGAGCCGTAGGCCGACACCTGCTCCTCGGACGGGTAGGTCCCGACCATGTCGGAGTTCACCATGTAAACGACGCGGTCGATGGGCAGGCCCTCGGGCGCGTTGTCGACATAGAACTCGGAACCCAGGCAGTCGCCGACGTTCTCCTCGTAGCCGAACGCGGCGAACACGATCGTGCGCCGCGGCGGCGTGCCCCGGCGCTGGATGGCCTGCGCGACGGCGAGCATGGCCGTCACGCCGGACGCGTTGTCGTTGGCGCCGTTGTAGACCTCGCCGCCCATCGTGCCGAGGTGGTCGTGATGCGCGCCGACGACGATGACCTCCGAGGACAGCGCCGCGTCCGAGCCCGGCGCGTAGGCCACCACGTTGGCGGTCTCGAGGCCATCGGGCGCCTCGAACGGCTGCTGAAAGGAGCCGCCCGGGCCGGCGGCCGTGAGGCCGAGGCAGCGAAAGCGCTCCTCGATGTGCATGCGCGCGGCCGCGTCGCCGGCCGTGCCGGGCGCCCGCCCCGCGAGCTCATCCGACGCGAGGAACTCGACCCCTGCACGCAGCGCCGCCGGGTCGAACGGATCGCCGTCGATCGCGCACCCGCCACCGGCGTCGTCGCCCGCGCCTGCCCCGCCGCCGGCTCCGTCATCGCCGCCGCCTCCTCCGCCTCCGCCACCGCTGCCGGCTCCGTCATCGCCGGCGCCGGCGCCGGCGCCGTCCTCGCCACCGGCCGGATCGCCGCCAGAGCCACAGGCCGCGGCCAGCAGCGCCATCGACGCCAGCAAGCCAAGTGAGAATCGGATGAGCCGCGCGCGCATGGACGCCTTTCACAGCAACGGCCATGCCGCGGCGGAACGCGCGCAGGTACCCGTTCTCCGGTCCTGCCGCGCAGGTCGCCTGGCGACCGGTGAGGCCGGCCCCCTCATGCAGCGCCGACCGCACCCGACGGCGTTCGGCCGCCCGCCCGTGGGCCCGCACGCGTGAGTGCTACGCTCCGGGATGGCCGGATCCATGAAGGACGCGCTCCGCAGGGCCGGACTCGCGCCCGAGGCGCCGGCGCCGGTGCGTCCATCGAAGGAGTTCGCGGAGGAGCTGCCCGACGACGAGTCGCTCCCACCTCTCTTCGAGCGGCCCGCACCGAACCGCCCGCCGCCCCACTTCGAGCCCCCGACCCGCCGCGCGCCGAAGTGACGGGGACGGGGGCCGCTCACCTCGCGCGGCGATGAAGCGCGGCGGACCTCGCGCATGACCGGGGCGTGAGCGAGGCACGGAAGGTCGTCGGCCGGACCGGGCACCCAGGAGCGAGCTCGTCACCTCGTCGAGCCAGCTCTCGCGCAAAGGGGACCGACATGCCGTCGACAAGAACTCTTCCTTCTCTCCTGATCCTCATCCTCGGCTTCTCGGTGCCGGCGTGCGGCGACTCCGCGTCGAGCTCTCCCGATTCCGGCGGGGGCGGCGGGGCCGATGCCGGCGAGGCCGATGCCGGCGAGGCGGACGCCAGCTCGGTGCCGGCGCCCTTCGATCCGTCGCAGCCCTACGCCCCTGACATCGACCCGGCCGACCTGTCGGCCGACATCACGCACCCGCTCTTCCCGTTCCCTGTCGGGGCGACGTGGACCTACGCGTCGGTGACCCCCGACGGCAACGAGCGGACCGAGATCTCGGTCGAGGAGGCCACCGTCGACATCAACGGCGTGGCCGCCCGCGAGGTTCGCGACACCGTCTACCTCGACGACGAGCTCCTCGAGGACACCCGCGACTGGTTCGCCCAGGACGCCGCGGGCAACGTCTGGTACGTCGGCGAGGACACGGCCGAGTACGAGGGCGGCGTGGTCGTCACCACCGAGGGATCCTGGGAGTGGGGCGTGGACGACGCCCTCCCCGGCGTGGTCATGCTGGCCGAGCCCCACGTGGGGGACGCCTACCGCCAGGAATTCCTCATGGGCGAGGCCGAGGACTACGCCGACATCGTCTCCCTCGACGAGTCCGTCGAGGTGCCGGCCGGGAGCTTCACCGGCTGCCTCAAGACTCGCGACCGCACGATCGTCGAGCCCGACGCCGTCGAGTTCAAGTATTACTGCGCCGGCGTCGGCAACGTCCTCACCGAGGAAGGCGACGTCCGCGACGAGCTCACCGCCTACACCGGCCTCTGACCGCCCCCAGGCCGCGGCGGTGACGGCGTCCCGTGGGCTCCAGGGAACGAAGCTTGCGCTGGCCACGTAGCTCCTCGCGGAGGGACTCGTGCACCTCATCTGCGTCCACGAGATCCGCGGTTCCGTCGACCACCTCCTGAAGCCGTTGGCCGATCTCTTCGGTCCACGCCTTTTCCCAGGCAGGGTCCATGGACCTAGTGTACGGCATGGACAGCCCTGGGCGCCCGCAACGCACCAGGCGCGACGGTCGGGTCGGTTGGTCCGCCGCGTGGTGGCCGTCGAGTGCATCGACGTCGGAGAGCTCGAGGCGGTCCACCGCGATGGCCGGCGCGCGGGCGAGCTCGTCCCGTCGGAGCGGACTACCGGGCGGTGTCGGGTTCGGAGTACCGTGCCGGCCATGGCCAGCTCACGCAGACAGTTCTTGAAGGGTCCTGTCCTCGGCGTGCTCGGTGCCGTTGCGGTCGGGCGCGTCGCGCGGGCCGACCCGGCCAAGCCGAGGGTGCCGCCGCCGTCGGGACCGCCCCCCGGGCAGCCGCCGGCGTTCGGGACCGGCCCCAAGGTCGGCCCGCCGATCAGCGCCGGCACGATCGCCGAGGCCGAGAAGCTGATGCAGGTCAGCTACACGCCGGCCCAGCGCGCCCAGGCCGCCGGCAACTGGCGGGTGTCGTTGGCGCCGCTCTACCAGCGGCGGACCGGCCCGCGCAAGGTCGCGCTCGAGCCGGAGCTGGCGCCGGCGAGCCGATGGAATCCGGCCCTGCCCGGGCTCACCGTCGGGCCGGCCCGCAACCGCTTCGTGCGCAGCCCCGGTCCGGCCGGGAAGCCGCCCGCCCATGACCACGACATCGCGTTCGCGCCGGTGACGCAGCTCGCGCGCTGGATCGAGCGCCGGCAGCTGACGTCGGAGCGGCTGACCCGGATCTACCTCGAGCGGCTCGAGCGGTTCCAGCCGAAGATCAATGCCGTCATCACGCTGACCCGCGACCTCGCGCTCGCGCAGGCCCGGCGGGCCGATGCCGAGATCGCCGCCGGCAAGTACCGCGGACCGCTGCACGGCATCCCGTGGGGCGCCAAGGATCTGGTCGACACGGCGGGCATCCGCACGACGTGGGGGGCCGAGCCGTTCCGCAACCGCGTGCCGAAGACCGACGCGGTGGCGGTGGCGCGGCTGCACCAGGCCGGCGCCGTGCTGGTCGCCAAGCTCAGCCTCGGCGCGCTGGCGCTCAACGACATCTGGTTCGGCGGGCAGACCAACAACCCGTGGCTTCTCGAGGAGGGGGCGTCCGGCTCCAGCGCCGGGCCAGGCGCGGCCACCGCGGCGGGCTGCGTCGGCTTCGCGCTCGGCAGCGAGACCGGCGGCAGCATCATCGCGCCGGCGATGCGCTGCGGCGTCACCGGCCTGCGGCCGACGTTCGGGCGGGTGGCGCGGACCGGAGCGATGACCCTGTGCTGGTCGCTCGACAAGCTCGGGCCCATGGCGCGGACCGTCGAGGACACCTTCCTGGCGCTGGCGGCGCTGAGCGGGCCCGACCGCGGCGACGTGTCGAGCGTGCCGAGCAAGCTCGACTTCGACGCCACCGCCGGCATCAAGGGGCTCAGGGTCGGGTTCTTCCCGCACTGGATGGGCGAGGCGCCCGCGACCGAGGTCGACCGCGCGGCGCTCGAGGCGCTGAAGAAGCTCGGCGCTGTTCCGGTCGAGGTCCAGATTCCGGACTGGCCGTACAACTCGATGCAGCTCATCCTGTTCGCCGAGGCGGCGGCGTCGTTCGAGGAGCTCACGCTCGGCCACGGCCTCGACCAGCTCAAGATGCAGGTGCCCGACGCGTGGCCCAACACGTTCCGCCAGTCGCGGCTCCTGTCGGCCGTCGACTACGTCCAGGCCGACCGGCTCCGGCGCAAGGTCGCCGAGGAGATGGCGCGGCTCTTCGGGACGGTCGACCTGCTCCTCGTGCCCTCCCTGCGCGACGAGATGCTGACCATCACCAACCACACCGGCCACCCCTCGCTGACCCTCCGCGCCGGGTTCGTCGACGTCAGTCAGGCCCGCAGCGACTGGGCCCCCGATCCCGCGCACCCGATGCCGCGCTTCTCGCGGCCGCGCCGCGTGCCGCACGGCGTGACCTTCATCGGCCGACTGTTCGACGAGGGCACCCTCGGCCGCGCCGGCATCGCGCTGGAGAGGGCGCTCGGCGTCGCGGCGGATCGCCCACCCGGGTTCGCGTAGAGCGCATCTCGAGAGCGCCACAAAGGACGCCCTCACCTCGATGGAAGCCAGGTCGAAGGATGTAGCAATCGCGAATTGTGTGCGCGTCGGCAGAGAGGCTACCCACACGAGTGGCGCGCGGCCCGGTTCTGGCCCGGCCCGGCGCGGGTTCCTCACCTCCATACCCCGCGCGTGGGCACCGGATCCGATCCGCCGATCCGCTAGAACATCGAACGGTTTGAAAGTCGTGTCATCACGATGCCCTCCGATACTTCGCGTCGGCGGCGTTGAGCCGACGGTCAA
>Ga0126377_10002289_pt1 | contig 13114 bp, 12 predicted proteins | sample PanSoiMetPlot_22_FD_92647 | JGI IMG/M metagenome (GOLD analysis project Ga0126377, IMG submission 92647) | Tropical forest soil microbial communities from Panama - MetaG Plot_22 | ecosystem: Environmental > Terrestrial > Soil > Tropical forest > Bulk soil | place: Panama | collected 2016-02-17
GAACGCCCGCGGCAGGCTCACCACGCCGATCAGCCCGAACGTGGACGAGATGCCTACCCGCGCCACCGACCAGAAGTCGGCAACGATCTCGGAGATCCATCTCTCCCAGAGCAGCCACGCCCGTGCAGCTGGCCCGCGCGACGCGCGCCGCCGCTGCTGCAGCACCGGGCGGAGCGACTCCACCAGGCCAAGCAGGGCGGCGGCCTGATGGCCCACCTCGTGAACCAGCGACGAGGCGATGCCGTAGCCGATCATGCGTTCCCGGGGGATGCGGATGATCGCCACCGGATTATCACCGCCGCCGGGCAGCCGGGTCCGGGCCCGGCGGATGGCACCGCCGAGGCCGCGGTGCAGGTAGCACACAATGGGCGGATCGTCGTAGTACCCGCCTGGCAGCGCCAGCGCATCCTGCGCCGCGATGTCGAGCCCGGAGAGCCATACCCCCGTCTCGCTCTCGCTGCGCTGGGTGATCGCATCGGAGAACAGGTCAAGCTGCGACAGCGCCAGGTTGAACTGCAAGCGGAGGAACGTGAACCGCCGCTGCAGTTCCTCAGGCGGCGCCGCCGCGCCCGGACCTTGCAGCCACCTGATGTAGCGATGGATCCGCCCGCGCAGGTCCCGCCGGCCGCGCATCAGGTACTGCTCGATACCTGTCTGCGCGGCCGGCGCGAGCGCTGCGGCCGGGAGCATGGTCTCCTGCAGGGCGAACGGCTTCACCCGGTCTAGCCGGGTTAGCAGCGCGCGAGCCTCCTGCTCGAGCATCCACGTCGCGAGGTGGCGTGCTTGCATGACTCAGGCCCCAATGACGATGATCTTCCGGCCGCGACGGACCCACCGCCCGGACATCGCGGGGCCATAGTCGGGGCCGTTACCAGGGGCACCGTTCCGCGCGACTGGCACAGGCGCGGTGGCTGCGGCGGGTGCGACTGGCTCGGGTTCCACGCCCCAGGGCTCCACCGTGGGCTCGTAGCCACCCCACCATTGCTGGTACGGGCGCCGACCCCAGCGCACGCCAGGACGCTGCACCCGCTGCGCTCCGGGACGTCCGCGCGGGTAGTCGTAGTATGCCGGGCGACCGTAATACGACGCGCGCCGGCCGTAAGGGGCGCCAGCTGGCCGGCCGGGGCGCCGGTAGCCCGGCGCGCTCACGCGCGCCACGGGGCGGCCGTTCTGGCGCCGGGCGACGGCGGTCGGCGCGGCGGACCGGAGGGATTGCATCATCGGGCGGTAGATACCTGGCGCATACTGGCGCGCCGCCGCGGCGACGGCTGCCCGCGCCACGGTCCTCGGGCTGATGCCGGGCCGCGGCTGAGCCCTCGCGGCGTGCGCCGCAGATGTGGCGGCGAGGCCGACCAGCCGCCTGGCCACCTCGAACTCGGCCTGCTCCTGCGGCATGCTTTCCAGCTCGACCTCGAACAGCCCGCTCGCCATCGAACCGAGCTTGCTGCCGAGTGCCGTGCCGATCCCGGGGGCCACCATCGACCCGAGGGCGCCTCCCACAACGGGCAGCGCCCTCTTGGCCACGTTTTTCAAGATCCCGCCGAGCGCCCGCCCGACGGGAGACTTGATGAGGCCGCCCACACCTCGGGCGACGGACTTGAAGACGTTGCCCAGGAACTGCTCCAGTTCCTGTTCATTGCTGATTTCCAGCAGCTCGGATGCCAGCTCGATCTCTTGCGCCTCGGACAGCGGACTGCCGACCTCGCCGCCACCAATCAGCGAGCCAAGGATGCCGCCAAGGAACTGTTCCGCTTCGCCGTACTCACTGGTCTCCCCGAACTCGCCGAACTCGGTTTCCCCGAACTCGCCGGTCTCCCCGAACTCGGTCTCCCCGAGCTCACCGAACTCGGTGGTCTCCCCGAACTCACCGAACTCGCCAAACTCGGCCTCGCCCAGCTCACCGAACTCGCCAAATTCGGTCTCCCCGAACTCGGTCTCTCCGAATTCGCCCAGTTCCGTCTCGTAGGTACTCATGTCTTGTCTCCCTTGCACTGCCTGTCGTCTGAAGCCGGCGGCACATCAGTCCCCGATAAGGACAATCGCCTGACCGCGCCGGACCCATCGGCCGCTGCGCGGCCACATCCTGGTGGAACGCCCCTGCAATCGCGGCAGCAGACCAGGCGCGTAGGTACATGCCGCCCGCTGGACCGCGGTCCGTGCCGCCACCGGCCCGGGCACGTTCCGGGGTGCGAGAGCTGCATTCTGCACGGCCGAACTGGTAAATCTGACGAGCTGCCGGGAGACCTCAAACTCCCGGTCTTCGCCGCTCAGCCCTTCCAGCTCCAGGCCGAGAAGCGCGCCGAGAACCGAGGCGGCGCGCGCGCCGACTGTCCCGCCGCGCGGGGACACCCGCTGTCCGACCGCACGGCCGACCACCGGAAGCGCCTTCCTGGTGAGGTCCTTGAGGGAGTCCTTGAGCAAACCGCCTAGTGCCCGGCCGGTGTCCGATCTCACGGCACGGCCGACGGCCCGTTGTACCGAGCCGAAGACGTTACCCAGAAACTGCTCCAGTTCCTCCTCGCTGGAGACTTCCAGGAGCTCGGCCGCGAGTTCCATCTCGTGCTGTTCACCGAGCGGTGACTGATGTTCCGTGGCCTCGCCGGCGTACTCATCGAACCTGCCGGCTTCCTGAAGCTCGCCGCTGCCGCCAAGGCCGAGTTCCTCGGATCTGACTGACCCGAACTCGTACCCTTCGGCGGCTTCAAGCTGCGTTCGGTCGAGATCGTGCATATCTTGTCCTCTCAGCGCCGAGAGACGAAGCACGTGCCGGGCGTTCGCCGTTGGGAGCACACTTCCCGGCGCTGGTCTCTCGGCAGATCCTCAAGTGGCTCCGACTACCGGACATGCAGGAACCGTGCCAGCCTCACGTGCGAGGTCGGCCAGGGCCGGGACGCAAAAAATTTCGGATTCGCACCTGGCAGGGCCGATCAGCGCGAAATTTGGTTCGCCTGCCCGCCCGGCCGTGGGCGGCAGGATGGCGCTGGGGGCGCACGGACGAGCCGGTCCGGAGGCCCGCGTGGATTGGGGCGGACCGCGCGTGACTAGCGCAGGCCAGCGGGCAGGATGCCCAGCCGGTCACGGTATTTGGCAACGGTCCGCCGCGCGACGTCGTAGCCGCGGCGGCGCAGCAACCCGGCCAGTTCCGAATCGGAGAGCGGGCGTTCCTCGCTGGTGATGATCGTCGCAAGCTCGGTCCTGACCTGCAGCGAGCAGTCGAAGAAGTCGGCCAGCGGCAGCACCCTGCCCGTCGGCAGCAGGGCGAACTTCCCGGCCACGGCCCGGCTGACCGTCGACTCGCTGAGACCCAGGGCCCGTGCCACCTCGGCGCGGGTCAGCCCGATCATCGACGGGGGGCCGTGCCGGATGAAGCCCCGCTGGCGCTCGACGAGACACGCGCCGACCTGGCGAAGCGTGTTCCAGCGCCGTTCCAGCTTGGCGAGGAAGGCATCAGCCCTGCGGACCAGGGCGGGAATCGGGCTGTCGCCGCCTGCGATGGCGGCATTGGCCGTCATGCGCCAGGCCGGATCGACGCGGACCGCGCAGCGGATCGCCTCGGTCAGTTCCACGGCGTAGTGACCGGGCTGGTCGGCTCGTTCGACGATGACCAGGTCGGGCAGCGCCGGCATCCGGCGGGGCCGGAACCACCGTTCGGTGGCGACGCGTTCGACGGGAGACGGAGTCAGCTCGCGCTGGATGAAGGCCCGGGCCTCCCGGACGTCCTCCACCGAGACCTCGAGGGCCTGGGCAATGGCGGAGAACCGGCCCTGCGCGAGCGCCGTCAAGTGCAAGGCGACGATCCGCCGGGCGAGCAGGACGGTGCCCTCGCAGCTCCCCGCTCCCCCGGCTCCGCCCGTCTTGCCGACGCCGTGCCCGGTCCGGCTATCCAGCTGAAGGATGAGCGATTCGCGCAGGTCAGCGGCTGCGATCCCGGAGTGGCCCACCTCTCGCAGCGCGGCCACGACCCGCTGCACCCGGTCTGGCGCCACATTGGCGCGGCGGGCGAAGTCGGTGGGGGTCTCCCCCAGGAATCCGCGTGCGTCGAGGCTCCCCACCACAAGCTCCGCGAGGGCCCGCTCGTCCCCTGGCAGTAGCGTCAGCACGTCACGGAGGAGGAGATCCTCCAGCCGCTCCTCGCTGGCCAGGCCCGCGGCTGCGTCGAGTCGGTCGGAGCCCGGGGGCCGGGCGCGACCGCCAGCCAGCTCACCCGCCCCTGCGCTACACGCCGGGCACGCAGCGGCGCGCCCGCCGCAGAACCCGCACGCGGACTCCTCAACGCGCTCCAGCGCCGGGTTGTCCTCAAGCTCCTGGACAACAGCCCGCTCCAGCTCCATCGACGGCAGGGCGAGCATCTCCGCGAAACCGACCAGCATGGCCGATGGGCGCATGTGCATGGCCTGATCCGGGACGAACTCGAAGCTCACCTGAGCAGCCATGCTTCCTCCCGGGCCGGATCCGTCACCAGTGGACTGCTGCAAGATCCGTGCCAGCCCGGCCAAGGGCTACCTCTTAGCCAAGCGCAAAGACCGCAAGGGCCGATAGGACGAGGGGGCCACAATTGTGCGCCCGGTCAACCGCCGCCAGTACGCGGCGCCCAGCCCGGCTCAAGGAATCTAACCGGCGGACCGCATCAGGATCCTGCGCGACCCTGGCAAGATAGCGGTTTCCAGGGAGGGGAAAGCCGATGGCAATGGACTTGCTGGTGGCGGTCAGCTACCCGGTGGACGATGAGTTCGTCCAGATCAACACCAGTGTGCTCGACAGCTCGGCGAGGCTCGCCTTCGTGCATGGCCGCCCGGAAGGCGAAGTCCGCGAGGTGCTCCGTCGGGCGGACGCGCTGCTCGCGTGGCACCTGGGTGAGGAGCTGCCCGCCGGTGCCCTGACGGAGTCGGCGCGGCTGCGGTTCGTCCAGCTGCTGTCGGCGGGCGCCGACTCGGTCAACTACGCGGCCGTGCCGGGACGGCTGATGCTGGCCAGCAACGTCGGCGCCTACGCCCAGCCGATGGCCGAGTACGTCATGGCGGTGACGCTCGCCCTGGCCCGGCGCCTGCCGCAGCGCCACGCCGAGATGGCCAGGGGCGAGTTCGGCATGTGGAAGCCCGTGCTCACGCTGAACGGCGCGGTGTGCGGGATCCTGGGTTTCGGCGGCATCGGCAGGGCCACCGGGCACCTGATGCGGGCGTTCGGGGCGCGCATCTACGGGGTGAACACCTCGGGCCGCACCGACGAGCCGGCCGACTTCATCGGCACGCTTGCCGACCTGGACCCGGTGCTGACGGCGGCGGACGTGCTCGTCATAGCGCTGCCGTTGACCCGGGCCACCAAGGGCCTCATCGGCGCGCGGGAACTGGGCCTGATGAAGCCGAAAGCGATCCTGGTGAACGTGGGCCGGGCGGCCATCGTGGATGAGCGGGCGCTCTATGAGCATTTGCGGGATCAGCCTGAGTTCTGCGCCGGGATCGACGCCTGGTGGCACGAGCCGGGACCGGGCACAGAATTCTCCACCCGGTACCCCTTCTTCGGCCTGCCGAACCTGATCGGATCCCCGCACAATTCGGGCGTCACGGATGGCGCTCTCCAGGTCGGGGCGCGCAAGGCAGCCGAGAACGTCCGGCGGTTCCTGCGCGGCGAACCCGTGATCGGGGTGGTCCACCGGGAGGACTACCTGTGACCCGCCTGTGCCGCGCGCCAGCTCAGGCCGTGGGCGGCGGGAAGGCCTCGGCCCAGAACCCGGCGATGTCGACGCGCCGCATGAAGCTGACGTTCTTCTGCCGAATTGCGTAGTCGATGAAATCCCGGAGCGCGGACGCACGCCCGGGCTGCCCGCTCCACCGGGCGTGCACGCCAACCGACATCATCCGGGCACCGCAGCCGTGCCCCAGCTCCTCGAGCATGTAGTCAAGGCCGAGCTTGAGGCTTTCAAAGAAGTGCCGGGGCGTGGCATAGGTGGGGGCGATCAGGTACCGGACGTCGTTATGCACCTTGCTGTACGGAACTACCAGAAACGGCTTGCCGAGCGTGGTGACGTAGTACGGAATCTCGTCGTTGTTCGCATCGGAGTCATACCAGAACCCGCCATCTTCGGCCAGCAGCTCCCTGGTGTGCACGGTGGGGAAGGACCGCACCATCCACCCCCGCGGGCGCTCGCCCGTTGTCCGCTCGAACGATTCGACGGCCTTGCGGATCTCGGCACGCTCGGCGTCCCGGTCCATCCCGGCGGCGTCCGGGGCGTACCAGTGGTAGCCGTGGGCGAGCACGTCGTGGTTTCGCGCCCGCAGCCACTCCCCCAGCGGCGGGTTGCGCTCCACCGCCAGGGCGGAGGCGCTGAATGTGGCAGGGATCTGGTACCGGTCGATCAGCCTGCAGATCCGCCACACCCCTACCCGGCTGCCATACTCCATGTGCGTTTCGTTGCCGAGGTCGCGGATCTCCGGGCCGTACTGGAAGGGGTATTCGCCCCAGCTGTCGTTGACGCCGTCCTCGTTGAGCGAATACTCGCCGCCTTCCTCGTAGTTGACCACCAGGTTGATCGCGACCCGGGCGCCGCCGGGCCAGTCGAAGTCAGGAGGCTCGGGCCCGTACCCGACGAAGTCGCGCGCCGGGCCGGGGCTTGCGGCACCCTGGTTCTCGCTCATCAGTAGGCCATCCATCCGCCGTCGACCATCAGCGTGGCGCCGCTGATGTAGGTGGCATCGTCCGAAGCGAGGAAGGAGACCGCCGCGGCGACGTCCCGCGGCTCGCCGAACCGGGCGAACGGAGTCCGGGACCGGACGTACTGCGCCGATCTCTCGTCCTTGCTCAGGTCACCCGGCGTGCCGGTGACGATCTTGCCCGGGGCGACGCTGTTGCAGAGGATCCCGTCGCGCCCATGCTCGACCGCGACCTGGCGGGTCAGCTGCACCAGCCCTGCCTTGCTGACGGCGTAGGCCGCGTGCCCGGGCGCGCCGACCATCCCGTGCTGCGAGGTGATGTTCACGATCCGGCCGCGGGCATCACCGCGGGCGGGCTGGGTAAGCATCTGGCGCACCGCCGCCCGGCAGAGCATGAACGGCCCGCGGACGTTGACCGCCATGATGGCGTCGAAATCCTGATCCTCGGTTTCCAGCAGCGGCTTGGAGTGCCGGCCGGCCAGGGCGGCGTTGTTGACCAGCACGTCCAGTTGCCCCGCCGACGCCACGGCCCGCGCGACAAGCTGGTCGCAGTCCTGCCGGGAGGACACGTCGGCGCGGACGAACTCGCAGGCGCCGCCGCTGCCCCGGATGAGCTCATCGGTGGGCTTGCCGCCGGTGAGCGGGTCCTGGCGGATGTCGGCAAGCAGCACCCAGAAGCCATCCGCGGCGAGCCGGAGAGCGATCTCCCGCCCGATGCCGGACGACGACCCGGTCACCAGAGCAGAGAGCGCCACCCGTCGAGCCTAGCGGCAGCCGTATGCTCGAGCCATGGGCGTGGCGTTCGTGGCACATTGCCTGCTGAATCAAAATTCCAAGGTGCGCGACGGCGCGCACTGTGCGGGCGTGTACTCCCCCATCGTGGATGTGCTGCGCGCCAAGGGCTGGCGCATCGAGCAGATGCCCTGTCCCGAGCTTGCGTTCGCCGGGCTGAACCGGTTCTGGGCGGTACGCGAGCAGTACGACACCGCGGCGTTCCGCCGGCACTGCCGCCGGCTCGCCGTCGCCGTGGCCGGTGCGATCGCCGCCCGCGCGGAGCGGGGGGAGGAGGTCGTTCTGGTCGGCGTGGAGGGAAGCCCTTCGATGGGCGTGACCATCACCAGTTCCGACCCGGACCGGGGCGGCAGGCCGTCCTGGCCGGAGGGCACGCCCGAGCACACCGGCGGGGAAGGCATCTTCGTGGAGGAACTGCACGCCGAACTCGACCGTCGCGGCATCACCTTCCGGGTCGCGGGCGAGACGCACGCGCTCGCCGCGCACGACGAAGACGACCAGCGGGCCCGCCTCGAGTCCGTCCTGGAGGGCGGCGATGAGTGACGAGCGTTCCTACCGGGTAGCGCTGGTCGCCGACCGCTACGTGAACCCGGCGCCGGGCGGGCTGGACGGGCTGGCCGTGCTCACCGCCGCGAACTGGGGGGTGATGCAGCTCCCCGATGACGCCTACCCGGGCGAGGTCGCACGGCTACTGCTCGCCGAGATCGCCGAGCAGGTGGAGGAGTTCTCCCGGCACGGCTACGCATTCGTCCTGGTCGGTGAGCGCGCCGGGCTCGACGAGGCGCTGGCCCTCGTCGGCGTCGCCCTTCCGCCGCGCATCGAGCCGGCCAGCGCTGACGAACTGGGCGAGTTTCTCGCCGGCCAGCCGGTCCCGCCGGCCGTGGACGCCGCTACAAGCGCCCGGGAATGAGGTCCAGCCCGCCCGGCGCGTCCGTGTCTACCCGCCAGAACGTGCCGGTGCGCGCGGACGCCTCGATGTCGGGCTCACGGGTGGCGGTCACGTACAGCGCGGGGCCATCGAAGATGCAGTTGGTGGCGTGCTCACCGAGATGGATCTCCTCCAGCACGTCCCCGTCCGGCGAGATCACGGTGACACCCAAGGAGATGGTGGTGGCCACGAACAGCCGGCCGTCGGCGGCGAACGCCATGCCATCCGGGACGTGCTCGTCGGAGAGCTGGCAGAACGTCACGGGCTCCCCGTTCCCCATCCGGCAAACCCGGTGCGCCATCGACTCGGTCCAGTAGAGGCGCTGCTGCGCATCGAAGGCGATCCCGTTCGGGTACACGCCGGGCAGTTCCCGCAGCATCTCGCCGCCGCCCGAGCCGTCCACCGCGAACAGCCTGCCCGGTGCGCGCACGTCGAACCGGAAGTCCTGCTCGGACCCCGATTCGGTGAAGTACAGCCGGCCGTCGGGGCCGAAGGCCAGATCGTTGGGCCCATACAGCTTGTACCCCGCCACCTCCGAGAACAGCAGTTCCACCGATCCGTCCGGGCTGACCCGCTGGATTCCGGAGACGGCGCTGGTGTCTCCGCTGCCGGGCACGTTACCGCCCTGGGTCACGTAGATGGCCCCGTCCGAGCCGAGCACCGTGCCCCAGGGCGAGCCCCCGGTGCGCGCGTACGTCGAGACATCGCCGTCGTGGTAGGCCAGCAGCTCGCCCGTGTTGCCGTCGCACAAGACGATCCGCCCATCGCCCATGATGGCCGGGCCCTCGGGGAACCCGAGGCCGGAGGCAAGCAAGGTGGATTGCACCGCGATCAGGTCCTTTCACTGGCCAGGTGAGGAACGAGAAGTGACGGCACCCGCTCGGCCGACCTGCGCATCCTATCGGACATCGCCTCTGGCCTGCGGATTCGTCTGCTAATCATGGCGAGACCGGCCTGGTTACCGGGCATGCCGGTACAGTCCCTGGATGTTGCCCTGGTCAGAGGCGATTGGCCCGGTTATCGAGCAGAGCGAATTCGCTGGTGTCGTCTTCGTGGACCGCGCCGCTTCCCGGTAACGCACGCCAGCCAGGTCGTGGCCCGGTTCACGCGTCTCGCAGCCGGAGCAGCAGACCACCGGCGACGAGCGCGGCGGCGGCCCAGGCGGCGAGCACGCCGAGGCCCGCCCAGGGGCTGAGGGGCAGGCTGCGCAGGCCGGTGGTCGCCTGGATGGCCAGCCCGGCGCTCATCGGCCCGATCTGGTCCAGGTGCCGCTGCCAGTGGGGGTTGGTGACCACGGCGGCGATGATGGGGAACAGGTACAGCAAGCCGAGCACGGCCCCGATCGCCGCCGCGGAGTCCCGTACGGCGGTGGCGGCGCCGAGGCTGAGCAGCGCGATCAGAGCGAGGTAGAGGACCGACCCGGCGGCGGCGCGTAGCACCGGCCCGTCGCCCAGGGACAGCAGCGGGTAGCCGTGCGCGGGGATGAAGCCGTGGCCGGGCAGGATAAGCCGCCCGGCCAGCACGGACGCGAAGACGGCGATGGTACCGGCGGTCAGCACCAGGCCGGTGAGGATGGCCGCCTTGGCGGCCAGGACCGTGGTCCGGCGCGGCATCGCGGCGAAGGTGGTGCGGATCATGCCGGTGCTGTACTCGCCGCCGATCGCCAGCACGGCGAGGATGACGACGACGGCCTGGCCGAGCAGGATCCCGGTGAGGCTGACCTTGGCGGGGTCCTGGCCGCAGCCTGCGGAGGAGCACGTCGCCGCCGCGGCTGCCGCCACGCTCAGCGCCACGGTGAGCGCGATGACGCCGATCAGCAGCCAGATCGTGCCGGGTGTGGTGCGCAGCTTGGTCCACTCCGCGTGCAGTGCCTCGCGCATGGTCGCCGAGCCCGCGTGCCGCGCCTGGCTCACGCGTCCCGCCGGCGCACCAGGTAGATGGCCAGGCCCAGGGCGAGCGCGGCGTAGCCGCACAGCACCGCGAAACCGGCCCACGGCGCCAGCGGATAGTAGCCGTTGAGCGGAGTGTAGGCGTTGCTCACCTGCGGGTATTGCGGAAGGCTCTGCTGGATCGCGAAGCCGGCGGCCGGGGTGATCCGCAGCAGCCACTGCGCCGCGCCGACGGGCAGGACGGCCAGGCGCGCGAGGATGTACGGCAAGACGATCACCACGATGACGGCGGTGACGGCTGCGGCGCTGCGCCGCAGGATGGCGCCGATGGCGAGGGCCAGGACGGCCGCGACGGCGATCAGCGCCGCGGTACCGGCCACCACGCGCACCTCGGTGAGCGGCGCCACCGGATACACGACGTTGCCGTTGCGGCGCACCATCCCCTCGCCGAGCGGAACCACGGTGGCCGCGGCGGCCAGCGCAGCCACAAAGGCGGCGGCACCGATCACGATGGCCTTCGCCACCAGGATCCGGCCACGGCGCGGGCTCGCCGTCACGGTGGTGCGGATCATGCCGCGCCGGTACTCGGCACTGATGAACATCGCCCCCACGACGACCACCACGATCAGCCCGGCGAACGCGCCGGCGAGCACGTGCTCGACGGTGACGCCCAGGGTGGCTGGCCCGGCCACGAGCGGCGCGATGTCGCCGGACCCGCTCACCGTGAACCTGCCGTCGGCCTGGTGATACCCGCCGCCTTGCACCAGGTCGGTGTCGCCACCGAGCTGCTGGCCGCGCCACGCGCCCCCGGGCCCGATGCCGTGCGTGCTGACGTGGTCGAAAACGGCCGTGGCCGTGGTGGGCCCGTTCGTCACTCCGCTGCTGCCGAAGAGATGCTGGCTGGTCACCCGGGCGTACGGGGGTGAGCTGACAAAAAGCCCGGCCTGCACGGCCGGGGACAGCCCAGCCAGGCCGACGGTGCCAACCCTGGTCCAGGTCCTGCCGTTGGCTGACTCGTAGCCGGTCAGCGTGTCACCAGAGCGGGTCAGCCGCAGCCACCGCGGGGATGCCGCAGAGACCGCGCCGGCCGGGCCGGCCGTGTCGCCGGTGTAGTTGTACTGCATCCGCACCCCGTGGCTGCCGGTGACCAGCATCGCGGCGTACGCCGATCCCTGCCCGGTGCCTTGCTTGATGATGATCCCGGCCTTGGACCACGGCTGGGCGGCCGTGCCCCCGCCGCCCGGGTTATCCGACGTGGCCCCGCCGGTCAGCGAGGTCACCCGCACGGTGATGCTGCCGTCCCCGTTCAGCGTCCGGTGCACGAAGTAGAAGCTGTCGGTCACGGCCCCGCCGCCCGGCCCAACCGCAACGGAGCAGGCATGGCCGTTGCAACTAGCGCCGATGCCGGACGCGGCGAACAGTCCGAGCAGTACGGTCACCACCGCCGCGGCGATCATGCCGATGACCCAGCCGCGCACGGTACGGAACTTGGTCCACTCAGCGCGCAGCAGCTGGCCGAAGCCATCGCGCCCGGCCCGCACGTCCGAGCGGTACGGCGTGATGGTGCCGGTGGTCATCGCGCCGCCTCCTCGCTGCCGTCGCGGGGGGACAACCCCTCGAGCCCTTCGCCCGCCGCGGCGGCGCGGAACTCGACCGCGTCCCTGGTGAGCTCCATGTAGGCCTCCTCCAACGTGGCCCGGTGCGCCGAGACCTCAGCGAACGGCACCGCGTTCTCGCCGAGCAGCGCCACGATCTTGTCCGCTGCCATCCCGGCGATGGTCAGCGTGTCGCGGCCGGTGGCGGCCACGGTGGCGCCCGCGTTTCCCAGGGCCGTCATCGTCTCCGGCCGGGCGGTGGTGCGCACCGTGACCCGGCCGCTGGAGGCGGCCGCGATCAGATCCGCCACGCTGGTGTCTGCGATGACCTTGCCGCGGCCGATCACGACTAGATGGTCCGCGGTGTCCTGCAACTCGCTCATCAGGTGGCTGGACACCAGGACTGCGCGGCCCTGGCCGGCCAGCGACCGCAGGAAGCCGCGCATCCACACGATGCCTTCGGGGTCCATGCCGTTGAACGGCTCGTCCAGCATGATCACCGGGGGGTCGCCGAGCAGCGCCGCGGCGATCCCCAGCCGCTGCCGCATGCCCAGCGAGTAGCCGCCCGCCCTGCGCCGGGCCGCCGACCGCAGGCCGGCCTGCCCGATCACCTCATCGACCCGCTTCGCGGTCAGGCCCTGCGAATGCGCCAGCCACAGCAGGTGGTTACGGGCGCTGCGGCTGGGCTGTAGCGCGGCCGCATCCAGCAGAGCCCCGACGTGGCTCAGCGGGTGCCGCAAGCTTCGGTAGGGCCGCCCGCCCACCAGCGCGCTGCCCGCATCGGGCGCGTCCAGGCCGAGGATCACGCGCATCGTGGTGGACTTCCCCGCGCCGTTGGGCCCGACAAAACCGGTCACCTGCCCCGGCAGCACCGTGAACGATATCCCGTCCAGCGCCACGGCCGGTCCGAACCTCTTGCGCAGGCCGGTGAGTTCGATCGTTGCTTCCATGCCAGGCAGATTAGGGAGCGGCGGCAGCGGGTGTCGTCACGCCAGCGAGCGGTCTTCGCGGTCGCTGGCGGGGGGGACGTCGGCGGTTCATCCCTCTCGGGGGGGACGGCGAGATGGCTGGCCAGAGCGACGCCCGTGGGCCCCGGTCAGCGGGACAATGACCATGTGGGCCTGGCAGGTGACTGGCGCAGCGGATGGGCCGAGAGAGGACGGCGCATCGCGGCGGGGTCCTTCACGCGTTCGTGCCACTTCCAGCGATTGCGTTCGCGCGCGTTGGATGCGACGCAACCGATCGCCAACAGCATCGCGCTGA
>Ga0126377_10002290_pt1 | contig 13112 bp, 14 predicted proteins | sample PanSoiMetPlot_22_FD_92647 | JGI IMG/M metagenome (GOLD analysis project Ga0126377, IMG submission 92647) | Tropical forest soil microbial communities from Panama - MetaG Plot_22 | ecosystem: Environmental > Terrestrial > Soil > Tropical forest > Bulk soil | place: Panama | collected 2016-02-17
CCCTGATCGGCGGAATCTTGGATCGTCAATGGATTCGAGCCTCGTTGCGGGCCCGTTATAGCGCAGGCGCCAGCTGGAATCCCGCATGGCTTAAGCGCACAATCGCAGCGCCAGCGGGAATTATGCCAAATCCTCTTGAAAAACAACAGGAAGGGGCATAGCACCGTCGCCGGGTCGCCGCCACGATAGACGGTTTCCCGCGAGAAAAAACGGGAACGTTTGGGCAAAAGTCCCGGGAAAATCCCGGGGAATGTTCCCCACCTGTTCCTGCCGGGCCGGGAAGGAGTCCGCCGCATGACTGCCGCGCACGGCTGGGCCGTCGTTGACATGAGCGGCATCAACGTGCGCACGGTGTCGCCGTCGCGCCGCGGCGCCTTGGTGAATTGGCTCATCGCCGCGCATCGCATGGTGCTGATGGGCAACGTCACCGACGAGCAGGTCGAGCAGCTATGGCAGGCCAAGAGCGGCGACGCCATGGTCGTCGAGGTTGACATCACGGTGAAGGCGGCATGACTTGAATGGAATTGTACGACCACCAACAACCATCGTTTACGCGTTGGGTCGTCACCAACAAATTTCTGCGCGAGCCCTTTGTCATCATTGATGTGGGCGTGCAGGGTGGCGAACACCCGCGTTGGCAGCATCTTGGCGAATATGCCCGCGTTCATGGCTTCGATGCCATTCACGAAGTTATCGACCGCCTCAACGCCGCGCCCCACCACGGGCACGGGCAGGCGACATATTACGCCTTGGCGCTGGGCAACGAGGATGGACAGCGCGACTTCTACGTCGGCGCCGAAACCTTTAGTAGCTCGTTCTATCACACCGACCGGACGCGGACGGGACAGCAGAACGGAATCGCGCTGGGCGCGCGCCGCGTGAACATTTGCCGCCTCGACTCCCTGTTTGCCGGCGGCACATTGCCGCTAGCCGACCACATCAAGCTTGATTGCGAAGGCTTTGAGCCTGAGGTGTTGCGCGGCGGCAAGGCCTATCTGGCGCACTCGAATATCCTATGCGCCACGGTCGAAACGAGCTTTGGCGTGTCGCCGCTCTATCCACGCACGCAATTTGCCGAAATCAGTGATCTTTTGCTCGCCCACCGGCTGCTTGTTTTCGATGTCATCGGTGATCGTGCGACGCGGCCGGGCTATGCGGCAGCGCTTAATGCCAATCCGTGGCCGCCGCCTGATCCGATGACCGATTTCCCCGATATACAAGTGGGCCAACCGCGCACGTTCGATTTTCTGTTCTGCCGCGATTTCGTGCGCGAGCACACCAATCCCGATGACTATAGCGCACAAAGCGCGGCGCCGCCGACACCGGACAAGCTCATCAAGGCCATGATAAATTTCGAGTTGCACGGGCTCATGGATTGCGCCGTGGACATTGCCGAACATTTTCGTACCGTGCTGGCGCCGCGGTTCGATGTCGGCGAGGCGATCCGGCTGCTGGTGCGGCGACCACCGCAACCCCGCAATATCCCTGAGATCGTGAATGCCTTGGTGATGATTGACGACTTGCGTCAAGAGGCGGGACGCGCGTTAGCACAAGCCCACGCCGCACAGCGCGACTGCGACACGAAGGTGGCCGCGGTTGAGGCCGAAGCCGCGCGCGAGCGTGAGCGTCTGCACTCGATTCGCTTCGTCAGCAAAGCCCTGATGCGGGAACTCGCCGCGCGTGTGCGCACGCGCTTCGGCCGCTAGATGCTATGGATCATCGGAGGTTTGAACATGATGAATGACGAGCTAACCGATCTTGTGGCCGAATTGCGGGAACATGAACGCAGTTTTCCGCTTCATTCGGCAGTGTGCGGCCGCGCGGCCGACGCTATTGAGCGGCTGTTGGCGGAACTAGAGAAAGCCCGCAAGCAGCAACATTAGGCGACGACCGGCCGCGCGATGTCGGCGAACGCCATGACGTGCGTGGCATAGGTTTGCGCCGCTGTGCCGGTGCCGTTGTAACGGCGCACCGCGTCGCGGGTATCGCCCCCGGCCGCCCTGAAAGTGCGATCAAGCTCGCGCGTCGCGCGTTCCAGGCACGGCCCGATGCGATGCCACATGCGTTGCTCGAAGAATTCCCGGTCGGTTTGCACGTGCTGCAAGTCGTATTGAAAAATGCCGTATCCCTTGTAAATGATTTTCGACGCTGACAGCCCGCGCAGCGCGCGCGCCTTGTTGGTTTCAGCGATGAGCTTGTCGGCGAACAGGTCGCCATAGGCGACGCGGAATGCTGCGGTGTTGCGCGGAAACGCTTTGCGCCCATGCCCCGGGACATCGCCGCTCGCATCGCCAATCAACAGCGGCAACAGCGCTTCCGCCGGCATGTCGTCGCTGCGCGAAATCCAGATGAAACCGGTTTCCTTGCACGCGATGGCGCACAGAATTTCCGCGCCGTATGGCTTGCCGGCGACCACCATGGCGATGTCGTCGGCAAAATTTCCCATCAGCCAACGCGTGCCCTTCAGCACTTGCGTCCGCGATAATGGCAGCTTGGCCATGGCTTTTCCCCTGTCTCAACAGCCGTTGCAGATCGGCGGCGGCGGCGGTGGATAGGGCGGCAGTGGCGCGACGCGCGACTCACCGGAGAAGCGCAGGGGGCCGAAGAGAGCCCCCATGGCCGGCAAGCAGCGACAGCACCGCAATCAGGATGAGGATCAGCACGACGATCCACACAAGTTGCTCGATGCGCGGCGGGATGGGCGTAAAAATTTTAATGCCATATAGCACCAGCCATACGACGCCCAACAACACGATGATGCCCAGCGCCAGCCACAGAATCGAAATGGCCAACTCAATCATGGCTTGCCCTCCCGCTTTTGCGCCTGCTCACGTTGCGCTGCCGCTAACTCCTGTGGCGACGGCTGTTGTCCTGACAACACCTGTCGTGTGAACGCGGCAAAGTCGATTGCACGCGCCAGGGCTTCATCTTCTGCCATTTGCCCGACTCTCCGTCATATGATTTGCCCGCCACTGGTGACGACGCCCGGCAGATCGCCGGGTATCGGTTGTGTGCCGAACGCCGCGACCGAATTGCCGCCGACGGCGTATTTAATGCCCCGCGTGTTTATGGCGGTGACGACGAGGCCGACATAAGAAAACTGACTCAGCATTTCGATATCAAAATTTGCGTGCGAGCACGTCGTATTTTGAACCAATAGAGTCGATCCGGCTGCACCGCCAGCAAAGTTGCCGCCGCTTTGGCAATAGACGAGGGCCTGAAATGTGGCGCCAGCCCCGTCGATGACGGTGGCACCTCGTAATGTCAGCATCCCGTTAGATGCCACCACCATAAACGTTGCCGTGGTGTTGCCGGTCGTCACCTCGAAGCGGCACCGATCAATATCGCAACTCCCCCCGGAGACAACGGCCAACGACCAATGAACAATGGGCGTTGCCGAATCCATCACGAAGGTAACGCCCTGGATATATGCGGTGGTGCGCCCGATTGAGCCACAGGTGCGCGCGGTGCCGGTGGTCGTGCCGGCAATTCGATATTGGCTCGGATTGTTCACGTCACCGATGAGATTGACATTGCCGCCGAACGTGCCGAACGTAAACGCCTCATAGGTGCCGGGGATTCCCAGCCGAATATTCATGACGAATAGCGGGCTTTGCAGATACTTCGAGCCGATCACCTGAAAGGCGCGATTGATGGTGCGAAACGCCTTTTGCGGCGTATTCGCCGTGCCGTCGCCCGTGGCATCATTGCCGTCGGTGCGCACCCATCCATCAATGGCGCCGACTGGCAGCAACGGCACCTGTGAGCGCACCAAATAGGGGAAGTAAAACTTGCCGCCACGCGCGACGATGATGGCCGGGATGTCCTTCAGCAAATCTTCCGCGCGCAACTCCAACCCGTCGTTGCGCAACAGCGGCGCATTCCCGACGCCGTTGAAATTGACCGTAACCGGCCCGGTGTTGGTGACGAGCGGCACCACCCGCAGCGTCATGAAATCGTTGTAGCGCGTGGCCGGCGGATCCAACGTGCCGGTGTAGGCTGCCGGTCCGCCCAGGAGATCGCACCCGCTCATCAAACCGCGCTGGATGAGGTATTGCGTACCAAGCAACAGGTTGGTGAGCCGGCCGGTGTCGTAATGGACTTCGCCGCCATCGACCACGGCGGCGATGTTGCTGATGATGGAATTCATCACCTCCGGGCGCAGCCGCACATCGCAGCCGTTGCCGTAGTACAGCGCAGCCGTGTTGACCGGATCGAATGTCGGATCAAATGCCGCCGCCGGATTGTTGGGGCTCGCCGGGTTGGGCGGCAAGCCGCCGTCGGGTGCATTCGGGAAAATTCCGCCCATCAGATTGCTCCGTCACTGGTGCCCGCTCGGTGGTGGATCATTCTGCAAGCGGTATTGTCCAGGCACGACCGTGCACAATTTCACCACCGCCTCGAAATGTTGCGCCGTTTGCTCCATCAGTTGTTTGAGGTGCATCGAGTTGTTTTGCGCGAGCAGATTCAAAAAGTAGAGCGCGGCGATGATGCCAATCACATTGAGCACGACAATCGCGAGCATAAGCGGCTGGCCCTTGAAGCCGCTCACCACATCTTCGGCAACACGGCCAACCACTTGGACAGTGGTTTGCGGGCGGTCATCGGTCATTGCGGTGTTTCCTTCTGCGGGGTTGCCGGGTAGCAACTCGCCAGCAGCTTCGCCACGTCGAGGCGGTTTTGATACATCAACGCCATTTCGTTTGCGCGTTCCCTCGATGCTTCGACGCCTGTGTAATAGAGAAACCCAAGCAGCCCGAGATTCATCACCACAAGCGCCAGCGATAACGGTTGCGCTTTCAGCGCATCGAAGAATCCACGCACGCCCTCGGTGACGGGGCCGTTATTCACGACGTTGCTTCCTCGGTGTTCACCACCACCGTGACGTTGGGCGGTGCCGCGACCGTGACGGTGATGGTGACAACCAACTCTTCGGGCTCAGGCGTGGGCGCGGGCGCACCTGAGCCCGACCATTCATCGCGCAGCGCGGCCTCGTCGCCGTCGTAGGCATTGACATCGACCGGCGGGCTGATGCCGGGCACGCTGCCGCTTTCCGAGAATTGCCACAGCCAATAATCATCGAAGCCGGGCGGCATGGTTGGCGCCGACGAATATTGCGCCAGCCACAAGCGATAGTCGGAAATTTCCGCGTTGGGCTTGCCGTTCAACGCCTCTTTGAGCACGTGCCCGCTGTAGAGCACCGGTATGTGACCGGTTAAATCTTCCACCTTGCGCATGAACGTCAGCGCATCGTCGAGGCTGACGCCGGTATCTTCATAGTCAAGCACATATAGCGTGTCGTCGTCGGCCACTTCGAGCGCGTTGGCTTGGCTGACGAAATATTCCGCCTGTTGCTCGATCTTGCCCGGCCGGATGAAGTGATAGACGCCCCACAACATGCCGGCTTGCCCGGCGAGAAAATAGCGCGCCTGCACCTTGTCGTCGGTGAAGCCGGTGCCCTCGGTGAGCTTGTGAATGATACCCCACACGCCGGCATCCTTCGCCGGCTGCAACGATGACGGCACCGTGTTGTGGTGGCTCAGGTCGATGACGCGGGTGGTGGGCATTAGCGTTTTCCTTTCCGTTCGAGCGCGTCGAGGCGCGCGCGCAATTCGTCATTGGCCGCGGCCAATTCCCTGACGGCGTTGATGAGCGCAAACGTGATGGGGCCGGTGTCGAGCACGCGCATGTCATCGAATTGCAGATCACCAATCGAATGCGCGGCTTGCGTCACGGTTTCCGGCATCGCCGCTTCGGCTTCCTGCGCGATAAGACCGATATGTTCGCGCTCGCTATCGCGCCCGCTTGCCGGCAGGTAGTGATAGCGCACCGGTCGCAGCGCGCGGATTGCGTCGAGTCCGGCGGGATAATCGGCAACGCGGTCCTTGATGCGCGCGTCGGAGACATCGGACCACGGGCCGCCGCCCGGTTTGTGTGCGGCGCCGGGAACTTGCAAATTGCCCAGGTTGTCCAGCCATGCCGCATATATTCCTGAACGCAACGTCAGTTGACCGAGAGTCTGGGCAAAATAGATATCCGCCATCATGGTGCCGGCGGCGTTGTTGAAGGAAACACGGGGATCCGGATTTCCGGCGGTGGCCTTGATGGTGATCGATGTGCTGAATTGCGCAGTGCCGTCGCCCCTGACTGAAGCCAAGCCGGCGTTGACGTTCCACGCAAACGTCGCCGAATTCGGCGTGACGTTTATGTTGAGAACGCCGGTCATTGTGTCGCCGGTTTTTATTAATCGCGTATCGACGTATTGCCGCGGCGCCGCTTCCAGCGCGGCGCCGGGATTGCCGGCGAGCACAAGCGGCCCGGTCATAGTCCCGCCGCTGATATTGAGCTTGCCGGCAATGGTGCCTGTCACTTGCGCATCGACATATTGTTTCGGCGCGGCATGAAGTGCGGCGGTCGGATCGCCCGGCAAGGTGAGCGGCCCGGTCATCGCGGCACCACCGTCGAGCCGCACGACCCGTTGCCACGCCTGCGACATGCGACCGTAAGCAAAGCCATCGTTGGGCGCGTCGGGATACAAGCCCGCTGCGCTCATCTGGTCATTGAAATATTGCAGCGTTACGGGATTGAGCGGCGCCGTCGGCGGTCCTGCCAGCGTCAACGGCCCGGTCATCGCGCCGCCTGCCAACGGCAAAAAGATTCCCGTTGCCGCGCCGGCCATCTGATCGACGTATGACCTTGTTGCCGCGTCATTCGGTGCGACCGGCGGCCCGGCGAGGGTCAGCATCCCGGTCATGGTGCCGCCGCTGATGTCGAGCTTGCCGGCAAGCAGCCCTTGCGTCGTGGCATCGCCGGCATCGACATAGGCGCGCGTCGCCGCATGGTTTGCCGCCGTCGGCGGCCCCGACAAGGTGAGCGGCCCGGTCATGGTATCGCCGCTTCTGCTCACCTTCGCCGCCAAGTCGGCGTCAATGTCGATGCTGATGGCATCGGCATATTGCTTGGTCACCGCGCCCAGCGGTGCCGTCGGATCGCCCGACAGAATCAGCGGGCCGGTCATGGTGCCGCCGCTGATGTTCAATTTGCCGGTGCTCAGGCTGTTGAACAGGCTGGAAAGCGCATCGGCAAGATTGGTGATTCGGGTCGAGTCGTAGATGAATCCCAGCCGGTCAACCGCGGCGAGGATTTCCGATGTTACGGCGTTTAACTGGCAATCGGTGAGAACCGTGGTGCAGTCGTTGGCCACGTAAAGCGGCCCTTCGCCACTGACTCCGCGCTCCGGCGTGTAGCCGTTGCAGACGTTCGGGCCGGGCGGCACGCCCCCTTTGTCGGATGGGGGAAAGATCGCGGCCATGGCAATCCCCTTGCCCCCTGCGGGCGGGGGCAGCATACCGGAAGCGGTACGGCGGGAAAAGGCTAGAGGATGCAGTTAGCCGGGTCGCGCTCGTAAACGCAGGCGAAAATGTTCTGCGGCAGGATCTTCGGCAGCAACCATTTGAAGACTTCGTAAAGCTCGGGATCGTGCGGCCGGGTCGGTGGAATCGGGGGAAAGTTGCAGTTGGGCGGCAGCGTGATATCGGCTGGCCACAGCACGAAATTAAGCGACAGCGGCGGCGTCGGGTTGCACGGCACCATGCGCATCAGCCGGCCGCCGCCGTCGAAGGGCTCATCGGGGCAGAATACCGTTTCCGGGCACATGGCGCGGTCGCGCGCCATTGTCCACCATCCTTCGCCGCCTTCCGGCGGGCAGTTGAAGGCGCCGGCATCGCGCACCACGTAACCGACGCCGAACGCGGCCGCCAACTCGCGCAAAAAGGCGTCGTTGATGACCATGTGCGGGATCCGCAGAAACAGGCAAATCAGGATGGCAAGCACCTTGTCGCTAAACGGCGGCCCGCACGGATCGGGGCGCCCGATGCCGAAGCGGTCGGCCCAATAGTGAATGGTTTGCTGGGCGGTGCATGGGTCAAGCTCGCGCAGCATCCGGCACAGCGCCACCACGGCGCCGTGCGCCACGGCGGAAAACGAATCGACCACCGCCAATTGCGGCGCCACCGGGTCATCTTCGCAATGGATGACGTCGGTGCAGCACCCGCCGAAAACCAGTTGCTCGCAGCCAACCGAAGCGCAGCCGACGGTGATGGCGCCCTGATTGACCGGCGGCACGGCGGTCGCCCGGCGCGTCGTGTTCCACGGATCGCCCTCGGGCAAGAGCGTGCGGATCTGGCAGATAAATTCATCTTCGTCGATGGCGCACGGCGACGGCCCGCAACAGGTGTCGGGCGTGTAGCATTGAATTGCTGGCTCGTCGGGGCCGCTGGTCATGTGTAGGTCGGGATCAGTTGCACGTCATTGACTACCAAGAAATGCTGGCATCCAAGATACGCATAGGCTGCATCTTCGCGGTACAGCGTGTTGTCAAATTCAAGCTGCACGGTTGAGAAACATGCATCCGGCCCAACCGCCGCATAGGCCGCTGCGCGCAATTGCTCTTTGCACACTTTCGAGCCCACGCATGTCGTCGCGTGCACCAGCGTGCGCAGCGCGTTCAAGATGCGCTCGTCGGCACCGGCTGGGCAGCCGCGGAAGCAATAGGCTTTCACCGTGACAAAGGTGGGCATCGCCGCCGCAAATTGGCCGCTGATGCCATAGGGCGCGATGCCCTCGCCATGTCCCTGATTGATGCCAAACATCCATTCGGTCATTTCGCACAAAACGTCGCCCGGCGGCACGCCGTAAGGCGCCGTGACGGCATCACCATACACGCCCTCGAAGAATGGATACATGACGATATGTGTCGGGTCGCAACATCCTTCACATTCGTCGAAGCACACGCGCGTCACGCCGGGGAAACGCTGTGCCTGTTGCAGATACCATGCGCCGTTGGTGGTGATGACGCCCGACGCTTCAAAATCGACGATGCGCACGCGCAACTGCTCGCAGGTTTCATCATTCGACCCGCCGTTGATGCCGCTGCCGACGACGGTGGCGTTGAGATCGATCCCCGGGAACGTGGTGGAAACGACGAGCGGCGCACCGGCCGGCAAGTCGTAAGCGCTGCCGCCCAGCGCGGCGACGACGCGCAGCACGGCCCCGCCGTTGTCATCGAGCGCCGTGGGATTGAACGTGACGCCGGGATCCAGCTTGTATTCGCGACTTGACTCGCCGACGAAGCGGATGGTTGCGGAAATCGCGGCATTGGGAATGCCGGTGATGGCGACATAGCCTTTTGCTCGCGTCGCCGCGCGCAAGTCGATGCCGCGCCGCGCGCCGTACACGACGAGATTGTCGCAGCACATCGTTGCCGGGTCATTTTCCTTCAACGCCTGCGTCACGAATCCGTGCATCAAATTCGCGGTGCCGGCCATGACAAAGGCAAGGATATCTTCAGCCGACATCGGCAGCACCGGGGCGCCGCCTAACAGCCGCTTGCTCAATTCGGCACTGGTTTGCTCATGCAGCGTCGCGATGTCGGGGCGCGGCAGCACGCAATCAATCGAGGTGATGAGTGCCATGGGCTTTCCCTATGCCGGCTTGTATTCCTTCCACAGCCAACCGCGCGACGGCAACACCTCGCCCTGAAACATCAAGGTGGTGGTGACCGGTTGCGTGGCCGGTGCGGCGCCCGGAATCGTCAGCATGATGCGCAACTGCATCACCGTGCGGCTGATATAGAAAGAATCAACCGTGAGCTTGCCGACGATGCCCCAGGCCAGCAGATATTGCAGCGCTTCGAGCGCGTAATTCTTCGCCTTCACCAGCGTTTCATTGGTGACGCGTTCCCATTGCAGCGCCCACAGCTTCGACCCGCTGCGGAAACGTTCGGTACGGAAACCGTCGGCCCACCACCCGCCGGCCCGCTGGCGCAGCGGGTGCTCTTCGCAACTGACCTCGCCGCGGGTGAAAAGCTGCTGTGCGATCCATCCTTCGACCCAATGCGAGCGGTCAAGCGTGCCGGCGCGTGTCACGTGCCAGTTGGGTGAACCGCACGCGAGCAGCCCGCAATAATCGTCATGGCAAAGCGGGATGCGGCGCGACGAAATGCCGGGCCGCGACAGCGGATAAAGCGTCGTGCGGCAGCGGCCGGGGTCCGGTGCGCATGGATCAATCGCGGTCGCCATCGGTCAACCCTCCCGCGCGCTATCTGAAAACACGAAGCCGGCGAAAGTCAAATTGCATCACATCAACCCCGCACCATGCCCGAAACGAAAAGGTTAAACGTGCCGGTGCCGGCGTTTACGAAAGCGACTGGCGTGGCGAGTTGATATCCCTCGCTTATCGTAACATTCCACGGCACCGCGTGAGCGCCAAATTGGGTTGCCCCGGCCGCCGTAAAAGCCGCTTGCGGCCCGTTGGCCCCTGCCACGGTGATGGTGGCGAAGTTGCTGTTGCCCGCCGCCGATTGATGTGAAAAACCGCCGAGTGCGAGCGCCACGCTTTCCTCGCCCCAGGTCAAAAACTGGATGCGCGCGGCCGTCGTTACTTCCACATATCCCCCGGTCGCGGTGATCGTGGCTCCGGCAGTGCCCGCCCCTTGCAGCGCAAGGTTGCGGCGATTGAACCACGACAGCACCAACCGATTTGTTGCGTTGTCAAGAAATTGCGCGCTTCCATCGGTGCGAACAAGTCCAATGACTGAAATAGCATCGTTGCCAGTTGAAACCTCCGTGCCGACGTTGCCGGCTACTTGCGAGGCTTGATGTGTGATGCCGGAAAGGAAGATCGGCGTCGGCACGCCGGCAGTAATCCACAGCCCAACGAGATAGACCGTATTGGCCGCGAGATTCTGGCCGGCGGTGCCGTTGACGTTTACCCCGGTGTTGTTCGCCGTGATACCGGCCGCCGGAATCGCGTACCACACGCCGCTGATGCGCACGCGGTCGCCATTGTACGGCGCGAATCTGATTTGCGTTGCGCTCACACGGGTGAGTCGCCCGGCAAACCCGGCCGGGCCTTCCGGCCCCTGCGGGCCGGTGGCGCCCGTATCGCCCTTCGGCCCTTGCGCCCCCTGCGCCCCCTGCTCGCCCTGCGGGCCTTGTGCCCCCGGCGCCCCGGGCGCCCCCGGCACTCCTTGCGGCCCTTGCGCGCCTGTCGATCCCTGCGGCCCGGTATCGCCTTGCGGGCCTTGCGGACCTTGTGCGCCCGGCGGCCCCTGAATCGAGCCGCCGGAAACCCATGCCGTGCCGTCGTAAATCCACAGCGAGTCATCTTCCTGCACGATGTAGGCGTCGCCCTGCGTCGCCGTCGCCGGCAGATCGGCTTCGGTGGGCACCGAACCCTGCATCGTGATGCCGGTGCCGGCCGCGCCCTGCTCGCCCTGCTGCCCTTCCGGCCCTTGCGGCCCCGCCGGCCCCGTGGCGCCTTGCGCCCCGGTGGCGCCCGGCGGGCCTTGTGCCCCGGTCGCGCCCGTCGGCCCCTGCGCGCCGGTGGCGCCGGTTGGCCCCTGCGCGCCAGTGGCGCCCGTGTCGCCCTTCGGCCCTTCCGGGCCGGGCAATCCCTGCGGGCCGGGCGGCCCTACCGGCCCCTGCGGCCCGGGCGGTCCCGGCGGTCCCGGTGTGCCGCCGCCGCCGCCTTCTTCGAGCGCCGCCACCCGCGCGCCGATGTCGAGCAGCGACACGTTGCCCGGCTTCCCGCTTGCGCCCCACGTCTGCGAACCATCCGGGCGCCCGGTTTCGCCCGCGCGCGGGGCGGCCGCGGCCGCCGTCGCCGCTGCCGCCGATGCCGCTGTGGTCGGCGATATGCTCGCCCCGCCGCCGGCCACATGGTCAAAGGCGTGCTCGACCCCGTTGGTGTATGTATCGCCTTCGCGATAGGTGGGGCCGATGCGAACGTGCTTCGCCGCCTGGAATTGCGTGTTCTGATCGGCCTTGATGTCGAAATTTGCCTTGGTGGTGAAACCCTGCCCCTTGTCGGCGTTGCCCTGGAACGTGTCTTTGGTGTTCGACGTGATGGGCAGGTCGTCGGCATCGGTGTGAATGCCCTCTTTGCTTTCCTTCTCTTCGCCGCCGCCGCCGCCGCTGCCGTTGCCCCCGCCGCCGCCGCCACCGCCACCGCCCTGTTGTTGCTGCTTTTTGTACACGCGCACATATTTTTTTGGGTCACCGGGCGAGTAGAGAATCGACTCGCCTTCTGAGATTTTCGGATGAGTCGCACGGTCGCCGATGACGGCAAGCACCACGCGGCGCGACGTGTCGGCGTTGATGTCCATAGTGAAAATTTCGACGTGCGGATCGGGCTTGACGCGGCCCAGGAAGCCGACGGGATTGAGCCAGTCGAGCCGGTCATTCTCGACACGCACGCCGGTTTTCACGCGCGCCTGCAACAATTTTTTGTCGTAGTAGGTTTTGAGCAGATAGCCGCGCGCCACCATGTTGCGCACCTTGTGGTGCAGGTGCTTGAGGTGGTTCCAATTGTCGGTGCCCACGGCGCCTTTAGCCTCATTGTTGCGGTTGCGGCGGCAATTCCGGCCACACGCCGCCCTGAATATCGGGGCTGGTGATGCTCGGAATATCCGGTTCGCGCGACAAATCTTGACCGCCGCCGCCGCCGCCGCTGTCGCTGTCGTTGAATGTGTCACGGTTGACCAGCGTGATGGTTGCCGTGCGTTCGGTTGGCGTCAAATCGAATTGCACGCGCATAATCATCAGCGTGTCATTGATTTGATCCACCGGGATTTTCACCGGGTGCAGCTTGCCGACTTGCCAAAGTTGGCCGCTGTCATCCGACCACGTCGACATTTTCAGCGTGACATTGATGCCAGAGGCCGACCGCCGCCGCGATTCGGTGACGGCGCGTTTGTTCGACGTCTGTTGGTCGTGATCGCCATCGACCGGCACCGCCCTTTCGCGCTTTCCCTTTACGGACTTATCTTCGGATTTGCCGCTTTGCTGAGCGTCCTTGCCATAGAAGTCGTCATCTTCGAGGTGATACGTTTTCGTTTCGATCTTGCTCATGCGCGTGGCCATGTCGCGCTTGACCGACCACTCATAAAAATTGCGGCCGCCCAGGATGAGCGCTTGGCCTTGCCCTTCGTTGCCGCCCTTCTTTTCGAGCACGCAATCACCCTCGACATTCTCGAAAAAATTCAGCCCGAATTCGCGCGTTGCCCGGCGCATCGCGCGTTCGACGCTTTCGCCATGCGCAATGATGAATCG
>Ga0126377_10002291_pt1 | contig 13110 bp, 11 predicted proteins | sample PanSoiMetPlot_22_FD_92647 | JGI IMG/M metagenome (GOLD analysis project Ga0126377, IMG submission 92647) | Tropical forest soil microbial communities from Panama - MetaG Plot_22 | ecosystem: Environmental > Terrestrial > Soil > Tropical forest > Bulk soil | place: Panama | collected 2016-02-17
CGGGACCGAGGTCGCCCTGCTCACCATCAACCGCTACCGGTTGCGCCACCGCGCCGCGAGCGGCGATCGCGCAGCGATCCTCACGGAAAAACTCATCAAGGAGCCCGATCGCTGGCTGGGTGTGAACCTGCTGTGGATCACCCTGACCACGATGTTCGCGCCCACCGTGGGGACCTACATTGCGCATCGCTACGGCGGCGACGTGCTGGTGGCGATCGCCACAGCGTGCCTGGGCCTGTTCACCCTCGTGTTCTGCGAGCTCGCGCCGAAGATCTATGCCGCGGTACGTCCCGAGCGGTTGGCGCTGCCGGCGGTCTACGTCTACTGGCCGCTCCTTTACATCAGCCGGCCGTTCGTCTGGGCCGCCAATCACCTGGCGAACGGCTTCCTGAGAATCCTCGGCCTGTCGCAGAGCAAGGTTGCGGCGCATTCGCTCAGCGCTGAAGAACTGCGCACCGTGGTGGCCGAGGCCGGAGCACTGGTGCCGCAGCGCCACCAGCAGATGCTGCTCAGCATCCTCGATCTCGAGAAGGTCACGGTCGACGACATCATGATCCCGCGCACCGAGGTGGTGGGGCTCGACATCAATGACGACTGGGACCAGATCCTCGCGCAACTGCGCCAGACGCAGCACACACGCATGCCGGTTTACGACGGCGAGCTCGACAACATCGTCGGCGTGCTGCACATGAAGCACGTGGCGCGCGAGCTCGCGCGCGGGCCGCTGGACCGCGATGCGCTGATCGACCTGGCCAGGGCGCGCGAAGCGTACTTCGTGCCCGAGGGCACTCCGCTCAACACACAGCTCCTCAACTTCCAGCGCCAGAAGCGGCGCCTCGCGCTGGTGGTGGACGAGTATGGCGACGTGCAAGGGCTCGTCACGCTCGAAGACATCCTGGAAGAGATCGTGGGGGAGTTCACCACCGATCCCGCCAACATGATGCACAAGGACGTGCACGCCGAGCCCGATGGCAGCTACGTCGTCAATGCCACGGCGAGCGTGCGCGCGCTGAATCGCGCGATGCACTGGAACCTGCCCACCGACGGCCCGAAGACGCTGAACGGCCTGATCGTCGAATACCTGGAGACGATCCCGGAGCCGGGCACGAGTCTCAAGATCCGCGACTACGCGGTCGAGGTTCTGCAGACGGGCGAGAACGCGGTGAAAACAGTACGCATCTCACCGCTCGCGAAACTCCCCGCCGCCTGAATGCCGTTCGAAGCCTTCAGCGGAACAGGCGCGAGACGGCTTCGCCGAGATTCTGCACGCCGATGACCTCGAGTCCCTCGATCGCCTGGCGCGGACGGTTCGCGGCAGGAACGATCGCGCGGCGAAAGCCGTGGCGCGCTGCTTCGCGCAACCGCTCTTCACCGTAGGGAATCGGCCGGATCTCGCCCGCGAGCCCGATCTCGCCGAAGGCGACGAGGTCGTGCGGCAGTGGCACGTCCTTCAGGCTCGACACGGTCGCGAGCACCGCGGGAAGGTCCGCGGCGGTCTCGGCAATCCGCACCCCGCCGACCACGTTCGCAAACACGTCGTGAGCGTGCATGGCAATGCCCGCATGCCGATGCAGGACGGCGAGGAGCAGAGCGATGCGGTTGTGATCGAGGCCGACCGCGACGCGCCGCGGGTTGCTGAGCGCGGTGGCATCGACCAGCACCTGCACTTCCACGAGAAGCTGGCGCGTGCCTTCGCGCGTCACCGTGACGATGCTGCCCGAAGCCGGCTGCTCGTGGCGCGACAGGAAGATCGCGGACGGGTTGCGCACTTCCTTCAACCCGTTCTCCGCCATCACGAACACACCGATCTCGTTCGCGGCGCCGAAGCGATTCTTGACCGCGCGCACCACGCGGTAGCGACTGCCGCTGTCACTCTCGAAGTACAGCACGGTATCAACCATGTGCTCGAGCACCCGCGGTCCGGCGATGACGCCTTCCTTGGTGACGTGGCCGATCAGCAGGACGGACGTGCCGGAGCTCTTGGCGTAGCCGAGCAGAGCCGCGGTCGATTCGCGCAGCTGCGAGACCGCACCCGGCGCCGAGTCGCTCGCCTCGGTCGCCATCGTCTGGATGGAGTCGACGATGAGCACCTGCGCGAGCGAGCGGCGGCTTTCTTCGATGATGTTCTCGACCGAGGTTTCCGCGAGGAGGCGCAGCTGCGGCGCGCTGAGACCGAGACGCTTTGCGCGCAGCCCGACCTGGTGGAGCGACTCTTCGCCGGTCGCGTAGAGAACCGGGCGTTCAGCGCCGCACGCGGCCGCCGCTTGCAGCAGCAAGGTGGACTTGCCGATGCCGGGATCGCCGCCGAGCAGCACCACCGAGCCCTTGATGAGGCCGCCCCCGAGTACGCGATCCAGTTCCTCGAGACCGGTTGAGAGACGCGAGTCCGCTTCAACCCCGGCGAGCGCATGCAGCTCCGCACCGGGTGCGCCCGTCTGTGCGGAGCGCCGTCGTCCATCACGCAAGGGTGCAGGCGCGGACTCGAGCGAGTTCCATTCACCACACGCGGTGCACTGCCCCTGCCACTTGGGGGCCGTGGCGCCGCAAGCTGTACAGACGAAGAGAGCGCGCGTTTTCGCCAAGAATACCGGGCCAGATCGAGCTGGGAAGGGCGTGAATCCTAGCACGTCCCGTCCTACAGGCCCGCGCCGCCAACCACGCGAATTGCGAAGAAATTCTCGCAACCCGGCGGCAGCGCTCGACTATACTTCCGCCGTTTCCAGGGCCAGGGGGTTTTTGGCCCGGATCAATGTGTGACGGCATTCGATGTTTGCCGCCATGCGGCGTGCCCGACCGCACGGAACCGCGAGTGGCGCCCATGCGCGTGCAAGGCACGCGATAGGCTTGCTAGTCATTTGCTCGATGCGACCACGGGACTCGGACAACTTGAACACCATCGCGCACCGACGGCCCACCGTCGTGCCCTCAAAACACCGTCCGACGACGGTTCCCACGCAGCTGGGCCGCTACTCGATCGAGCGCGAGATCGGGCGCGGTGCGATGGCCGTCGTCTACCTGGGTCGGGACCCGCAGATCAATCGGGTGGTGGCGATCAAGGCGCTGCCGCTGGCGCGCGAGTTCAGCGACGAAGAGCTGGGCGAGGCGCGGCGGCGCTTCTTCCGCGAGGCGGAGAGCGCCGGGCGGCTCAACCATCCCGGCATCGTGACGGTGTACGACGCGGGTGAGGACCAGGGTCTCGCCTACATCGCGATGGAATATCTCACCGGCCACCCGCTCAGCGAGTTCACCGATTCAAATTCCCTGCTGGCGCCCTCGGTGGTCGCCGACCTGATCGCACGCGTCGCCGAAGCGCTCGCGCATGCGCACCGGCTCAACGTGGTCCATCGCGATATCAAACCCGCTAATATTGTTTACGACGGCGAAACCGACGGGCTCAAGATCACTGATTTTGGCATCGCGCGACTCACCGACAGCGGCACGACCAAGACGGGCATCGTGCTCGGCACGCCGTCCTTCATGTCCCCGGAGCAGCTCGAGGGTCGCAGCGTCGGCGGCGCGTCGGACCTGTTCTCGCTCGGCGTCTGCCTGTATCAACTGTTGTGCGGCCAGTTGCCGTTTCGCGCCGATTCGATGACCGGCCTCATGTTCAAGATCGCCAACGAGCCGGCGCCGCCGCTGCGCTCGGTGCGACCCGACCTGCCCGGACTGCTGGAAGCGATTCTCAACCGCGCGATGCAGAAGCGCACCGACGAGCGCTTCCAGAGCGGCACGGAGATGGCGGCGGCGCTGCGCAACTGCAGTCGACTCCTGCAGGCGCAGGGCCTGTAACCACGCGGGCATGGCTAACTTGAAAGGCAAACTGCGCAGCGTGGCGATGAGCGACACCGGCAGGGTGCGCGAGCACAACGAGGACACCATCGCCATGGACGCCGACATCGGCCTGTTCGTGCTGGCCGATGGCATGGGCGGTTACAACGCCGGCGAGGTCGCGAGCGGCATCGCGGTCAAGACGATCGTCAACCTGGTGCGCGAGGCGGTCGCACGCGAGGATCTCGAGGGCACGGACAAGGAAACCGGTCTGGTGCGCCCGAGCATCATCCTGCGCGATGCGATCTATCGCGCCAACAAGATCATCCACCAGACTTCGAAAACGCAACCGCAGTGCGAAGGCATGGGCACTACGGTGGTCGCCTGTCTCTTCTACGACAACCGCGTGTCCGTGGCGCACGTCGGTGACTCGCGCCTCTATCGGTTGCGTAACGATCGCTTCGAACAGATCACGATGGATCACTCGCTCCTGCAGGAGCTCGTCGATCGCGGTTTCTATTCACAGGAAGAAGCGCAGCGCGCGACCAACAAGAATTACGTGACGCGCGCACTCGGCGTCGAGCCCAACGTGGAAGTCGAGATCAATGAGCATCCCGTCAACCGGGGCGACTACTACGTGCTGTGCTCCGATGGGCTGTCGGACATGGTGGAAGACGATGATATTCATTTAACTATCAATACTTTTAATGCTAATCTTGATAATGTTGCTAAGCAGCTGACGCAGCTGGCGAACGACAACGGTGGGCGCGACAACGTGTCTGTGGTCATGGCCCATGTACTAGACTCGTTCCCCGCGCGCCGGCGCATGCTCGATAAGATCCTGGGATGGTTCGGCTGACGGACGAGGCAAACGCATGGCAAGGCTAGTGCTGAGCCTGGACGGTCAAGTCCTGGCGGAATACAACATGAACAAGGAGCGCTACACGATCGGCCGCCTGCCGGACAACGACATTCGCATCGACAACCCCGCGGTGAGCGGCCATCACTCGCTGATCATCAACATCCTCAACGACTCGTTCCTCGAGGACCTGAACAGCACCAACGGCACCTACGTCAACGGCAAGCTCATCAAGAAGCATGCCCTGCAGCATGGTGACGTGATCACGGTCGGCCACCACCAGCTGCGCTTCGTCGACCAGCAGGAGACCGACGCCGAGCAGGACGAATTCGAAAAGACGATGGTGATCCAGCCGAGCTCGCAGGGCGAGGATAAGCTGCGCAAGATCGCAGCGTCTGTCGACCAGGCGGCCGCCAAGGCTGCGCCCGCACCGCGGCCGAGTGGCGATCAGCCGGTCGCGCTGCCGAAGGCGAAGTTGCAAGTGTTGAGCGGCGCGTTCGCGGGACGTGAGCTCGAGCTGACCAAAGCGCTCACCACTCTTGGCCGGCCCGGTGTCCAGGTCGCGGCGATCACGCGGCGCGCGGAAGGCTACTTCATCGTGCACGTCGACAGCGGCAAGGAAGGCGATTTCCCGCTGGTCAACGGCGCCGCCATCGGCCCACAAGCGCGACGGCTCCGTGACAACGATGTGATCCAGCTCGCGGGCGTGAAGATGGGATTCTTCGAGAGCTGATCTCGAAAGCCCGTCACTGACCCAGGGAGCCGGTCACTTCAGCTCCAGCGCCACGCGTTGGCTGACTCCACACAGCAACTCGTATGGCACCGTTTCCGCAAGCGGTGCCACGAGTTCTGCCGGCAACCCCTCGCCCCACAAGGTCACCGGATCACCCACCTGCACCGCGGGAAGATCGGTGACGTCGATCCCGACCATGTCCATGGCAACCCGCCCGGCGAGCGGCGCGCGCCCACCATTGACGAGCACCGGCGCGCCGTTCGCCATGTGCCGCGGATAACCATCGCCGTAGCCGACCGCAGCGATCGCGAGCGTGATCGCGCGTTGCGCGACCCAGGTGCCGCCGTAGCCGACGCGCTCCCCCTTGAGCACACGACGCACTGAAATCACTGTGCTGTAAAGAGTCATCGCCGGTGCGAGGCCGAAATCGGCAGCGCTGCGATTCGCGACCGGAGACACACCGTAGAGCATCAGGCCGGGCCTGACCCAGTCACCATGGCTCGCGGGCCAGTTCAGGATGGCGGCCGAGTTGGCAAGACTCTTCTCGGCCGAGAGACCCGAAACCGTGCGTTCGAACAGCTGGATCTGTGTGCTGGTCGTGGGATCGTCGGCAATGTCCGCGTTCGCCAGGTGCGTGAGCAGACGCAGGCGCGGTTGCACGGAGGGACAGGACTTGAGCGCAGCGTAGGCCGCGGGAAAATCCTCGACGCGAAACCCGAGGCGGTTCATGCCGGTATCGACCTTGAGCCAGACGCTGAAGCGGTGCGCGTCCGTCGCGTTCGCGAGCAGGCGCAGCTGCTCGGGACTGTGCACCACCAGCTCGAAATCGTGGTGCGCGGCCTCGCGCAACTGCGCAGCGTCGAACACGCCTTCGAGCAGGACGATCGGCGTGCGCACGGCTGCGGCCCGCAGCGTGATGCCCTCCTCCAGCCGCGCGACGGCGAGCGCGTCCGCCTCGGCGAGCGACAGCGCCGCGGGCACCAGCCCGTGACCGTAGGCATTGGCCTTGACGACGGCGAGCACGCGCGCAATGGGCGCGTGGCGGCGGACCACGGCGAGATTGGATCGCAGCGCGCCGGTGTCGATCACCGCGCGCACCAGCCTCGTCACCTGCCGATTCCTTCGCCGTAGGACTCGGGGGCGTAGCTGTCGAAGCGCGTGTACGCGCCCCGGAAGGTGAGCTTGATGTCGCCGGTGGGACCGTTACGCTGTTTCGCGATGATGATGTCGGCGATGCCCTTGTTCGGTGTCGCGGGCTCGTACACTTCTTCGCGATAGATCAGCAGGATCACGTCGCTGTCCTGCTCGATCGCGCCTGACTCGCGCAGGTCCGACATGACTGGTCTTTTTTCCACGCGCTGCTCGACGCTGCGATTGAGCTGCGACAGCGCCACCACCGGCACGTTGAGCTCGCGCGCCAGCGCCTTGAGGCCGCGCGAGATCTCGGAGATCTCCGTGGCGCGATTCTCCTTGGTGCCCGGCACCTGCATGAGCTGCAGGTAGTCGACCACGATGAGGCCGAGGTTGTGCTCGCGCTTGAGTCTGCGCGCGCGGGCGCGCAACTCGGTCGGCGTGAGCGACGGCGTCTCGTCGATGAAGATCGGTGCCTGCGAGAGCTGGGTCATGGCGGTGTCGATGCGCGGCCAGTCCTCTTCCGCGAGCCGCCCGGTGCGCAGGCTCGACTGGTCGATGCGCCCGAGCGAGGAAATCATGCGCAGCGTCACCTGCTCGGCCGACATCTCCATGCTGAAGATCGCCGAGGCAATCTTGTGACCGAGCGCGGCGTTCTCCGCGATGTTGACCGCGAGCGTCGTCTTGCCCATCGAGGGCCGGCCCGCGATCACGACCAGGTCACCGCGCTGCAAACCGCCGGTCATCTGGTCGAGCGCGTTGTAGCCCGAGGGCACGCCGCGCAGCTCATTCGGATTGCGGTACAGGTGATCGATCCGGTCGACCACGGTCGACAGGATGTTGCTCACCTTCACCAGGCCGCTGCGCCCGCGCGAGCCCGCCTCGGCGATCTCGAACACGCGCCGCTCGGCCTCGTCCACCAGGTCACGTGCGTTGCGTCCGTCGGTATTGAAGGCGCCCGCGGCAATACTGGTGCCGACATCGATCATGCGCCTGAGGAGCGCGCGCTCGCGCACGATCTCGGCGTAGGCGCGGATGTTGGCGGCGCTCGGCGTGTCGCGTGCCAGCGTGCCGAGGTAGGCCAGGCCGCCCGCGTCTTCGATCTGCGCGTGCCGCTCGAGATACTCGGACAGCGTCACCACGTCGATCGGCTGGTTGTTGGCGGCGATCGCCGCGGCCGCATCGAAGATCAGCCGATGATCGGGGCGATAGAAATCCGCGGACGTCAGGACATCGGCGATCGTGTCCCAGGCGGAGGCTTCGAGCATGAGCCCGCCGAGCACGGCCTGCTCGGCTTCGATGGAGTGCGGCGGGATGCGCAGCGAGTCGGTGATCACTGCGGGTCCCGTCTGGGGCTTGGTCACGGCCATGAGAGGCGTGCCCTTGATTAGGGGTTAGGGCAACTCTACTCGGGTTTCCCTTACAGCCCTGAGCTTATTCTTCGGCGACGATCGTGACCGGGACAGAAACGTTCACGTCGGTGTGCAAATGCAGGAGCACGACATGCTCGCCCACCACGCGAATCGGGCCGCTGGGCAGGCGCACTTCGCTGCGCTCCACCTCGTGCCCGGCGGCCGTGGCAGCCTCGGCGATGTCCGCGGTTCCCACCGAACCGAAGAGCTTGCCTTCGCTGCCCGCCTTGGCGGTGATGCGCAGCTTGAAGTCCTGCATGCCGGCGGCACGCTGCTGAGCGGCATAGAGCTCTTCCTGTGCCTTGCGCTCGAGCTCGGCGCGGCGCGCTTCGAAACGCGCGACGTTCTCGGCCGTCGCCATCGTGGCCTTGCCCTGCGGCAGCAGGAAATTACGTGCGTAGCCCGGCTTCACCTTGACGCGGTCGCCGATGGTGCCGAGGTTCGCGACTTTCTCGAGGAGTATGACTTCCATCGCTCAAGGACCTCAGTGCTGATCGGTGTACGGGAGCAGCGCCAGGTAGCGCGCGCGCTTGACCGCGAGCGCCAGCTGCCGCTGGTAGTGCGACTTGGTGCCCGTGATGCGGCTCGGCACGATCTTGCCGGTCTCGGTCACGTAGCTCTTGAGCGTCGCCAGGTCCTTGTAGTCGATGCGCTTCACGCCCTCGGCGGTGAAGCGGCAGAACTTCTTGCGGCGGAAAAATCTTGACATGGTGAGTCCCCAGATTCGTGTCAGCGAGCCGCATCGCGCGGCAGGTCATCGTCGTCGTCGCGGTCGCGGTCGCCGCCCAGCGGGCCTTCATCGCGTCCGCCGCGACCACCCTCCGATTCCTCGGCGGAGCGCGCCATCGGCGAAGGCTCGGTGACCGCGCTGTCTTCCTTGATCACGAGGTGACGCAGGACCGCATCGCTGAAACGGAACGCGCCGGTCAGTTCATCGAGCGTCTTCTGATCGCACTCGATGTTCATCAGGACGTAGTGCGCCTTGTGAACCTTGGCGATCGGGAACGCGAGCTGACGGCGGCCCCAGTCTTCGAGTCGGTGAATGGTGCCGCTACCGTTGGCGATCATGCCCTTGTAGCGCTCGAGCATGGCGGGGACCTGCTCGCTCTGGTCAGGGTGGACCAGGAACACGATTTCGTAGTGCCGCATGTCTTCTCCTTGTGGATATGCCGCCCGGGATGCGAAAGCCCTGGTGCGGCAAGGAGTTACTGATCGACCGGGCCAGTCCCGGACGAAGGGCGCGAAGGATACTGAAGGCGTGCGGCAGAGGCAAGGGATAGAGAAGGCCTCGGGCTGGAGAGCGCGGATCAGGCGCCTCCGTTCTCTTCCGGGCTGAGGCCTGACTCCTGAGGCCTGAGGCCTGCTCTTTGCCTTACGGCTTCGTACAACACCATCCCCGTCGCCACCGAGACGTTGAGGCTCTCGATCGCGCCGATCATGGGCAGGCTCACCAGCACGTCGCAGGACTCGCGCGTCAGGCGCCGCAACCCCTCGCCCTCGCTTCCCATGACGATGCCCACCGGCCCCGTGTAGTCCGCGTCGTAGCAGCGCTTGACCCCGTCCACCGCGGCACCGATCAGCCAGATGCCCCGCTCCTTGAGCGAGCGCATGGTGCGCGCCAGGTTGGTCACGGTGACGAAGGGTATGGTTTCCGCGGCACCGGCCGCGACCTTGCGCACGGTCGCGCTCAAGCCGGCGGCTCGATCCCGCGGCACGATGACGGCCTGCACGCCGCACGCATCAGCGGTGCGCAGGCAGGCGCCGAGGTTGTGCGGATCCTGGATGCCGTCGAGCAGCAGGAGGAGCGCCGGCTCGTGCAACGCCTCCAGATGCGATTGCAGGCGCTCTTCGTCCCACGGCTGGGCCGGTGCCACCGACGCCACGATGCCCTGGTGACTCGCCTCACCGGTCATCGCGTCGAGGCTGCGCGCCTCCGCGTGCTGAATCGAGGTCCCCGCCGTGCGCGCCAGGCTCACGATCTCCGCCGCGCGCACATCTTCGCGTCCGCGTTGCATCCAGATCTGGCGCACCCGCTCGGGGTGCCGGCGCAACAGCCAGCGCACCGCGTGCCAGCCAAGCACCAGCGATGGATCTCCCATGCTCAGTGTCCTCGTCGTTTGCGTGAGCGTGCCTGCTGGCCGCGCGCGGGCGCAGCGGCAACATCCGCTGCGATCTCGAAGTCCAGCCGGCGCTCGCGCATGTCGACTCGCGTCAACCGCACAGCAACCCGCGCGCCGAGCTGGTAGGTGCAGCGCGTGCGCCGTCCGGTCCACGCGCAGCGCGCGGCGTCGAACACGAAGTGATCGCCGTGCAGGGCGGAGACATGCACCAGCCCGTCCACCTGCAGGTTCGCGAGTTGCACGAACAGGCCGAACTCGACCACGGCGCTGATCACCGCTTCAAACTCGTCGCCGAGGTGCGCACGCATGAAGTCGCACTTGAGGTAGGCCATCACGTCGCGCGCGGCTTCATCGGCGCGCCGCTCGCGCGCCGAGCAGTCCCGGCCGAGTTGCTCCATGGCGCCGGTCGAATAGCTGAAGGCCTCGCGCGTGCCGCCCTCGAGCGCGTAGCGGATCGCGCGGTGCACGAGCAGGTCGGGATAGCGGCGAATGGGTGAAGTGAAGTGGGCGTACTCGGTGAGGCCGAGGCCGAAGTGCCCGATGTTGGTCGGCTGGTATACCGCTTGCGGCAACGAGCGGATGATGAGGCTCTCGATGAAGGCCGCATCCGGGCGGCCGGTGATCAGCGCCGTGACTTGCTGTAACTCGCGCGTGCCGATTGTCTCGGGGAAGCGCACCCCGACGCCGAGCGCGCGCAGCATGCGCTGCAGCTCCGTGACTTTGCGCGGCTCGGGCTCGCCATGCACGCGATACAGCGTCGGGAGCTTGCGCTTCCTGAGGAAGCGCGCCGCCTCGATGTTGGCTGCGATCATGCACTCCTCGATGAGCCGATGCGCGTCGTTGCGCGCGTGCACGTCGAGCGCCGCCACGCTGCCGTCCGCGGCAATGCGCACCTTCACCTCGGGCGCATCGAAATCGAGCGCGCCCCGGCGCTCACGGGCCTTGCGCAGTGCCTGGTAGAGCGCGTGCAGGTTCTTCAGGTGCGGCACGAGCGCAGTGAATTCGCGCTCGAGCTGCGCGTCACCGCCGAGCAGCATCGCTGCGACCTGCGTGTAGGTGAGGCGCGCCGCGGAGTGGATCACGGCCGCGCTGAACTGCGCGCGCGTCACCTCGCCGTCCTCGTTGATCCGCATATCGCAGGCGAGCACCAGTCGATCGACGCGCGGCTTGAGGGAGCACAGCTCGTTCGACAAGGCCTCCGGCAGCATCGGCAGCACGCGATCGGGAAAATAGACCGAGGTGGCGCGGTTCTGCGCTTCGACATCGAGCGCGCCGCCCTGCTTCACGTAGTGGCTGACATCGGCGATCGCCACGATCAGCCGCCAGCCCTTGCGCTGCGGCTCGCAATAGACCGCGTCGTCGAAGTCGCGCGCATCCTCGCCGTCGATGGTGACGATCGGCAGTGCGCGCAGATCGAGGCGCCCGGCGATGTCTTCGGCCCGCACCGTCGTGCCCCAGTGCTGCGCTTCGCGCTCGGCCTCGCGCGGCCACGAGACGGGCAGTCCGTGGCTGACGATCGCAAGCTCGGCGGCGATGTCCGCCGAGCGCCGGGCGTCGAGCACGCGCACGATCTGGCCGACCGCGCCACTGCGCCGCGTCGGCGCCTCGACGATTCTCGCGACCACGAGATCGCCGTGCCGTGCCGCGCCGCGCGCCGCGCTCGGGATCAGCACGCGATCGCGCAGCCGCGGATTGTCGGGCACTACGTAGCCGACATCGCCACTGTCTTCGAAACGGCCGGCGAGTTCCTGCGTGCCGCGCTCCAGGACCTCGAGCACCGCGCCCGAGCGCCGGCCGCGGCCATCGTCCTCGAGCACGCGCACGCGCAGGCGATCGCCGTGCATCACGCCCGCCATCTGCCGGCTGTCGAGGTGCACGTCCCCTGAGCCATCGTCCGGCGTGAACCAGCCGTAGCCGTCGCGGTGCGTGCTCACGCGGCCCTCGAGCGCACCCTGCTGCGTTCTCACTGCGAAACGCGCGTGGCCGTCGCGCCGCAGTTCGCCGTCGCGCGCCATCGCATTGAGGCGGCTCTCGAGCGCGCGGATCAGCGCCGGCTTGCGCAGGTGAAAGCGCTTGGCGAGACCGTGGGCGTCGAGCGGCCGCTCGAGCTCGCGCAGCTCGTCGAGGATCAGCCCGCGGCTCGGGATCGGTTCGGCGTAGCGCTCGCTTTCGCTCGCAAATTGCGGATCGCGCTCATGCCAGGCGGCGGGGGTGCCGCTCGCGCGGCGTTTCTTGTATTTGGATGATCGTGGCATCGTGAAAGGCTCGATGAAGCTCGTGTGTTGTGTGTAGTGTGGTGATTTGACAAGGCAAAAGGCCGTGCGTAAAGTGCGGCGCCTTCTTTGGGGGCCGGCTCGCGCGGCGCTCGCAAAGCCCAGGTGGCGGAACTGGTAGACGCGCTGGTTTCAGGTACCAGTGGAGCGATCCGTGGAGGTTCGAGTCCTCTCCTGGGCACCACCCCTCTCTCGCTTGCGCATTATTGCGCGATCACGCCCCGCTTCATTCCGACAGTCGCGCCCAAGCGCCGACCAGGTTCGGCATGATCAGGGTCGCCTGTGCATCGCTCAGCCCCTGTTGCATGCGTTGCGCGAGCGACTCGATCTCAACTTCGCCCGGTTTGACCACGCCCGTCGACTCCATCATCGGCAGCATACTGCGTATGGTCTCCGCCAGAAGGGTGGTGCCCGCGACGGCCGGTGCGGCCTCGATGGTGGTGCGCGCGAACATCTGCGGCTGCGGCAGGCCCGCGTCCCGGAACACCCGCCACAACTGCGGACCGAGTTTGATGCTCGCGCCGGAACGACGGAACGCCTCGACCATGCAGTTGTACGGCTGCTGGACCGCGGCGACGGGCGGCACCGCATGAGTTGAATCCATTTCCATCTCGAGGAAAGCCACGATACCGCCGGGGTCGAGACTCTGCGCGATATTGGCGAGCACACGCGCTGGCTCGCGCAGGTAGAGCAGGACGAGTCGTCCGATGATGGCATCGAAACGACCCTCGGGTCGCAGCGCGTCGAGCTCGGCGACCTGGAACCGGACATTGCTGAGCTGCATCCCGGCGGCGCGCCGCGTTGCCGCCTCCAC
>Ga0126377_10002292_pt1 | contig 13110 bp, 9 predicted proteins | sample PanSoiMetPlot_22_FD_92647 | JGI IMG/M metagenome (GOLD analysis project Ga0126377, IMG submission 92647) | Tropical forest soil microbial communities from Panama - MetaG Plot_22 | ecosystem: Environmental > Terrestrial > Soil > Tropical forest > Bulk soil | place: Panama | collected 2016-02-17
AACCATTGATATCAAGCGGCCGTCGCCGAGCCTGCCAATGCAACCGACCGCGTCACAAGTGACGCCCTTTCCCAGACCTCCATCCTTCGGCACACGCGCATCGGCATCGGCAGCCAGCCATTCCTTGATCGCGAAGGTGTCGCGACCGGACTGCAGGATGACGAACCGCCCATCAGCACCGCGAAACGCCACCGTTTTTCCGTCTCCGGCGATCAGAACATCAGGCTGTGGAGCCGCCAGGGCCCAAAGGATCCCGCACACGGCAACAAAAGCGCCGCTCCAACGCAACGGTGTGCGCAGAAGACAAATGAACACGAGTCCCGCGGTGCCCAAAAGGAGCGGACCCATCCCGAAGGCCGGCATACGCCCGACGGCGCCGGGAAGCGAGGCCACCCAAAAAGCAACTGCATTCATCCAGTCGATACCGTGCCCCATCACTTGCCAAAACGGCGCGTCGAAACCGAACGGCATGCTTACGACGCCGAGGATACCCGCTGGCATAATCACGGTCGAAACAATCGGCATGGCGAGCAGGTTGGCGAGTACGCCATAGGGCGCTAGTCGGTGGAAATGATAGGCGGCATAGAGCGTGGTCGCGAGGCCGGCCACCAGCGAGGCCAGGACCAGGCTCGTCACCTCACGGACACCCCAGAGTGCCACCCGTGCTCCGAGTGGACTGTCATGATCGGATTTCCAGGGAAGGCCATGTTGATAGACGGCAATCAAAGCAAGCGTCGCCGCAAATGACATCTGGAAGCCGGGATGCACGATAGCTTGCGGCGCCAGAAGCAGGACGACGATCGCCGCCACTGCAAGCGTACGGAACGTCAGCGTAGGACGATCGAGCATGACGCCGACGAGCACGATCGCAACCATGATGTAGGAGCGCTGTGTTGCCACTTCGGCGCCCGAAAGCAGCAGATAAAAGGTTGCGGCCAGGAGTGCGGCAAATGCCGCCCATTTCTTAATAGGCCTGCGGTGAGCGAGCGAAGGGATCAGCGCCAATATTGCGCGGACCATGAAAAACACGATCCCGGAGACTACGGCCATATGATAGCCGGAGATCGACAGCACGTGAGCAAGGCTCGATACGTACATCGCGTCGTTGACCGGCGTCGAGATCGCATCGCGTTTACCTGTAATCAATGCCGACGCAATCGAACCTCTATCGCCAGGCAGTGCCGTACGGATATGGTCGTCAATTGACTCGCGTATCGCGTCGATGATTGTCGCGTATCTCAGCCCAAGGCCTGGTTGCGCTGAGGGCGGCTTGATCTTCACAGCACCGAGGGCGTAACCGGAAGCGCCAATCTTTTGAAAATACATGTCACGCGCAAAATCGTAGCCGCCGGGGCGCAATGGCTGCATGGGCGGCGACAGATGTGCCTTCAACTCGATGAAGCTGCCGACTGGCGGAGCTGTGCCCTTTCGTACGGCGACGCGTACACGTTGCGGTGGGGAGGTGATACCGGGCGCGTCGAAGCGGTTGACACGGATCACAATACGATCGCTGCGTTCTCGTTCTTCACGGACTTCAACAAATCCCGACAGCGCAGCGCTCGTGATCGTGACCTTCAGGATTGGATGACTGATACGAGCAGCCTGCAGCGTCGCAACTGCAAGCCCCGCAAGCACACCCGCCAGCGCAACGGCCAACGGGAAACCAAATGGATGCCGACGCGCCAGAAAGGCGCCCGCGGCCGCAATTGTCGCCAGCGGCAGAACGGCCCACACAGCCGGCTCACGGTCAGCGGCAAAATAGCTCGCAATACCGGTCCCGAACGCCACAGGCACCCAAGGGCTAAGCCGCCCGGCTGCCAGCTCCGCCACAAGCCATTGCGCCAGCAGGTCATGCAATCGGCCGGCTGCCCCAGCAACGCCGTCCGGAAGAGATAGACCCGCTGGCCGCCGCGATCCGTCAAGTGTCGGCGCCCAGGCTCTCGCGCCGCCTTGTCCGCCTCTATGTGGACTGCTTCCTCGAGCCAAGATGCTAAACCCGACACGCCTCCCACAACCTCACCTATCCTAGAACAATCATAGGTTGTGACCAGCTACGAAAGCTGGATGTGCACTACGCGCGTGCGTTGGGGTCCCGCGGCACCTCAGGGTGTCGTTGCTGGCTCTGTCCTCAACTTACAAAGCCTCAATTCTCATCCGTACGGACGAAATTATCGCGCTACTTTCCAACTTCCCTGGCGTAAGTGTCGCGTAGCCCGACCGTGCGATTGAACACAGGCCGGCTAGGCTGCGAGTCCGGATCGGGACAAAAATACCCTTGCCGTTCGAACTGAACGGGTGCCGGAGAGTTGCCCTCGGCCAGTGCAGGCTCAATACGCGCGTTCGACAGCACCTCGAGCGAGCTTGGATTGAGATCCGCTGCGAAGTTTTCTCCGCCTTTCGGATCAGGCCGCGTAAACAAAGGATTGTATAAACGCAATTCCGCTGGCACGGCGTGCTGCGCGGATACCCAGTGGATCGTCGCCTTGACTTTACGGCCGTCCGGAGCGTTGCCCCCGCGCGTCTGCGGATCGTAAGTGCAACGCAACTCCGTCACGGCACCTTTCGAGTCCTTCACGACCTCGCGGCAGGTGATGAAGTAGGCATAGCGCAGCCGTACTTCTGTGCCTGGAGAAAGCCGGAAGAATTTTTTCGGCGGATTCTCCATAAAGTCTTCTTGCTCGATATAAAGCTCGCGGCCGAACTTTATCTTACGCACACCGGCGTCGGGGGCGTCGGGATGATTGGCCGCCTCCAACTCCTCAACTTTTTCTTCCGGATAATTTTCGATGATGACCTTGAGCGGCCTCAAGACCGCCATGCGGCGCAGCGCGTTCCGATTAAGAACCTCGCGAACCGCAAAGTCGAACATGCCCATATCAACGATGCTGTTCGCCTTGGCTACCCCGATCCGCTTGACAAAATCGCGGATCGCCTCGGGCGGAACGCCACGCCGACGCAACCCTGCAAGTGTCGGCATCCGCGGATCATCCCAGCCGTTGACATGGCCGTCGCGGACGAGCTCGGTAAGAACGCGCTTCGACAGCACGGTGTATGTCAAATTGAGCCGTGCAAATTCATACTGATGCGGCTGTGAGGGCACCTTGAGGTTCGCAATGAACCAGTCGTAAAGCGGGCGATGATCCTCAAACTCGAGCGTGCAAATGGAGTGCGTGATGTGCTCGATCGCGTCGGACTGGCCGTGCGCAAAGTCATAGCTCGGATAGATCTTCCAGGCAGTGCCTGTGCGCGGGTGCGGCGCGTGCAGAATGCGATAAAGGACCGGATCGCGGAGATTGATATTGCCCGAGGACATGTCAATCTTGGCACGCAGAACCCGCGCGCCATTGGGAAACTCGCCGGCCCGCATGCGGCGGAACAAGTCGAGGTTTTCTTCGACGCTGCGGTCCCGGAATGGGCTGTTCTTGCCTGGCTCGGTCAGGGTGCCCCGATTGACGCGCATCTCTTCCGGGGACTGATCGTCAACATAAGCCTTGTTGGCCCTGATCAGGTCCTCGGCCCAGGCGTAAAGCTGCTCGAAGTAGTCGGACGCGTGATAGAGGTGCTTGCCCCAATCGAAACCTAGCCACCGGACGTCACGCTCGATCGCGTCGATATATTCTTGCTCTTCTTTCGCCGGGTTCGTGTCATCGAACCGCAGATGACACCGTCCGCCGAACTCCCCGGCAATGCCGAAATTCAAGCAGATCGATTTGGCATGGCCGATGTGGAGATAGCCATTTGGCTCGGGCGGAAAGCGGGTAACGACCTGTTTGACGCGACCGGCATCGAGGTCGCCTTTGACGATGTCACGAATGAAATCGCGTCCCGCTTCGATTGCGCCCGCATCGCCTCTTGCCTTTGCATCGTTAGCCATGCTTCCTCAAACGTTACTTGAAGCCGTGTCCCACGGCCCGTATGACTTGGCGCTCGCCTCGATGTCAATCGCGATGACATTCCTCCCGCTGACTGTGGTAGACGGCTCACAATGAGCGAACCCGTCGTTACCCGCTTTGCGCCCTCACCCACCGGCTTTCTTCACATTGGTGGCGGCCGCACGGCCTTGTTCAACTGGCTCTATGCTCGCCGGAATGGCGGCAAGATGCTGCTCCGGATCGAGGATACCGATCGTGAGCGCTCTACAGCTGCGGCGATAAACGCCATTATCGACGGGTTGACCTGGCTCGGACTTGCCTGGGATGGCGAAATCGTTTTCCAGTTTTCGCGTGCCGCTCGCCACCGCCAGGTGGCCGAGCAACTGCTTGCCTCGGGTCACGGGTATCGTTGCTACTGCAGTCAGGAAGAGCTTGCTGCAATGCGCGAGAAGGCCAAAACCGAAGGCCGCACCCGTCTCTATGATGGACGTTGCCGCGATCGCGATTCAAAGGATGTTCCGGCCGGCGTCAACCCTGTGATCCGCATCAAGGCACCATTGACGGGTGAAACGATCGTCGAAGACCAGGTTCAAGGCCGCGTAGTCTGGCAAAACGAAAATCTCGACGATTTCGTCCTACTGCGCTCGGACGGCACCCCCACTTACATGCTTGCAGTCGTCGTCGACGATCATGACATGGGTATTACCCACATTATTCGCGGTGATGATCACCTGAACAATGCGGCGCGGCAGACTCAAATCTACCAGGCGCTTGGATGGAAGGTGCCGGTGATGGCGCACATCCCTTTGATCCACGGACCGGATGGCTCAAAGCTGTCAAAACGGCACGGCGCCCTTGGCATCGATGCATATCGCGCAATGGGCTATCTGCCGGCAGCAATGAGAAACTATCTCGTGCGGCTCGGCTGGGCACACGGCGACCAGGAAATATTCACGACAGAGGAAATGGTCGCCGCGTTCGATCTTCCGCAAATCGGACGGTCGCCCGCACGTTTTGATTTCACGAAACTCGAAAGTCTCAACGGCCACTATATTCGATCGACAGATGATGCGTCCCTTATGGCCGCGCTGGAGCAGCTGTTACCGCACATTGCCGGCGGACAGGAACTCGCCAGCAAAATGACACCGGCGCTACGCGGAAAGTTTCTGGCTGCCATGCCTGCCATGAAGGAGCGCGCCAAAACTTTGGTCGAATTGTTCGACGCCTCACGGTTCCTATGGGCGAACCGGCCTATCGATATTAATGAACAGGCGAAGGCCCTCCTGACCGACGAGGCAAAGACGCTGATTAGGGCCCTTCTTCCCGAGCTGGAGGCCGTGTCGGAATGGAATGCGACCTCCGCCGAGGCTGTCGTAAGGCCCTATGCTGAACGGTCGGGCCTGAAGCTAGGCGCGATTGCTCAGCCCTTGAGGGCGGCGCTCACCGGACGCACCACCTCTCCTCCGATCTTCGACGTTCTCGCGGTTCTCGGCCGCGACGAAAGTCTTGCTCGGCTGCGTGACCAAGCGGCGCCATAAGTTTTTCATAACCGGCAAATTCGCGGCGGAGGGCCTATATGGCGGGCATGTAGCCAACGTTGGGCTATCTTGCAGTGCACACTTGGATGGGATACCCACAAAGCTTGCGGCCAATTCGAGGGCTCGACCATGGACGCCAAGACCAGCGCCAAAAATAGGACCGGCACTCTGACGGTCGGCAACAACAATTGGGACATGCCGATACTGCCAGGCACGATCGGCCCCGAAGTGGTCGACATTTCCAAGCTCTACGCTCAGAGCGGAATGTTTACCTACGACCCCGGCTTTACCTCGACCGCAAGCTGCGAATCCAAAATCACGTACATCGATGGCGACGAAGGAATTCTGCTGTATCGGGGTTACCCCATCGAGCAGCTAGCCGAGCACGGGGATTTTCTGGAGACCTGCTACCTCCTGTTGTACGGCGAACTGCCGACGGCCGCACAGAAGGCAGATTTCGACTATCGCGTGAGCCGCCACACGATGGTTCACGAGCAGATGAGCCGCTTCTTCCAGGGCTTCCGCCGCGACGCGCATCCTATGGCAGTCATGACGGGCTGCGTCGGCGCGCTGTCGGCGTTCTATCATGACTCGACCGATATTTCCGATCCGCATCAGCGCATGGTCGCTTCGGTCCGCATGATCGCGAAAGTGCCGACGCTTGCCGCGATGGCATACAAATATTCAATCGGTCAGCCGTTCGTCTACCCGAAGAACGACCTCGACTATGCTTCCAACTTCTTGCGCATGTGCTTTGCGGTACCGACCGAAGAATACAAGGCAAATCCGGTGCTCGCGCGCGCAATGGACCGCATCTTCATTCTACATGCCGATCACGAGCAAAATGCTTCCACCTCGACGGTCCGCCTGGCCGGATCATCCGGTGCCAATCCGTTTGCCTGCATTGCCGCAGGCTGCGCTTGCCTTTGGGGCCCCGCGCACGGCGGCGCAAACGAAGCCGCCCTCAACATGCTGCGCGAAATCGGTTCAGTCGACCGCATTCCGGAATTCATTAAGCGCGCAAAAGACAAGAACGATCCCTACCGGCTGATGGGCTTCGGCCATCGCGTCTACAAGCACTACGATCCGCGCGCGAAAATCATGCAGAAGACCTGCCATGAGGTTCTGACCGAACTCGGAATCAAAGACGATCCGCTCCTCGACGTGGCCATGGAGCTCGAAAAAGTTGCCCTGCACGACGAGTACTTCATCGAAAAGAAGTTGTATCCCAACATCGACTTCTATTCGGGCATCACGCTCAAGGCGATGGGCTTCCCGACCACGATGTTCACCGTGCTATTCGCTGTCGCACGCACAGTCGGCTGGATCGCGCAGTGGAAGGAGATGATCGAAGACCCGAAGCAGAAGATAGGCCGGCCGCGCCAGCTGTACACTGGCGCCACGCGCCGGGACTACTCCCCAATCTCGCGTCGGAAATAACTTGCCCTAGCTTGCTTTGCCGTTGCTCTTACCGTTGAGCCTCGGAGCGGTCGCGCCATCATAGCCCCATTGCGCGTAGACGCCGGCCCAGGTGAAACCACCACCGAATGCCGCAAGCAGTATGCGGTCGCCGCGCTTCAGTTTCGGCTCATAGTCCCACAAGCAGAGCGGAATGGTCGCGTTGGTCGTATTTCCATATTTATGGATGGTCACCATCACCTTATCCATCGGCACACCCATCCGCTCGGCCGTCGACTCGATGATGCGCTTGTTGGCTTGATGGGGAACAAGCCAATCGATCATGTCAGATCGTAGATTGTTGCGCGACATGATCTCGCCTGCCACCTCTGCCATTTTGGCAATGGCGAACTTGTAGACCGCAGCGCCTTCCTGGTGAACATAATGCAATCGCTTCGCGACTGTTTCGGCAGTTGGAGGCATCCGGCTGCCCCCCGCCTTCTGGTGCAAGTGAATCATTCCTGATCCGTCGGAACGGACAAGCGTATCCATGATGCCGAAGCCGTTCGTGTCGGGCTCGAGAAGCACCGCCCCCGCAGCATCACCAAAAAGGACGCATGTAGCCCGATCAGTATAGTCGATGATCGACGACATCTTGTCGGCGCCGACCACGACGACCTTCCGTGCCGCGCCAGTGGCGATGAATTGCGTTGCAATCGAGAGAGAGTAAAGAAAGCCCGAGCACGCGGCTTGTACGTCGAAGCTGCCGACATTGCGGATGCCAACCATGTCGCAAATCATGTTTGCAGTCGACGGGAACTGCATGTCGGGGGTCGTCGTCGCACAAATCAGAAGGTCGATCTCTTCGGGTTTCACACCCGTTTTTTGCAGCAATCCGCGCACCGCTTCCGCCGCCATGTGCGACGTGCCAAGACCTTCGCCTTTAAGAATATGACGTTCCTTGATCCCCGTACGTTCCGTAATCCATGCGTCGCTCGTGTCGACCATGTGCGCAAGCTCACTATTGGTCAGCAGATCCGGCGGCAGATAACCGTGGACGGCCGTGATTGATGCGCGGGGGGATAGGGTCAAAGGATGGAATCCGGTTTCTTTAATGGCATACGCCCAACTGCGATGGGCGGCAAGCTAGCCGAGGGACTGTGGTAAAATTGCCGCTGATCGCGCCCCGCTCCTGCTTCCGACAGCGGCAAGAACCTGCGATGCGGCGTGAGCGCTCGGCTTCGCCTTTCCTATTTCCATTATATCGTCCAACCGGCTGAAAGCTTCACTTTGCTGGCGGCGATCCGGCGTGTCGCCAAGCAATGGCACCAGTGCCGTCGCGAGCCTGTCAGCAGTGCAATCACGTTGAAGAAATTCCGGGACCACGTTTGTTCCCAAAATAAGATTGGCGAGGATCGCCGACGGAGCATGAATTAGAAGACGGCCGACGATTGCTTCGACCAGTGATACCTTGTACGCGGCGACCATCGGGACACCGGCAAGCGCCAGTTCGAGTGTTGATGTTCCCGATTTTGTCAGGGCCGCCCGCGCCGTCCGGAATGCCTCGTACTTCTCGTCTGGATCGGCTGTAACGCGCGCTGGGATAGGCCACGCCGCAACGGCGGCTGTTACGGCGTCAGCAAGCCGCGGTACAGCCGGTACGACCGCTTCGAGCGCACCGTATTGTTCGACGACACGGGCCATTGCCGAGCCGAACACCGGCGCCATGCGCCGAATTTCACCGGTGCGACTTCCGGGCAGAACCAGAACCAGAGGGGGGTCTGCTCGCCGCAGACGGGCTTCAAGCTCATTTGGCCTCAGATCAGCCAGGCGTTCGCTCAGGGGATGCCCGACAAATGTGCATGGAGGTCCGCCGAGATCCTTCAGCGCTTTGGGCTCAAACGGAAGAAGTGCCAGTACATGATCGATATAGGTTCGCATCGCGCGCGCCCTGCCGGGCCGCCACGCCCAAACTGAGGGACAAACATAGTCGACGATAGGAATTTCCGGGTCATGCTCGCGCACGCGGCGCGCTACGCGATGGGTGAATTCCGGGCTGTCGATGATAACCAGAACCTCCGGCTTCGCCGCTATGACAGCATCGGCGGCTTCCCGGATACGCCGCAGCAGTTTTGGAAGCCTTGCCGGGATCGAAGAAAAGCCGACGATTGCGAGATCCCCGAGAGGAAACAGGCTCGGAACACCTTCAGCAGCCATGTGCGTACCGCCGACACAGGAAAAGTGCGCCTTCCCCTGTGTGTAGCCTCTGATCGCCGAAATCAGTGCCGCGCCTAACCGGTCCCCAGACTCTTCGCCGGCGACCAGAAATATATGCGGGCTCATGATGCTGACCCGACCGGCACACCCACCACAAATATTCCGGCGCGATCCGCCTCGCGCACGACGCTTTCCGCGTCGGCAATAACGGTCTTGTCGGAGACGACCGCAATGCCTGCCAGCCCGGCGCGCGAAGCACCGGTCACTGTCCGCGGACCTATCGACGGCAAATCGAACCGGTGATCTTGCCCGGGCTTCGGCGCCTTCACCAGCACACCGGTACCAGCCGGAAGGCCAATGCGCCCACTTGCACGGAGCTCGGCGACCCGCGCCATCATTTGATCCGTGCCCTCGGCGGCCTCCACCGCCAGGATGCGCTTCTCGGCCACGACCGCGGCTTGGCCAATATCGAAAGCGCCACTTGCCCGCAAATATGCAAACCCAAAGGCAATGTCCTGGCGATCCCTCTCGGAAGTATCGATGCGACCGAGCGCTCCTTCCGGCACCAGGATCTCGGGCGCTACTTCGTGTGCGCCGATGAGATGAAAGCCCTGTTCTTCAAACAGTGCACTCACGCCAGTCAGCAGGTGGTTATCCCCACCGCGATAGGCACGAATAATTTTCGGCAACGACTTGATGGCCAAAAAATCGGGACGAAGCGACCACAATGTCGGTCTGACAAGCCCGCCAATCCACACGACGTCGCGACAGCCCGCCGCCCTGGCAAGACGCGTAAATGCCCCAAATTGCCCCATCCGAAGCCAATGATGCCGATAACGCCCAACTATCGCGGGCTCGGCGTGGCCGGAAATCGGAAACAGCACAAGATCGCGTCCGCGCCGCCTAGCCGAATCCGCCACCGCGCGAGGCAACGTGCCGCCCCCGCAAATCAGCGCGAGCGGGCCGTCCTTACCAACGGCTGCGGCATCGCTCATGTGTCCTCAGCCGCCTCGTTGCGTTTGACGGCCATCGTCAAAGGCCGCTTCCCCGAACGGATAAAGTCGATAATCTTGCCAACCAACGGATCGCCGGAATATTCCTCCGCAACCCGATCGACACGCCCGCGAAACTCCCCTTCGCCAAAAAACAGGGTCTGATACGCCGAGCGCACCCGCTGAACGTCGGCCTTTGCCGCACCGCGCCGCCGCATGCCGATCACATTGAGCCCGATCAGATCGGCGAGCGGGCCATGCGCCATACCGAACGGAATAACGTCGGCACGTACACCGCTCAGGCCGACGATCATTGCGCCTTCGCCGATGCGGACGAACTGGCGAACTGCGACGCCACCACCGAAGACAACATGGTCACCGATCGTCACATGCCCACCAAGAACTGTGTTGTTGGCAAAAACAACGTGGTTTCCAACTTTGCAGTCGTGCCCGACATGCGAGCCCACCATGAAAAAACACCGGTCGCCAACCTCGGTAACGCCACGATCGTCCTCGGTGCCGGTGCTCATCGTTACGTTTTCGCGGATGTCGCATTCGGCGCCCACAATCAACCGCGTCGGCCCTCCACGGTAACTGAACGACTGCGGCGGAGACCCAAGTGACGCAAACGGATAAATGACCGTTCGCGGCCCGATTGTGGTGTGACCGGTCAGATTGACGTGAGCAATCAGGCGGCAGCCGTCGCCAACGCTGACATGTGCGCCGATCGTGCAGTACGGACCGATCAGGACATCTTTTCCGATCGTGGCCCCGGCTTCGATCCGCGCCGAGGGATCGATCATGTGCGCACTCATGCGTCGGACAGCATGGCCCCAACCTGGGCCTCGGCGACGACCTCGCCGGCCACTTTTGCTTCGCCACGATACCACCACATCGACTTGCGGCGAGTAATGCGGTCCATGTGATATTCGATAGTGTCGCCGGGCCGCACCGGTTTGCGGAATTTTGCCTTGTCGATAGTCAGAAAAAAGACTGACGTCGGCCGCGCGCCGGTTGCCGCTATGCAGAGCACCCCGGCCGTTTGAGCCATGCCCTCGATCATGAGGACGCCGGGAAACACGGGGTTACCAGGAAAGTGGCCCTGGAAATGTGGCTCATTGATCGTAACGTTCTTGATACCGATGCCGTGCTCATCGCCACGGATGTCGATCACGCGATCCACCATGAGAAACGGATAGCGGTGCGGCAGCATCTTGAGCACCACTGAGATGTCCGCCGCCTCGAGTTGGGTCACGAGTTTATTCATGCCGCAAACTCACTCTTCGGAAGCCGATTTTGGGCCGCCACCTTTGCGCGCGAGTCGTTGAAGCGCCATCATTTCGCGGAACCACAGTTTCACGGGCTTTGCCGGCGTCCCGCCCCAGCGCGCCCCGGGCGGCACATCCCCATGCACATTGCTGATTGCCGCAATCTGCGCACCCTCGCCGATCGTGACGTTATTGTTCAGACCAACGCGCGCGCCGAGTACAACAAAGTCCTCAAGAGTTGAACTGCCTGAAATTCCGGTCTGAGCAACAATGATGCAATGTCTGCCAATGCTCACATTGTGGCCCACCTGCACAAGGTTGTCGATCTTGGTGCCTTCGCCGATGACGGTGTCACGGATAGCCCCACGATCAACGGTCGTCCCGGCTCCGATCTCAACGTCATCCTGGATAATAACACGGCCGACCTGCGGCACTTTAAGATGTCCTTTGCCGCCCATCACAAAGCCGAATCCATCCTGCCCGATATTGCATCCCGGGTGGATGATCACCCGATCACCAATCAGAGCATTGCTGATCACCGAATTACCGCCGATCGAACAATCGCGCCCGATCCGAACTCCGGCGCCGATCACGGCATTTGCTCCAATGGCGGTTCCAGCACCGATTTCGGCCTGTAGGCCAATCACCGCACCGGGTTCTATGGCAACGCCCTCTTCCATTCGCGCGCCTGCGTCGACATGTGCTCCGGCGAAATTGCCAGGCTTCGACAATGATGATGGTCGCAAAGCCTGCGGAAACAATTCGCGCGCTGCCAGAACGAACGCGCGATAAGGTTCGCGTACGGTCAGCACCGAAACGTGGTTCGGCAGCTCTTTCGCAAGCGCTTCGGTCGTCAGACACGCACCGGCATGCGTGGTCGCGGCCGCAGCGGCAAAATTACGGCTCTCGAGAAACGTAAGGTCGCGCGGGCCGGCCCTGTCGAGCGGTGCAATATTCTCGATGCGGCTCGTCTGCGGCAGGCGAGAGGCGATTGCCGCGCCCGTCACGCTCACAATCTGCTCAAGTGTAAGACCCGCAGACTGACGAAGGAATATGGGCTCGTTCATCCTGGTGAAATCTGACCCGTCGGTTCTACCCGGGGCCGCCAAGGTCAGAACCTGGTGCCGCCACTGAAGCGGAATATCTGCGTCCGGTCGCAAACTTCGCCGCCGCCTACGGGCGTCGCGCAGTATTTCGTGATCGGATAGGCCAGATCGAAGCGCAGCGGACCAAGCGGGGAATCCCAGAGCAGGCCGACGCCGACCGAACTGCGGATCATGGACGGGCTGTTGAGGCCAACCTGAAGCGTTTCGCCGGTCACATCCCAGAATGTCGGTCCTTGATAGCTCCACAGCGAGCCTGCGTCGGCGAACACTGCGACCTTGATGCCGATATCCTTCGGCAGGAAATAAAGGGGAGTCTGGGCTTCCACGCTTGCACCCCAATAGAGCGATCCGCCAAGTGGATCATTCGTCGTGCCCGGCGTCAGGTCACGCGGTCCCAAGCCTGCGGGCGAAAAGCCGCGCACGAGGTTGGGGCCCATTTGAAACTCGTCGAGCATCCGCATCTGCTGGCCGCCCCAGCTGGAAATATTGCCGGCCTGCAGCTTGAAGACGCCAACCACGTCATTGATGACTTCGTAGTATGTGCGAGCTTCCACCTGAGTTCTGATGAAATTCACATCACCGCCAACGCCGGCAAAATCCTGCTTGAGCTCGGCAAAGATGCCGCTGGTCGGCGCCCTGTTATTGTCGAGGGTGTTATAGGAGAGCGTGAAACCGACCAACGAAACATTGACCGGCCCCGCGGCCAGTTCCTTGCGGAC
>Ga0126377_10002293_pt1 | contig 13110 bp, 12 predicted proteins | sample PanSoiMetPlot_22_FD_92647 | JGI IMG/M metagenome (GOLD analysis project Ga0126377, IMG submission 92647) | Tropical forest soil microbial communities from Panama - MetaG Plot_22 | ecosystem: Environmental > Terrestrial > Soil > Tropical forest > Bulk soil | place: Panama | collected 2016-02-17
CCTGATGGGCTCCCGTGTGCCGCCCCTGCCGAAGGAGTTACTCTCGGACCAGATAGAGGTGCCAGCGATCAGGGACACCTTTATGGACACGCCGTCCACCGTCGTCGCATATCGGGTCTCGGGGATGTCCAGTGCTCCTTCGCAGCCTCTGCGCCTGGCGGTCGCGCCATGCGTCAATAGATTCGCTCGTGGGCTCGATGCCCTTTTCGCGGGTTGAGTCATCCGCTCCTCGTGCGAACCCTGATCGCCGTGATGACTCCCGACACCAGAACGACGATCCCGCCGAAGAGGATAGCCAAAGGCCCAAGGTAGCGGAGGTTGACGCAGTCCGTGACGGCAAAGTCCGGGAGCTGGACGAGCGGGCATCCCTGGAGACGGAACGGGTGGGGCAGCAAGGTCAGCAGAGCTGCAGCGCGGCCCGAGCGGAGGTACCAGACTGAGAGGGCGATCGATGCCGTCCCCGACGCCAGCAGCCCGACGATGAACGGCCGCCTGTCTGGTCCGCGACGCCGGATGACCCCAACGGCAGATGCGATCGCCGATACACCGAGCGCGAGCCCAACGAGTCGCATCCCGACTGGCCCCGGGGTGGAAGCAGACCGTGGGTCGAACGGCATGTCAGCCGAAAGCCAGGGTAGGTAGATCGACGAGCACACGATGGCACCGCCGAGGCAGCTCACCGCCGCCGGGATCACTCCTCGTGGGAGCGACCCCTTGCGGATCGCCGCCGGGGGCACGTGCGATCGGCCAGCATCGGTTCGCCGCTGCCTGCCTGAGGATCCGTCTGGTTCGGACACCGTCGGCCTCCTGCTTCATCGGATGATGGGCCTTCGTGATGGCTGAACCAACAGGTGGACGCAAGTTCGGTGCCGACAGCTCCACCGTCGTGAGCTACGCGGTCTATACGCGCCACAAGCCGGCACACGGGCTCGGCTCCGCGGCTCTTCCCCTCCGGGACGTCCTAACCGAACCCGAGCCCCCCGCACTCGCCGATTCCGGCCGTCGACGCCAGCCCACGTTCGTCTCTGATGTTTTCTCGAACGGTTCCTCGGGCGCGAGCGACCTCGTTCCTGCCAGAGCCGATCGACCTGTTCAAGGCCGTGATCGATGCGTTCGTCTTGGCGAAGGCGGCCAGGAACCTGCTCAGCTCGGCGTCAAGTTCGGGCGGCTCGAGGACGCGCATCGCGCCAAGCGCCTGCAACCGGATGTTCAGGGCGCGCTGCAGTTCGCCTGATGTGGGAGTGCGGCTCATGTCGATGCCGGCATCCGATCGCTGCACGACCGCACAGACCTCGTGGACGCTCGACGCGAAGTCCTTCTCCGTGGGCCGGTCAACGAATCGGGTGTAGGCGACTATCGCGAGGACCACCGCCAGGATGACCACCGAGGGCCAGACGAGCCAGCCCTTCCTCGAGCGCGTCGGTCGACCGCCGGCCTCGTGTTCGCGGGGCGGCAAAGGGCGGGTCGCTTCTTCGAGGGTCCCGGGAGGTTCACGGGACGGGAGGGGCCGGGTCGCGTCCTCGACGTCCATGCGAGGTTCGCGGGGCAGCGTTTTCTTGGCGGATGGGATCTGACCCGGCGGGAGGGGGAGCGAAACGATCGTCTGGTCCACTGGTTCTTCCGGTCGTGACACGAAGGTGTCGTCAGCTCGCGGGTCCGGTTCGATCTCGAACGTGGTCCGTCCGACCCTGACCTGGTCACCGGGGAGCACCTCCCGTGGGCTTCGGATCCTCTCCCCGTTGACGAACGTGCCGTTCGTGGACTCGAGGTCCTCGACAACCACCGACCCACCGGTGCGTCGAAGCACCGCGTGGCGACGCGATACCTCGGGATCCTCCAACACGAGATCGCCGTCCTGACGGCCGATGGCCATCTCGTCGTCGAGCTCCACCCGACGGCCCGCCTCCGGACCGCTCTTCACCACCACGGCTGCCAACCCTCACCCCCCGGACTCGGAGGACCTCATCCGACGATCAGAACGCGAATGCCTTGCTGCGGCGAGCTGGTCGCGTGTACCCCCTTGTTGAGTATCGAACCGCCAGTTGGCCTCCTTGAAGCGCTCGGGCGCGGTCTACGCCCCATCAAGGTGCTGCGAATCCGCTCACCGGGGAGCGAGGTCACTCTTGGGCGCCAAGTGCTTCCTCGAACCTCCTGAGCGCCTCGTCGATCGCTCGTGCCCGATCTGCGGACGTGATCCCACCCTCCTGGAGCGCCTCGGACACCTTCTGTCGGAGCTCGTCCACCTTCTCGGCAGAGTCCTCGTCACCTTCGCCGAGGATCTCATCGATGCCGTGACTGATCTCATCGCCGACCTCACCCGAGACCTCGCCCGCCTGGATCCCCTCGTTCGTCGTTGCGACCACGATTCCTGCGGCCTCCTGCGGCGATAGTTCAGCCGCTTGTGGCGAGGGTGGTGTCGTTGTGGACAAGCTCTGGCCCTCCGTCGAAGGCGGAGCCGCGTTCGGGCCGCTGTCCCGGTCCTTGGCGACAAGCACGGCGACGAGCACGAGGACGAGGACGCCGATGAGACCGGCCAGGCCGATGTCGAACGCCGGCGAGACGCGCCGTACAGGCCTTTTGGACTCGGCCACGGGCAGCCGACGGGTCGTTTCACCGGTCGCCGTCTCCGTCGGGTCCGTCTGCGCGACTCCCGTTTGCCGCACCGCCGCCTCGAGAGACCTCCGCACGTGGTCTCCGGTCTGTGGGCGGTCGGCCGGGTCCTTTTCGAGCAGAGAGGCAACGAGCCCGTCAAACGGCTCCGGGACCGAGGGGTCGATCGAGCGAAGAGGCGGTGCAGGCGTGTTCGTGTGCGCGTACGAGAGTGCTGCAAGGTCCCCCTCGAAGGGGGTCCGGCCGGCGAGCATCTCGAAGAGCACGCAGCCGAGCGAGTAGAGATCGGTTCGACCGTCGATCGCATCGCCTCGGACCTGCTCCGGGGAGATGTAAGCCGCAGTCCCGCGTACGCTCATCGTCGCGGTGAGGGCCTCGGGAGACAGGAGCCGTGCGATCCCCATGTCCGCGAGCTTGACGCCGCCAGGCGGAAGCAGAACGTTCGATGGCTTGACGTCCCGATGGATGACGCCATGTTCGTGGGCGAAGTCAAGTGCCGCCGCCAGGCGGCCAGCGATCTCCGCGGCTCGCTCGCTCCCGAGACGGCTCTCTTCGTCGAGGAGCTCCCGGAGCGTCGGTCCCTCGACGAGTTCCATCACGATGAACTGCTCGTCATGGTCGACCCCGGAGTCGAACACCGTGACGACGTCCGGGTGCTGCAGCCGGGCAAGGATCTGCGCCTCCTGCTCGAACCGCGCCGCAGCGCGGGGATCCCCGGGGTCGCGGAGGAGCTTGATCGCGACGGGCCGGCGCAGAGCGACATCCTCGCCGCGCCGGACCTCGGACATGAGGCTCCGGCCGAGCACGTCCCCCAGGCGGTACCGACCGCCGATCAGTCGATCCGTCTCGATGGCGGATCATCCCCTCCCCACAGCCGAAGGGCCGGCCGCGTAAGCGTAGCTGAGCGACTGGATCGGACCACTTGGTAGGGCATGATCACGAAGGGGTCGGGAGGGCACATTGCCAGTATCGACGGCAGCCAAACCTTCTTGAAGGGCGAGCCACGACTCAACCTCGCGACACGACGCGGCGATAGGAGAGGCAAATGCAAGGACCATGGACCCTTCAAGACAATGAGGGCTACTGCCGCGTGCACGGCCAGGCCTCCGGCCGTCTAAGCGACGACGCCCCGTGCTCCCTGCCACACGCCGCGGCGAAGTGCCCGGTCTGCTGGTTGGAGTGGATCGGTCCAGGGCCAAGCGACAGCGTCGTCCTCTGCATCCTTACACGGCACATCGTGGAGACTCATCCGGACGCGGCCCACGCGACGACTCTCAGATTCACGGCCGAACAGTTGGGCGGGTCCGCGAATCCGGACGATTGGTGTCACCACGACCCCGAGCAGCACCGAGACGTCATCGTCCTGCAGCCGACGTGATTCCTGGCGATTCCTATCCGCCTCGAGTGACTCAGGCGGCCCGAGCCAGCCTCTCCCGAACAGCTCGTGAGGATCGATCTACGGCTGCCCGATCCGGACGATCCGGACATGGACCGGCCCTCATGTCGAGGAAGGAGGAACCGTATCGTGCCGAGACGTACGCCTCGACCCCACACCGGTGCAGGTAATCGTCCCACGCCTTGGCGGTCATCTCCGGCTCGGCCGATTCGTCGAGTTTGTGGGTGGTATTCATCTCAACGTTGATTCGGAGCCGCGAACGCCCCAGATCGATGTTCGGCGGTGATGTTCGGCACCCGCCGCCCCTGCCGCGTTCGGGCTAAGCCGAAGGACCAATTCAATTCCGGGTCGGGGGCGTTCAAACTGGTGGCCCGGTCCTGTCCGAGGAGGAGCAAAGGGCCTGTCCGAAGAGGAGCAAAGGGATGGACCTCCAAGATGTACTCGAGCAGCTATCGGCCGCGACCCGCTCACTGAAGTTGTCGGCGTCTTGGCTGGAGAGCCAGACCGACGACCAGATTCGCGAGATCGGCAGCGGAGACTGGCTCCCGCTCACCAGCGCCGTGCACGACCTGGAGGAGCGAGTGATCCAGGTCGATCGGGTATTCAATCGGGGAGAGGAGGCTCGGCTCGACCTGAGCCGCGACCTGATTGAGCCGGAACCACGACCGTAGGGGAGTCACCGACAGAACCGTGAGAAACCCCCGGGGCCATGGGCTGATCGAACCCCGGGGGTTCCTGTTCCCGTCCCTTCTCGAGTGAGGAGACATAAGACGGGAACCTTAGAAGGCCAGTAGCAGATCCAAACAGTCTGACCCGACGTCGCTTTGGCCTTGTAGGGCCATTTGGGCGAAGCCCACGCCTCCTACGTCGACCCCAGATTGCGGGATCGACCTTCGCCTCATTTCCGCCAAAAGCCCGACCCACCGCCCCGGCGCGACCGGTACCATCCGTCAGGCGCCGACGAGTCGGTGCCCGAATTGATCGGCACGTATCGAGTTCAAGGCTTCGTGGCCGGTTCGCCGACGAGGTGGACGGAGCACTCGAGGACTTCTCGATCACGGCGCGCCACGGCCGGTGTTCCGCCGACTGGACGCTCGGTCACCTGGCCTTGGAACGCGGCTTTGGCTCGGGCGTTTCCTCGTCCTCGGTCGCCTCCACGGCCTCCTGCACGGCGTCGGCAGCCTTGAGCGCGGCCACCGCCAGGAGCCTCGTCACGCCCGCAGCCAGCTGCACCACGCCGCCGAGGATCCGAATACCCCCGCGGAGAGCGTCGAGTGCGGCATCGCCGAGCTGTGTCCGCCGAAGGCCGTTCTCACTCATGCGCTGATCTTGGCACGATCTTGCCTGGTGATGCGAGGCAGCGCGCGAAGCCGACTCAACAGAGAGCAACCCATTCGCCGCGGGTCTTCGCCTTCGAGGGCGATGGCTTCGGGGCCGCGCGCCGAGGTCGCACCGACATCACGGATGTAGTAGCGTTCGCGCCCCTGCTGGCAGCGCCCGCGGAAGGGGACGCGATGCGGCATCTTTCGCGAGCGATCACGCTTTCCACGGTCGTGTGCACCTTGCTTCTCGCGACAGCTCCGGTGCACGCGACCGCTCCGGGCGAGAACGGCCTGATCTCGCTCCGGCGGTACTTCAACGACAAGCACACGAGCGGGGCGCTGTTCGTCGTCAATCCGGACGGGAGCCACGAGACCCAGATCACGTTCCCCGCCGCGAACGAGCTCGACTACACGCAGAACTGGTCCCCAGACGGCAGGCAGCTTGCTTTCGAGAGAGACACGTTCACGTCCCGGTCCGAGACGAGCGAGATCTGGGTCGTCAACGTCGACGGATCGAATCCCCACCGATTGTTCCCGTGCCCTGGCGACGACGTGTGCGGTGCGGCTCACTTGCCATCCTGGTCGCCAGATGGGCAGTGGATCGCCTTCAGCCTCGCCACGGGGCCAGTGACGCACCACCAAAGCGCCGACGTCAGCATCTGGGCGATCCATCCCGACGGCACGGGACTCCGGAAGATCACGCAGCCGACCGGGTTCCAGCAATCGGAGGATTTCGACCCCCAGTGGTCTCCCGACGGAACCCGTGTCGTCTTCGAGCGCAGGCTGGCGCGCCGCGACTGGAAACCGGCGATCTTCACTGCAGGATCCACCGACGGGTCGGACGTCGAGCGTGTCTCCCCGAAGGGCCTGATGGCGGGGGACTCTCCGGACTGGTCTCCGGACGGGCGGTGGATCATCTACCGGAACGACGAGGCTCCGGGGCCGCAGCAGGTGTTCCTCAGCCACCCCGACGGCAGCGCGTTCCACGTGATCATCGACGGGGGCCGGGACCTCTCGTTCACCTCTTCCTCGTTCTCGCCGGACGGCGCCGGGATGACGATCGGGATCTACCCGGGCGTCGGCAAGAAGGGCAATGCGGACGTCTGGATCGGGCATTTCGACGACCGCATGCACATCGACAGCCTCAAACCCCTGACGCGGACGCACCGGTGGGAGAGCTCCCCCCGCTGGGGAACCGCACCCTTGCTCGGATAGAGAGATTCTCCGAACGCCCGGCCCTCCTCGAGGTGCGCGAGAAGGTCCGGCGGGTGAGTGAGCGCCCGCGAGGGCGGTCACGTGTGACAGGCTTGGCGGCCGTGGTCCGAGATCGTGCCGCTGCCGTTGACGAACGCCCAGGAATATGCATCGTCGTGCAGGGTCATCCTGAGTACTCCGAAGACGCCCGTGACCCGCTTTTGCGATCCGCGGATCGGTTGACCGAACGGATAGCTGTCGGCTCCGCCGGTCCCCACGACGAATTCGCGGATCCCCGTGTCGGGAGCCAGTCGACCGTCCGGTGACATCAGCGCGAATCGCTCGTAATTGTGCTCGTGCCCGTTCAGCACGACATCCACGCCGAACCGATAGAGCACCCTCCACAAGGGGGCCACATCGCCGTCGGATCCGTGAGTGGTGCCGGAAGACCAGCGCGGGTGGTGCCAGTAGGCGAGCTCGCAGGTGGCGTCGCTTCGGCGAAGATCGTGCCTGATCCAGGCGAGCTGTTCACCGGAGATGGTTCCCGGGCCCGAGTTGACCGCGATGAGATGCCAGGCACCGATGTCGAAGCTGTAGTAGCCGCCGTTTCCTCGATGGGCACGCGGACCGAAGTAGTCGAAGTATCCGTCGGCCCCCGCGGTGTCGTAGTCGTGGTTCCCGGGAACCGGGCGAGTGATGCCCTTGAAGCGTCCCCACGTCGGGTCGTAGGACGCCATGAAGTCAGCCAGCGCCCCGTTCGGGTACTGGTTGTCGCCCAGGGTCAGGGCTGCCGTCGGGCCGATCGACTCGATCAGATCGGCCGTCCTGCGCTGGCCCGTCCCGGGTGCCCCTTCGCTCGCGATGTCTCCCGCGGCCGTGATCACCGGATCGCCTGCGGCCGGCGTCGGAGCGAGGATCTGCGGGGCGCAGGCCGAGGCCACGAGCGCCACGACAACGAGTGTGCGGCGCACCAGACCTACGATCGATATGTCGTCGGTCCTCACTCGGCGTCATGTTATCGACCATCGAGACGGTCGGTCTCTGGGAGTCGTCGCGGACCGATCAGCTTTCACCGAAGCGTTGGGACCGCGCTGGAACTTGTAAACGGTCCGGCCTGCGGAGAGCTCGTGCACGATGCCGGGGCGGGTCCGGCTCCGGGCGACGTTCGGAGATCCGGGGCGTTACGGCTTCGTAACCTCCCGGTGCGCGCGGCCTGACACGATGGAGCGGATGGACTCGCGCCTTCGGATCGCGCCCGCCGACCTCGATGACCTGGGGTGGATCGCCGGGATCTACCACCACTACGTGCGAACCTCGCCGGCCACCTTCGAGGTCGAGCCTCGCACGGACGCGACGTGGCGGGCATGGTTCGACGGGTTCGGCGGGCGCGGGCGCTACCGGTTGCTCGTGGCGCGCGACGGCGAGCGCGTGCTCGGCTACGCCTCCAGCTCCACGTACCGGCCTCGGGCAGCCTACGCGTCCTCGGTCGAGACCAGCGTGTACATCGACGCCGGGTCGACCGGCCACGGCGTCGGCTCGGGGCTCCTGGGTGCACTGCTGATCGAGCTGGCGACCGAGGACGTCCACCGCGCCTGCGCCGGGATCGCGCTGCCGAACCCGGCATCCGTCCGCCTGCACGAGGAGTTCGGCTACCGTCACGTGGGAACCTTCACGGAGCAGGGACGCAAGTTCGGGCGATACTGGGACGTCGCCTGGTTCGAGCGGGCGTTCCCCGATCGATCCGCCGAGGAGGCCTCGTGACCGATCCGATCGACGAGCGCATCGACGGCCTGTACGCGGGTGAGCTCGATCGCTTCACGCCGGACCGCGACTCGCTGGCGAGGGAGCTGATCTCGGCCGGTGACAAGGAGGGCGGCAAACGCGTGAAGGCGCTCCGCAAGCCCGTCGTTTCGGCGTGGGCACTCAACGTGCTGGCTCACGAGGACCCCGAGGCGATCGGGGAGCTCCTCGAGCTGGGCGGTCGGCTCCGGGACGCGCAGCGCCGCGCGATCTCGGGGGGAGACGTCGAGCCGCTCCGCGATGCGACCGACGAGCGCAGGCGGCTCGTATCCGAGCTCGCCGGCAAGGGCACCGCGATCCTCGGACGCTCGGGATCGGCCTCCACCGCCAACGGCGATGCCATCGTGACCACGCTGGAGGCGGCCGCGGCCGACGCGGAGGCGGGCGACCTGCTGCGATCGGGACGGCTGATCAAACCGCTGCGGCCGCCGAGCTCGTTCGGAAGCGAGGGCTTGCGCGTGCTTGAAGGCGGCCGGCAGGCGACCCCCCCGGCGAAGCCGGATCCGAAGGCCGCCGAGGCCAAGCGCCTCGAACGCGAACTGGGCGCGACCGAGGTTCGCGAACGCCGGGCCGCCGAGACCGTCGAGCGCGAAAAGGCCCGGGTCGAGGAGCTCGAGCGCAAGCGTTCGCAAGGCCGGGAGCGCCTGCGGGCGGCCGAGGCGGAGCTGCGGGGGATCTCGCTCGAAACCAAGCGGCTCGCCCGCCAGATCGACAAGCTGAAGACTCGCTCGTAGCTCCCAGGTCCGCGCGACCCGTTGGTTACGATGCGTGAACCATGCGCCGCTACGACCCGTCCGAGATCGAGCCGAAGTGGATCGAGCGCTGGGAGTCCGAGGGGTTGTACCGCGCCTCGGACGACCCGTCCGACGACCGGCCGCGGTTCTACGCGCTGGACATGTTCTCCTACCCCTCCGGAGACCTCCACATGGGGCATCTGGAGGCGTTCAGCGGCGGCGACGCGGTGGCCCGGTTCGCCACGATGCGCGGGAACAACGTCCTCCATCCGATCGGCTGGGACTCATTCGGCCTGAACGCGGAGAACGCCGCGATCAAGCGGGGAGTCGATCCTAAGGAGTGGACGTACGCGAACATCGACCAGCAGGCCGCATCGTACAGGCGGCTCGGGATGTCGTTCGACTGGACCCGGCGGCTCCACACCAGCGATCCCGAGTACTACCGGTGGACGCAGTGGCTGTTCCTACGGTTGTTCGAGCGCGGACTGGCGTATCGCAAGAACGCCCCGGTGAACTGGTGCCCGAAGGACCAGACCGTCCTGGCCAACGAGCAGGTGATCGGCGGCGCGTGCGAGCGTTGCGGCACACCCGTCGTGCGTCGGGACCTGACCCAGTGGTTCTTCAAGATCACGGACTACGCCCAGCGGCTGCTGGACGACGTCGACACCCTGGTCGACTGGCCCGAGCGCGTCCTGACGATGCAGCGCAACTGGATCGGGCGTTCGGAGGGTGCGTCGGTGACGTTCGAGATCGCGGAGACCGGCGACGAGGTCGAGGTCTTCACCACCAGGCCCGACACGCTGTGGGGCGTGACCTTCTTCGTGTTCGCCGTCGAGCACCCGCTGGTCGCGAGGCTCGCGGAACGGGGCGGCGCGTGGGAACGCGTCCAGCCGGTGCTCGAGAAGGTGCGCGCGACCCCGTTGACGGTTCGCGAGGAGGCCGACACGAAGGAGGGCGTTCCCCTCGGCGTACACGCCGTGAACCCGGTGAACGGGGAGCGGGTTCCGGTGTTCGTCGCCCCCTACGTGCTGATGGAGTACGGGACGGGCGCCGTGATGGGCGTGCCCGCGCACGACCAGCGTGACTTCGAGTTCGCACGGGCGCACGGCTTGCCGATCCGCGTGGTCGTCCAGCCCGAGGGCGAGCAGCGGGACCCCGAGACGATGACCGAGGCTCACGACCACGACGGCGTGATGGTGAACTCGGGCCCGTTCGACGGCGTGCGCTCGCCCGAGTCGATCGGGAAGGTCGTCGACTGGCTCGAGGAGCAGGGCAGGGGCAAGGCGGCCGTCACGTACCGGCTCCGCGATTGGTTGATCAGCCGTCAGCGGTACTGGGGCCCGCCGATCCCGATCGTCCACTGCCCGGTCCACGGCGAGGTGGCCGTCCCCGACGACCAGCTGCCGGTCGAGCTGCCCACGGACGTCGACTTCCGCCCGGGTGGGGAGTCGCCGCTCGCGCGACACGAGGCGTTCGTGCACACCACGTGCCCGATCGGTGGGGAGGCCGCGATGCGCGACACCGACACGATGGACACGTTCGTCGACTCCTCCTGGTACTACTTCCGTTATTGCTCGCCGCAGGACGACGGCGCCCCGTTCGATCTCGACGCGGTCGAACGATGGATGCCGGTCGACCAGTACGTCGGCGGCGTCGAGCACGCGATCCTGCACCTGCTCTACTCGCGGTTCTTCACGAAGGTGCTGTTCGACATGGGCATGGTGACGTTCACCGAGCCGATGCTGCGTCTGATGAACCAGGGCCAGGTGATCTACGAGGGCGCATCGATGAGCAAGACCAAGGGCAACATCGTCGAGCCCATGCCGCTGGTCGAGCGGTGGGGCGCCGACTCGATGCGTCTGGCGATCCTGTTCGCCGGCCCGTTCGAGGACGACATCGATTGGAAGCTGATCGCGCCCGACCCCGAACGTCGTCCGGGCGTCACCTCGTGGCTGAACCGCGTGTTCACGGCGGTGGGCGAGGCGGCCGACCGAGACACCGCCGACCCCGAGACCCTGCGCCGCATCACGCACCGAACGGTCAGGGCCGTGACCGACGACATGGAACGGTTCCGCTTCAACGTCGCGATCAGCAAGCTGCAGGTGCTGACGAACGAGATGCGCTCGGCGTTGGATGCGGGCGAGGGAGCCCGGGAGGCGGCCTCCGCACTCACGTTGATGCTGGCACCGCTCGCGCCGTTCGCTGCCGAGGAGCTGTGGCGTGAGGTCTTGGGCAACGATGCCAGCGTGCACGTCACGATGTGGCCGTCGTTCGAGGAGAGGCTGGCTCGCGAGGAACGCGTCACGCTCGTCGTGCAGGTCGACGGCAGGGTTCGGGACAGGATCGAGGTGGACGCCGACGCGGACGAGAGCGCGTGCCGCGAGCTGGCGCTTGGCTCGGAGAAGGTCCGCACGGCGCTCGGCGGCCGGCAGGTGACCAACACGTTCGTCCGGCCGCCGCGTCTGGTGAACCTGGTCACCGCAGATTAGGCCGTGCCGAGCTCGATCCCGCCGTTCAACTCCCGGTTTTCCGCGCCCGATACATCTTGCAGACCGGAGCACGGTCCGCTTCCGCGCGCCGGAGGAGGCCGCTCCCGCTGATCGAGGACGTCATGAGCGCGACCGACACGCGGATCAACGACCTGGACGCCGGCGGGGCGCCCCCGCGTCCGTCGAGGATCCTTCGGACAAGGCGAACGATCGCCGCGCTTCGGACATGCGTGTTCGGTGTCGTCCTGGTGATCTTCCTGGGATCCGCCGAGGTCCGCGGGGTCGCGGGGGCTCCGGGAGTGATGGTCCTGGTGTTCGCGGGCATCTATTCGCTCGCTTCGTTCGTGGCCTCGATTCGCGGGGAGGGTTCGTCCCCCGTTGGGCGGGGCATCACGCTCGCACTCGACGTCGCCCTCGTGACGGCGTGGGTCATGGCGACCGGCGGCGGAAACAGCGATTTCTGGACCCTGTACCTGATCGTGATCGTCGCGGTCGCTCTGCGGTTCGGCATCGTCGAGACCGTGGGGGTCGCGCTCGGGCTCGCGGTCCTGAACCTGGTGATCCTCGCGCAGGGAGACGGGATGTGGACGGTCCGGTTGTACCGGCCGACCCTGTTGCTGGTGGCCGGGTTCGCGGTAGGCGTGCTGTCGCTTCAGCGGGTGGACCAGCGGCAGAAGCGGGCCGAGATGGAGGCGATCGTCGAGTCGACCGCCCGCCAGCTCGGGCGCGAGCGAGCCGAGGTCCGGCGCCTGCGTGAGGTCGACCTGGTCCGAACGGAGTTCCTCGGGGTTGCCGCGCACGAGCTTCGCACCCCGCTCGCCGCGATCATCGGCGTGCTGACGACGCTGAAAGAGCACGGGGCGGCGCTCGACGACGCCGTCCGCGTCGAGCTGATCCTTGGCGCGGAGGGCCAGGCCGAGCGCCTTTCGCGGCTGGTCGAGGACCTGCTCACGGTCTCCCGGATCCAGGACGGCGTCCTGCGCCTGAACATGAGGCCGGTCGAGGCCTCCGACCTGATCGCCGATGCGGCGAGGGCCTCGGGCACGGGGGCCCGCCTGCGGACCGACGTCAAGCCCGAGGGCGAGATCGTGTGCGACACCGATGCGATCGTGCGGGTGCTGACGAATCTTCTCGACAACGCGCGGAAGTACTCACCTGCGGGCTCGCCGATCACGGTCGCCCTAACGGCGAACGAGCGTCGAGCGCGGTTCGAGGTGCGAGACGCCGGCCGCGGAGTAGCCGTGGCCGACCGCGAGGCGGTCTTCGAGCGGTTCCGCCGCGGCGACATCTCCGGGTCGCCCGGCGCAGGCCTCGGCCTGTACATCGCGCGCGGGCTCGTCCGGGCGCACGGTGGCGAGCTCCAGGTGGGGGATGCCCCCGAAGGAGGCGCCTCATTCTCCTTCTGGTTGCCGGTCGTGGCGCCCGGCGAGCATGAGGTCGCGATCCGTCGAGAGGATGACGTCGTGGGGCGGGTCGCCCCGCTCGCCGCGTTCCCACCGGATGTGAAGCCGGTCACGGTTTCCTTCGCTCGGCCAGACTAGGGTCCCGGATCTGTCCTCCCCTTC
>Ga0126377_10002295_pt1 | contig 13109 bp, 14 predicted proteins | sample PanSoiMetPlot_22_FD_92647 | JGI IMG/M metagenome (GOLD analysis project Ga0126377, IMG submission 92647) | Tropical forest soil microbial communities from Panama - MetaG Plot_22 | ecosystem: Environmental > Terrestrial > Soil > Tropical forest > Bulk soil | place: Panama | collected 2016-02-17
CGCATGGTGGAAGCTTGGTGAGGCATGTTTCTACCGACGCGCCGCTAGCTTACCCCACACGTACCCCCCCTCACATGCGAAACAGCCGCTGGGCGTTGCCGCTCAGGATCTTCGCCTTGTCCTCGTCACACAGCGGCACGGTCTCCATCCAGCGCGTGCCCGGGGGATTGGGCACGAACGGCCAGTCGATCGCGAACAGGATGCGGTCGATGCCCATCTCCATCACGCAGCACAGCAGGGCCGGGTTGGAAAAAAACCCGGACGTCGTGACCCAGAAATTGCGGCAGAAGACCTCGCGAAAGCTCATCTGCTTGCCACCCGGCCGCGCCAGCGCGTTGTCGATGCGCCAGACCAGGAATGGCAGCGTCTCGCCCAGGTGGCCAAGCACGATCTTGAGATTGGGATGCTTGTCGAACACGCCGCCGAGCACGAGGCGAATCGCGATCGTGGCGGTCTCCACCGTGAAGCCCCAGGCGGCGCGGATCACCATCGGGAAGTCCTTGGCGTACTCCTTGTAGTAGACGTCCATCACCTGCGGGTGCGGCAGCGACGGATGGAGATAGAGCGGCACGTCGAGTTTCTCGGCGCGCTCGAAGATGGGCCAGAAGCGCTTGTCGTCGAGGAACAGGCCGTGGGCGAGCCCGTGGATCATCGCGCCCTTGAAGCCGTGCGTGCTGACGCAGCGTTCGAGCTCGTCGGCTGCCGCCGCCGGATCGATCGTCGGCAGCGCCGCGAAGCCGGCGAAGCGGGTGGGATGCTTGGCGATCGCCGCCGCGAGCCGGTCGTTGACCCGCCGGGTGAGCGCGACCGCATCGTCACCGCTGAGCTTCTGCGCCGACGGCGCACCATGCGAGATCAGCTGGATGTCGACCCCGGCCTCGTCCATCTCCTTGATGCGCAGGTCGCCGAGATCATGGAGACGCTTGAGCATCTCGTCGTTGCGCGTGCCCTCGACCCCCGAATATGTCGCCGACAGCTCGGGATCCCAATAGTGCTCCTCGATCGCGATGACCGGACAGTTCGGCTTCTTCCGCATGTGACGCAGAGCTCCCCAGAAACAAGCGCCGGCTTCCTATCAAGCATGGCGGCATCTGTCACGGCCATTCACCGCCGACCGGCGTCGGCAGCGGCCGGCCTTGCAGCTGGTCTCGATTGGTCGACGAGAAGTGCCCGCGCGAATGACGTTCGGCGGCGCCAAGAATTCCGGCGCGACGTGCGGCGAGGAAGACGGGCCTGGCGGACATCGGCCAGGAGGCCATGACAGCCCGAGCGAATGGGCTAACATAACGGCGGCCGCGTGCAGCAGCGCCGCGGCGACAACCTATGGATTGCCCGAAGGAGCGCCCATGCAGGTCTTCGATCTGGTCAAGGAGCAGGAATGGAACCCGACGCGGCATGTCGAGAAGATTCTCGGCACGATCGGCGGAGGCGACGTGACGGTCGCGTGCTGGGAGCCGGGGCAGATCAGCCCCTATCACTGCCATCCGCACGCGACCGAGATCTACTTCTGCCACAGCGGCGGCGGAAAGATGCGTACGCCCGAGCGCACGATCGATGTGGTGCCGGGCTCGTTCGTGGTGCATCCGAAAGGCGAGCTGCACGAATACATCAACGGCCCGGAGCGTACGCTGCTCTTTCGCGTGCGTTATGGCGACGACATGGCGACGCGGCACATGGCGAACCGCCAGCACAAGGACTGGACGCAGGGGGCGGCGGACGCCGAGTTTTTCCGCGCGAACCCGCAGCTGGTGACCGCCGAGGTGGCTTGACCTGTCGGAGAGGACCACCGGCTTGCATAAGCGCAATGTTTTTCACATTGGGTGAACTGGCCCGAGTCGAAGCGATGCGCCAAACGACCCGGCAGGAGCGGAGCCGGCGGTTGGCGCCCTCCATGATCCGCAGCCCGAACCCACCCCAATGTCCTTGATCTACAAGATCTGCCCGCGCGCGCTCTGGCGGGACGCCGAGCGCGACGGCGTCTTTCGCGGCGCACCGGTCGACCGCGCCGACGGCTACATTCATTTCTCCACCGCGGACCAGGTCGCGGAGACCGCCCGTAGGCACTTCGCGGGTCAGCACGATCTCGTCCTCGTCGCGGTGGATGCGGCGGCGCTCGGACCGGCGCTGAAATGGGAACCGTCGCGCGGCGGCGCGCTGTTTCCGCACCTCTACGATGAGTTGCGGCTCGAGGCCGTGCGGTGGGCAAGGCCGCTGCCGCTCGGCCCGGACGGCCATCACCGATTTCCGCCCTTTTGAGGCGCCGACCAGCCGCGAACCCGAAATTCGCACGCACTTTGCGACAAATTTCGGTTGCAAACTTCGGGTTGAAAGCGGGTCGACATGTCACGTTGAACCAGGCGCGGCCCCGGGCTACGAATCAACACCTGGGGTCCCCGTTGCGTCTCTAGGGGCATTTGCCGATGTCTTCACCGTCGGTGGCGCGGCGTTTCCAGATCGCGCTGATCAAGCCGTCGCACTACGACGATGACGGTTACGTCATCCAGTGGTGGCGCTCGTTCATCCCGTCGAACTCACTGGCCGCAGTCTACGGTTTGGTCGATGCTGCGCGCGAGCGCCGCGCGCTCGGCGACGGCGTCGCGATCGATATCGACGCCGTCGACGAGATCAACACGCGCATCCGGCCCGAAGCGATCATCGAGCGCTTTCGCCGGCACGGCAATTTCGGTCTCGTCTTCCTGGTCGGCGTTCAGAGCAACCAGTTCCCCCGCGCGCTCGACATCGCGCGCCCGCTGCGGGCCGCCGGCGTGCCGGTGGTGATCGGCGGATTTCACGTGTCCGGTTGTCTCGCCATGCTGAGCGAGTTGCAGGACGACCTCAAGACGGCGCTCGATCTCGGCATCTCTCTCTACGCCGGCGAACTCGAAGGACATAGCGACGCGCTCATGCGCGACGCCGCGAACGGCGCCCTCGAGCCGATCTACAACTATCTCAAGGACCTGCCCGGGCTCGAGGCGATGCCGCCGCCGGTCCTGCCGAAGCAGTACCTGACCCGCACCTATAACCTGATGACGAGCTTCGACGCCGGCCGCGGCTGCCCGTTCGAATGCTCGTTCTGCACCATCATCAACGTGCAGGGCCGCAAGTCGCGCAAGCGCACGTGCGACGACGTCGAGCGGCTCATCCGCATGAACCTCGACCAGGGCGTGAGCTGGTTCTTCATCACCGACGACAATTTCGCCCGCAACAAGGAATGGGAGGCGATCTTCGACCGCATCATTGCGATGCGCGAGGAGGTGAAGGGCACGCCGCGCGACCTCAAGATCATCATCCAGGTCGATACCCTCTGCCATCGCAATCCCGATTTCATCGTGAAGGCGAAGCTCGCGGGCGTGCGGCGCGTGTTCATCGGGCTCGAGACCATCAACCCGGGAAACCTGGCGGCGGCCAAGAAGCGGCAGAACAAGATCACCGAATATCGCGAGATGCTGCTCGCGTGGAAGCACGCCGGCATCATCACCTATGCGGGCTACATCCTCGGCTTTCCGAACGACACGCCCGAGAGCATCGCCGAGGACATCGCGATCATCCAGAAAGAGCTGCCGCTCGACATCCTGGAGTTCTTCTGCCTCACCCCGCTGCCGGGTTCGGAGGATCACCAGAAGCTGTGGCGGCAGGGTGTCGCGATGGATGCCGACATGAATCGCTACGACGCCGAGCATGTCGTGACCGCGCACCCGAAGATGACGCGCGCCGAATGGGAGCGGGCCTATCTCACGGCCTGGAAGCTCTACTATTCACATGAGCACATCGAACGGCTGCTGCGCCGCGCCGCGGCGTGCGGCATCGGCGTCTCCCGCCTCGCGACCATGATCTTCGGCTTCTCGTGCGCGGTCGAGATCGAGGGCGTACATCCGCTGCAATGCGGGATCCTGCGGATCAAACATCGCACCGACCGCCGGCCCGGACTGCCGATCGAGGCCGCCTGGCGCTTCTATCCGGCGCTCATCGCCGAGACGCTGCGCAAGATGTCGATCTATTTCCGCAAGTGGCTGTTCATCGAGCGGCTGCGCCGCAGCATCCGCAAGGACCCGTCGCGCGCGAGCTACCGCGACGAAGCGCTGGCGCCGGTCGAGGCGTCGGACACCGAGACGCTCGCGCTGTTCACCCACACCGAGGCGGCCCGCTCGGCCGTGCGGCATGCGCGGCGGATCAAGGAGCTGACCACACCCAAGGCGTCGGTCGGCTGACGTCCACCGGCGGAATCGGCTAGTCTCGTGCGCGAAACTCACCGTGCGCTTGCCGATTCCCCGTGACCGTCTTCACACCTCATCAAGATGCCGCGCTCAATGCCGTCGCCGCCTGGCTCAAGTCCGGGCCGGGCAGCCGCGGCACGCCGCAGATCTTCCGCCTGTTCGGTTATGCCGGCACCGGCAAGACCACGCTCGCCCGCCATCTTGCCGAGGATGTCGACGGCAAGGTCGCATTCGCCGCCTTCACCGGCAAGGCGGCGCTCGTCATGCGGCGCAAGGGCTGCGCCGGGGCCTCGACGATCCATAGCCTCATCTACCGCGCGCGCGAGAGCGGCGCGGAGACGCCGAGTTTCGAGCTGTGGGAGGACGCCCCGGCCTCGAAGGCGAAGCTGATCGTCATCGACGAATGTTCCATGGTCGACGCCGAGCTCGGCCGCGACCTCCTCTCGTTCGGCGTGCCCGTATTGGTATTGGGCGATCCGGCGCAGCTCCCGCCGATCCAGGGCGGCGGCTTCTTCACCGACGCCGAGCCCGACGCCATGCTGACCGAGGTGCACCGCCAGGCCGCGGACGATCCGATCATTCACATGTCGATGGCGGTGCGCGAGGGCGAATGGCTCGAGCCCGGCCGTTACGGCGACAGCGCGGTGGTGCGCAAGGCCGCGCTCGATCCCGAGCGCGTGCTCGGTGCCGACCAGGTCCTGGTCGGGCGCAACGCCACGCGCCGCTCCTACAACGCGCGGCTGCGCGAGCGCCGCGGCTTTGCCGATCCGCTGCCGCAGGCGGACGACAAGCTCGTCTGCCTGCGCAACAACCGCCGCAAGGGCCTGTTCAACGGCGGCCTGTGGACCGTCAAGCAGCGCAGCGCCGCGCGTGCGAGCGCGCTCTCGCTGCGGCTGCAGCCCGACGAGGACGTCGGCCGCGTCGTGAAAGTCTCAGTGCGGCCCGAGTGCTTCACGGGCGGCATCGAGGAGCTCGATTGGCAGCAGCGCCGGCGCTACGACGAGTTCGACTACGGCTACGTGCTCACCGTCCACAAGGCACAGGGCTCGCAGTGGGACGACGTGGTGCTGTTCGACGAAAGCTTCGCGTTTCCCGACAGCCGTGCGCGCTGGCTCTACACCGGCATCACGCGGGCGGCGCGGCGGCTGACGGTCGTGATGTGAGAGTTTCCTTCCGTCGCTTAGCTTGCGCTGAGATTGCTTCGTCGCGCTTCGCGCTCCTCGCTTAGACGCTCGTGGGACCTTGTCACTCAGCCGCGGCCACCCGCGCGGTCTGCCGTGGGCTCGCCCGCAGCGCATCCATCAGCTGGCGCACCGAGCCGAGGTCCTCGAGCCGGCTCACCATGCCGACCACCGCGTCAGTGTGGGCGGGCGCAAGCACGCCATCCGCATAGGTGCGCAGCTTCTCCTCGATCTGCGGCGAGGACAGGGGGTTCTCGGCCGAGCCGCGCGGATGCTCGCAGCGCGACGAGAGCATCCTGCCGTCCGCCATCTCGACCGCGACCGCGGCCTGCACGCCGGTGAGCGCCGGATCGGGCTGCACGTCGACCTGCTCGGCGGCAGCGCGCCGCAGCACGGGATCGTCATAGCGCGCCGGCTCGAACTGGGCGAGCGTGAGCTTGCGGTCGTGCAGGATGACGGCCGCGGTGTAGTGCGCCGAGATCAGCGCCTCGAACTTCCCTCGGTAGCGGGCAAGCTTGCCGTGCAGATCATAGACCGGCTGACTGAGCCGTACGCGCAGCTGCGTGACCTGTGCGGGATCGATGGCGTGCTTCTCGATGAGGTCGAACAGCGCCGTGTTCATTCCCTGGATCGACGAGGCCGACGGCCACAGCCGCAGCGCGACCTGCTCGAGCTCCCAGCGCTCGCCGAGATCGGCGCTCGCCAGCTCCGGCTTGCCGCCGTTCGAATAGGTGTTGTAGAGGCCACCGTCCTTGGCGGTGAGGAACTCGCGCGTCGCCAGGAATTTCTGCTCGGCGAGCAGCGCCCCCATCAGCCCCGAGAGCGCGCCGCGGCATTGATGGAACTTCACCGTCGGCGTGCCCCAGGCCGCAAAGGTGCCGGCGGCCTGGCTGCCGGCAAGCCCGAACGCCCTCACCATCGTCTCGGCATCGAAGCCGCGCAGCCGTCCGACCGCCGCCGCCGCGCCGAACGGGCCGAACACGCCTGGCCCGTGCCAGCCGCGCGCGCGCATCGCCGGGTAGTCGCCGCCGATGCCGACGCGGGTCGTCACCTCGAAGCCGGCCGCGAGCGCCACCAGAAGATCGCGGCCCGAGCATCCGTCGCGCTCCGCAATTGCGAGCGCCGCCGGCACCACCTCGGGCGTCACATGGGTGAGCGTCGGGCGGTGCGCGTCGCACATGGTGACGGCGGTCACCAGGTAGCCGTTGAGCAGGGTTGCGCCCGCAAGCGAGAGCCGGTCGCCGCCGATCACGCTGCTCTCGCCCGACTGCGCGAGTCCGGCGGCGAGCGCCGCGACCTGCTCGGTCTCTTCGCCTTGATGGCCCGCGACCGCGCAGGCGACGGTGTCGAGCAGCACGTTCTTGCAATGCGTCCGCACGCGGGCCGGAATGGCGTCGTAGCTCAGCGTCGCGGCGAAATGCGCGAGGTCTTGGGTCGGCTCTCCCACGGGCGTCTCCCTGCTTGCGGCCGTCCTCGGCCGCGACGTGTCGAAAAGATCGTCGCCGCAACGTAGCGGCTCGACAGCCTCGGTTTCAATCGGAATTGCCGTGTCGCGCCCGTCTGACAGTCATGCGATAGTCGGTCGCTCGCCTGTCAACCCGGGGATTTCATCATGCCGAAGGATGCCACGCTCGAGGACCGCATTCGGGCGATCGAAGACCGGCTCGAGATCTACAACCTGATCGCCAGCCATCCGCCCAGCGCGGACACCGCGGCCGACTACTACACCCGCGCGGTCTATGCCGAGGACGGCGTGTTCGACCGCGATCCCCATCCGGGCGGCAACGGCAACGAGGCGATCGCCGCAATGGTGCGCAGCCCGGCCCACGCGGTGGCGATCGACGGCGGGCTCGCGCATTTCTGCGGCCTGCCTTTCATCGAGCTCGACGGCGACACGGCGTCGGTCACGTCCTATCTGCAGATCCTGATGCCGGATCCGAACGGCGCGCCGGTCGAGCTGTCGAACCACGGCACCTCGAAGGGATTCCGCATCCACCGCGTCGCCGCCAATCGCTGGGATCTCGCGCGTACCCCGAAGGGCTGGCGCATCAAGCGCCGCACGCTGCGGCCGCTCGATGGCTCCGCGCCGGCGCGCCAGTTGCTGCGCCAGGCGCTCAAGGTGTTCGAGGCCACCGCTTAATCCGGAACGTCATCGCCGGGCTCGAACCGGCGGCGACCCATCGTCTTTCAACGAGATGGATCACCGGGCCCGACGCTGCACTTCGGCCTGGTGATGACGGAAAGCAAGAAGGATTGACTCATGCCCGACATCAAGCTGCTCAGCCCGGAAGCACTCGGCAAGCCGCTCGGCCAGTACTCGCACATGGCGCGGGTCAAGGCGTCCGAATATCTGTTCATCGCCGGCCAGGTCGCGGTCGACAAATCCGGCAACGTGGTCGGCGCCGACGATTTCGACGCCCAGTGCGTGCAGACCTTCGCCAATATCGAGGCGGCGCTCACGTCCCAGGGCGCGACCTGGGGGAACGTCGTCGAGTTCACGACCTACCTGGTGCATTCGCAGGATATCCCGAAGTTCATGAAATTCCGGCTGCGCGAGTTTCCAAAAATGTTTCCGACCGGCGCCTATCCGCCCAACACGCTGCTGATGATCGATCGCCTGGTCGGCGAGGCCTTTCTGATCGAGGTCAAGGTGGTCGCCGCATTGTGACGCGCCGTAAACCGGGAATGCGCATGTGGATTCCGGACAGCCGCCCTTCGAGCGGCTTCCGGAATGACCGGTCTCCCCTACTCCAGCTTGATCTTCGCCTGCGCGACGAAATCGGCCCAGCCCTTGAGATCCGCACGGATGAAATCGCCGAACGCGGCGGCACCGACCGGCGTCATCACCACGCCCATCTCGGTCAGGCGTTCGCGCGTCTCCGGCGCGGCGGTCACCGCCGACAACGCCTTCGCGAGCTTTGCAACTACGGCCGGCGGCGTCGCCGCCGGGGCCGCCATGCCGACCCAATAGGCCACTTCCAGCGGCACACCCGCTTCCGCCATGGTCGGTACGTCGGGCATCAGCGCAAATCGCTCGGGTGCCGCGATTGCGAGCGGCGCGAGCCGGCCGGCCCGGATATGCGGCAGGCCGGAAACCGGTGTCAGAAACATCGTCTTGAGGTGGCCGGCGATCAGGTCGTTCACGGCCGGCGCGCCGCCCCGATAGGGCACGTGAAGCATGTCCACGCCGGCGCGCACCTTGAACAGTTCGCCCGCGAGATGGCTCGCGCTGCCGACGCCGATCGACCCGTAGGACAGCGTGCCCGGCTCCGCGCGCGCCAGCGCGACCAGCTCCTTGACGGTCCGCGCCGGCACCGAGACATGCACCGTGAGCGCCATCGGCGACTTTCCGATCAGCCCGATCGGCGCGAAGTCCTTCACGCTGTCATAGGCGGGATTCTTGTAGAACAGCGGGTTGACGCCATGGCTGTCGGTGACCATCAGGAGCGTGTAGCCGTCCGGATCCGCGTGCGCGACCGAGGCGGTCGCGATCGTGCCGTTGGCCCCCGCCCTGCTCTCGATCACGAATTGCTGCCCGAGGCTCGCGCCCAGCCGCTCGCACACGACCCGGGTGATCAGGTCGACGAGACCGCCGGCCGGGTAGGGAACCACGACCCTGACGGGGCGGTTCGGATAGTCGGCCTCCTGCGCGTGCCCGGCCGGGAGATCAAGGCCGAGCAGCGCAACAGCCACCAAGGCGGCAACCAGGGTTCTCATCGAAGCGCTCCTCCCTCGCCTGCCCGGTTTTCTTCCACTTGTCGGCTTCTTCACTTGTCGGCGTCGATTCCACTATAACGACCGGGGATTTCAAGGGAGAGACTGGGGTGGCTGCCGATAAATGCCGATTGCGTCGCGGAAGCGCGTGCGCTGCCACATTGGCGCTGAGCCTGCTCGCCGGCACGCCCGCCTGGTCGCAGACCCAGCAGCAGATCGATTGGTGCGTGAACACGGGCAACGCCTATCCGCCCGACCTGCGCATCGTCGGCTGCACCGCAGCGATCGAATCCGGCCAGTGGTCCGGCGGCGGCATGATCTGGGCGTTCATGAACCGCGGCCTCGCTCTTGCGAACAAGCGCGATCCGCGCGCCATTGCCGACTTCGACGAGGTGGTCAGGATCGATCCGCATCAGGTGCGCGCGCTGTTCGAGCGCGGGCGTGCCTTCGCGACGATCGTTGGCGACGTGGCGCAGGCGGTGCGCGATTTCGACCGCGCGATAGCGGTCGATCCGAACTACACCGCCGCCCGCATCTATCGCGGCGGCATTCGCCGGCGCAGCGGCGACTACGACGGCGCAATCCGCGACTTCAGCGCATCGCTGGCGGTCGACGACGACGCGCGCATCCACGTGGCGCGCGGCGGGGCCTACCGCGCCAAGGGCGACTACGAGCGCGCGCTGCAGGACTACGAAGAGGCGTTGACGCTGGTGCCCGGCCGCGCGGCGTTTATCGACGCTCGCGGCCAGGGCAACTTCTCCATGGCCCGGTACGACGCGGCCGCGGCCGACTTCACGAGCGTGCTCGACTCCGACCCCGGCTCCGCGGCCGCGGCGCTGTGGCTTTTTCTCTCTCGCGCGCGCGCCGGCGGCGAGTCCGCCGCCGCGACCGACCTCGCGGCGCGCGCACCAAAGCTGCGCCAGCCCGAATGGCCTTATGCGGCGGTCGAGCTCTTCCTCGGCCGCGGCGCGCCCGAGACGGTGCTTGCCGCCGCGACGGCACCGCAGGAGCATTGCGAGGCGCGCATCTTCGTCGGCGAATGGCATGTCCTGCACGGCGACCGGGCCAGCGCGACCGCGGTCCTTTCGTCGATGGAGGACGACTGCCCGAAGTTCTTCATCGATTTTCACGAGCTAGCCGAGGCCGAGCTGAAGCGGCTCGGACAATAGCGACGCGGGTCCATTGAAGCACATGCGGCGGGGAACCGACGCTCGTCGGGAACGGCCGCCCGGACGATGAGCGCATATTCCGCCGAAGTGGGCACCGGTTCGCCGATAGGAATATGCGCAAAACAACCGAATCTGGAGCGCGTTCCGATTCCGTAGGAACGGAACGTGCTCTGGAGGTACGATGCGATCAGGTAGGATCGCATCGTGCTCTCATCTCACTGATTCTGGAGCATGATCTTGTCCGAAAAATCTGCAGCCCCGGATCGAGTCCGGGGCGGGCATTTTCGGGGTCATGCTCTACTGCCAGCGGCGCGAGCGACGCACCGCGTATTGGAGTCGCCCAGATGCGTCCGCATCGGAGACTTGCGCGTAGGTCCCGGGTGATGCTTGGGCGTGCGACCATCCGGCGGACGATTGGGCTGCGTAGGGCGACACGCCTTGCCGCTTCGCCGCGTCGTAATAGCCGCGTGCGTAGTTGGAGACGGCGCGATTGGAGTTGCCACCCGCAACCCGATAGGCGCCCGCGAGATAGCGCACCGCATAGGTGAGATTCGTCTCGGGATCGAGCAGTCCGGCCGGCGACCCGCTATAGCCCATCGCGCGCGCAGTCGAATACTTGATCTGCATCAGCCCCATCGCGCCGCCGCGGCCGACGACGCGGGCGTTGTAGCGGCTCTCGCGAATGACGACGCGATGGACGAGCGCCTCGGGCAGTCCGTTCATCTGTGCATGGCGCGCGATCATGGCGTCGAGCTCGCCGCGCCCGCCGCCGCGCGGCGCGAATGCGCGCGTCTCGGTCCGCTCCGCAAAGCCGCCAGAACGCTCATCGGCTGCCGCGCGGGTCTCGCGATAGCGCGACCGGTCCGCCGTTTGCCAGCCGTACCGCGCATGGACCATCAGGTGATGCGACCGGGCCGCATGACTCCCGTGGTGATGGCGGCCATGCTCGCGCGCGAGGGCCGGCTGTGCGAACACAGGGACAGTGAGCGCCAGAACGAAGAGACGCATGATCATGCTCCATGCTGTGAGGGCCCTCCCCTCCGTCCGCGGCGACTTGGAGGCGCTGATTCGGGCTGCGATCGGGCAAAATCATGCGCGTGCCATGATCATGTCATGGCGCCGGAACCTTGCGAGTCGTGGCGGCGGATGCGGCTGGCGCGGCGCCAAGGCGCGCCGCGTCAGCCGCGGAGGGAGGAGTTACTGCGCGGCCGTCCAGGTCTTGTACTGCTCGGGCGTGACGCTCGCGATCTTCCTCACGAAGGCGACGATCGACCAGATTTCGTTGTCGCTCGCGCCCACCTTCTCGAAGCTCGGCATGCCGGTCATGTTGATGCCGTTCTTGATCACCCAGAAGAGCATGCGCGGCTCGTCGTTGGCGACGTCCTTGAGCTCGGGCGGATCGGGCTTGAGGCCCTCGGAGAATTTCGCCCATTCGACGCCGGGGCCGCCGTGACAATTGTAGCAGCCACGCTGCGCGAAGGCTTTCGCGCCCGCCTCGATGACCGCCTGATCGTCGAGCGAGATCGGCGGACTCAATCCGGCCGAGTAACGGTCGATCGCGGCGTCGCGTACCTTGGGCAGGGCCCAGCTGACGATCGCAGGGTCTTCCTGCGCTGCACTGACGTTGTAGAAACCGAGAAAGAAAAATCCAGCGGCAGCGATTACGGCGAGGATCGCAAGGACGCCGATAAAGGCGAGCAGCAGTCTCATGGGGCCGGCTCCAGTGTGGTTGGTGAAGAACCTTTGGTCGCGCGCACTTCGTTCCTTTGTCCTTATGTCCCTTTGTTTTTATTTGGTCTTAATGCCCTTGGCTCATCCCTTGTCTTGCCGCAACGCACCCGGCTCAGCGCCGTGACCCGTCGAAATCGGCGGCACGCTCGAGCCCGTCATGCGGGAACCCAACCGATCTTAGCACGGTTTACGTGTTCGGCAGGAGATGCTCGCCGGGGCGTCTATCCCCGGAACACGTGTGGAAATCATGGTTGGTATTTGGCGGCGGACGGCGCGCGCCTTCGCCGCGGAACCCGCCCGAAGGGCGTTCCAAGGAGGCTGTCATGAATCAAGCAGTGCATCAGCTGTTGCAGCTGATTCTGCAGGGAGTGACCTGGGCGCTGCGGATCGTCGATGCCCTGTGGGCCTGGTCACTGACGCAAATCCACGGCGCATTCAACGTGCCCTGGGAAAATCTGCCGGGCTGGAAGGTCGCACTCGCGTTCGTCGCGATTGCGGTGCTTGCCATCATGCTTATCTTCATGATCGTCCGCGGGCTCGAAGCCTTCAGCAGAATCGCGGCGGCGTTCTGGACGATTGCCGTCGTGTGCTTCGGCATTCTGTCGTTCGTCGTGATGGCCGGCCTGTTGTCGCGCGGCTTCCAGTGGGTGGTCGCCTCGGTACCGGACGACTTTTGGGCAAGACTGCTGTGACAACGACTGCTGTGACAACGACTGCTGTGACAAGACTGCTGTGAAGACTGCTGGGACAAGGATGCTCTGACAAGCCCGCGGTGGGCCGCAACGGACCGGCGTCGCGCCGGCGCAGATTGGTCCCGTCCTTAGCCGATCGCCAAGCGGCGCCCCGCCGGTGAATGCCGGCGGGCACACCTCCGCGCTCAGAACCGAGACCAAGAGACCGCGCGCGATCGCGCGCGAGCCGAGCGCCTACACGTCAACAGGGGCTTCGCATGGCCCGAGAAGTCGAACTCAAGCTCGAGGTTCCACCCAACGGTATCCGCTGGCTCAAGCGCGGACTCGTCCGCCGCGGCAAGCACCCGCAGGAAAAGGACCTGGTGTCGGTCTATTTCGACACCGCCGGGCACAAGCTGCGAAAGCGCG
>Ga0126377_10002296_pt1 | contig 13103 bp, 10 predicted proteins | sample PanSoiMetPlot_22_FD_92647 | JGI IMG/M metagenome (GOLD analysis project Ga0126377, IMG submission 92647) | Tropical forest soil microbial communities from Panama - MetaG Plot_22 | ecosystem: Environmental > Terrestrial > Soil > Tropical forest > Bulk soil | place: Panama | collected 2016-02-17
GCCGAGACCCGCCAATGTACGAACGTCAGGTCGCGCCACTCCTGAGTGAGCAGGCGACGGCGCGGGGTCCGCGTTGCCTCGCGCGTGACCGGCTCGACCGACTGGACGCTGACCGTCTCCACGCGGCGTAGGCTACGCCGGCCCGCCTGGCTCACCGCCGCGGCAGGACCGCCTACCGCTCGAGGATCGCGGTCAGGCCTTGGCCGCCGGCGGCGCAGATCGAGATGAGCCCGCGCCCGGAGCCCTTCTCGGCCAACAACTTCGCGAGCGTGGCGACGATGCGGCCGCCGGTCGCGGCGAACGGATGGCCGGCGGCGAGCGACGATCCGTTCACGTTCAGCTTGGCCCGATCGATCTGGCCGAGCGGTTCGTGAAGGCCCAGCCGCTTCGACGCGAACATCGGATCGCGCCAGGCGGCGAGCGTCGCGAGCACCTGCGACGCGAAAGCCTCGTGGATCTCATAGAAGTCGAAGTCACCGAGCTTGAGACCGGCTCGGGCGAGCAATGTCGGCACCGCGAACACCGGCGCCATCAGCAGGCCGTCCGGCACGCCGTCGGTGGTCTCGTCACCGTGCACGAAGTCGACGGCCGCGGCCTGTGCGTACGTCAGGTAGGCCAGCACTGGCAAGCGATGCGCGGCGGCCCATTCGTCGGTGGCGAGCAGCACAAGCGAGGCGCCGTCAGTCAGCGGCGTCGAGTTGCCCGCGGTCATCGTCGGCTCCGGGTCGCGCGTCCCGTAGACCGGCTTGAGCCCCGCCAGCTTCTCGAGCGAGGTGTCCTCGCGCAGGTTCTCGTCCCGGGTCAGGCCGAGGTAGGGCGTCATCAGATCGTCGAAGAAGCCGCGTTGATATGCCGCCGCCAGGTTGCGGTGCGACGCGAGCGCGAGTTCGTCCTGCTCGGCTCGACCGATGCGCCACTGGCGTGCGGTGATTGCGGCATGCTCGCCCATCGACAGGCCCGTGCGAGGCTCGGCATTGCGTGGTTGTTCCGGGCGGAACGCCGCGGCAGGACGCAGTCGCGCCAAGGCCTTCGCGCGTGCGCCCAGCGTCCGCGCGCGGTTCAGATCGAGGAGGGTACGCCGCATCTGCTCGTTCACGCCGAGCGGCGCGTCCGACGTGGTGTCCACGCCACCGGCGATGCCCGAGTCAATCTGACCGAGAGCGATCTTGTTCGCGACCAGGATGGTTGCCTCGAGCCCGGTGTCGCACGCCTGCTGTACGTCAAAGGCCGGGGTACGCGAGTCCAGCCGCGAACCGAGCACGCACTCGCGCGTCAGGTTGAAGTCGCGGCTGTGCTTGAGCACGGCGCCCGCGACCACCTCACCAATCACTTCGCCGGCCAGCCCGAACCGAGCCACGAGACCGTCCAGTGTGGCGGTCAACATGTCCTGGTTGGACGCGTTGGCGTAGCGGCTGTTCGAACGCGCGAACGGGATGCGGTTGCCGCCGACGATCGCGACGCGACGTGTTTCCATGCGTTCTCCCTCGCCGAGCCGGCGCCGCCGGGTCCGATCGACCGGCCGCTCGCAGCGACCCTGGTGAATTGATGAGAGTCGCGCGATATCGTCCGGATGACCACTGATTGTGGTCGAATCAATCCTGGCGCGTGGGGTATGCGTTCGTGGTGATTTCGCGCGCGCGAAGGGAGCCTGCCGTGATCGACCGCTATGCGAGCTTCGCCGCCTCCGGGGCGGGCCGCTTCGTCGTGAAGCGACTCGGGCTGCCGGATCCGCCACGGCTGCGGCGTCACCACGAGGGGGCACGGCAGCTCGCCGGCGCCGTACTGCTCGGTGGCGGTGGGCGACTCACCGAGCCGATCGCCGCGGTGCTCGCCCGTCTCGACGCCGACGTACGACGCCCGACGGTGACCGCACCGGGCGCGCAGGAAACGGCCGCACCGGTCACGGCCGGACTACCGGACAGCACGGCCGCCGGCCCCAGTCACGCCACCCGGGTCGTGGGCCGCGCCGCGGTGTCGGAGTCACCGGCAACGGTCGGTACGGCGGTCATGGACGACCTGCCGGCTGCGCCCGCGAACGGCGTGATGGCACCTCCGACGGCTGGCTCCGCTGCCACGGCCGCCGACGGCGAGCCCGAACCCGCGATGGCCGGCCGGTTCGGCGCGCTCATCTTCGACGCCACCGACATCCGGTCACCGGACCAGCTGCTCGAGGCGTACGCGTTCTTCCACCCGTACGCGAGGTCGCTCGTGGCGTGCGGGCGCGTCATCGTGTTCGGTACGCCACCCGACGCGATCACGTCGTCCGACGAGGCCATCGCCCAGCGCGCGTTGGAAGGTCTCACTCGCTCGATCGGTAAGGAGTTCGGGCACGGCACGACGGCGCAACTCGTCTACGTCGCACCGGGTGCCGAGTCACGCATCGAGTCAACGCTGCGGTTCCTGCTGTCCGGCAAGTCCGCGTACGTGTCCGGTCAGGTGATCCACATCGGCGCGGCCGGCAAGCCGGCGACCGACCCGGAGTTGTGGAACTGGGACCAGCCGCTGTTCGGCAAGGTGGCGCTGGTGACCGGCGCGGCGCGCGGCATCGGCGCGGCGATCGCGGAGGTCCTGGCGCGCGACGGCGCGACCGTGGTGTGTCTCGATGTCCCAGGGTCCGGCGATGCGCTCGGCGAGGTGGCGAACCGGCTCGGCGGCGTCGCGTGCCAACTCGACCTCACCGATGCCGACGCACCCACGCGGCTCGTCACGTTCCTTCGCGACCGGTACGGCCGCGTCGACATCGTCGTGCACAACGCCGGCGTGACGCGCGACAAGACGCTCGCGAACATGACCTCGGACAAGTGGCAGACCGTCATCGCCGTGAACCTGATCGCGCCGAAGCGGGTTGACGACGCGCTTGTCGACGCGGATCTGTTGCCGCCCGGCAGTCGCATCATCGGCATCTCGTCGGTCGCGGGCATCGCCGGCAACCGTGGTCAGACCAACTACGCGACGTCCAAGGCCGGTGTCATCGGTCTCGTCGAGGCGTCGGCGGGCGCACTGACGGCACGCGGAGTCACGATCAACGCTGTGGCGCCAGGGTTCATCGAGACGGCGATGACCGCCTCGATGCCACTGATGCTGCGGGAGGCCGGCCGCCGGTTGAACAGCATGGCGCAGGGCGGCCTGCCGATCGACGTCGCAGAAACGGTTGCTTGGATTGCGTCGCCGGCCTCCGACGGTCTGACCGGCAATGTCGTGCGGGTGTGCGGCCAGAGCCTGCTCGGTGCCTGACGGCCACGTCCCCCTGACGGCCACCTGCCGGCAGCTCGGTGCCTGACGGCCGCCGTAGCGCAGGCTGCCGCAGCAGGACCGCTGTCGTCAGGCTGACAACGTCACCTGGGACGGCACGGCGACACGCTTGGCGATCCCATTCCCGGCGCCGGCCACATTGGCCACACCAGCCTTTAGCGCCATGCGGCGTGCCCGCTCCAGGTCGTCCGCGAAGTCGACCTCGACACAGTCGAACGCCGAAATGTCGACCGCGTTGAGGCGTAGCCGGTCCGTGGCGATGGCCATCTCTAGGCCGCGTTCGAAGTAGTCGTTGTCCGCACATGCGGCGAGGTGCTTGATGAGCAGCGGACGGTGCGCGGCCGAGATGTAGTTGATCCCGACCGCCTCTCCGAGCCCACCAACGACACGCTTGGAGAGTTCAACGACAAACCCGTCGGCGTCGAGGGTGTACTTGATCTCCTCCTCGCCGACCGACAATCGATTGACTGCCACGAATGAGACGCCGCGCTCGATGTGGGGCCGCAGCGACTCCAACAGACCCGGCGCGAAGACCACGTCGCCGTTCAGCCACAGCACACCGCCGGGCGGCGCCAGGCGCAGTGCCTTCAAGAGGCTCTTGGCCGTGTTGGTCTGGTCGAACAGTTCGTTGTAGACGAAGGTTGCGTCGTTGGGCACGGCCTCCATGACCGCGTCCATCTTGAAACCAACGACGACGCACACGCGCACGTCTGCGCCGAATGCCCCGCGCACGTGGTCAAGCTGGCGATGCAAAATCGTCCGACCGTCGGCCAGCGGCGTCAGTGGCTTCGGGTGCGGCCGGGCCAGGCGCGTGCCGAGCCCAGCAGCGAGGATGACGACGTTCGGGACCGCGGAACTCTCCGTCCGCTCCGGCCCGGCCATCGAGGACAGCTCAACTGTGGACGACATTTATGCGGCCTCCTTCAGCATGACCCGACGCACGACGCGCTGCGCAGCGCGACCGTCGTCGAAGGAGCAGAACTTTTGTCGGAAGACCGCGCGCATGGCCGTGGTCTCGGGTGTGTCGACTCGCCCGTCGTTGAACAGCCGGAACAAGTCGTCCGCGCTTCTGGCCACCGCACCCGGCGGCTCGGCCAGCAGATCAAAGTACGTGCCGCGGGTCGACCGATACGCTTCCCAGTCCGGGGCGTAGATGACGATCGGCCGGTCGAGAGTCGCGTAGTCGAACATGACCGACGAATAGTCGGTGATCAGCACATCCGCGGCGAGATACAGGTCCTCGACACGAGGATATTCAGAGACATCAATGACCCGGGCGGACTCGCCCGCGCTGGCGTGCTCGTCGAGGTAGAAGTAGTGCGCCCGCTTCAGAACCACCGCGTCGCGACCGATGTGGTCGGCGAACGCATCGAGGTCGAGCAGGTCGCGGTAGCCGAGCGAATAGTCGCGATGCGTTGGGGCATAGAGCACGACAAACTGGTCGGGCTTGAGGCCGAGGGACGCCCGGATCTTCTGGATCTCGGCTGGCGTCGCGTTTACCAGCACGTCGTTTCGCGGATAGCCGTATTCCAGCGTCTCGAACGAGCACGGGTAGGCGCGGGCCCAGATCTCGGTCGAGTATGAGTTCGACGAGAGGCAAAAATCCCACCGATCGCATCGGCTCAGCAGCCGGTCGTAGTCCATGCCGTGCGAGGCCAGCGGGTACGGGAGGTTGTCCACCCCCATGGACTTGAGCGTGGTGCCGTGGTGGGTCTGCACGTGGATCGTGGACGGCCGCTTGACCATGTGATCGCCGAAGTTGACGTTGTTGACGAACCAGTTCCCGCGCGCCAGCACCTTGAAGTAGCGCCACGAACCTTCGACCACGTAGTCGACGTCGGCCGGCATCCGGTGCGCGTAGGCACCCTTGACGCTCCACACTCCGTGGACCGAGGGAGCGAGCTGTTTAGCACTCTCGTAGATGGCGGCCGGATTGCAGGCGTACCCGATGCCCCAGTAAGCGCCGTACATGGCGAGGTCCCGGTCGATCGGCAGTCGGCGCTGGACCGCGTAGTAGGCCAAATGCGCGGTGCGATTGAGCCGTCGATAGACCTTTCGAGCAAAGCGGCGGGATACTTTGACCGCCTTTCGGATCTTGGAACGGGCCGTCCGCATGGCGTACACCGCGGCATAGGCCGGCCAAATGCCCCACGCCAAGAACCGTTGCCGGAGGCGGGACGCATTCGGCGGCAGCGCATATCCGCGCGCGGGCAGGTGGCGTCGCCGAAAATCGACGATCTCGCGGAAGAACTTCGGTCGCTCGCGCCGAGGAAGGCGGCGGCGGTGGTCGAGCACGACCATCAGATGGTGCATCGCGATGCCGAAGACGGTCGGCTCGATCGCGGCGCCCCGGGCGCCCATGTTCCGGAGTCGCTCGAACGCGAGGTCGTATTGCGCGACGAGTTCGGTGTGACGCTCGCTGGTCGTGCCGAGGATCGCGCCGTGGCGACGCTGCCGGTAGTAGTAGCAGACTCGGTCGAGCACGCTGACCCGCTCGGCCTTCGCCAGCAACGGGTACGTGAACGGGAGGTCCTCGTACCAACCGGACGGGAACGTCAGGCCCGCGTCGATCATGAACTCGCGGCGCACGACCTTGTTCCACGCGCACGGGAAGATGCGCAGTAGATCCATTCGTTCGGTAATTCGGAAGACGCTCGGAGCATTTGATTCGGAGAGCAACTTGTGCAACTTGTTTCGGGTCGTCTTGCCCGACCAATATCTGCGTGCGTAGTCGACGATCAGCACATCCGGAGACGTATCGCTCAGCCGTTTCGCAATTCGTTCCAATGCGCCCGAAGCGACCACATCGTCGCTATCGACGAACCAGACATAATCGCCGGTCGCGCGGGTGAGGCCGGCGTTTCGGGCGCCGCCGAGGCCGACGTTTTTCGGCAAATGGATAGCGGTAACTCGCTGGTCACGGGCCGCGTACTCGTCGAGGATCCGGCCGCAGTCATCCGGCGTGCAATCGTCGACTGCGATGACTTCTATATCGGAAAATGGCTGCTCAAGAATTGAATCAAGGCATTCTCGAAGGTACGGCTGAACCTTGTAAACTGGCACCACAATGGTGATCAGCGCCATTTTCTCCTCGTTCCGAGCTATCCGGCGAGCCGTCATTGCCCGTGATAGGACGCTCACCATTCCCTGCAACGTCCATATCGGACATTTACCTCGGCCTGTGGCCGCGCTGAGCCTAGCATCGACGGGTCCAAGCGGCAAACAGCCCGCGAACAGCACCGCTACAGAAGATGAACGTAACGTTTCGTAAATGCATCAGTACTGACTGACGCGATCTTTCACACCCGATAGCGTTCGCACGCCCAATCCAATGCCGGGCTCGAGGACCTAACCAACCCGCCGATGGTTGCGCAAATTGTCGCGTTCGAGCGAAATAGCGGGATGCATGCGATTCTTGGACGGTGACACGATCGTTGACCGGCCGGTGAACAGTGGCCGCAAATGACACCGAAAGCGCGTTGGTGACCGAGATCGCGAAGGCGCCGCGAGCCACCACGATCTACCGGCGCGCGATCCGCAGTTCACTGCGCCGCCGGCCCGACGAGGCGACCGGCGCCGGGCTGCCCGCCACCGAGCTGGTGCTCCGTGGCGTCGACATCACGCTGGACCGCGTCGCGGCGTACAACCGGGTCTGCGGTTTTCGGCTCTCCGATGCGCTGCCGGTGACCTATCCCCATGTGTTGGCGTTCCCGCTGGCCATGCAAGTGATGAGCGAGCCGGGCTTTCCGTTGCCCGTCGTCGGGCTCATCCATGTTGCGAACCGGGTGACTCAGGCCCGCACTATCCATCTCGACGAACGGCTCGACCTCACGGTGCGCGCAGCGGCGCTGCGGCCGCACGAACGCGGGCTGCAGTTTGACGTCGGAGCCACCGCCACGATCGACGGCCGCGAGGTGTGGCACGGGATCTCCACCTACCTGCGCCGCGCTCCGACCGACGGCGCCCCAACTGCCTCCGGTGTTGACGATTCGGCGCTGAACGTGGCGTGCGCCACCGACTCCGTCGCCACCGGCGCGGATCAACCACCACCCACCGGGCTGTGGCACGTCGCCGCGGACACCGGTCGGGCGTACGCCGCGGTGTCCGGCGACCATAATCCGATCCACGTGTCACGCGTCGGTGCGCGCGCGTTCGGTTTCCGGCATCCCATCGCACACGGGATGTGGACGATGGCCCGTGCGGTGGCCGCGCTCGAGGGCCGGCTAGGCGAGACCTACACGGTCGACGTGTCGTTCGTCCGGCCGATCCTGTTGCCGTCGACGGTTGCTTGGCGCGCGCGTCGCGACGACGGTGGATGGACGATCGCCGTCACCGATCCCGACTCCAATCGGCCACGCCTGACCGGTTCCATAGCGCCGGCCTGAGTGCCGCTCACCCTCAGCCGCTTTGTGTCGGTTGTGGAGTCGGGGCCGCCGGTGGCGTCGGCGCGGGTGCGCCGCCGCGGTTGCCGAAGCCCGGCCCGTTGCCGGGTCCGCCACGTCCAAATCCGTCATGGCCGAATCCAGGTCCGAATCCAGGACCGAAACCGTGGCCTGGCCCAAATCGGCTGAACGGCACGCGGCGCTGCTGGTCATGGCCGGACGTCGCAAGTGCCGTGATGCCCGAGCCGAGCAAGCCGCCGATGATTAGGCCAATGAGACCGGGTACGAGGAATCGACGCCAGCCCGGCCACGACCGCCACGTCCGGCGGCCACTCGCCGCCGAGGGCGGTGCCCCGGCCGGCGTCACGGGCGCCGCGGTGCCGGTCCACGTCCACCCCGGTCCGGGTGTCCAACCGGGCGGCGGCCCGCCGGCCGGCGGACCGGGCGGCGCTGGTGGCACGGTGCCGGGCGGTGGCACAGTGCCGGGCGGCGTCGCGGTGCCGGTCGCCGCGGGCGGCGGGGCGGGCGCGGCCGCGGACGTGACGCTGTCTGCCGGTGTCACGGTGTCTGCCGGTGTCGCGCTGCCGGCCGGTGAGGCGGCGTCTGCCGGTGTCGGCATGATGCGAGTCGGATCGGGCGTGGAGGCGCCGGGTGCCGGTGCCGCTTCGGACGGCGGCAGTGGCACCGTTTCGCCGTTTGGTGTGGCGTCGTCGCGCGGCGGCTCGGCTGGCGTCGCGCTCGCGGGCGGTTCGGTCATGGTGGCCTCCTGACACGGCCGGCAGTCCGTCGTTGCCCACCGGTGCTGTGCTCGCACCACCTGCGAAACCGCCGGCCTGGACGGTCGCATCGCACAGCGTCGCAGACCAAGCTGGGAGCGATCCGGGGTGCGGCTGTGGGTTAGCCAAGGATTCGGTCGCCGGCCGTGCTGCGCGGCGACCGCGGTTGTCAGCGCATGCCCGGCACCCGTAAAGTTACGCACGAGTAACTTGCTGTCTCGAGAGGATTCTGATGGCCGACATCGACGTGTCCACCTTCGCCAACGCCGATCCCAAGCAGTTCGCGCAGCTCGTGAAGGCCGCGTCCAATGACCAGCTCAACGCGGTGATGACCGGCGAGCTTCGACAGCGGGTGCTCGACGAGGTCTTCGATCGCATGCCGACGCTGTTCCGCGCCGATCGCGCCGGCACCACCAACGCGGTGGTCCACTGGACGGTCGGCGACGGCCCGGACGGCGGCAGCGACACGTACGAGTTGGTGATCGCGGACGGCGGCTGCGTCGTGTCGCCGTCGCCGGCCCACGAACCGAAGCTCGCGCTGATGCTCGGCGGCGTCGACTTCCTCAAGGTCGTCTCGGGCAACGCGAACCCGGTGATGCTGTTCATGACCGGCAAGCTCAAGGCAAAGGGCGACCTCGGCCTGGCCGCAAAGATCGGCGATCTCTTCGACATCCCGAAGGCGTGAGCGTGCCGGACTTTTCCCTCGACCTCAACGAGGAGCAGCGCGACCTTCGAGACTGGGCGCACGGCTTCGCGGCCGAGGTGATCCGGCCGAGCGGCGCGGAGTGGGACGAGCGCGAGGCGACGCCGTGGCCGATCATCGCTGAGGCCGCGAAGATCGGGCTCTACGGCTACGAGTTCCTCGTCAACGCATACGCGGATCCGACCGGACTCTCGTTGCCGATCGCGACCGAGGAACTGTTCTGGGGCGACGCCGGCATCGCGATGTCCATCATGGGCACCGGTCTCGCGGTCGCGGCGATCTACGGGTCCGGGACGCCGGAGCAGTTCCTCGAGTGGGTGCCGCAGTGCTTCGGCGACGCGGCCGACCCGAAGGTTGCCGCATTCTGCTCGAGTGAGCCGGAGGCCGGGTCGGACGTCGGCGCGATGCGCACTCGGGCCCGCTACGACGAAGCGACCGACGAGTGGGTCATCTCGGGGCAGAAGGCGTACGCCACCAACGGCGGCATCGCCAACGTGCACGTGGTCACCGCTGTGGTGGACCCGGATCTGGGTACGCGTGGCCAGGCTGCGTTCGTCGTCCCGCCCGGAACACCCGGACTTACCGGTACGAAGAAGCTCCGCAAGTTGGGATTGCGCGCCTCGCACACCGCAGACGTGTTCCTCGACGACGTACGCGTGCCGGGCGCCTGCCTGCTGGGTGGCAAGGAACGGTTGGACGAGCGGCTCGCCCGAGTCCGCGATGGTCGCCGGTCGGCGGGTTCCGCGTCGATGCGCACGTTCGAGTCGACCCGTCCCACCGTCGGCGCGCAGGCGATCGGGATTGCCCGGGCCGCGTACGAATATGCCCTCGACTACGCGAAGCAGCGCGTTCAGTTCGGCCGACCGATCATCGAAAACCAGGCGATCGCGTTCGCGCTGGCGGATATGCGCACCGACATCGACGCTGCGCGTCTGCTTGTCTGGCGCGCAGCCTGGATGGGCCGCACGGATCGGACGTTCGAGGCCGGCGAGGGCTCGATGAGCAAGTTGCGTGCTGGTGAGGTCGCGGTGCGGGTCACCGAGCAAGCTGTCCAGATCCTCGGCGGCGCCGGATATCTGCGTGAGCACCCGGTGGAACGCTGGTACCGCGATGCCAAGATCTACACGATCTTCGAGGGCACGTCCGAGATCCAGCGACTTGTCGTCGCGCGCGCGATTTCGGGCGTACAGATTCGCTGACCTGACGCCGGTCGCGGCGCGGTTTGGGCCGGCACAGCGGATGTCCAGTTTTCGCACGGCGGCGATACCATGCCCCAATGTCCAGTAGCCGCGTCAGCCTTCACCCCGGCCGGTTCACCCGGCGGCGTGCGGCAATCGAGCAAAACCCTGCTCTGTCTTCATATGCTGGTGGTGATACGACGCCACGGCGGACCCGCTGGCGAGCCCGCGGACTGGTGCTCGTGGCCGCCACCGCGGCGCTCACGCTGTCGGTCGCTGCCTGCTCGCACAAGGGTTCCAGTTCGACGTCGCTGCCGTCTGCGGCGACCGTGCTGCAGCAGGCCGAGACGGCGATGACCAACGTGGCGACCGTGCACGTCACGATCGCGGTCGACGGTTCGCTGCCCGGGCTGCCATTGAAGAAGGCGGACGGCGACCTGAAGGCCGACGGCGAGGCCAAGGGCAGCGCGACGATCAACGAATTCGGTGTGAACGCCGAGGTGGAGTTCATCATCACGAACCAAACCTTCTATCTGAAGGGTGTCACCGGGGGATATACGCCGATGCCGCTGTCCACCGCGTCCTCGATCTTCGACCCGTCTGCGATTCTCGACCCGAACCGTGGCGTCGTGAAGCTGCTGAAGACTGCCCAGAACCCGAAGGTCGAGGGCGTCGACTCGGTCAACGGCCACGATGCATACCGCGTCTCGCTCACGCCGGATCCGGGCGCGATCACCGCGCTCGTGCCCGGTTCGGGCGCGGGCACCACCGGCACGATCTGGGTCGACACGTCGACACATCGCGTGTCGAAGGGCGTGTTCAAGGTGCCCGGCTCCGGCTCGAGTAAGGGCGCGACCGTGACGATCACGCTGACCAACTACGACGCGCCGGTCACTGTCAATGCGCCCTGACACGTCGGCCGCTAGCGACCGCCGCGCAACGGCGGCTGGTACGTCTGGCACCGACGGTACGTTCTCGTCGCCGACCGGGCGGCGCATCGCGGTCGGTGTCGGCGGGCTCGCCGTGCTCCTCGCCGCGATCGACGCGTACGTCGTGGTCAGCATCTTCGTAAACATCCTCAATTCCCTCGGTTTGCCGATCAACCGCTTGGAACGCGCCACCCCGATCGTGACGGGCTACCTGCTCGGGTACGTCGCCGGCATGCCGTTGCTGGCGCGCGTGTCGGATCGCTACGGCCGCCGGATCGTCATCTACGCCGGTCTAGCCGGATTCGCCGGTGGCTCTGCGTTGACGGGTTGGGCGCCGACCGAGAACTGGCTCGTCATCGGGCGCACTGTCCAGGGCGTGGCCGGCGGCGCGCTGCTGCCGGTGACGCTCGCGCTGGCTGCCGACCTGTTCGCCGAGCGGTCGCGGGCACGCGTGCTCGGCGGCGTCGGCGCAGCACAGGAGCTGGGTAGCGTGATCGGGCCGCTCTACGGCGCCTGGATCGCATCGATGGTCGACTGGCAGTGGGTGTTCTGGATCAACATCCCACTCGCCGCCGTGGCGGCCGCGCTTGTACACCGTGCGGTGCCGGCCCGCAGCGTTGGCGACGCGGTCGAACGGCCACGTGTCGACGTGATCGGCGGCCTGCTTCTCGCGGCCTGCCTCGGCGTGCTGGTCGCCGCGCTCAACAACCAGCATCCGGAAAACGGTGTGCTGCCGCCGAACGGACCACTTCTGATCGGCATCAGCGCCGCGCTGCTCGTCGCGTTCGTGGTGTGGGAGATGACCGCGCGCACCAAGCTGATGTCGCTCACCGGCGTGGCCAAGCGGCCGTTCTTCGCGTCGATCGCGACCAGCCTGATCGCTGGCGCCGGCCTGCTGGCCACCCTGCTGTTCATCACTCTCGACGCACAGACCGTGCTCGAAAAGACTGCCGGTCAGGCGTCGGTGCTGCTGGCGCGGTTCCTTATCGCACTGCCGATCGGCGCGATCATCGGCGGCTTCCTGGTGCGGCGGCTCGGCGAGCGCATCGTCACGGTCGGCGGGCTGCTGATCGCCGCATTCGGTTATTGGCTGGTCTCGCGCTGGCCGATCGCGGTGCTGGCCGCGTCCCACCACATCGGACCGATCCGGCTACCGATGTTCGACACCGATATGGCGATTGCCGGGCTCGGACTCGGGCTGATCATCGCGCCGTTGGCCGCGGCCGTGCTGCGGTCGGTGCCGCCCGCGTCACACGGCATCGCCTCGGCCGCGCTGGTCGTCGCGCGCATGATGGGGATGCTGGTCGGCGTATCGGCGCTTGCCGCGTGGGGGCTGCACAAGTTCCAGGTGCTGACCGCGAACCTCGTGTCGCCACTGCCGATCAACAAGACTCAGGCGCAGTTCAACGCCGAAGAGGCCACCTATGAGAAGGCCCTCTTCAAGGCGCTGCAACAGGAATACCGCTCGATCTTCTTCGCGACCGCGATCGTCTGTGTGGTCGGCGCGGTGGTCGCGCTCGCACTCGACGGCCGGCGGGCGCAGCGAGAGGCCGATGACGCCCGCGAGGCGCAACTCGTCACGCAGTGACGGTCACGAGGCACAACTCGTCATGCGGTGACAGTCACGCGGTCGGCACCGAGACGCGCCCCTCGATGGCGGCCGCCGCAATGTCCCGCCGGTGCTGCGCGCCGGCCAACTCGATGGTGTCGACGATGGCGTACGCGTTGTCTCGCGCGGCCGCAAGCGTCGCGCCGGTCGCGGTCGCGCACACCACGCGGCCACCGGCGGACTGGAGCGAACCGCCAGCGGCGCGTCGGGTGCCGGCGTGGATGACGCCCGGCCGCTCCGCTCCGGTCAGAACGTCGCCGGTCCGGGGTGAGCC
>Ga0126377_10002297_pt1 | contig 13102 bp, 11 predicted proteins | sample PanSoiMetPlot_22_FD_92647 | JGI IMG/M metagenome (GOLD analysis project Ga0126377, IMG submission 92647) | Tropical forest soil microbial communities from Panama - MetaG Plot_22 | ecosystem: Environmental > Terrestrial > Soil > Tropical forest > Bulk soil | place: Panama | collected 2016-02-17
CGGCCGGCTCGGATCCTCGAACCACGTGCCGCAACAGCGACAGCGTCGGTTTGTCTGCCCAGTGAAGGTCGTCGATGAGAACAAGCACCGGCGCGCCGGATGAAATCGCACTCAGCAGCGCGCTCACGCTCTCGAACAGCCGGTAGCGCTGACCTGCCGCATTCATTGGCGTCGGTTCGGGAAGATTCGGCAGACGAGCAAGCACCTCGGGCGCGAACGCGGCAAGGTCGCCGCCGCCATTTGGCGGGATCGCTGCTCTCAGCGCTACCTCGGGAGCCGTTCGCGCGTACCACCCAATCGCTTCGACGAACGGCTGGTACGGAACCAATGCTTCCTCGTCGCAGCGGCCGACGAGGACGATCGCGTTCTCATCAGCGCACTGCCGGGCAAACTCCAGCGACAGTCGCGTCTTGCCGATACCGGGCTCTCCGGCGATCAGGCACAAGTGGCGCCGGCCGCCTTTGGCCAGCGCCCACGCCTCGGCGATGCGTCCGCGCTCGCGCTCGCGTCCAACGAACGCGCTTTCTCGTGGCGTCCGCTCGAGCAGGGGCTGCCGTTGGATTGACGACGCAGCATGCGTGGGCAGCGAGTTGGTCAGCACCAGGGCTTCGAGCGCGCGCTTCACGTCCTCGGCGCGTTGATAGCGGCGGTCGGGATCCTTCGCCAGGCACGTCTCGATGATGCCGCGAATCGGCTCGGCTGCCGGACTGACCAGGAGCGCCGCCGGTTGATCGCGGAGGATGGCGGCCATCAGCTCTGGCAGCGACCCGCCGCGGAACGGGTGGGAGCCCGCCACCATTTCGTACAGCAGGACGCCAAGCGCCCAGACGTCGGTCCGGTGATCCAGCTTTCCTGCCTTCACTTGCTCGGGGGCCATGGCGTACGGCGTGCCGACCGTGACGTCGGGCCCCGAGATCGACCCTTGCGTGGAGGCCTCGGTCATCTCGGGATCGAGGCGGCGAGCGAGTCCAAAGTCCACGACCTTCAAACGCCCGCTCGCGGAGACGATCACATTGGCGGCTTTCAAGTCGCGGTGGATCACGTCACGTTCGTGCGCGTGCGCCAACGCGTCGGCTACTTCGATGCCGTATCGACGAACGTCGGCGATCTTGAGCGGGCCGGTCGCGATCTTCATGGCCAGCGGTTCGCCGTCCACGTACTCCATCGCGATGAAGGTGACGCCGCGCTCGCTGCCGACTTCGTACACGGTACAGATGGCCGAATGGCTCAGGGCGGAAGCGCTCTGCGCTTCGCGCAGCAGCTGGTTGTGGGAGCTGCGATCGTGCAGGACCTTTATGGCCAGCGGCCGCTTGAGCACGGTGTCGTAGGCGCGATACACCGCGCCCATGCCACCGGCGCCAATAAGCGCATCGATGCGGTACCGCCCCAGAGAAGTACCGGCAGCGAGCGTGCTCGCAAAATCCATCGCTTGACTAATATAAGAGGGTGCGTGGGATTCACCGGCGCAATCAGGTGGCCACCCGCCACTCCAGCTGACGCGCCGTCGGTCCGATGAGGAGCACGACTTCCCGAAACCGGGTCACTCATCCACGGATTCCGCAGACTTGCGGAGATTATCTATCAGAATGCCGGCGCCACGACGGCCGATCGCCATCTCCACGCGGTCGACGCTGCACTATCTGACGATCGACCGCGCCGCGCGCCGATGCCTTTCAGCCTGCCCTTCCGAGAACCAACTCGCCACTCGCAATCGCCGCCAGCGTCTTGACGACTGCCTTGCGCTCGCACGCTTGCACACGGGCTTTGAGCGACGCGACGGTGTCTTCGGGAAGAACCGGGACGCGCTCCTGACACATAACGGGCCCGGTGTCGTACTCGGCATCCACGAGATGCACCGACACACCGGACTCCGGCTCACTCGCGGCAAGCACCGCTTCGAATACGCGATCTCCGAACATGCCCTGTCCCCCGAATTTGGGTAGCAGGGCCGGATGGGTGTTCAGAATCCGAGCTGGAAACGCGGCCAACGTGCGTGTGCCCAGGCGCTTCATGTACCCAGCGAGGAAGATGACGTCCGCGCGCGCTCGCTGTAGCGCGCCACAAATCGCGGCATCGAGGGAGTCGTCGCTCGAATGCGTAACCGACGACAGGTGGAAGGTCTCTATGCCGGCTGCGGCGGCCCGCCGCAACGCGCCAGACCCGCTGTTGTTGCTGATCACGGCCACGATGCGACCGTCGATGCGCCCCTGTGTGCAGGCGTCAATGATCGACTGAAGCGTCGTCCCCTCGTGTGACGCCAGCACTCCGATTCGCAGCATCTACTGAATCGGCCGTGCGTTGAGATCGCCAAGCTCTGGTGCAGGCATGCCGGCGATTATCAACGTTTGGCTGTGCAGATGCCACCTCGCCCGTGGAGGAGCTTGCTTCGTCGCATTGGGCGCGGAGCGGAGGTCACGGCTATTGTGAGCTTCCGGCCGTCTAAATTCCTGCTGCCGCAATCAGACGGCTGAGGAGGTGTCATGCGCGCTTACACGGCTGCTGTCTTCGCACTCGTCGCGTTCACTCTTGCAGCATCGCCGGTGCGGGCGCAGGACGAAAAAGCCGTCGAAGTCACGCCGTATGTGGCGCTCGGTTCGGCGGATGCATCTCCCATCGGCACTTCCGTCACGTTCCCTGTCACGTCGACACTCACTGTCGAGACAGATGTTGCGTATCGTCGTGGCGAGGGCCGCATCAACGCCTTGAGTTCAAACGCCAGTCTCTTGTATGCCCTTCCCCGCGCCGGGCAAACGACGCCGTATTTCGCCGTGGGCGTTGGGCTCGCGCAATACGGAGCGCCGGTGTTCTCCTCCGACGGTCCTCCTATCGGCACCCAATCGCGCGTCGCCATCACAGTGAATGCTGGAGGCGGCCTCAAGATGCCGATGAATGACAAGCTGGATCTGCGAACGGATGCCCGGTGGTTCAAGTCCCTGGGTCGTCAGGGATCAGAGACGTTTCGCGTGGCTCAAGGCGTCTCTTTCGACGTCGGGAAACGGTAGAGAGTGGAGCGCGTTCAGCCGGTCAACAACTTCCTGGCCATCCATCGAGCGTCGCGCGCCCGCTGGGGCCCGTCAACCTCAGACCCCGCGACAGCGCCGTCGAACAGCACGACAAGGGCACGAGACAACGCTTTTGCGTCCTTCACACCCGCCGCCGTCGTCCACTCGAGGAAGCGCTCCATGAACCACTCGCGTTGACCGTGAGCAATGGCGCGCGCCGGATGCGTGGCGTCGGTCAGTTCGGTCACCGTATGCTGCAAAGGGCAACCGCGGAAGTCCTTCGACTCTGCCCACTCCACGACCCAGTCAAAAAACTTGAGCGCGCGTTGTGACGGCGGCGTGTCGGCGAGGTAGGCCTCGATCTGCGCGCGGGCGTCGACGGTTCTGCGCTCGAGGTACGACGCCACGAGCTGGTCCTTGCAGCCGAAGTGCTGGTAGAGCGACGCCTTCGCCGCGTCCGCTTCCGCCAGAACGCGGTCGATGCCCACGGCCCGCACCCCTTCCTGGTAGAACAAACGATCGGCGGCATCGAGGAGCCGGTCACGGACGGCAACCTCAGAGGTTTTTGGTCGTTTCCGGGCTTTTCGCGGCACCTCTTGACAATACAGACAGGTCGGTCTATTGTCAACGACATGAATAGACAGAACGGTCTGTTCTCAACCATCGGCAGCTAATTGCCGCTTTGAGTCTCGCGTGTCGCGAGATCGTCAGGAGTTTTCAACATGGGTTACGCACTCTCAGGCAGGACGGCACTCGTCACCGGCGCCAACCGTGGCATCGGCGAAGCCATCGTCGACGCGCTCGTCGCGGCCGGCGTGAAAAAGGTGTACGCGGGCGCCCGCAACATCTCGACGCTCGAGCCGCTCGTGGCCCAACACGGCTCACGCGTGGTGCCACTCCAGCTCGATGTGACCGACGCCGCGCAGATCGCGGCCGCGGCGATCACCGCGACGGACGTCGATCTCCTCGTCAACAACGCCGGGATCGTTGGCTTCCACGGCGGCGATTTCACCGATCCGAAGTGGATCGAGGGCGGGCGACAGGAAATGGAAGTGAACTTCCTCGGCACGTTCGCGGTCACGCAAGCCTTCGCGCCAATCCTCGCGAAGAATGGCGGCGGCGCCATCGCCAACCTCAACTCCGTCGCCTCGTTCGTCAGCTTCCCAATTCTCGCGGCGTACAGCGCCTCCAAAGCAGCGACGCACTCGCTCACTCAGGTCACGCGCGCGATGCTGCGCGGCCAGCACACGCAGGTGTTTGGCGTGTATCCAGGTCCCATTGACACCAGGATGGCCGAGGCACTGCCCCTCGAGAAGACGTCGCCGGCGGATGCCGCGCGAGCGATCGTCGCCGGCATCTTGGCAGGCGACGAGGAGATCTTTCCCGACAAGATGAGTCAGGGCACGGGCGCCGCCTTCTTCGCGAATCCGAAAGAACTCGAGCGGCACATCGCAGGGGCAACCGCTGCGGCTTGACGGAGTCATCCGGTCTGCCGCCGTTGGCCGCGGTACGCTTTGATCGATCTTCCGGCGCACGGCCTCCGCCTGACCATTGGTCGAGATCAGCGACCTCGATCGCGAAACGATTCCAACCTTTGCGATTGGCATTCTTGAAAAACGTCTCACGCGGGTGTTGCCTGAGCGCGCATTCTGGAATGGGCTCGTCCGCAGGTCAGCGGTATTGCGCCGCCTGGCCGGGACAGACGATGATTCGGCCTATTGGCGAGACACCCGCGTAAAGGAGCAACATCCATGAATTCAGATCGCAGGACGATCGGACTCATTGCTGCGTTGTGCGTTGCCTCGATGGCGGCCGTACAGTCGAGGGACAGCGTCAGCGTCAAGGCCAGCCTCGGAACGCTGAAGAGTCAGCTGGATTCGATCGCGCAGAAGACCCCGGGCACGTTGGGCTACAGCCTGCATCATCTGAAGATGCGCGACCGCGTGGATCGTCTCGGCGATGAGCTCTTCGCCACCGACAGCACCCTCAAAGTGGCGATCATGGGAGCGGCGATCGAGCAAGTCACATCCGGGAAGATTGCGTACAAGAGTGTTCGAACACTGATTCCCGGTGATCGAAATGCGGGCGGGTTTTTTTACTCTTTTCGCGACAACACCGAACTGGAATTCAAAGAAGTCGTTCATCAGATGATTGCGCAGAGCGACAACACGGCCACCCTGATGTTGATGCGCTGGATTGGAGGGACCGATGTGGTGAACGCCTGGGTGCAGCAGCACGGACTCAAGCAGACCCGGCTGATTTCGCAGTATCCAATTTCGCCGGAATTAGAGAAGAACGAAGCCAAGATCGAAGAGCTGAAGCGGGATGTCGCCAAATGGGGCATGGGCGTCTCGACGCCCAACCAGATGCGGGAACTGATGGAGATGATTGTGGACGGGCGCGCGGGGTCGGACGCCGCCACCGACGAGATGCGGCGGATCCTGACACACCAGTACTTCGACGAAGGCATCGGCAGCCAGATTCCACCGTGGGTATCGGTGGCAAGCAAGAGCGGACGGGGAGCTCGAACGCGCTCCGGGCTGGCGGTTGTGAATTCTCCGTCAGGGACTTACGTGTTGTCGATCTTTGCGCAGGGCCCACCCGACGCCACTAGCACCTGGCACGACGAAGTGGCGACGTCGATCCGCGGGATCTCGAAGGCCGTGTGGCAGCACTATCACCCTACCGACAAGTGGACGCCGCCGGCGGGTGTCGAGAAATTCTGGTAAGCGAGGTGAAGTCGTCTTTGGCGCGTCATCGTCTCTGTCAGCTGTGTTGCTCTAGCACGTTTAGCGCATCGCCGACGCGGATCGTTCCACCTTCGACGATCGCCGCTCGCAGCCCCGCACGGTGCACGAGTCCTTCGAGAACATCGGGGCGCGTGATCCCGGCAAGGTGTGAACACGGCTCGCACAGCCTGATTCCTTCGAGCACGACTGATCCAACCGCGAATCGTCGTCCGACGAGATCGTTCAGGCGGATCCCTCGGGTCACAAGATTCCTGCGCACGTCTTGAGGCCGGATACTTGCGCCAGACTGCTCGTTGAAGCTCTCGATCTCCTCTGCCTCCACGAGGGTCACTTCCTGGGAGGGCTTCTTTGCCGTTGGTGAAAACGTGCCGGTGCCGAGGAAGTATCGATCGCCGGCGATTCCGCGTCCCGAGACACACTCCGCCTCCGGCACCGTCCGCACCGGAGCGCCTGCGGCGTCCGCGACACAGATCTGAATCAGCGATCCTCTTTCACTCATTCCCTTGTCTCACCTCGCACAGCGTCTTCACTTTGGATGTCCCATCTCTGGAATGGCGCGGCCGAGAAATCCCTCGAGCGGCTGCTGATCGCCGCTGCCCATTCTCATGTTGTCCATCAGGTTGATCATCCGCGTTTGCGACAGCGCCTCTGCCACGGGAACCTTCCGTTCACGAATCAGGTAGGCGGCCCAGAGATGGCTCGCGCGCCAGGCGATCGTGCAGTGCAGGAGCACTTTGCCGTCCGCCGACGCCATGGCGGCCGCAAACGTGTCGAGCTCCTTCGGACCATACGGATTGTCGACAGTACCGCGCATCGGAATGTGGACATACTTGATGCCGAGTTCTTTCACGAGCGCGGCCTCGTCGAATCCCACACGCGCCATCTCCTCCGGCATTCGCAGATTCACGACCGTCGTTACACCCTTGGCTTTGAGCTCGCGCAGCGCTTTTTCCGTCGGTTGGCCGCCGATGAACATATCGTCGCCCACGCTCACGAACTTCGCCTGGAACAAGCCTGTCGTGTCGAGGTTCACCGGGTCCGGCACGGGTCCGGTCTTGCCCTTGCCGGCTATGCTCTGAGCGCCGGCCGGAAGCGTGATCAGAATGCCCAGCGCGCCGACTGAAAGGCAGCGAAACAACGATTGCCAAGTCATTGTGTTCTCTCCGAAGTGAAGGGGTCAGTCTCGCGGACGGTCGTTGTATCGTAGCCGATTCGTCAGGGCCTTCGTGTGCCGTCCGCGAATGAATCTCAACATCGGCTCTGTCATCTAGGCGCGGCAGAGAATCTCCCCATGGAGGACAGCGAAACAGGCGTCCGGGTGCGTTGCCCAGCGGCGCCATCCTTCGGCGATCTCGCCTAGCTCCTTCTCTGTTGCCAGGCCTTCGCTGGTGGCTTGATGCGCGATCTTGGAGCCGGTCATGCGATCGGCCCACAACCCACCCCACCATGCGCGGTCGTCGGGCGTTGCGAAGCACCAGGCGGAGGCGCCGGGTCGCACGTCGTCGAAGCCCGCTGCGTGCGCCCACGCCAGGAGGAATCGGCCCGCGTCGGGCTCTCCTGCGTTACGCCGCGCGATTGTGCGGTACAGCGCCAGCCAGCGGTCGATCGCGGGCTCGTCGGGGTACCAGCGGAAGGAGCCATAGTCGCTGTCGCGCGCCGCGACCAGGCCGCCCGGCTTGCACACTCGTTTCATCTCGCGTAACGCGCGAACGGGATCGGGGAGATGCTGGAGCACTTGATGTGCGTGGACGACGTCGAACGTGTGGTCGTCTATCTCGAGGGCATAGAGGTCGCCGACCGAGAACACGACGTTCGGACCGCCGCCAGCGTTGCGTCGTGCCTCCTCGATTACCGCGGCCGACGCATCGATGCCGAGGACACGGGCCGGCGCAGCCCTCCGGCCGATGTCAGCCGTGATCGTGCCCGGCCCGCACCCGATGTCGAGCACGCTGATGCCGGATGCGAGGTGCGGTGCGAGGTACGCGGCGGAGTTGTCGACCGTGCGCCACTTGTGCGAGCGCAATACGCTCTCGTGGTGACCGTGCGTGTAGGTCATTGATTGGCGCCTGGCGCCAGGAGCAGGAATCGTTGCATGGTGCGCCTCCTTGTGCCGTAGTATCGCAATGCCACAAGCGCGCGCCAAGAGCGCGGCGCGGCATTATTGGACTGAGGGCGAGGTGGATGCATGAAGTTGGCAGGGATCGGCCGAAAATCACTGAGGAGATACGCCATCGTTGGTGTCGCCGCGGTCATGTTCACGACCTCTCCGGCCTCAGGCCAAGCCGGCAGTGAAGAAAAGGCAGCCATCGCCGTCGCCGGCTCCGCCCTGGCGGCGATCACCCAGGGCGACATGACAGCGCTGACGGACCTGATGCTGCCAGAAGCGGTCATGTTCCCGACCAGTACGCGGAACGGCGTGACCACATATCGCGTCCGCACACGCGCCGAGCAGCGCGCGGCGCCCGTGACGCGCAAGGTGACGGAGCGTGGATTCCGCCCGGAAGCACGCGTCAACGGTCCGGTCGCGATGGTGTGGTATCCGTACGACCTGTACGTCGATGGCCAGTGGTCGCACTGCGGTGTCGACGTGTTCACGTTGATTCGGACCGACGGGCAGTGGCGGATCGCCACCATGTCGTGGAGTGCCGAGCAGCCGCCGGCGTGCGAGAAGCACCCGGACGGGCCGCCGAAGCAGTAGCCGCGGGTCCTGGAACTTCCCCCTGCGATAGTTGTTCAACGAAGGCTCGACGTGCGTCATGAAAGCGCGGCGCCCCTACCCGGCCAGTAAGTCAATCACATCTCGCCGCTTCATTTTCTCCGCCCATGCTCGCGGTCGCGCCCACGGCTCGGCGCCGGCTTCGATGGGATCAGCGCCGCGCTGCAGGAAGAGCCTGACCAGTTCGATCCGGCCCCATCGGCACGCCCACCCGAGCGGCGTACTGAGCAGCACCGTGTCGCGCAAATCGAGACGCGCGCCCGCATCGAGCACCATCGTAGCGAGTGTCTGCCGTTCGTCGGCCGACAGCCCTCCCCGTGCCGCCGCGATCTGATGAAGGAGTGTCGCGTTCCACGGGCCCGTCATGTCCGGATCAGAGCGGTTGAGCACCAACTGGAAATTCTCCGGCTGCGTCGGCGAGTACATTCCGTTCTCGAGGATCCGATACCACCGACGGTCCTCGGGCGGCCAGGCGATTCGCTCGAGCGCCAATCGCACGATCGTCGGCGACGTGTTGCCCATCGCGCCCCACAGCAGATCCTCCGCGACCGTCGATCCGGGCGCCGCGAATCCAGCGGGCGTTCTTCCGGCCGCGTCCTCTTCGAGCAGGTGCGCGGCCTGCTCGACCAGGCCGAGATCAGCGACGAACGTCGGCGTGTGCCGAGCTCCATGCGTTTCGAGTAACGAGACCATGGCCGTGTCCCCCCGCACCTGTGCTTCATAGAGAGCCGAGCTGGCCGCGTAGACGTTCGTGTTGGGATTCGCACCGTTCGCCAGCAGGATCCCGGCCAGCGCCACGTACCCGCCGATTGCGCACTCGCGCAGCGGACCGCCCCACGTCGGCACGACGTCGTCCACGCCGTCGAGGACGCCTGATTCATCGGGATCGAAGCCAAGCTCCAGCAGCAGGCGAACCATGTCTTCGCGGCCCGATCGAACCGCGTGACTGACGATGCCATTCGCATCGGCCAGCCTGCCTTCACGATGACGCGCACGCAACCATGCCGCGTCACCTGAGGCGACGGCCCACTTGACCGTCTGCGTGGCGCCGCGCCCAAGCAGTAGTTCCGCGAGTCTCGTTGACAGGCGCGATCGGTCCGGCGACGACGGCTCGACGTCGCGCGCGACGAGATCAAGGGGCGTTTCGCCATTCTTCGCGCGGGCGTTGACCGCGGCGCCATGATCGAGCAACCAGGCGGTCACGCGTTCCCAGGCGCGGGCAGTCGCCCAGTGAAGCGCGGTGCGGCCGGTCGGATCCGATGCGCTGACGAGGCCGGGATGCGCGTCGAGTGCTGAGATGATCGCCGGCTCGTCGTTCTGCTCGACGGCTGCGTTGAGAGCCGGGACGTCCTGCCCAAGCACGGCGGCCATCGGCGATTTCGGCCGTCTCCGCTCCTCCTCGAGGATGATCGCGACGATTTCGGCGTACCCACGCTCGGTCGCCAGCGCCAGTGCTGTCGTCGCTTGACGGTGGGGATAGATGCCTTTGCGCGGTTCGGCGCCCAGTTGCATGAGCAGACGCACGAGATCCGGTTGCCTCGTCAGCACAGCGTGATGCAGCGCCTGGTGTTCGTCGTTCTCCGCGACATCCAGGTTGACGATCTCCGGGCGTCTCGCCACCATTGCGCGAACCGTGGCGGCGTCACCCGCGCAGACCGCGTCGACCAGCCGACGGACGGTGACGCCATCGACGAACGCTTTGAGCGCCGGCCAACTTCGGAAGCCATACGCGCGCGCGAGCACGAGTTGAGCGTCGGACAGCGCGAAGCTCTTCGCATCCGCGCCGCGATAGTGCGCCGTAATCTCCGTCACAGCCGCGGCGTTGCCGGCGGCGAAGTCTTTCAGGAGTTCCTTGGCCTGGCGCTTGAGCTGGGCGAGATCGGGATGCGAGGCAAGCGGACGAGTCGGCAGGGACACGGTGAGCTCCTTTCCTGGCCACGCGCGTGCACGGCCACGAAGCCCGGTGTCCGCTCGCTCGGGCAGAAAAGAGTCACGAGACTCGAAAGGAATCGACGTTTCAGGCGGACGCAGTCCTTCCCGCGGACACGGCAGCGCCCTGAATGCGCTCGTGGAAGGATAGCACTCGCGGACCGCCAAGTCGTCGACGAAGAAGAGCCGATCACGCGGGATCTGGTCCTACGTCATCACAGGCCGGCCCTCCAACCTGCGCGACGCTACGGCCCGGAATCTTAAAGATCAGGGGTATGAGTGGACCGATCTCATTTTGGAACCAGAGGGCGCTGCATTTGCGAGCGCGAGCGACTTCAAGGCACCGGAACGACGCAAGCTCAGTGAGCAGGGATACACGATTCTTCTCAGTCTGGGTGATCAGCAAAGTGACCCCTCCGGCGGCTACGCCGAGCGGACGTTCAAATTGCCAAACCCCGTGTACTACCTCCCCTAAGAGGTAGCGTCATGGACGAGACACACACAGCAGCGGGCCGCCGATCTGGCATCCCGCTAACGCGCAGGATGAATGGTCGCCGTTCGTCTGCGTCGAGACGTGCAATGCCGCGGCGAGCACCGTGAAGCGAGGCTGCTGCCTCGAGTGCCGCAGGGCGAGGAGCCTCCGGGAAATCGGAGTTTGCCTCGCGGGATCGCGGCACCGCGCCGCTGCCTTCGATGGGTTTGGGATTCTTTCTGGGTTTCCGGCCGACCCCACCTGCGACCGGCTTGGCACACTTCCTGCCCGTGCGGTCGTCCCTGGAGGGCTCGGAAACCCTCTAGAAAGCGAGTAGTTCCATGAATCCCGTGCACGTGCGGCGACTGCTTTTGTCCGTTGTCTTGTTGGCGGCTGCGCAGGTCTCCGCGCAGTCGCAAGGTCCCACGTTCCCCAATCCGGGCAAGACGTCGATGTCCAGAGAGCAGCAGCATGCGCTTGGCCTGCAGGTCGCGACGCAGGTCTTTCAGCAAATGCCGGTCTTGCCAGACGACAGCCCGGAATCGGTGTACGTTCGGCAGCTTGGCCAGAAACTGGTCGCCACGATCCCGGAACAGTATTCCTGGCCGTTCGAGTTTCACGTCGTCCCGCAAAAAGAGATCAACGCCTTCGCCCTGCCCGGCGGGCAGATGTTTGTCAATCTCGGAACCATCACGGCTGCCAAGAACGAGGCCGAATTGGCCGGCGTCATGGGACACGAGATGTCGCACGTCTACATGCAGCATTCGGCGAAACAGGCCGGCAAGGCACAGAAAACGGGCTTGTTCGCCCAAATCGCCGAAGTCGCGCTCGGCGTCAGCGGTGTCGGAAATATGGCGGGAGGCCTGGTCGGGCAACTGGGGCAGATGGGGATTCAAATGGGCGCCCAGGGCATGATGATGAAGTTCTCGCGCAGCGACGAGTCGCAAGCCGACGCGGTCGGCGCGATGATCCTCTACAAGGCCGGCTACAACCCGCAGTCCATGGCCGATTTCTTCAAGACGCTGGCCTCGCAAGGCGGACAGGCGCCGCCGCAGCTCTTCAGCGATCACCCGAATCCCGGAAACCGGGAGCAGGCGATTGCCAAGCAGATTTCCGAGTGGCCGCAGGCGAATTACAACAAGGACAGTGCGAGCTTCGCCCAGGTCCATCAGCACGCCCTCAAGATGAAGGCCTACACGGCCCAGGAGATCGAAGCGGGTGCGAAGTCCGGCCAGTGGGCTTCCCTGAACGCGAAGAACGGTGCGGGCCTCAACTCCGCCGGTGAGAGCGCATTTATGACACGCGGCTCGGCCGCTTCAACGATGGCACCGGCCCGGGTCTCGCTGCGGAACGTCCTGCCGAGCGACCACATGGTCAGTGCCAACCTCGGACCGATCAAGATTTCCCATCCGGAGAACTGGCCTGTCACGCTGCCCGAACAACGAGGACAGTTCGTGACGATCGCGCCCGCCGAAGGCGTCACGAGCACGGGTGTCGGCTACGGCGTACTGCTCAACGGTACAGGGGCGCCGGCACAGCGCATGAACATCGACGACATGACGACCGCGTTGATCAAGCAGATTCAGGAGAGTGACGAACTGGAACCGCTCGGGAAACCGGAGGCCGTCACCGTCGGTAACAAAGAGGGCCGCTCCACGTTTCTGCGTTCGCCCTCGCCGTTCCCCGACGCGAATGGCAAGGTGCAGCCTGAACGCGACTGGCTGGTGACTGTCCAGCAGTCCGACGGCTCGATGATCTTCATGATCTTCGTGGCGCCCGAGGCCGACTTCGCCACACTGCAGCCCACGTACGACGCGATGGTGAAGAGCATACAGTTCCGCTGATTCGATGGATGTCATCCTCGTGAGCGGTGCAGGCACCGTGGAATGATGAAGCACTTGACCGCGCGGGCGCCGCCAACGGGCGTTTGCACTTGAGCGACGTGCGGGCGACCCTGGCTCATCCCTGCGGCGTAGCCTATGTGCCGTGTCGCGCCGGAGCGTGTCTGTGTGCACAGGTACTCGTGAACACATTCTCGGCGAGAGAAATAGTCATGGACGAAACACACAGAGCCGCGCATCGTCGGTTTGGCATTCCCGATCGCGCGCAAGTAGTAGAGGGCCAGGGCGGAATGCCGAAGCTACGGATCACATCGCCTGAAGTCTCCGCCGAGATGTACTTGCACGGCGCGCAGGTGACGTCGTGGAAACCGGCACGAACCGAAGAGGTGTTC
>Ga0126377_10002298_pt1 | contig 13091 bp, 10 predicted proteins | sample PanSoiMetPlot_22_FD_92647 | JGI IMG/M metagenome (GOLD analysis project Ga0126377, IMG submission 92647) | Tropical forest soil microbial communities from Panama - MetaG Plot_22 | ecosystem: Environmental > Terrestrial > Soil > Tropical forest > Bulk soil | place: Panama | collected 2016-02-17
ACGATGACGATGATGAAGGACAGCAGCGTAAAGGCCGGCGCGAGCGCGGGCGCCGCGTCCGCGATCATCACCATCAGCGCGCCGGCGGTGCCGACGCAGGCGAGCCCGATTCCGAACGTGATCGCGTAGAGGCGCTTGACGTCGAGGCCGACCACCGCGGCTCCCGTGAGATTGTCGGCGCAGGCGCGGATCGCGGTTCCGGTCTCGGTGTAGCGGAAGAAGCCGAACAGCGCCGTCGCGATCGCGACCGCAGCGAGCGCCGAATAGACGCGCACCTTGTCGATCATGAGGGCGCCGATCGGGAAGCTGTCGAACCCATAGGACAGATTGGCCGGCTGCGCGTCCGGCCCGAAGATCATCAGCAGGCCGTTGACGATGACGATGCCGATGCCGACCAGCAGGATGAACTGGTCGTGCTCGGGCCGGCCGATGAAGGCGTTGATGACGGTCGCCTGAAGCGCAAATCCGAGAACGAAAAAGGCTGCCGCAATCGGCAGCATGGTCACCAGCGGATCGAGCCCGAGCGTCTTGAACAGCAGGAACGCCGCATACATGGCGACCACCGCGAACTCGCCATGCGCGAAATTGACGACGCGCACCACGCCGAAGATGACCGACAGGCCGAGCGCCATCAGCCCGTAGACGAGCCCGGTGAGCACGCCCTGGACCACGACGTTGAGATAGATCGACCACATCATGGCCGTGCGCCGGACCTGCCCCCGCGTGCCGCCTCGACCGCGCTGCGTGCCAATCGCCGCAAGGCGGCGAGCCCTCTCAGCCTCGTTTCTGCCACCCCGGCATCGGCAGCACCGGCGTCATGGTCGCGACCGCCGCCGGCAGCACAACGGTCGGCGTGCGGTCGCGGTTCTGGACCGCGGCCGACGGAATGCCGGGATTCTGCCCCTTCTCGTCGAACTTGATCGGCGGGCCGATCATCACGTGCTCGGCGATCTCGGTCGCGTGGATCGCCTTCATGAGCTCGGGCCCGTCGGTGGCGCCGGCGCGCTTGAAGCCGTCCGCCGCGATCAACAGCGCCTCGAAGGTGAAGCCGACATTGAAGCACTCGACCGCGAAGCGGAATTTGGGATTGGCCGGCTTGAACGCCGCCTCTAGCGCCTGCGACATGTGCGCCTTCGGGTTCGCCCAAGGGATGTTGTAGATCGGATAATCAGCGCGCGAACCGAGCGCCTGGTAGAACTCCTCGTCGTAGAGCCCGGGCGAGCCGGGCGAGATGATGCCCATCGGCTCAAACTGCTGTCGCACCATGTCGCGCACCAGCTTGATCGCGTCGGCGGCACGCGTCACCACCAGGAGCAGATCGGGGTTGAGCGCGCGGATTTTCGTGACTTCCACCGACAGGTCCTGTGCCTTGGGATCATAGGCGATCGACTCGAGAAGGCGGAACGGGAGCCCGGCATTCGGGAAAATCCGGTCCATGGCCTGGCGCTGGGCGGTGCCGAAGGTGTCGTTGGCATGCAGAAACACGGCATTCTTGGGTGCAACCTTCGTGGCCGCGATCACGTCGTTGATCAGCTTGAGCCCGTTGGTGACCAGCTGGCCGCCGGTCGGAAAATTGCGCACCAGGAACTTGTAGCCCTGCTCGGTGAGTTGAGGCGCAGCGCCGATATTCACGACGAGCGGCACCTTGCGCTGCTCGCAGACCTGCGCCATCGCGAGCGTGGAGGCCGAGTCGAACGCACCGATGATGCCGTGCACCCCGTCATTGATCACCCGCTCGCACTGCGTGCGGGCGACGTCGGGGTTCGACTCGATGTCGACGTGCACCAGTTCTACCCGGTATCCGAAATCGCCGAGCACCTTCGGCGCGATCAGCGCGCCACGGTGGCAGCTCTGGCCGGCTGGCGCGAGGTATCCGGAGCGCGGCAGCAATACCGCGAGCTTGATCGCCGTGGCCTGCGCGCGCACGATCGCGGGCGCCGCAAGCGACGTCGCCGCGGCCGCTGCGCCCGCCAGCACACGACGCCGGTTCGGCAGCGCATTCGGGGACATCGCCGTTCCTCCCGTGTTGGCCATGCGCCGACGTTATAGCGATTTCACAGCAAGTTGAAACGGCCCGTCCACCGCCAAGTGCAGAACGCGACGACCGGGGTCATGCATTCGGCCGATATCCGGCGGCGCACGGGTGCGGGCGCGCTGGCGCGCCCGCACCGGTCGCGACTATTTCGCGCGCGGTGGAATCTGAATGAAGTCGGCGATCTGCTCCTTGGTCAGCGGCGCATCCAGGAACTTGAGCTTGACGGCGTCGCGGATCGCGCCGTCGAGGTCGGCCATCGCGTCGGTCTGCAGCGCTTCCTTCGGCTGAAATTCCTTCATCGACCGGCGGACGAGGTCCTCGGCGACGCCGGTCTTCTGCGCTAACATCTTCACGGCATCGGGATTGGAATACATCCAGTCGACCGACTCGCGATACGCCTGCATGAAGCGGACGACCGCATCCTTGCGCGCGTTGAGCACTTTCGCGTTGGCGATCAGCACGCGCACGGTCTGGCCGCGCAGCGACGGCACGTCGCTGCCGCGCGCGATGATGCGGATCTTGCCGTCCTGGATCTCCTTCAGGCCGAACGGCGGCGCGGCCCAGCCGATGTCGATCTGGCCGGACATCACGGCGGTCAGCGTCGCCGGCGGCCCGCCGGTCGCGGTCGGCTTGGCCTTGGCGCCGAGCTCCTCGACGAAGGCGACCACGATGTTGTTGGAGCTCGACCCATTGGTCGAATACGCGATCGTGTTCTTCTCGGTGGCATCCTTCAGGTTCTTGATCGGCGAATCCCCCTTCACGTACCAATAGAGGTCGCCCGTGCCGGTGAAGGCCGGCGCGATGATGCGCACCGGCGCGCCCTTGGAATAGGCGCGCATCACGCCCGCAACGCCGACGCCGCCGCCGAGATCGGCGCTCCCGGAGATCACCGCCTGCAGCGTCTCGCCCGCACCGGCCGTCCCGAAATTCTCCAGCATGATGCCGTGCTTCTTGAAGAAGCCGGCATCCTGTCCGAGCGTCGGCCCCTGGTTCTCCCAGTTGTTGATCTGTCCAATCGCAACCTTGAACGAATCCTCGGCCAACGCCGGCAGCGTCAGCAGCGCGAGCGCCCCGCCCAGCAAGCCTGCTCGTAAAACCATCCGTCTCATCGGCGTCGTCTCCCTTTCACCTTTCGGCCGGCCGGCCCGCGCTTGGCGACCGTCGTCGGGCGCGACGATGGACCTTTGCGGGCCGCCGCGGTAGTGCCCCGGCGCGGCGGCATTCCGCCGCGCTTTTCGAGACGCGTCGCCCAGTATTCCCAGGTGCGCAGCGGCACGCTGGGAATCTGGTTGATCGCCCCCGCCATCGCGATCTCACCCGGCGTCAACGCGCCGACCTTGCCGATTTTCCTGCCCTCGCTCAGGTACACTGCGTTGAGGCAGGAATAGATCGAACGGAAGACGAGCTCGCGCAGGCTCGCGCCGACCACGGTCGCGCCGTGCCGGCGCATCAGCACCACCGAATGCCGGCCGAGCGCACGCGCAAGCGAGGCGCCCTCCTCGGGTTTCACCACCAGCAAATTGGTGTCGCCGAACCCGTCCAGGCTGTCCCAGAACGGCACCTCGGCCCCGATGGTCGCGCCGAGGTGGAAGACCGGCACGAGCGGCTCGCCGGTGATGCAGAACGGCATGACGGCGGGTGCATGATGGTGACAGACCGCCATCACGTCGGGACGCGCCTTGTAGATCTCGCCGTGGATCACGCGCTCGGAATACATCTGCACGGTCGGCGGCACGACCGGCGCGGAGTCCAAGGTGAACTCGAGTATGTCGGCAGGCTCGATCAGCTCGGGCGAGCGTGAGCGCGGCAGCAGATAGCGGCCGGGATCTTCGGGATGGCGGACGCTCACGTGCCCGAAGGCGTCGAGCACGCCTTCATGGCCGAGAATGCGGTTGGCGACGGCCAGCTCGTGGCGCGTTTCGGCGAGTGTGTCGGGCACGGATGATCCCTGCGCTGATGTTGGGGCGCAAGAAAAGCCAAAGGATGCCGCACGCGCAAGCGGCCATTGGGCATGGAAAATTCGTGGGGTTAACGTGCGGCGTGCGTTGATGCCTGCCCCGATGAAAAAAAGGCCCCGCCGAAGCGGGGCCGAGTGCTTGGGAGGAAACGCAAACCCCTTACGGGGCCACGCCTCCATTACCTGATTCCCGACCGGGTCGCAGTGAACTGCTTCACACCTCGGTCACCGCCGCCCCCAGGAAAAGCGCGCCGCAGGTGCTACCGCAAATTCCCACAGAACCGCTGGATGCGCTCGCAGGCGTCCTGCAGCGCGGTCGTCGCGGTCGCGTAGGAGATGCGGAACGCCGGGCCGAGGCCGAACGGCGTGCCCTGCACCACCGCGACGCCTTCCGCCTCCAAGAGCTCGGTGACGAAATCCTCGTCGGTCGCGAGCTTCTTGCCGGTCGGCGCAGTCTTGCCGATGGTCCCGGCGCAGGACGGGAAGACGTAAAACGCGCCTTCCGGCTTCGGGCACACGATGCCGCTCGCCTGGTTGAGCATGGCGACGCAGAGGTCGCGCCGCTCCTTGAAGATCTTGTTGTGCTTCGGAATGAAATCCTTCGGACCCTCGAGCGCCTCGAGCGCCGCCCATTGCGACACCGCCGCCGGATTGGAGGTCGACTGCGACTGGATCATCGCCATCGCCTTGATCAGCGGCTCGGAGCCGCCCGCAAAGCCGATGCGCCAGCCGGTCATGCAATAGGCTTTCGACACGCCATTGAGCGTCAGGGTGCGCTCATAGAGGCGCGGCTCGACCTGCGCCGGCGTGAAGAACTCGAAATCGTCGTAGACGAGGTGCTCGTACATGTCGTCGGTCAGCACCCATACATGGGGATGCTTCACCAGCACGTCGGTCAGCACCTTGAGCTCGGCCTTGGTATAGGCGGAGCCGGTCGGGTTCGACGGCGAGTTGAGCAACACCCACTTCGTCTTCGGCGTGATCGCGCGCTCGAGGGCGGACGCGCTCATCTTGAAGCCCGACTCCATCGTGGTCGTGACCGCGACCGGCTCGCCGCCGGCGAGCAGCACCATTTCGGGATAGCTCACCCAATAGGGCGCCGGAATGATCACTTCGTCGCCCGGATTGAGGGTCGCCACGAACGCGTTGTAGAGCACCTGCTTTCCGCCGGTACCGACCGTGATCTGCGACGGCTTGTAGTCGAGCCCGTTCTCCCGCTTGAACTTGCGGACGACCGCCTGCTTGAGCTCGGCGATGCCGTCCACATTGGTGTACTTGGACGCCCTGCCGTCCTGGATCGCCTTGATCGCCGCCTGCTTGATATTGTCGGGCGTGTCGAAATCCGGCTCGCCGGCGCCGAGTCCGATCACGTTGCGGCCCGCCAATTTGAGCGCGCGCGCCTTGTCGGTCACCGCGATGGTGGCTGACGGCTTGATGCGCTTGAGCGAGTCCGCAAGGAAGGCCATTTGGTGTCTCCGGTCGCGCCCTCCTCCGGGGCGTCTTGTGCAGTGCGACGTCGTAATGCCTGGCCCTGAGTCCGGCAAGGGTTGGGGACCCCAAAACCGATGAATTTCGCTGCTTCGCCGCATCACGCCGGCGTTATCGACCGCGGTCCGCGGCGTGCCGCCATCCTACTGGAACATCTCGTTGAACCTCGCCTTGAGGTCGCGGCCGTGGTCCTCGACGAAATCGAGGTCGATCGGCATCGACTTGACCGCCGTGAGCACCGGCATGCCGGGCGGCGGCGGAACGTCCGGCCGCACCGAATGGATGCCGGAGGCGGCGATCATCTTCTGCGCTTCCGGCGCGATCATGAACTGGGCAAACAGCTTGGCGGCGTTCGGGTTGCGCGCGCCCGCGATCACCGCGGTCGGCGACGACACGAAGAACACGCCTTCGGTCGGATAGATCATGGTCTGGTTGGGTACGTCCTTGCCGTCCGCGAAGGTGCGCGGGTCGGAGCCTTCCGCGCCGATCACCCGTTCGCCGGACTGCATGGTCGAGAACACCTGCTGGTGCCCCTGCACGATCATGGTGTCGTTGGCGCGCAGTGCCTTGTAGAAATCCCAGCCGAGCTTCTGCGACAGCATCGCGACCACGACCAGCTGGATCGCGGTGAACGACGGATCGGGCATGACCATCAGGCCCTTGTATTTGGGGTTGGTCAGATCGGACCAGGTTTTCGGCACATCCTTCGCGGCGACCTTGTCGGTGCGCACCGGTATGCCGGCGAGCTGCAGGCGCTGCGCGATCCAGCGGCCCTCCTTGTCCTTCACGTCGTCGAGCACCTTGTCAAAGCCTTCCGGCTTGAACGGCAGCAGCAGGCTCTTGCGGGAGAGCGCATTGGCAGCGCCGGCGTCCGACATGGTGAAGACGTCGGCGCCCGGGTGGCCGGCCGCGATCTCCTGCAGCAGGCGTCGCAGCACCGCCTGGCCGCCGGTGCGCAGGAACTGCACCTTGATGCCGGTCTCGCCCTGGAAGCGATCGGCGAGCTGCTGGGCGAGTTGGACCGGAGTCGACGTGTACCAGCTCACCGTCCCTTCGCGCCGTGCGGCATCGACATCGACCGGATCGGGGGTGAAGGTCTGCGCCTGCGCGGCGGCGGCGAGCACGACGCAAAAGAAGACGAGGCCTCCCACAAGGCGGGTCGACATGGCGGGCTCCCGGCGAATGGACGCCGTGATCGTCGCCGCTGCGTCGCGCGAATGCAATCAGGCCGATCGAGATGCGACAACAGGAAACGCATCTTTGTCGAGCACCACCGCGGCCTGGCCAATCCGGCCGGTCAATCGTCCGGTCGAGACGAGATCTTGGTGCCGGTGAGAGCGTTGCGGGGCGCCGCGGTGCGTCTCGGCGATGCCGCCCTCCGCTCGCGAGCGCCCGCGTGCGTCCCTGTTCTAGTGCTGCGTGCAGTGCAATAATTGAATGCAGCGCAACAAATGTTCCGCCCGTGTAGCTAACAACCCTTAAATTTCGTGCCAATCGTATATTGCGGGCGTAAATTATCCGGCGGCGGAAGCTGCGGCGAAACGCTCTCACTCTTTTTTGAAGCGGGAGCTTGGCTGCGCCTTGCAACGGCCACGCTTTGGGGTTGAATGCACGCCGCCCCCGAAAACGACCATGCAGAGGCGATCGAATATTTATCGCTACGACGGATGGCGGGATCAGGATGCTCACGCTCTACTCGATGCGGCGCTCAGGCAATTGCTACAAGGTGCGGCTCGCGCTCGCGCACCTCAAGATTCCGTTCAAGCTGGTCGAGATCGACATCCTCAAGGGCGAAAGCCGCACCCCCGAATTCCTCGCCAAGAATCCGAGCGGGCACGTGCCGCTGCTCGAGGTGACGCCAGGTCGCTATCTGCCGGAGTCGGGCGCGATCCTGTGGTACCTCGCGGGCGGGACCGCACTTGCGCCCGAGGATCGCATCGACCGCGCCGAGACCTTGCAGTGGATGTTCTTCGAGCAGCACAGCGTCGAGCCGAATCTCGGCGCAGCGCATTTCTGGCTCACCATGGTCAAGGGCGGGCGCGAACTGCAGACGCACGCGCTCGAGGATTGGATCGAGAACGGCTACCAGGCGCTCAGCGTCATGGACAAGCACCTCGCGACCCACGATTTCTTCGCCGCCAGCCGCTACACCGTCGCGGACATTGCGCTCTACGCGTACGCGCATACGGCCAACGAGAGCGGCTTCGATCTCACCGGCTTTCCGTCGATCCGCACCTGGCTCAAGCGCGTTGCCAGTCAGCCGGGCTATGTGCCGATCAGCTGGCAGCCCGCCGACATGGCGATCGTCGAATGACGCCGTCAGCGACCGCAACGTGCTGAGCTGGCGCGCGTCTCACGCTTGGGTTCCGATCGAAGCTCCGCACATCGTCCACCGGCGATGACTGCCGCATAGGGTGGAACGGCGCGCCGCCGGCGGGCGTTTCTGTTCGGTGCGCTGCCATGAACGAGACGTGCGACATGCATCGCCTGATCGCCATCGGGCTGCTCGCCGCAGCCTGCGCGGCCGCGCCGTCAGCCGCGCAAACCCAGGGTTCGCGGACCCAAGGCCTGCAGACGCGGGAGTTTCCGTCGTCGATCGGCCCGCTCGCACTGACCACCGTCGCACAGGGGCTCGTCCATCCCTGGAGTCTCGCCTTCCTGCCCGACGGCCGCATGCTGGTGACGGAGCGTCCCGGCCGCATGCGTATCGTCGACCGTAATGGCGCGCTCTCGCGGGCGCTCGCCGGCGTGCCGCGGGTGCACACTGGCGGGCAGGCCGGCCTGCTCGACGTGCGGCTCGACGGCAACTATGCGAGCAACCACGTCATCTATTTCTGTTACACCACCAACGGGAGCGGCGCCGCAGCCGTCGCGCGCGCCCGTCTGGTCGAAGATCCGACGCCCCAACTCGACGAGGTGAAGGTGATCTTCACCCAGCGCGGGCCGGGCGGCGCCGCCAACCTCGGCTGCCGCATCGTGCAGGCCGACGACGGCAATCTCTTCGTCACGCTCGGCGATCATTTCCGCCCGCGCGACGAGGCGCAGAACCTCGCCAATCACATCGGCAAGATCGTGCGCATCCGGCCCGACGGCGAGGTGCCGTCCGACAATCCGTTTGTCGATCGGGCGGGCGCCCGACCGGAGATCTGGGCCTATGGGGTGCGCAATCCGCAGGGTCTCGCCTTCGATCCGACGACCGGCCGGCTGTGGGAGAACGAGCACGGCCCACGCGGTGGCGACGAGGTGAACATCATCGAGAAGGGCAGGAACTATGGCTGGCCCGTGATCGGCTACGGCATCGATTATGACGGCACGAGGATTCACGCGAGCACCCACAAGCCCGGAATGGAGCAGCCGCTATGGTACTGGGTCCCGTCGATCGCGCCCTCCGGCATGGCATTCTGCGGCGGCGAACTGTTCAACCGCTGGAACGGAAGTGTCTTCGTTGGCGCCCTCAAGGCGCAGCTCCTGGTCCGCCTCGAGCGTCAAGGCGACCGGATCGTCAAGGAGGAGCGGCTGCTGGCCGGCCTCGGCGAGCGCATCCGCGATGTGCGCATGGGATCGGACGGCGCGCTCTGGCTGCTCACCGACAATGCCGCGGGCCGGATCCTGCGGCTGGCTCCTTTGAACCGTCGATGATGCCGGCGCGACCAATCCGGGCATGCTGGACTCCGAGGATCGACATGCGTCCGCATCCGACCGACTCGAACAATTGCGGCCACGCCGCGCAACGACCGCCGTCAGGCTCGCTCGCCATGCACAGGCGGTGCGGCACGGTGGCATGCGCCGGGCGGATCGGGCAGACTTCGGTCGAGAGTCCCGGAGCCTCACCCCTGTCGCAATCCCGCGCTATTCCATCCGCGTTTTCGCCGCCTCTGATCGGGAGATAGTCCCATGCGCCGCATTTATTCCTTGCGTCCCTCGCTCGCGCTCGTCGCCGCACTGATCGCCGTCGTTCCGGCAAGCGCGCAGTCGCAGTTGCCGCGTCCCGGTCAGCTTCCACCGCCCGGCCCGCCGCAAGCCGCCCCGCAGCGGCCGGGCGGACCGCAGGCCGCACCGCAGCAGCAACAGCAACCTCCGGCCGCCCCGATCAAGCCCTATCAGCCGCTCGCCGTGACATTGCCGACGCCGATGACCGACCCAAGCTTCGACGCGTTCCGCAAGCAGCTCGCCGAGGTCGCGAACCGCAAGGATCGCGCCGGGCTCGCCAAGCTGGTGGTCGCCCAGGGATTCTTCTGGGAGGGCGAGAACGGCGACAAGGCCGACAAGAAAAAGTCCGGCGTCGACAATCTCGGAGAGGCCGTCGGCGGATTGACCGGCCGCGATCCCCAGGGCTGGGAGGCGCTCGCCGCCGCCGCGCAGGATCCGACGCTCGAGGCCCTGCCCGACCACAACGGCGTGATGTGCGGTCCCGCCGGACCCAAGCTCGACGAGAATGCGTTCGAGGCCCTGACCAAGGCGACCGGCACCGACGCGGGCGACTGGGCCTTCCCGGTGACGCCCAACCTCGAGGTGCGCGGCGCTCCGCAGCCCAACGCGCCGGTGGTCGAGAAGCTCGGCGTGAATCTGGTCCGGGTGCTTCCCGATCCGCCTCCCGCCAACCCGCAACAGGCCCCGCCCGCCTTCCTGCGCGTCGTCACGCCCGCGGGCAAGACCGGCTTCGTCGCAACGGAGAGCCTCTCGCCGCTCGGCTTCGACCAGCTTTGCTACGTCAAGGACGCGACCGGCTGGAAGATCACCGGCTACGCGGCCGCCGACTGACTTGGTTTCGTTTTCCGGCCAGCGCCCGGATCGCGCGCAGGCGCCACAGCGCGCCGCCTGCGCGCGCTGCGGCGCCGCCTTCGATTGCGATCCGGGCGGCGACTGCTGGTGCGCGCATGAGGATTTCCGCCTGCCGATGCCGGTCGCCGGCGAGACCTGCCTGTGCGTCGCATGCCTGCGCGCCGCCGCCCAGGACGGGCCTCGATCTGACGCGCCCGCGCGCCCGGCTCAATTCGGCGTCCCTCCGGAATAGACGTCCTCCCCCCGTGTTCGCTGATAGGCACGTCCGTTTCTTCAGAATCGGGACGGGCTGCGAGGATCGCGCGGCGGCCGATTGCCGATCGATATGACCGGCACGTCGGCGGCCAGGGCGACCGGGAAGGAAATCCAAAGGAGGGCGACAATGTCACGACTGTTTCTGGGAATCGCGTGCGGCGCGCTGATTGCGGTCGGCGGACCGGCGCAGGCGCAGGGCCCCGCACCCGCGCGGCCGCAGATCGCAACCACCAAGGTCTCGGGCACCGACAACGTCTACGTCTTCCGGAACGGCAACCATCAGGCGATGTTCGTCGTCACCAAGGACGGCGTGATCGCGACCGATCCGGTCGCCTATGGCCGCCCGACCGGCGGCCAGACATATGTGGACGAGATCAAGAAGGTCACCGACAAGCCGATCAAGTATCTGATCTACAGCCATCATCACTATGACCACATCGCCGGCGGCCAGGCGTTCAAGGCGGCGGGCGCGCGCATCGTCGCGCACAAGAACGTCACCACCCATCTCAAGCCGCTCGGCGATCCCAATACCGTGCTGCCGGACGAAACCTTCGATGGGAAGAAAACGATCACGCTCGGCGGCACCACGCTCGAGCTGATCTACCTGGGGCCGAACCATTCCGACTCGAATATCGTGATACGGCTGCCGAAGGAGAAGATCATCTTTGTGGTCGACACCATCCCGGTCGGATCATTTCCGGGCCGCGGCATGATCGACATCTTCCCGCTGGAGACCGAGCAGTTCATCAAGAAGGTGATCGCGCTCGACTGGGAGCGCCTGATCCCTGGCCATCCCGGCCAGCCGAATGACCGTCTCGGCACCAAGAAGGATGCCGAGGACATCCTCGCTCTGATGCAGGAGGCCTCCGCCGAAATGAAGAAACTCGGGCAGGACGGCAAGTGCTGGGATCAGGCCGAGAAGGAGTTCAAGCTTCCCAAATACGCGAGCTGGCCCGGCTATGAGAATGGCCTGCCCTTCGTCGCGCGGCGCTATTGCGGATTGTGGGGCCGCGGCACCTGATCGGCACCGCCGCGCAGGCAGTCAGCCTCGCACGTCGCCCTCTCCCCGCCTGTGGGGGGAGGGTTTTCTTTTTCGGCGCCGCGCGACGGTTGCGCTGCCGTGGCTGCGCCGCCGGACCTCTTGCTATCCGTGCCGCAGTTTGAGGCCGAGGATCACCAGCATCAACGCGAGCGTCACGAGGCTGGACGTGATCAGCGGCCAGTCGATCAGTGCGAGGCCATAGACCAGCCATAGCGCCATGCCGAGCGTGAACAGGCCGGTCGCCGGCAGCGAGATCGACCGCGTCTCCCGCTCGCGAATGATCTTCAGCGCCTGCGGCAGCCAGCACACCGTGGTGAGCACGGCGCCGACCATGCCGACCGAATCGACCAGGGTCCAATGCATCGCGCCGGCGATCTAACGTCGATTCGTTAGCGGCATATGACACTTAGCGCATATTCTAGTTCTAGCCGGTTCCTTCCCGGCAAGCCCTCGTACGTTCGTAGCCCGGATGGAGCGCAGCGAAATCCGGGCCTTCCCACCCGCATCTCGCTGGGCTCAATGCGGGCTAGCGCATATTCCGGCGAAGTGGACACCGGTTCGCCGATAAGAATATGCGCCAAGCAATCGAATCTAGAGCACGTTCCGATTACGTAGGAACGGAACGTGCTCTAAGGGACGACGGAGACACGATGATTCGCCATCGTCTGGCCACGAACGGCCCTTAGACGCGGCCTCCGTTCAGCGACATGTGACGGCTTCGCGCCCGCGCAGACCCGCGCGGTGCGCAGCCGTTCGCGCCGTCGATATGCTAGAAAGCCGCCATGTTCCGCCGGTTCGAGACGACCCTGAACCCCACCCGTGAGCCCGAACGGCCCGTGCCGCCGCCCGGGCTGATCGCGTTCTATTGGCATTTCGCCCGCCAGGTGAAGGGTCTGCTGGTCGCGCTGTTCGTCATCGAGCTGTTCGTCGCGCTGCTCGACACCGCGGTGCCGTGGTTCATGGGGCGCATCGTCTCGTTCGTGAGCAAGGTCGCGCCCGATCGCTTCCTCGCCGAGACCTGGCCGTGGCTCGTCGGCATGGCGCTGACCGTGCTGATCGCGCGGCCCGGCATCATCCTGGCGCGCTACCTCGTGACCAACCAGGCGATCGCCGGGCCGTTCACCAACCTGATCCGCTGGCAGAGCCACTGGCACGTGGTGCGGCAGAGCTGGGCGTTCTTCCAGAACGATTTCGCCGGCCGCATCTCCAACCGGGTGATGCAGACCGGGCCGGCGCTGCGCGAGTCGCTCGTCGCCTCGGTGACGGCAGTCTGGTACATCGTCGTGTACGGCACTACCGCGGTGTTCATGACCGCGGCGGCCGACTGGTGGCTGACCACGCCGATCCTCGCCTGGTTCGTCGGCTACGTCGCCCTGCTCGTATATTTCGTGCCGCGCCTGCGCGAGCGCTCGAAGCTCACTTCCGAGGCGCGCTCGGCGATGATGGGCCGCATCGTCGACAGTTACACCAACATCCTCACCGTGAAGCTGTTCGCGCGCCCGCGCGACGAGGACGACTATGTGCGCGACTCG
>Ga0126377_10002299_pt1 | contig 13091 bp, 16 predicted proteins | sample PanSoiMetPlot_22_FD_92647 | JGI IMG/M metagenome (GOLD analysis project Ga0126377, IMG submission 92647) | Tropical forest soil microbial communities from Panama - MetaG Plot_22 | ecosystem: Environmental > Terrestrial > Soil > Tropical forest > Bulk soil | place: Panama | collected 2016-02-17
CTTCGCGCGCAGCACTGAGGGCCATCTCCGGTCGTGCGAACCGTTCGGGGCGCCGTCGCCAAGAGGTAAGGCAGAGGTCTGCAAAACCTCCACCCCCGGTTCAAATCCGGGCGGCGCCTCCAATCCAATCAACAACATCCAAGCGTGACGCGGACGAAGCGGACCTTGGTGTAGTCGAAAATGTAGCCGTGTCGCCTACAATATGCCCTTGAGGTGTTCGATGCGGTCTATCGTCGTCCTTGCCTCAGTCGTCAGTGCCGTCGTCGCAACGACCCGCGCGCAGCCCGAATCGCCGCGCTTTGTCGCCACCCAGGAAACCGGCGGTGTCTACGCCGAATTCGCGTTGCATCCTCAGACCGTCGACGATCTCAGCTCACGTCTCTCGCAACTTGGTTCGAGGACTTCCGTCCTCTTCATGATTGGCATCAAGCGCCGCGCCTCATTCTGGAAGGACCGGTCAGTGGCACGCGGTCAAGTCCGAGTGTCAGCGCAGCGGATCGGCAATACCGACACATACGTGCTCGCTCGAACCGTCAACGGCCAGTTCAGCGCGGACGGCGTTCGTGACAATCGCGCCGTCGCGCTGGGTTGGCTGACCTCTTTTCCTCGTGTTCGGCTTTACGATCTCTTTCAGCTCGATGCGCAACCGCCCTATGCGATGACGATTTCCGCCATCATCGAAGGCGGTAGCCAGCCTCGTATCGAGACGCCGATCATCGCGCACGCCGAACTCCAGTAGAGGAGACCGGTCGGTGCCGGCCGACGTGCGCCATCACCGGCGCGACGCCGTGGCAGTGATGCAGCTGACGCCAACGAAAGAAGAGTATCCTGCTATCCGCGCCGCAAAGAGGCGTGCAATCGACGTCGCGCTGCCTTCGATGATATTCGTTCGAGAGCTTAGGAAGGTCGATCGTCGCGCGGATTCGGCAGAACCGTCACTCCGGTTCATATCCAGGCGGCGCCTCCAACCTTCCCAACAACTTGCAAGAGCGCGTCCGATGACGCGACGACGACTGCTCGATCATGTAGCCGTGTCGCTCTACAATGTGCCCTGAGGTGTCTCATGAGGATTAGCGTTTCGATCCTGGTCGTCGCCTCAGCCTCCGTGGTCGCCTTCGCGCAACAGCCTCCAAGTTCAGATTCCTGTAGTGTGACCGCCCCGAACGGCGTCGTAGCGGGTCAAGCCGCGCGAGATGACGGCAGCTTTGGAAACGCTATGCTATCCGTGGGGCCGTTCGGGTTGTGGCCGAATGGGACTGTTATTTTTAAGCCCGGTGGACCCGGGTTTGTGACGCGCGACGGCGCGCTCGGGATGAAGTTCGGGTGGACGCGAGGCGCTCGCGGCCGTCTCAAGATTTCGGGCCATCGACTCGATGGAGAGGCGCCTTCGCTCCGAAGCGATGTGCCGTGCTGTTACGGGGAAAACGGTGAGACGGGATTCCAGGCCACGTACCTAGTCTTTCCGACGCCGGGATGTTGGGAAGTCAACGCGCAGGTCGGCGATCAGGAGGATGCCCGGCTGACGTTCGTCACGAAGGTCGTCAAGGTCGCCGAGGGACCAAGCTGGCGGCACGACCCAAGCGAGTAGTCATCAACGACGGTGTTTGGCGAGCCTCGAACAATCATGACGGAACTCCCACCCGGGCCAGCGCGCGCAAAACGCATCAAGCTCTCGATTGGTGTCGCCCTGTGGTCCGTGGCCATGGTCGGGATGCTGTGGCACTGGTTTTCGTCGTTCGTCGCCGTCATTCTCATGGCAATCGCTTCCTACGGATTCGGGTTGCATGAGTGGTCCGACAACGCCGAATACGACGCGGAAACGCGACGACGGGCCAAACGTGGCGAACCGCCGCCATCACAGTGGTCAAATAGTCCGCTGGGTTTGAACGCGAAGCGATGAGCAAGAGGTCCGCGCGAATTGCCCTGATCCTGGTCGGGATCGTGATGGCGCTCCTGGCAGTCGTCCAACACTTCGGATGGATCGCTGGACCGCCGCCACTGCTGGCGCCGGGGATTCAGTAAAACGCGACGCCGAATCGACGCAGTGCCCACCCTGCGGCGATGACGAACCCGATCAGCGCCGCGAGCAGGATCGAATCGCTGGTGATCGAGGCGCCGCTCGCTCCGCCACGATTCAGTAGCCGGCCGACGAGCATGGGCACGAAGATCGGTATCGCGAACGAGACACCGATCCACAAAACGGCAGCAACAATTGCGCCGCCGATGCCGACGAGAAAACACTTTACGTAGAGCATCGGCATCCCCTGAGCACCGCTGCGCACCGGATTGGTCGCCTTTCCCTCAAGAGACCTTGATGAAGTAATGAAGCGTGACGCAACTGACGCATTCAGTGTTCGCGTCCAGTTTCGGGCCGATGACGATGACGCCCGTTCCCTGTCGGACCGCACGAAACGTCACGTCTCGTCCTGACCGGTCAACCAACGTCAGAACGTCCTGCCAGGCGCCGTCGACGGCGGGCGAATAGATTTCGTCCGCGGGGATGTGCAGCACCGCGGCGTCGCCAACACGCAGGGTCGTGGTTTCTTCCAACGCGATTGTCAGCGGCTGCTCACCTCGCCGGACGCCGTTCGGCGTCGCGCAGTTTATCGACAGCGCCAGAATCCAGATGGCTCGCTGCATGCCCGCACCGTAGCGCGTTCCGCCGGTCTTTACAACTTCAGGGTTTGCGCGCCAGCCAGCATCGAGGCACAGCCACATCGTCACCACACAGGCCGCGAAGGCCCTGCATGTCGGTCCAATCCCAGAGTCGTTGCGGACGCTTGTCGACATCGATCGGCACACCGTTCCAGCTGAAAGGGCCACGGACGTTCGCGCCGCGATAGTGCACGAATACGCTGAATGCCAACGCTGCCGTAAATGTCATCGCAAGAGCAGTCTGGACAGGTCGGGACGAAGGTCTCCATTGCGCCACATCGCGTACGACCGGAACGATGAGGAAGCAGAGATACGGAACCATGTCGGTGAAGAACCGTGGTCCGATGGTCCAGCCACCATACCAGTGAGGAAACGCCGAGATCGCAATCCAATGGAGAACGACGCACAGCCCGATATAGAGTTCGAGGCGGGACCAGATTCGCGTCTCCGAGCCGCCGATGCCAGGGTAAACCCCGTAAGCAGAGAAGACGAATATCGGTGAGAAGATCAACAGTCCGCGAGAAGGACTGACGAGATTGCCAGCCAGCGCTCCAAATGAAAGTCCCGTGAGCCGCTGAGCCGCATAGTAGGGCGGCAGAAGCGACTGATACGTCGAATAGTTGTGGATTGCGAACGGACAAAGCACCGCGAGCAGTCCGAGCGTGAAGTAGCCAACGTACTGCCGGTACGCAGCCAGCACATATGCGGTCAGGACAACGATCGAGATCGCGTTTGTCGGGCGGACAACGTAGGAAAACGCCAGCGGCACGGCGGCTGCCGCCGACAGGGCGGGGTGCTCGGATGCCGCGATCAGCAGCAGCAGTGTCACGGTCAGGCACAACATCGAAGGGCCGTGCTGCCACAGCGCACGGCTCGCGACCGACCAGGCCGGCGTCGCAAACGCGAAAATCGCGGACAGCGCTATAGACTGGGCGACCGGGAGATAGCGCCGCGCGAGCGCAAAAACGGCGAGCACATTGAGAGCGACGATGAGCGAAGCGGCGCGCTGTTCAACCTGAAAAATGACAGCATCGGGTTCGTGGGTGGCGAGATAGCGCTGCAAGGTCGTTTCCGTGAGCTCACGGCGTCCGGTCAAGGTCGGAAACGTGTCGAGTATCGCCAGTATCGGGGCTGCAACAAACGTCGTCCCTGACGGGAAGGTGGAGTACAGGTGTCCTTGACGCTCCTCCACCCTGTAATCGTCCGAGCCGATCAGCCGACGGTATTCATCGAGGTTCAGGTCACCATGGTTCAGGAGGCTGGTGACAAGGTGCAGGCTCCAGAGCGAATCGGCGGTGGTGGTAATGGGGCTTCGCCAGTACGTTCTGAGGACGAACAACGCGAGCAGTACTCCGATTGTCCCGCTCAGGGCTCTCGCTGATCTCCCGCCACTAGTCACGCCGGCAGTATAGCCAAGGGATACTTGACGCTGTCCCCCAGTGCGCTACGTGAGGTTGAGCGCCTTCGGAGGGCAGAGGTCAGTTGCACACCCGCAAGAGCGCTGATCGAGCAGCGGCCGTAACGGTCGGGCGAAGGACTCCGGCGGTCGTGTGCAGCACGATCTGAAAATCACCGGACGGCAACGAATCGTAGATAGCTTCGCCGGGCCGCAGGCGGAGCGGTTCGATGATCCCGTGCGAGCTGCCGATCCCCAGGAAGAGTCGTTCCCATTCGAGGGTTCGTAAGGGTCCGCGCTCGGCGCCGCCGATCGGCCGCACGCCGATTCGCGACACCGAAACCGTTCGGTCTGCCTCGTCTCTGTATACGGCCCAGATTCGATAGTCAGCCGTCATCGCGCCGATGACGCCGGGCGCATCGAGCGGCCGATGATTGATGGTGGCCGTCGCAATGACGAGGGCCGTTCGCGCCAGGGGACTCTCGACGTACACGTCAAACTGGCCTGACGCAACCCGAGCGATCGGAGCCTGGCATCGCCGGCCCAGGGCGAAGGCCTGATCCTTCTCAGTCTGGGTCAGCGGCTCGGCCGTAGCCGCAAACGCCGTCAGAATCGCGAGGAGAAGAGTACGCATCTGTTGATCAGGTTCGACACCATCCTGGGCGAACGGTTCCCCGATCTGCGCACGATTCCTGGATTTACGCACGATTCCGGATGCCATAGCGGAGCTACAAGCACGTGCGTAGACGCTCGGTGGCGGGTTTCATGCACCAACGCCTGTCATGCGAATCTCAACCATCGTTACATTCGGCGCGTTGCTCACGATCGCGGCCACGTCGGCTTCGGCGCAGTCGCCCGACCCGTACTTCGCGACCGCCAATGCGAACTACGACCTCATCTATCACGAGACCGGAGACACGAGCGTTGCTGGAGCGCATTTCGACCTTGCAGGCACAATCAAACGCGACGTGCCGTTCCTCGGCATCGTGGGCGAGATTGGCGTGAACCACTTTGACAACGCGACGGTGTCCTCCTACATGGGAGGCGCCCGCCTTCGGATTCCGAACCTGACGCCGAGCGTGCTGCCGTTTGCGCAGTTCGTGCTCGGTGTCTACCACTGCGGCGCCTGCAACATCAACGACTTCGCCATTCAGGGCGGCGCCGGCCTCGACTTCAAGGTGACGCGCAGCGACGTGATCCGCGTCCGCACCCAGGTGGACGTCAGGCACGTGTTCGATGACGTTTCGGGATTCACACCGGTCCGCGTATCAGCCGGAATCGTCTTTCCCTTGAACCGGTAGGCCGCGCGGCCCGGGAGTGCCTGCAACCGGGGCCGGGAACAAAGACGTAGGCAATCTACGTCTATGGTTCCGTGCAGGCACTCCTTCCGGTTCACATCGTCGCCGGCGGGCTGGCCATCGTCGTCGGCGCGGTTGCCCTCGCCGCGACGAAAGGGCAGTGGCTCCACCGCAAGAGCGGCGTCGTCTTCGTGGCCGCGATGCTGACCATGGGGCTGAGCGGGTCCGCGATGGCGCTGCGGCATGGTCCGAACGCGAACGCGATCGGCGGATTCATGTCGGCTTACCTGGTCGTGACGGCCTGGGCGACTGTCAGGCCGCCCGCAGCGGGAACGCGTCGCCTGGCCGCGGCGACGATGCTGGTGGCGCTCGCGCTGGGTGTCATCGACCTCGCGCTGGGATTCATGGCGCTCAGCCGTCCTCACCGGGCGCTCGACGGCGTCCCGGCGCCGGCATTCTTCATCTTCGCGCTCGTCGGGCTGCTGGCGGCCGTTGGCGACCTTCGCGTCGTGCGCGCAGGGGCGCTTCGGGGCGCGCAGCGTCTCAGGCGACACCTGTGGCGAATGTGCTTCGCGTTGTTCATCGCTGCCGGATCGTTCTTCAGCATCCGCGCGCGGGTTGCGAGGATTCTCCCGGAACCGTTCCTCGGACCCGGGATGCGAGTGCTGCCGATCTTGCTGCCGTTGCTGCTGATGATCTTTTGGTTATGGCGCGTTCGCGCCGGCCGTTCACAGAGGCCGATCGGCGGTGCGAGCGCGACGGCAAGCACGTAGTCGATCGGCCTGCGAGGGCTACCGGTGCGCCGGCGCGATGCTGATGATGGTGTAGCTTTCGGACTGAGTCTTCCGCCCGTCGATGCTCACTGGCCAGATCAACTTCGCTTGATCTCCGTCGAATTCAGCCATCACATCGTCGGACGGCGGCACGCGGCAGCTCCGCCGGTTGATGTAATCGAAGCGCAGCGCGTACTTGCTCTCGCAGCCGACGACGACTTCGCGGCGATCGGGCAGGCGCAGCGTCAGCGTGGCGCCGGTCACGGTCACTTTCTGCGGCGGCTGGGCGGGCTTCGTGTCGTTCTTCTCGCTCGCGGTCTTGTCGGCGTTCGCCTTGTCGCTGGACTTCAGGCTGGAGAAATCTGGAACCGTTGCCGTCAGCTCCTGCTTCTTGTCCTCGCGATGGACGATGTGCACCGGCAGAGTCTGGATCTGTGCGTAAGCACTGAGCGGGCTGAGAGCGATCGCGGTCGCGGCGAACATGAGTCGAAAAATCTTGCTGTGCATGGTCTCTGCGCCGCCCCGGGGCGCCTCCTTCTAAAAAGCTCCGCGCAGATTGTTCGTAAACAGGCTCATTTGTCGGCCGTTTACGCGTGTTGTCTCTCCTGTTTTGTCTGGTCGTTCCAGTGAACTAGTGACGTCGCGTGGCAAGACGTTTCAGTGTCGCTTCATCGCCAATCACCAACGACGAACGACTACGGCGCGAAATCACGTATCTTGCCCACTGTCGCAGCATCCAGCTTCTGCAGGACGGCGACGAGAAGATCAACCATCTGGTCAAAATCGCGACGGTTCATGATGCCGTTGTGCGAGTGCGTGTACCGGATCGGGACGACCATGTTGATCGTCGGCACCCCGCCGTTGCTCCGCTGCAATTCCGCTGAATCGTCGCCGTAGCCCTGGACCAGATCGGTTTGCAACGGGATCTTCTTTTCCGCGGCGGCCTGCCGGATGAGCGCGATGAGCTTGCGGTTCGGCAGCGCGGACGAGTCGAAGAGGAAGATGCCGGGCCCGCCGCCGAGGCGCACCTGCGTCTCCTCGGGATGGCCTGGAAACACGTCGCCCGTGATGCCGCCTTCGAGCGCGAGCGCCAGCTCCGGCTTCACGATCGCAGCCGCGGATTCGGCGCCGCGCAGGCCGATCTCCTCCTGCACGGTGATCGTCCAGAGAATCTGATTCGGGTGCGGCGCAGACGCGAGGCGCCGCATCGCTTCGACGACGACGGCGCAGCCGACGCGATCGTCCCAGCCCTTGGCCAGGTAGTTGTCGGTTCCGTTCAGAACGGTGAACGGGGCGTCCGGGACGACCGGATCGCCGGGAGCGAGCCCCATCGCGGCAACTTCCGCCTCGTTCGTCGCGCCGACGTCGAGGAAAAGGCTGTCGCGCGAATACACCCGCGTTCGCTCGTCGGCAGGAACGACGTGTATGTCGCGGATGCCGGTGACCGCACGCACCGGCCCTTTTGATCCGACGATGATCCATCGCTGGTCCACGAGGGCCTGATCCAGCCACCCGCCCAGCATCTGCATCGTGAGGAATCCACGCGGCGTGATGCGGCGGACGACCCCGCCGAGCTCGTCCATGTGCGCGTCCACCATGACGCGCGGACCCTGCGTGCCCTGCGTCGCGATGATCGATCCAAGGCCGTCGAATGCCACGGAGCCGGCGTACGGCTTCATCGCGTCGACCATCACCTTCCGGATCGGCTCTTCGAAGCCAGGCGGCCCCGGGGTGTCGGTAATCTGCTGGAGCAGCGACACGACGCGGTCCTGCGCCTGAAGAGGCGCGATTGCCGCGGCCAGCAACGACAGGAGAATGAGTGTGCGTTGTTTCATGGTCGGCAAGCTTATAAGATTTCGTTTCTGGGAGGCGGGCATGGCGACGTTCCGTCGCAGACGACTGCTTGCAACGACTCTTGCCGCGGGGCTGCTGCCGACTGGAGCTGCAGCGCAGGGCACGGCAGCCGACTACGCGCGCGCGGAAGGCCTTCGGGCGAAGTATGAAGCCGCGGCGGTCGACATCGTGGGCGCACCATCGGCGATCGGCGACACTCACACCTTCTGGTACCGCAAGTCGACGAAAGGCGGTGAAGTGTTCGAGCGCTTCGACGCGGACAGCCTGCAGAAACAGCCGCTCTTCGATCACGGGCGGATTGCGGCCTCGCTGTCGCGCGAGTCGGGCGCGACGTACAACATGCTCCGCTTGCCCTTCACGACATTGACGTTCACATCCGATGGATCGGCGTTCACATCGATGGTCGACGGGACGTTGTACCGCTGCGTCGTGGCGGATGCGGCGTGTACGCGAGCCGAGCCAGCGCGCGGCGGAAGGGGAATGGGCAGCGGGCGGACTCGAACGACCGAGGGGCCCCGGCGATCGCCGGACGGGAAATGGGAGGCGCTCGTCGACAACTTCAACGTGGGCATCCGTGAGGTTGGGAGCCGGAAGGTCACCCATCTCAGCGTCGATGGTTCCGAAGGCAACTACTACGACGGGGCGACGATCGTCTGGTCGCCGGATTCGAAGAAGATTGCTGCGTCCAAGGTCCGCCCTGGATACCGCCGAGAAGTGCACTACGTCGAGTCCTCACCTGAGGATCAGCTGCAGCCGAAGCATTCCACGCTCACCTATGCCAAGCCTGGCGACGTCCTCGACGTCGATCAACCTGTCCTGTTCATCGTCGACGGCCGGCGGCAGGTGATGGTGGACAACTCGCTCTTTCCGAATCCGTATCAGAACTCGGAGCTGGTCTGGGAAGGACAGCCGCGCGTTCAGCTTCGAATACAACCAGCGGGGCCATCAGGTCTACCGCATCATCGAGGTCGATGGCGCGACCGGCAAGGCCCGCGCGGTCGTCTCGGAAGAGCCGAAGACGTTCTTCAACTATCGCACCGCGAACGGATCGCTCGCCGATTCAGGGAAGAAGTTCAGATACGACCTGAACGACGGGCGCGACGTCATCTGGATGTCGGAGCGCGACGGCTGGAATCACCTGTACCTCATGGACGGTACGACGGGTCGCGTCAAGAATCAGATCACGAGAGGGAACTGGGTCGTTCGAGGTGTCCAGCACGTCGATGATGCGACGCGGCAGATCTGGTTCAGCGCCGGTGGCATGGATCCGGGAAAGGATCCGTACTTCGCGAAGTACTATCGAATCAATTTCGACGGCACGGGCCTGACCGCGCTGACGGAGGCGGACGCGAATCATGCCGCGTCGTTCACGTCGGACATGAAGTTCTACGCTGACACCTACTCGCGGGTCGATCTTGCGCCGGTTCTCGAAGTCCGGCGCACAAGCGATAACACGCTGCTTTCTACTGTGCAGCGCGGCGACCTCGTCGAGCTGAAGAAATCCGGATGGGCGCCGCCGGAAGTCTTCGTCGCGAAAGGCCGCGACGGGCAGACCGACATCTGGGGTGTCATCGTGCGGCCGACGAACTTCGATCCCGGGAAGCATTACCCGGTCATCGAAAACATCTACGCCGGTCCGCAGGGATCATTCGTCCCGAAATCGTTCGGCGCCTGGAACCAGATGATGTCCCAGGCGGAACTCGGGTTCATCGTCGTCCAGATCGACGGCATGGGCACCTCGAATCGATCGAAGGCGTTCCACGACGTCGCCTGGCAGAACCTGGGCGACGCGGGCTTCCCCGATCGCATCCTCTGGCACAAGGCCGTGGCTGGGAAGTACCCCTACTACGACATCACGCGTGTGGGCATCTACGGCGGGTCCGCGGGCGGGCAGAACGCGCTTGGCGGCCTGCTGTTCCATCCGGAGTTCTACAAAGCCGGCATCGCCTACGCCGGATGTCACGACAACCGGATGGACAAGATCTGGTGGAACGAACAGTGGATGGGATGGCCGCTCGGGCCTCAGTACTCGGCCTCGTCGAATGTCGACAACGCCTATCGGCTCGAGGGCGACTTGTTGCTCGTCGTCGGCGAGCTCGACTCCAACGTCGATCCCTCGTCGACGATGCAGGTCGTCAATCAGTTGATCAAGCACAACAAGAACTTCGACCTGCTTGTCGTGCCCGGCGCAAATCACTCGGCCGGCCGCGGCAACGATCCCACGGCGCCTTACGGCGATCACAAGCGCTTTGATTTCTTCGTTCAGCACCTGCTCGGCCTGGCGCCGCCGCCGTGGAACCACGCGACGACGAAAACGTCCAGCGACGCCGCGCGGGAGCGGTAACGTGAAGAAAGGATCTTCGATGACATCGTCACGCATCCGTGGCGCCGGCGCTGCGGCTCTCGTCGTTCTCGGGTCGGTCCTTCTCGCGGGTCAGGGACAAGGCCAGGGTCCGCGCGGCGCAACCACGGACAGCCGCCTTGCGCCGGGTGCGCTGACGAATGCCGATCGGCCGTTCGGCACGCTGCGGGAACAGGCGGCGATGCAGCAGGCCTGGCTCAAGAAGCGCCTGGATACGTTCCTGCCCGCCCTGATGCGCAAGTACGGCATCGACATGTGGGTCGTGCCGATGCGCGAGTACAACGAGGATCCGATCTTTGCGTCGATCACGGCGCCGGAGACGTTCTACGCGCGTCGCCGGACGATCTACGTCTTCTTCGACAAGTGCGCGGTGACGGGCACGGCCGTCAGCGCGGCGTGCGTCGATCGGATCGCGCTTGGCGGCACGTCCCAGGGCGGTGTGTTCCAGACGCGTTCGTCGATGAAGTCGATCAACGCGGCTACCGGGGCGCGCCAGGCCGAGCTCTGGGGCGACGAGCAATGGCTGCTGTTGAAGGAGGTCGTCGAAGAGCGAAAGCCCAGGGTCATCGGCATCAACCGCTCGAAGGTCTTCGCGTTCAGCGACGGGTTGTCGAGCGGCGAGTTGCAGGGGATGAGCGAGGCGCTCGGGCAGACGTGGACGTCGAAGTTCAAGGACGCGGAAGGGCTGCCGCTCGATCTCATCGCGTCGCGCCTTTCGGAAGAAGAGGAGTTCTTCCGGCGGATGACGGCGCTCGTCTGGCAGATGACGCAGACGATGTTTTCCGACAAGGTGATCGTGCCGGGCACGACTCGGACGAGCGATGTGGTCTGGTGGTGGCGCCAGCGGACCAACGATCAGGGCCTGGGCACGTGGTTCCAGCCGAGCGTGAACATCCAGCGGAAAGGCGTCAAGACCAGCGACATCGGTGAAGACGCGGTCATCCAGCCGGGTGACGTGCTGCACTGCGACGTCGGGATTACCGTCGCGCGGCTGAACACCGACACGCAGCACAACGCGTACGTGCTGCGGCCGGGTGAGACGGATGCGCCGGCAGGTTTGAAGACCGCCCTCGAGAACGCGAATACGATGCAGGACTTCCTGATGGAGGAAGCGCGTCCAGGCCGGACCGGCAACGAGATCCTTGGTGCCGTTCTCGGCCGGATGAAGGCAAAAGGCATCACCGGGACGATGTACTCGCACCCGATCGGGATGAATGGCCACGGCGCGGGACCGCTGATCGGCCTCTGGGACTACCAGGACGGCGTGCAGGGCCGCGGCGATGCGCGCGTCATCCCGTCGATGTGGTTCTCTGTGGAACTACAGGCCACGACACCGGTGCCGGAGTGGGACGGTCAGCCCGTCCAGATGGCCCAGGAGGAAGACATGATCATCGGCGCCGACGGGCGCGCTCGCTGGGCGCTGAAGCGTCAGGACAAGTTGTTCCTCGTCGGGGCGAAGTAGCCGCTCGGCTAAAGCCTCGCGCGCCGTTCCCTGTGTTCGACAGAGCGCGAGGGCTTCAGCGGAGCGTCGCCGCGTCGCTCAGCAGGCTGGGGAGCCGTTCACGCAGACGGTATTGAGCCGGTAGTAGAGGGTATCCAGAAACGCGCCGTTATTGACGCGCGGCAACAGAGACTCTGGTGTCGTGCTGACGACCTGTGTCCGTCCTTCGCTTGCTTCCAGCCAGGCCAGCAGTAACTGCTGATCTTCCACGCACAGCGCGCCGACGTCCTCGAGGACCATCGTGCCGGCGAGATGAATGGGCGGCAGCACCAGGCGCTGGCCCGGGTGCCAGCGGACGATGGGCTCGTTGAGATCGGGGAGCAGCTGATCCAGCAGCTCGGCGACGGCCGAGTCGTGCTGAATGACCAGGAGGTTCACGCGCGACGTCCGCGCGATCTGAAAGTCGCTCGAGAGAGGTGAGTCGCAGTCGATGGAGCCGTTCACGTAAGCGGCTCCGGCGTAGACGGTCGACGGGTTTTCCATGCGCACCTCCCCGGCAGAAATACAGGCCCCCGCATGCCGGGAATCTACGCCCCGTATCGATGCGTCGCCATCGGGAAAAGGGAAAGAACGCGTAGGGAAGATCCCTAATCTGGGGCCAGATCCGGAAGTTCGTCGGCAGCAGAAACGGGAAGGAAGGGAGCCGCGTTCAGGCCGAAAGGAAAGAGCGACGAAACGGAAAATGCGTTACGAGATTGTTACGTCGGCTGCCGGCTACGCATTCTGGAGCCAGCCCTGAAGGACCGCGTACTTGACGATATCGATCCTCCCGGTCAGTCCGAGCTTGCGCATCGCGTTGGCCTTGTGCGCTTCGACGGTCTTGACGCTCAGCGACAAGCGCGCAGCAATCTCCTTGTTGCTGTAGCCCTGGGCGATGAGGCGCAGCACGTCGGATTCGCGCTCCGAGAGTGCCGCCGTCGCCTTGCCGTCGCGGCGGCCTTCGCGGCCGAGGAAGCCGGCGGTTATCCGCGCGGTCAGCGACGAGTCGAGGTACTGCCCGCCCGCCGCCGCCGCCCGAATCGCCTGCACGAGCTCGTTCGGGGAGCTCTGTTTCAGCACATAGCCGGCCACGCCAGCACGCAGCAGCTCCTGCAGATAGGCATCGTCGCTGTGGCGCGTCAGCGTGACGATGGCGACGTCCGGTTGGATTTTCTTGAGCTTCCGCGTGGCGACGAGGCCGGTCATGCCCGGCATCGAGATATCCATCACGATGACGTCGGGCTTGAGGGCTTGCGCCTGTTCGACGGCGGCC